>Ga0163144_10000744_pt1 | contig 76746 bp, 70 predicted proteins | sample OliLak19BULKMAT1_FD_123175 | JGI IMG/M metagenome (GOLD analysis project Ga0163144, IMG submission 123175) | Freshwater microbial mat bacterial communities from Lake Vanda, McMurdo Dry Valleys, Antarctica - Oligotrophic Lake LV.19.BULKMAT1 | ecosystem: Environmental > Aquatic > Freshwater >... | reverse complement strand
TTGTCGCCGCCTTCTCACCTAATTCACTCGTCGACACTTCCATCGGTTATCTCCTTTTTGGAAGCGGAGTATATTACACGATGATGCGATCAGCTATGTGGTGGTTCGGATAGAGCGCTTACCAAATTACATGACTTTTTAGATTAATTAATTTGTGCCTAAGTCTTATTCAATTCCCGGAAACTAGGCACTATTCAGCTGAAGCGAGTAAAAATATCCTGTGAATACAATAGGATAAAATCTTACTGTAGGCGCGGTACTTGCTTCAAGTATGCTAGTAGAGAGGTCCAATTTGCGTACTATCCGCTCCTATTTGCACGCTTTCTTCGCTTTCGCGGTCCTGATTGGACCGACCGGAATCAGCGTGCGTGCCGGACAGACCGCGGTTTCGGATTCACAGTTCAATTGGCAGGAGCCGGCCTATTCGCCTTGCGGTCAGGAATGCCTTTACGCAAAAGGGAACGAAGCGATCTCGCTCGAAGCCCTCTACATCATTCGCAAGCTCGGTCTGCTTCAGACGGCGCTCAACGAAGAACGCCATGAAGAAGTGGCGAAAAACCTTCCCGGATTTTGCACTCGCATTGAATCAGATGGAGAAGAGGGCGCCAATCAGTGCTTCAAACGTTACCGGGATATTCAAATTTTGACCCTGATGAAAGTCAGAGCGGCACTCGCGATCAACACCGGTTCACGCTACATGCTGAATAGTCAGGCCGCCGCCGTCTTCAGTCGTGGCCAGAATGGCGATCCACCGGGCGGACTGAAAGCCCCTTTGCCTTACGTCCCGCTGATGAAAGACCTCGAGAAGCGCTACGCAAACAATCCTGATCTGCATAGTTTCATCGGTTTGAATTACCAGAAGTGGGCGAGCGAACTTCAGGCGAAGCCTTCGGACGACGAATTTGTCGTTTTCGAGCGGGTTCCCAAGGACGAAAATGATCCCACCGCTGGCTACTGGGATGTCGCGAAGAGAAATCCGGACGGAACTTTGAAGAAAGACCTCAAGGCGCGCGACGCGGCCATCGAGTTTTGGAAGCGCAGCCAAGAGCGGGCGGGCAATGTGCTCGAGGACTATGCCGACACGCCATTCAGTCCCTCGGAGTTTCGAGGGCGCCGAAACCTTAAAGACAATGTGCCGGTACTTTCCATTAAAGCGTTCGATGAAGCGCGAGGACAAATGGTGGATTCGGCAAACCAATTTGAACCCAAGCCTCGGCGGGTTCCCGCGCGAAACGTAGCGGCACCGACGAACAAGGGCCCGGAATCGGGAGCTGACTCGTCGCTTAAGGATCAAGCCCGGGCGATGGCGGATTTTCAAAAGCGGCTAGCTAGGGGACAAGGCGTGGTTGGCGAAGTGACCCTCGGTCGGCCACCTGCAAAACGAATCGACCCACAGACAGTGGACGCAACCAAGGAAGTCAAACTTCGGCCTCCTCGCCCGGGAGACGATCCGAATGGCCTCTATATCTTTTACGGCGACGAGGCATTGACTCAGGACATCAAGGCGCTTCAAGACGCCGCCGATCGGCCCTGATCAGAGCTGCGAAAGCCAAATCACCACACGCGCTTGGCCGGACGGAATCGAGCGGCGTGATTTGTTTTTATACCAAGTGAACGGCTGATTTCTCGGAGATTGGGGCTCGGCGACGTTGCCGGCTTCGATCGCGGCGGCCATGAGGGTTTTTCCGAGCGCTTCAAGCCGGGTCTTGAGGATCGGAACGGTCTCTTTGGTCACGAGAATATCGAACTGAATTCCGCCAGGGGCTTCCACCCCGCCCACTCCGAGAGTCGCCGAAGGAATTTTTGAGTCGGTCAGAATCTGCACGACCTTGCCGCGGACCTCCTTCGGGCTGTCGGTCTTGAGATTGAAGCGCCAGATTTCAGCGTTTCCGACGCGGATATCGGTGCCTAGGACGGGCTCAGCGGATTCGCTCTCGTCGGCCGAACCGCTGTCGATCACGGCTTCTTGCGAATCGCTTTCGCCGCTTGAGAATTCGTCGGCGTGGCCCGGCTGGCGTTCTCGGATGGAATCGCCCGTCATATTGCCCCGACCCAGCGGTACGGCGGCGGCGTCATCATCGGACCTCGCCATGGGGCCCGGTTCCGTTCGCAGGAGCGTGTCGATGCGGTTCTCGATGCTTCGCTCGTAAATAGTGCGAACGCGGGGGACCATGACGATCACGAGTAGAACGGCGGAAATGATGCCGGCGCCCTCAAGGCCCGTACGTAAAAACCACGGAAGCCGCTCCCAGCGAGAACGACGACTAAATGGATCGAGCCGGGGTAGCGACGCCGAAAATGGCGACTTGCGGATCGGTACGGGAAGGGCGCTGCGCGCCTGGCCGTTGATCGAAGATACGATGAGCCGGTAATGCTTATGCCGGTCGCCGCACTCCGCGCAGCTTTCCACGTGTTCGTCGGATTCTTGCTTGGCCGCTCCGATGAGGATGCCGTCCAGATAGTCGGACGATCGATTTTGCCATTCGAAGCAGTTCAAGTCTGCACCCAGAGCCATTCTTCAAGGGTTCGAAGCGCCTGCTGACGGGTCAGCTTCAATGAGCCTTCGGGCAATCCGAGGACGGCGGAGATTTCGGCGTACGGCAGACCGTATTTATCGCGCATCAGGAGGACGAGTTGTTCAGACGTGGGGAGGCGATGAAAATAGGAGTCAAATTGCTTCAGACGCGTGGTGGGCTCAAGTGTCGCATCGAGCATGACTTGCTCGGGCGGGCTCAGTCGTCTTCCGTGCTCGGCGGCGTAGTCGACCAAAACATCGCAGGCGATCTTGAGAACCCAAGCCCGTTCGTATTCACGGTAGCCGCCTTCGTTCCGCAACTTGCGAATCCGACGAAGTATCGCCCGGAATGCGACTTGCGCGTTGGCGGTGCTCCAAAGCACGGATTCACACAGATCAAACAGGGTGTCGCCATAAAGCTGAACAATGCGCTGGATCAGATCCTCAGGAACCGGAGGCACTGCCGAGGCGTCATCTTGAACTACGGACTTTTTCTTGCTCACGAGTTCTCAGACTAAACGGAATTGGGGTCCATGTCGCGCTGGAGTTTCATGTAAATACGCCAGCTTTCCGGCGTTAGGGAAACTCCCATTTGGAACGTGGCGGAAGGGAGCCAGTTCGGTCGACCCGGTTTCCGCACGAGCGACATGCTTGCTTGGGTGGGCGTGCGTCCGCCTTTTTTCTGATTGCAGGGTTTGCAGGCAGTCACGATATTATCCCAGGATTTCTTGCCGTTCTGAACGATGGGAATCACATGATCGAGCGTCAGATGTGATTTGCTGAATTTCCCGCCGCAATACTGGCAGACATGCTGGTCGCGTATGAAGATATTCGCCCGTGAAAAGCGGACGATTTGTTTTCGATTCTTGAGCGGCACATAAGTCAGGAGGCGGAGCACCGCGGGTACTCGGATCGTGAAGCGAACGGTTCGAACTTCTTGTTCCGAGTCCTGCACGACCTCGACTTTGCCTTGGAAGAGCAGCTGCATCGCGCGTTGCCACGTAACGACATGAATAGGTTCGTAGGACGCGTTCAACACCAGGGCGTGCCCCATAGTCTTAATTATAGGTGATTTCTGAAAAGCCTTGCAACCCCCCGGCAACAGGGTGTCAATCAATCCAGTAGTTTACCTTATCAGATCAATCGTGGAGGCTTTGAAACTTGAAAAAAACCGGCCTTTTTACGGCTTTGGGGCTCATTGTAGCGGCTGGCACACTTCGTTATTGGATTGACGGAGGTGAGGGGGTGGGCCGAAATCCGCTTCCTGCCGCAGTGAATAAGCTCGGTGCGAAAGCGCAGCGTAAAAGCGCGCCGAGTTTTGAGCTCGAGCGTGCTGATGGATCGCAACTCAAGCTCTCATCCCTGAAAGGTCAACCCGTGATCGTCCACTTTTGGGCAAAGTGGTGCCCCCCCTGCGTGCACGAGCTACCGGAATTCCTGGCAATGATGAGGCGGCTCAAAGACCAACCCGTTCAAGCGATCGCGATCAGTTTGGATCCCAACTGGGAAGACGCGCATCAGGTTTTGAAGGAAAAAGATCTCCCGCCCAGCGTCACGTTGCTCATCGATCCGAAAAGCGCGGTCTCGGATGCGTTCGGATCCTTCCAGTTTCCGGAGACCTATCTCCTGGACCGGGATCTGAACATTGTGGAGAAGTGGGTAGGGCCGCAAGATTGGGCCGGGGAAGGTATTAGAAAAGCGATTGAATCCGTGGTGGCCGAAAAGCCTTAGCGATCTTCGCTGAACAACTTGTCGAGTTCGGCAATGGAGTCGTTCACCGCATCGGCGAGCACCAAGACGTCTGACTCGCTTGTTTCGAGCGAAAAGCTGACGCGAAGCGCGGATGAACAAAGTTCGGGCGTCAGGCCCATCGCGGACAAAACGGTGTCCGGTTCGGGCTTTTTGGAATGACAGGCACTGCCGGTCGAAACGATGCAACCCTTCTTCTCGAGGAGCTGCGCGAGCAGAGTCGCCGGGTGCTTGGAAAGGCACAAGTTGACGATGTGCGGAGCCGCGTCCTCCGGTGAGTTCCAGTTGACCGGAGTCGCGCCGCGCCCCCCGTCCTTCGCCAGTAAACCGTGCGTAATGAGCCGGTTTTTAAGCTGAATGGATAGTTTTTCAGAATGTGTCTGGAACGTCTTCATCTCAGAAAGAGTTTTCTCGGCACCCGCCTTGAATCCGGCGATCAGCCCGGCGTTCTGTGTCCCGCTGCGGAATCCGCCTTCCTGTTCGCCTCCCCAAATCAGGGGTCGAAAACCTTGCTTCAATAGAGAGGAGTTTAAAACAATGAGCGCCCCCACGCCTTTCGGACCGGAGACTTTATGTGCCGAGATCGAAACGAGATCGACTGGCGACGGCGCTTGGGGAACTTGCACTTTGCCGAATGCCTGGACGGCGTCGCTGTGAAATACGACACGAGGGGCTTTGGTCTTGACGAGTCGAGCAAGGTTTTCGACAGGCAAAATCGAGCCCACGATATTGTTGACGACGTGAATGCTCACGAGCGCGGTCTCCGGCGTGACGAGCGCCAGCAACGCAGCTTCGTTCACTTGGCCGTCGGCCGTAACCGGGATTAGATGCACGTCAGCGCCGAGTTCGGCGAGCGATTGGACGGTCCTTCGCACGGCCGGATGTTCGATCGCCGAGCAAAGGACGCGTGGCGGTTTCGCGGGACGTTTGGCCAGGGCTTCGAGCACGACCCCGTAGATAGCGAGGTTATCCGATTCGCTGCCGCTGCCCGTGAAGATGACCTGCGCGGGTGACACGTTGAAAGTCTTCGCGAACCATTTGCGCGCGTCTTGAATCGCATCGTTCGCCCGCAGGCCGGGCCCGTGGCTTGACGAGGGATTTCCGAAGTCTTCCACCGCATATCGATGAACGAGTTCGGCCGCCGCGTCGCAGCATTTAGTCGTGGAAGCGTAGTCGAAAAAGCGTAAAGCTGGCATGTGAATAGCCCCGTCTTAACAGTTGACGGTCGCTGCCTCAAATCTAAACACCTGAACTGACTGTAAATTTGACGGTCCTGTCGAAAAAAGAGTCACCGGGCTCAATAACCGTGGGTTTCCATCCGATAAAGATCATTGGAGAAACCATATGATCAATTGGGAAGAGCTGAAGCACATCCATGTGATTCGAAAACTGGAGGAGATGCTCGCTAAGTGGTTCCACACTGAGATTTTTTTCGTCGATGAACGTGGCAACGTTCGTAACTATGATCCGCTGGATCGACAGCGCGAGTTTAAAAACCCGCTCTGCGCGACGCTGCTGCCGAAAGATAAAGGTCGAGAGCTCGTGCTCAAGGCGATCAGCGCGGCGAACGAAAAACTGTTCACGAGCGGCAAAGCCAATATGGAAGTCGCCGGTCCCGGCGGCGTCGAGAACTGCTTCATCTCGCGCGTTACGGTTGACAATGACTTTTTAGGCGCAGTTTTCGCCTATTCATATATTGATGAAGGCGTCAGCAACGACGTCCGGGCCAAAGCGAAGGCTGCGGTCGAAGTGCTCGGCCTCGACGGCGAACAATTTGATCTCGCCGTTTCGCGACTTCGTGTCCTCAATCCGCAGGAGAAAAAATACTTTTGCGAGCTCGTCGATCTTGTCGCGCAGGAAATCGTCACGTTCCATACGGAAATTTCCAAGCGCGAAGAGCGCATCAAGGCGCTCAATAATCAACTCGGATCGCGCCATAGCTACGACAACATGATCGGCAAGTCGAAGCCCATGCAGGACTTGTACGGCATGCTCGACAAGATCAAGAACTCCGAATCGACCGTCCTCATTCAAGGGGAGAACGGAACCGGCAAGGAACTGATCGCGCGCGCGATTCACTTCAACTCGCCTCGTAAAGAAGGCGCGTTCGTGACCGTGAACTGCTCGGCTTTCAACGAGAACCTCCTGGACAGTGAACTCTTCGGTCACGTCAAAGGCTCTTTCACGGGCGCCGTGAAGGACAAAAAGGGACTATTTGAAGCGGCCGATCGTGGCACGCTGTTCCTCGACGAAATCGGCGACATGTCGCCGACCATGCAAGTGAAACTCTTGCGCGTGCTCCAAGAAGGCCGGCTGACACCGGTTGGCGGCACGGAAGAACGTAAAATCGACGTCCGGGTGCTCGCGGCCACGAACCGTGATCTCAAGGACATGATTGAACAGGGTACGTTCCGCGAGGACCTTTATTATCGCATCAACGTCATTAATGTCGTCGTGCCGTCGCTTCGCGATCGCAAGGAAGACATTTCGATGCTCGTGGACCACTTCTTGAACCGCGGATGCAAAGAGAAAGCCGTTCCGCTCAAGTCACTCGCCAAGCGCGCGATGGAGAAAATTTTCGATTACCCATGGCCCGGCAACATCCGCGAACTCGAGAACGAGATCGAACGCTGCATCGTGCTTTCGGGCGACGAGCTCAGGATTTCGGGCGATCTGCTTTCGCAGCGCATCCGTGATTACGGCGAAGCCGCCAAGATCCAAGGCGTTCGAGTGGCGGGTAAGTTGAAAGACGCGCTCGAAGAGCTCGAGAAGACGATGATCAAAGAAGGCCTCCGCCGCACGAACTGGAATAAATCCCGGTTGGCGAAGGAACTCGGGATCTCCCGCGCGGGCCTGATCATGAAGGTCGAGAAATATGGCCTCGACAAGCGCAAGCTCCTTCGCGGTGAAGTCGCTTAACCCTTTTCTGGTTTTACGACAGCTTCTTTTGTAGAAAGAATCGGCGATGCCCTTCGGGGAAATCCTCGAGCTGTCCGAATACCGCGTAGCCGAGTTTTTCGTAAAACTCCCGGGCTTGGAAGCTGAAGGTGTCGAGCCAAGCGTGGGCACAGCCGCGTCGCTTGGCTTCGGACTCCGCAGCCGCCATGAGCAGCGTTCCCATCCCGCCGCGGCGAGAATCATCGGATACCCAGAGCGTCTGGACGAAGAGCCAGCCCCAGCCGGTATGGCCGTTCAAGCCGGCGACGAGCTCGCCTTTCTCGCTTTTAAGCGTGATCATCAGCTCTTGTGAGTCGTCCGAACGCGCCTTCATTTCATTGAACGAGATCAGGTTTCGGAGGATCATTTTTGCGTCGTCTGAATCTTTATGATCGTGGATTTCCAGGGTTTTCTGCGGCATGTTTCTACGATGCTTATTCCATCACTGCTCGTCGTTCTAGTGCTTTCTGCCGGCTCGAGTTCGGTGGCCGCGGAGGCACCGGCCGTTCGCGCGGAAAAGCTCGCAATGAGCTTCTCTCGAATTCGGTCGCATCTCGAATCCCTGCGCGCGGAGGCAGCGCTCGTGAGTGACCCGACCAGAAAAAGTGACCTCCTGGAAGTTTTGGATCGGCCGGTCTTTCAAATCGTCAAACTCCGGCGCGCGCAAGAACAGGAAATCGTGACGAAGTTGCGGAAAGCGGGTCTGATCGATGCGGCTTGGACGGGCCCCTTATTCCCGGCGCGGGAACCGATGCGGTTCGTGGCGGCGCCCGGCGGTCCCGGCGTCTCGCATCATGTTTATCCCGGTGGCCTTGTTTACCACACCCTTTTTAATCTGAAGACTGGCCTCGCTTACATAGCAAATTATCGGGATCTTTACGGGGTCACGCTCGACTCGGATCTCGTTCGAATGACCGCGATCTGGCACGACATGGCCAAGACCTATTCGATCGCTTGGGATGCGGACGGATCGGCGACTCCGGGAGAAACCCAGATTGCGGCGACCGGTGCGCATCATATTTATGGAATCGCGGAAGCTCTGATCCGGGGGTGGTCGCCGGGCGCGATCGTCGCCCTGGCTTCGGCGCACAGTCCGCCGGTGCCCGGTAAAGACGAGCAAAGCTTGATCGACTTTCTCAAAGCGGGGGCGATCGTTTCGGGGAAATCATTCGAAGCCGCGGGACTCAATGCGGACGGTTCGGCTCTCGCCGCATTGCCCAGCCTGGAAGCATTCATCAACCATTTGGACGACCACGATTACATTTTATCGAGTCTGACGCAAAAGCAGGTCACTTCGGAGACGCCGGGCACGGCCTGGGAACGTCATCGCATCCTCGCCAAAGACGGAGATATCGCGATCTATCCGGCTTCTAGGGCGCCTCACGGGCGCTGAGAAAGTCGGGCTGCGGTTTCAATCGCGATTTTTGCGATCGAGGTCGCGTAGTTCAGGTCGACCTTCTCCATTGTGTCACTCATCTGATGGTAGTGCGGTCGGTTGATGTTTTCCAAGTCATTGATGTGCTCGTTGAGGAAAACCACGGGGAATCCGGCGTCCGAAAAAACGCTCCCGTCCGTGTTGCCGATATAATTCTTCGAATCATAGGGCGAACGATAGGCGGGGGCGAGAGTGGGCGCGACTTCCTCAGCGACGTTTAACGTCAGGGACGAAATCATCTGGGACTCAGGTGACTTGCCGGAATTGACCTGAAACAGCGGTGCCCGCCGCGGATTGTAGCCAATCATATCCAGAAGTACGATGCCGCCGATGTCTCGACGAGTGGAGAGCATCGCCGCGGTCCAGGCTCGTGCGCCCGAACAGTCGGAAGGGAACTCCTCGCCCGTCAGGTGCAAAAGCCAAATGTCGTGCAGCGGGCGCGTGGCTCGTAAGACATCGGCCGCGCGCAGCAGTGAAGCGATCGCGGTGACGTTGTCGTCGGCGCCGGGCACCGACACGCGCTGCCGACCGCCCGAGAAAACTTCCTCGGCGAACGCCGTATCGATGTGATCCGCGAGCACGATCGGATGATTGCGATCTTGCGAGAGCGAACCCGGAATGACCGCGATCAGATTGTTGGAGGCGACTCCGTTCCATAAAACGCCCTGGCGCTGGGTCGGAAGTCCGAGAGCGGAGTATCGTTCTTCGAGCCAAGTCACCATTTCGTTCAGCTGGTGATTGGGCTTGGCGGCGTTCTTGCGTCTGAAGCGGGTACGCGCGCCGCTTGAGAGATAAACCGCGTCTTCGGCTCCGCTCAAGACCGATAGGTCTTTTTGAAAGCTCGCGACGAAATCGTTCGGCCAACTGGTGACTACGGGGCGCGTCCGGGGAGTTCCGATCGGCGCGCTCGGAGTGGGGTCCCAGGTGATTCCCGGAATCTGCGAAACCGCGTTGCCTTCGACGCGCACCACGAAGGTCGCGGCTTGGGCATCCACGTGCGCGGGCCGCGGGACGAAGTAACAGACCATGCGACGCTGCCAACCGGGGGTGGCGCGGATGATCCGTCCCGATGCGACGCGCTGTTCGGAAGGCAGCCATGCCGCGTAGAGTGCGTCCCCTGGGGGCGTGGCGAACACGCATTCCGAAAACGCCGGTTTGTTATAGAGATCGACCATGGAGAGCGGGTCGCTATAAACCTGCGCGAAACCAGCCGCGGTATCGAGGCGAATTCGTTCCGGCAGAATCGGGTTGTCTCGCGCGCTTTCAAAACGCGCGGCTACACGCGGATCAACAAGCCACTTCCAGGGATCGCCGACCCGCACGCGCCACCTCGCGAAGACCCAAGTCGGGCCCCAGTCGTTGAGCGAGGGCCAGACTTCGAATTCCGCCGCGCTGACGTTCAGCGCCGCGCGAATGGACCGCGCGGACTTTTCGAGATACGCGCGCATGAAGTCCGGGAGCGAACCATTGCTGCGTCCGGCGCGGCCAAGCGCCATCTCACGCGGAGTTCGGGCCAGATAGGTGGGCGGGCGTTGTTCACTGTAGGCCTCGATGTTCCGCCACGGCTCGGGATTCACGGCGAATTCGTGGAGCATGCGAAGTTGAGCCGGAACCGCGCGCGTCTCACGGCGCATCGAATGGGTTTCCTCGGCGACCTTTCGATCAAGAGTGGCACCGGAAAGAATAATGGCGAGAAGCAGTGGCGACATATTTCTAGTTTGACCTTCCGTAAGGATAGCGCCAGCCCGGATACGCGCCGTCTGAATCCAATTTGTCGCCGTTACTGGATCCGGCATCGGCGGCGCGGGCGCGGCCATAATTGAAGCGCAGGAAAGCGTTCCCACTCAGGTAGGGATTGTAGGAGAAATTTCCGCCCACGGAAGCGAATTGTCCCGAGGCCACCACGCCGAACGAAACGGAGGGGGTGATGGCGTGATGAAATCCGACTTCGACGAGCGCGAAGAGTATTCCGCTCGAACGGCTCAAGGCATTGAAGCCCGCGCCCGGCTGCGCGCGTTGCCATGCGAAGGGCGAGAGACCGAGCGATAAAAAAATCCCCTTCATCTCGAGTCGAAGAAAGGGATACAGATTGATGAGGCTCAAGCTGAGGCCGGTGCCGGTATCTGAGCCGGTACCGTATCGGCCTTGAATGCCGATGTGATAGCCGGCACTGGAGTTTTTCTCGCCCATGTTGAGCGCTAGCGCGAAGTGAGTGGCGGTGCCCATTCCGAGGGTGGATCCCAAACCGGTCGCCGAGCCATTGAAAAATTGAGCGGCTGCGCGGATCTGGGACAGACCGCCCCCGACGTCAAAGTAGAAGAGTGGCTGTTCGGCATGAGCGCCGGCCGCGAATAGGCAGGTAAAAATTACGAGAAACGGCGATGCTCCAAGCGGCCTCATGGTCTGTTCCAGTATACCCCTTGCTCTACGCTCGTCGGTCGGGCAGGCAGAAAGCGCCGATCGAACTACGCAGCGAGTCAACGCTGCGGCACTCGCCGGAATTACTCGAAAAACGGAACGTCTGGGAATGACAGCGACCCCGCCCAGCGTGTATCTGATTAGGAACTATGTCCGAACTCGATCCACTTCGCGAACTGGCCGAACGTGAACGACTTGCGGAAGCGGGCGGCGGGGCTGACCGCGTCGCCAAGCAGCATGCGGCGGGCAAGCTGACCGCGCGCGAACGAGTGACGTTACTCGTGGATCCCGGCAGCTTCGTTGAACTCGACAAGTTCGTGACTCATCGGTGCGCCGACTTCGAGATGGAAAAACAGAAGTTCCTGGGCGACGGCGTGATCACGGGCTACGGCACGGTGGGTGGTCGGACGGTTTACGTCTTCTCGCAGGACTTCACGGTTTTCGGCGGGAGTCTTTCGGGCGCGCACGCCTCCAAAATTTGCAAGGTCATGGATCTCGCGCTCAAGACCGGTGCGCCGGTGATCGGGCTCAACGATTCGGGCGGTGCGCGCATTCAGGAAGGTGTCGAAAGTCTGGGCGGGTACGCGGAAATCTTTTGGCGAAACACGCAAGCGTCCGGCGTAGTCCCGCAGATCTCAGTCGTCCTCGGACCTTGCGCGGGTGGCGCGGTCTATTCGCCGGCGATCACGGATTTCATTTTCATGGTCGATCAGACCTCCTACATGTTCGTCACCGGTCCTGAAGTCATCAAAACGGTGACCCATGAGGATGTGACGAAAGAGGCGCTTGGAGGCGCGGAGACCCATGCGGAAAAGAGCGGAGTCGCGCACTTTGTCTCCCCAAGCGAAAAAGCCTGCTTGGAATCGGTTCGAAGACTTCTCGGCTATCTGCCGTCGAACAATCTGAACGGACCCCCGATTCAAGAGACCGCCGACCCGTCATTCCGAAAGTGCCAGAAGATTTCGAAGATTCTGCCTGATTCATCCAACAAGCCTTACGATATGCGACTTTTGATCGCGGACGTCGTGGATGACGGCGAGTTTATGGAAGTTCATGAAGCCTACGCACGCAATATCGTAGTCGGGTTTTCGCGGCTTGGCGGGCGGACGGTAGGCATCGTCGGAAATCAACCGGCGCACCTCGCGGGCTGTCTCGACATCGCGGCTTCGCTCAAGGGTGCGCGCTTCGTGCGTTTTTGCGATTCTTTCAACATACCGCTCGTGACGTTCGTCGACGTTCCTGGATTCCTGCCCGGAACCGCGCAGGAGTACGGCGGAATCATCAAGCACGGCGCAAAGCTGCTGTACGCCTTCGCGGAAGCGACCGTGCCGAAGCTGACTGTGATCACGCGAAAAGCCTACGGCGGCGCCTACGACGTGATGTCATCAAAACACATCCGGGCGGATTTCAACTTTGCGTATCCAAACGCCGAAATCGCGGTCATGGGCGCGGATGGCGCCATCAATATTCTTTATCGCAAGGAGATCGCCGCAGCCGAGAAGGCGGGGAAGCTCGCCCAGGAACGCGCGCGCTTGACGGAACTTTATCGCCGCACCTTCGCTAACCCTTACAAAGCGGCCGAGCTCGGTTACATCGACGAAGTCATTGTCCCGGAAGACACGCGAAGACTGCTGATCAACGGACTGACCGTGCTTGCCGGAAAGCGTGAGCGGGGGCCATCACGTAAGCATGGAAACATTCCGCTCTAAGTTTCCCATTCTGATCGCCAATCGCGGTGAAATCGCGATCCGGATCACGCGTACGTGCCGCGCGCTTGGGTACCCTACGGTCGCCGTGTATTCCGACGCCGATCGATTCGCCGAACACGTACAAGCCTGCGATCAGGCGGTCTGGATCGGGGGGGCAGCGCCCCAGGAAAGTTATCTGAACATCGAGCGTGTGATCGAAGCCGCGCGACGGAGTGGCGCGAAAGCGATTCATCCCGGTTACGGCTTTTTGTCCGAGCGGGCCGCATTTGTCACCGCATGCGAAGGGGCCGGAATCGTCTTCATCGGTCCGTCTGCCGAGAGCATGCGGCTCATGGGAGACAAGATCACCGCGCGCAACACCGTGGCGGCGGTCGGCGTCGTCGGTGTTCCGGGCAGCGCGGGCGCGGTGGAGTCGGCGAAAGCCGCCGAAAAAATAGCCGCCGAAATCGGTTACCCGATTCTTCTCAAGGCCACCGCAGGTGGCGGCGGCAAGGGCATGAGGCGTGTCGATGCGGCGCCGGAAATGTCGGCGGCTTTTGACGGCGCTTCGCGTGAAGCGCTCGGAGCGTTCGGCGACGGGGCGATGTATGTCGAAAAATACATTCTCGAGCCCCATCACGTCGAGATTCAAGTTTTCGGGGACGGCAAAGGTGGCGCAATTCATCTCGGCGAGCGCGAGTGTTCGATTCAAAGGCGTCACCAGAAAGTCTGGGAGGAGTCACCGTCGCCGATTCTCGAAGCGTTTCCAAAAACTCGTGAAGCGATGTTCGCTGCCGCCGTTCGGGCGGCCGGTCACGTGAAATACGCAGGCGCCGGCACTTTCGAATTCATCGTCGATGGGCAAGGGAAGTTCTATTTTCTTGAGATGAACACGCGCCTCCAAGTCGAGCATCCGGTGACCGAATGGGTAACCGGCGTCGATCTCGTCGACTGGCAAATTCGCTTGGCGTGCGAAAAGATGACCTTGCCGGCCATTCCCGCGCGTTCGGGGAGCGCAATCGAAGTCAGGCTGTATGCCGAGGATCCGCGGAGCTTTTTGCCGGCGCCCGGACCGCTTGGGCTCATTCAGCTTCCGACTGGGGCATTCACGCGTTCCGATGCGGCGTTCTCACGGGCCGGTGAAGTTTCGGTTCACTACGACCCGATGATCGCTAAAATCTCGGTCTGGGCGCCCACGCGTTCGGAGGCGGTCGGCCGGCTCCGCGCCGCGCTCGACGAAACCCGGGTCGAACCGCCCAAGGGCGCGAACGGGACCCGAATCGGATCCCTTCGCACCAATCTTTCGTTTCTGCAAAAGCTGGCACGGAATCCCGCGGCCATCCGTGGTGAGACCACGACGGATCTGATCGCCAACCACGCGGATCTTACGGATGGAAACGAATCCGAATTGACTTTAGAAGCGGCGCTCGCGATCGCGCTCGACGAAATTCTCAGTCAGAATCCCGGGCGCGAAGCGACGGCTTCGCCGTCGGCGTGGTCACTGGCGGCGCAGCGAGAGAGTTTGCGCCCATGACTGAAATTCATGGCAAAATCGGGCCGTTTCATCTGGAATTCATGTCCGTGCCGGTGGGGAATGAAGGAACGATCCAGGTCAAAGTGGCGACGGGCGGAGCTAGGCAGCCGCACCTGTTTGATGTGAGGTGGAAGCGTGACTCCCAAGGCCTCTGGCTCGAAACTCTGCAAAGCGTGAAGGGTTTTGACCTTCGGGTGACTCGTGAGGACGGCGTCGTTCAGTACGAAGCTGTGGAGCGAAACGGAACTCGCAGCTGGAGCGGGGTGCGTTTCCTCCGAGCGGGCGAAACCGACTCGTCAACCGGCGCCGGGCCGGCCAAGGCCGGAAAGGCCCGAGTACGGGCGCAGATGCCCGGTAAAATCGTGAAAATTCTCGTCAAGCCGGGCGATCATGTCGTCAAAGATCAGCCCCTCATCGTCATGGAGGCCATGAAGATGGAGAATGAGATTCGTGCTCTGTCTCCAGCGATCGTAGGTGCGGTCAAAGTGGTTGTGGGACAGGCGATTGAAACCGGCGCCGATCTGATTTTAATGGAGAGCAGCTGATGGTCAAACCTACGGATAGAGAAGTACCGGCTCGGCAGACCCGTTCCGGGATCCCCGTTCGTGAAACGTATTGGCCTGATCACTGTGCGCCTGGTCTTGGGGAGAACGATACCGCGCGCGAGCTGCTGGGTGAACCTGGCCAGTATCCGTACACGAGGGGTGTACAGAAAAATATGTATCGCGGTCGGGTCTGGACCATGCGGCAGTACGCGGGATTCGGATCTGCCGAGGAATCCAATCAGCGATATCGTTACCTGCTCTCACAAGGGACCACGGGGCTTTCGGTCGCTTTCGATCTGCCTACGCAGCTCGGTTTCGATCCGGACCATGCGCGTTCCAAGGGTGAGGTCGGTAAAGTCGGGGTCTCCATTGCGTCGCTTGACGATATGCGCACGCTTTTCAAGGAAATTGATCTTTCGAAAGTTTCAACTTCGATGACGATCAATGCAACCGCGGCCACCTTGCTCGCGCTCTACGTCGCCGTCGCCGAGGAACAGGGTGTGAAAACATCCGATCTTCGCGGCACGGTTCAGAACGACGTTTTGAAGGAGTACATTGCGCGCGGGAACTTCATCTATCCGCCGGTCGGCGCGCTTCGAATTACCACCGATATGTTCGCCTGGTGCGCGGCGCAGGCGCCGAAATGGAATCCGATTTCGATTTCCGGCTACCATATCCGCGAGGCTGGTTCGTCGGCGGTTCAGGAACTCGCATTCACGTTCGCGGACGCGATCGCCTATGTACAGGCGGCGCTCGACCGAGGACTCGACATCGATCGGTTCGGCGGGCAGCTCAGCTTTTTCTTCAATGTGCACAGCGACTTTTTTGAAGAGATCGCTAAATTTCGAGCGGCGCGGCGAATTTGGGCGAAGATCATGCGCGAGCGTTTCGGCGCGAAGGATCCGCGGAGCTGGATGCTGCGATTCCATGCGCAAACGGCAGGATCGACGTTGACCGCGCAGCAGCCCGAAAACAACGTGGTCCGCGTGGCCGTGCAGGCAATGGCCGCGGTCCTCGGCGGCACGCAGTCTTTACATACGAACTCACTCGACGAGGCGCTCGCGTTGCCCACAGAGTCGTCCGCGCGACTCGCGCTCAGGACTCAACAAGTGCTCGCTTCGGAGACTAACATCACCCAGGCCGTTGATCCGCTGGGCGGCAGCTGGTTGGTCGAGTCCCTGACTGACGAGCTAGAAGCGAGAACTTGGAAGTATCTCGAGGAAATCGATCGCAAAGGTGGAACCGTCGCGTGCATCGAATCCGGCTATATTCAGAACGAGATTTTGAATTCCGCTTATCTCGATCAGCGCGCGATCGATGACGGCCGAATTCAAGTCGTCGGTGTCAATATTCATCAAGATACCGGACGGGTGAAGCCGGTGGAGCTTCACAAGATTCCGCCGGAGCTGGAGAATCAAGCGGTCGAGCGCGTACGGGCGTATCGGGCAAAGCGGAGCGCGGCCGCGACCAAAGATTCATTGCGCGCGCTCGAGGACGGCGCGCGTGGTGATGGCAATATCATGGAACTCATTTTGACCGCCGTGAAAGCGGGGGCCACGCTCGGTGAAATCTCGGACGGGCTGCGAACGGTCTTCGGTCAGCACCGCGAGTACGCGGGCTTCTAGTCTCCGCACAAGAGTATCCTAACGGCGAGCCATGGATTCGAACTTGTCCGCGAGTTCCTGCGTGAGCTGAAGCCCAATCTGAGCCGTGACTTCCGAAACGGAAACCGGCGCATAGGGCAGCAGAAACTCTTTTTTGAGCAAGGTGATGCGTTCGACGGATTCCATCACGCGCTCGGGTGTCACCTTTCCCGTCTCCAGCGCCTTGATCAAAACTTCGTACGCATGGCGAGCCCCGGCTTCGGTGCGATAGACCAGAATGTCGCAACCGGCTTGAACCGCGAGGACGGGCGCGTGGTCCGCGCCGTAGTGATCGGTAATCGCCTTCATCTCCATATCATCGGTGAAAACCACTTTCGAAAATCGGAGGTCCTTGCGGAGGATGTCCTGAATGGTCTTCACCGAAAGCGTCGCCGGAAAGTCCGGATCGATTTTTGAATTCAAAATGTGCGCGGTCATCACCATGGAACAGCGCGACTTGAAAGCCCGTACGAACGGCCGGAACTCACGAGATCGGAGAGTTTCGAGGTCCGTATCGACTTTTGGCAATGCAAGATGCGAATCTATGCTCGTGTCTCCGTGACCCGGAAAATGTTTCACGCACGATTGCACGCTGTTGACCAAGTGACCCCGGACGAAGCCGGTCACCATTTTTGAAACAATTTCCTCGTTGTCCCCGAAAGCGCGGTCGCCGATCACGGGATTTTTCGCATTCGTCATGATGTCAGCAACGGGCGCGAAATTGACGTTCACCCCGACGGCTTTCAGCTCCTTCGAAATACCATCCGCAAAATCAAACGCCATCTTCGGCGAATCGGATTTTCCGATCACTGCCGCCGATGGAATTCTCGTGAACGGCTTTTTGAAACGCTGAACTCGGCCGCCTTCATGGTCGGCGGCGATCCAGAGCGGAAGGTCACCGCGGCATTCTTGAATGGCGTTGGTGAGTTCACCCAGTTGCGCCGGGCTTTCGTAATTGGCCGCGAATAAAATTACGCCGCCGATATCCGCTTGTGAAATGAATGCGGCCGCATCATCGGATAGATCCAGGCCGGTGAAACCGGTCATGATGAGCTGGCCTAAGTGCTGACGTGCTTCGTCGATCGAGGGCATGGCCGTCAGAGTTTAGCCCGCGAACTTGGCCGGGCGAAAGGTTTTTTCTGCCAGAGTTTCGGAGATGACTTGCAGCGATAGCACGGTCAGAACGAGCGGCAGCCCCACTGCAAGCGCAAGATGAGGGGCTTCGAGCAGATAGTCCTTCCCTTGTGCCAAAAGTGAACCCCACGTATCCCGACCGATGGGCGCGCCAATCCCGAGAAACGAGAGCGTGGCTTCGGCGAGCAGCATGTGAGTGAAGAGGCCGGGCAGCTTCACGCTGCAGATGGAAGTGAGATGTGGAAATACATGCCGGACAAGAATTCGTAACCGTGAGGCGCCTATGCTTTCGGCCGCCCGAATGAACTCGGAGGACAAAAGTTCCCGGGTCCGTACCAGCACCAGTCGGGTGAAGGACGGAACGGCGCCAATCATGAGCGAGAAAAGCAGAGTGTCCAGTCCTGGACCGCGGACCGCCGCCCAAGCCAAGGCCAGCAGCAGAGTCGGAAATGAGAGAAAGAATTCCAGGATACGGCTCCCTACTGCCTGAACCCCGGGAGACGCCATGGCCAGCGTACCGCCGATAAATATCCCTAAGACGGACGTCGCCACTACGGCAGCCAAGGCGAATCCCGTGCTGCTGAGCGACGCGTGAAGTACGGTTTGAAGCAAATCGCGTCCGAAGGCGTCGAATCCGAAGGGGTGCAGCCATTCCGGCACATGAAGAGTTCTCTCCAGCCGATGCATTCCGCTCGTCGAAATGGCGAGGAGCCCGGCGCCGTACCAGGTAAAGATCCAGGACAGCGGGAGCGCGCGAGTCAAACTCATTTATTTCGCCTCCGCTTCAAGACGGGGATCGATCCAGGCCTGGGCGACATCCCCGCACCAGGTGCCCAGGAGCGCCGAGGCGGCGGCGAAAAATATACCGGCTTGCACTACGGGATAATCCCGGCTGAGCACCGCATCGATGATGAGCGTGCCCATCCCGTTGTAGCCGAAGATGACTTCAACGATGAATGCGCTTTGCAGAAAGGATCCGATCTGAGTTCCAAGGTAGGCGGCGATTGGCCCGGAGCAGGGGGCGAAACCGTACTTCAAAGTCACTTTCCATTCCGGAAGGCCTCGCGCCCGGGCGCTGGGTGCCGCGCCTTCGCGGAGAGTCTCCTTGACGCGTTCACGAATCAGACGGGACCAGAAGCCGACAAAAACAAAACCGAGGAGCAGCGCTGGCAGGAGCGCGCTGCCGCCGATCGGAAAGATCGGAAAGCGCACGGCTAAAAGCCAGATCAGTAGCGGACCCACCCAAGGAGTAGGAAGTGAGGCAACCACCGCGCCGTACGCCGTGCAAAACCGATCCGCCAGTCCGCCCGGATTTCCGGCGGTCAAAAGCCCGAGCCCGAGACTGAGTGGCAAGCCGATCAGAAGCGACAGAAAGGTGAGTTTGACCGTGTTCATGAAGCGATAGCCCACCAACGGAGCGATCGCTTCGCGAGACAAAATCGACCGACCGAAATCTCCGTGTAGAAATCTGGCCGCGTCCGATCTCAATGACGTGAAAAACGGCTGGTCCAATCCAAGCTCATGACGAAGTTCGTCGGCGGCAATCGGAGTGCCCGTCTCCGCGAGAATCGTGCTGATCGGGTCGCCCGGAAGTGCGTGAAGCAAGGCGCGGGATCCAATGAAAACCAACGCAAGCACCAAGACGAAGCTTACGCATCGGCGGAGGAACTTCACGGGGCTCTCCGGAGTTCAATCATGGCTTTACTGGGCTCGGGGGTTTTCACGGAATTCGTGACGGGTGCGCGGTTCCGGTTCGACTTCGCCCGCCGGCGTGCGTGCGGTATCCGGCACGGGTTCCGAAGGCGCTTGCGCGGAATCCGGAGGCGGGATGTTCCGCAAAAACTTTTCCGCTTCTTCGCGACTGACGCGATTGATGCGGGTTTTCTGCCCGTTCATGTTGATTCGTACCGGCACGCCCTTGTCGTCAAAGTACCATTCGCTGGCAAGATCCCGATAGAGGACATGGATTTTTTTTGAGCCGGTTTTTTTGGCGTATTCGTCCGGTTTTTCGAGCCGGGCCAGGCCGGAAACGGTGTTGAACTGCTGTTCGACATTATCTTCGAGGATGGTCATGAATGATGCGTGTGCATCCACTTTGAGTTCCGGCAGCTTGCGCGCGAGCCAGACCGGAAATACGGCGGAGAAAATGGTTCGAGGGGGTAGCGCCCGCCGCACAATCGGCAGCTCCTTGCCGCCACGCACGGTTTTCACCGAAAGCTCATTTCCGTTCACGGTCCCGTCGATTTGAGTTTCCGTGGTTCGGTAGACTGAACGAAAGTTGAAGAACAGCGGTGCCAAGGTAGTCGCGTCCGAAAAAGTTCCCAGGGACTCTTCGTTTATGAACCCTTCTTCGTTTTTCCAAAACTGGTTTTTGAACATGACCTTGCCGTCCTTCGTTTCGACATGGTCGTTGTAATAACCGTAGTGCTGCGAATCACTGACGGTGACGGTGTACCAGGCGTCCCAGAGGACTTCGGCGGGCTTCTGGTTCACGACAACCGCGGTTTTCTTCGGCTTGGGGATCGGAGCGGTCGCCGCTGCCGAGGCGCTCGCCAATCCGAGCAGCAGCAAGGAAGTGATTCTTTTCATTTGAAGTCGACCCGTTTCTGGAGGGCGGAGGTCACCGCGGCTCCCGTGAGAATGATGAGCCAGACGATGTAAATCCACACGAGTAAAATCGGAAACGCGGCCAAACCGCCATAAATATTCTTATAGGTGAGCACGCGCTTCGTGTATTCGACGTAACCCCAACGGCCCAGATGCCAAAGTATCGCAGTGATGAGGCCCGCGATCAGCGCGGGGCGCCACGCCACGAAACGGGCCGGAACGTATTTGTAGACAAGAAAGAAAAATCCGATTTCGGCCATGAATGAAACCGTGCCGGAGGGCATTAATTGATTCAGGGGTAAATCGCGGGATGTCGCGAAGCCGATCATAGCCGCCCACGCGATCGGTCCGAGCGTGATGAACAACCAGTAACTCGAGAATCGATGAAAGAGCGTCCGGGTTTGCGGCGCCTTCCAAACCCGATTGATCGCGTTTTCCACGTTGGAGAGCAGGCTCATGCTCGTGATAATCAGACCGATGAATCCCGTTACGCCGATCGCGTTTGCGTGGATATTACCGATAAAGCCGCGAATGGCCGCCATCGCCTGTTCACTCGAGCCCTGCGCGAGATTTTCAATGATGAACGGTTCGATCACTTCGTAAAGTCGTTCGATGCCGCCAAAGGCCTGGAAAATCGAAAAGCTCACCGCAAGCAGCGGAACGATTGAGAGTACCGTTACGTAAGCGAGACTAGAGGCTGCCAGCGGAAGTTGCGCCTCCCGGACGACGGTCACGATATCGCGCATGATGAGCCCAAAGCGCTTATGGATCGGCCCCTTTGGGACCTGTGTCGGACTCCTCGCCGGTGAGGCCGGTTTCTCAGTCATACCCCCTAAATATCGGCTAGTTACGTTATGAACCTGAGTTTACGCGATGCGGCAAATCGAGGTATACTGAAGAGAAGGGGTTTTTAGTCCGATCAGGATAGAGGGGGACCATCCCATATGGGGGCCAGTCTATTGAATAACGATTGGGTGATCTACGTGGCTTACGCGTTGATCGGCATGACAACTTTCATCCTCGGAAGAATGCTTCTGCAGGAGGAAGAGTCACGTGCCGCGGCGGACAATCTGTCCGATGCCCGCGATCGACAGTCGTCAAATCCCTTGGTGCGTCTCACCCGGCCGTTTTTCGTTCAATACTTCGTCCCAATCGTTCGCGGAAAACCGTTCTGGGACGACAAGCGCAAAGTCTGGCGACGTAAGCTCATCACGTCGGGACTGCGCGACGAGCTCACGCCGGACGAGCTGATCGCGTTCAAGGCGCTGCTGATTATCGTATTCCCACTGTTTTTAGGCCTCTTACGCGCGGGGGATATTTATCCCTTCGAGGCGCATTACATTCTCGGGTCGGCCATTGCCGGATGGTTCTACCCGAACTTCTGGATCAACTCGCGGATCACAAAACGACAGAAGCAGATTCGGCGCTCCCTGCCTTTCGTAATCGATCTCCTCGCGCTCTCGACCGAGGCCGGTCTCGACTTCGTCGGCGCGATCGGCAAGGTCGTCGAGAAGTCCAAACCGAGTCCTCTGGTCGATGAATTCGGCCAGCTCTTGAAAGAAATCAAAGTCGGTTCGTCGCGCTCCGAAGGCATGCGCGAAATGGCGCTGCGAATCGACATGACCGAAGTCAATTCGTTCATCGCGATCCTGATCTCCGCCGAGCAGATGGGCGCTTCGATCGGCAAGATACTGCGTCAACAATCGGAACAGATTCGCTCGACCCGCATGCTACTGGCCGAAAAAGCCGGCGCGAGAGCGGCATCGATGATGCTTCTCCCGATGATGCTGTTCATCTTGCCCGCGGTTTTCCTCATGATTATGGGCCCTTTCATTCTGAGCATGATGGGAGGCGGCGGACTATGAGGACGCAGCGCGAAATTCGAGTTCAATCCCTCAAAAATCAAGCGGTTATTGCCGATAAGTGCCAGGTGGCGGATCGCTACTTTATTCGACTCCGAGGACTGATCGGAAGCCGTGGGCTCGCGTCCGGGGAAGGAATGTACTTCCCTCGGAACAACAGCATTCACATGTGGTTTATGGGCTTCCCCATTGACGTCGTGTTCGTTCAAAAAACGAAGGGGATGGGGGGAGATCTCCGCCTTCGCATTACGTCAATCCACTCGAGTGTACGGCCTTGGCGCGTGCTTCCTCTCACCGACTTTTCCGCGACGGACACTTTGGAACTGCCCGCCGGCACGATCGCCCGTACGGGGCTGCAGACGGGGGATGAGTTATGTATAAGTTAACCATCGTCTCCGGACCGAACCGCGGAACGAGTTATGCGATTCAGGAGGGCGAGAACGCAATCGGTCGCCAGAGCGGCAACGTGGTCGTGCTTCAATCCTCCCGCGTTTCCAAAAAACATTGCACGCTGATCGTCGACAACGATCGGGTCGTCGTTAAAGACGAGGGCTCGGCGAACGGAACGTTCGTCAACGGCACGATGGCGAAGATGAAGGCGTTGACTCCCGGTGACCGGGTCAGCGTCGGCGAATTCGTGCTCGAGCTCACGAAGCCATCCCATCGAGGCGGCGCCGCTCCGGTGCAAGGATTCGGCAACAACGTCGTCGCGTTCCCGGGGTATGAGCGAATGCCGCAAAACGGTCAGCCGGATGCGGGCGGCGTGACCGGCATGACCGGAATGGGGGGGGTTGGAAAAGCGCACGCACTTCAGCAGTACGTGAATGCGGGGGCCGACCCCTTGGCGGGAGTCGTGCAAGCGGCTCAGCCGGTCATTGATCTCAACCAGGCGCCGCGCGATCCGGTCAGTAAAATTTTCTGGGTATTCGATAAGAAAGTCATGCCGTTCTTCTACGGCATGCTCCTTAAAAACGAATGGCGTTTTATCATCGTGGGTATTTTCGGCGCACTGATTCTGGCCTCCACCGTCCTTACCGTGCAGCCGATCCTGGACGCGAACCGCGCGAGCATTCTGATTGAAGTCAGTCGACGCGCGCGCTTCATCGCGCAGCAGATTGCCGAAGTGAACGGACCGATACTTCAACAAGGCGCGCGTTCGCAGGCGAAAATAATCGAGCTCAAGCCTTACCTCGGCGTCAACATCGCCGCCGTGATCGATATCTATTCGAACAGCGTAATCGCCGCGAACGTCGAAATCCCGGGCGGAACCTTAAGCGGCATCGAAGGCCGGACGGCCGCAAGCTTCGCCAAGGCGCTGCAAAACGGAACGCTGAAAATGCAGTATTTCGCCAGCCCCGCGGACGAGCACACGATCGTCGCCGTGGAGCCGGTACGAGTCTTCCGTCCGCAACAATCGCGTGAGGTCGTCGAGGCGCTGGTCGTGGTCTCGATCAATTCCGATCTTTTTACGGCCGGTAGCGGTGAATCGGGCATGGCTTACGCGCAGACCATGCTCTCGCTTTCGCTCGCGGCGGCGCTCGCGCTTTTGGTGCTTTACAAGCTGACTCTCAAACCGTTTCAGGTTCTCAATGACGATATTGACAAGGCGCTGAAGGGCGAAATTCCGCAAGTCACGCATGAATTCAAGATGGAAGAACTCAACCCGCTTTGGGACATCATCAACGCCGCCCTGCAAAGGGTGCCGCGCAAAGATTCAGTGGACGTCGGGGTCGACAACTCCGCGAGCGCGAACGCGATGGTAATGGATGAAGCGATCGGAGCGTTCCGACTGCTGAGCGAGCACTCGTCGCTGGGAGTCGTAGTCGTGGATAATGAACGAAAGGTCGTCTACATGAACCCGCACTTCGAGGAGATCAGCGGAATCCGCGCGGACAATGCGCTGGGGCAGCTCCTGACGGAGGTCGCACGCGATCAGGCATTGGGCGCCGTGGCCACGGATCTTTTTGACAAAGCGGTTTCCGGCGGTGATCCCGCCAGCGAGGAATTCGATTTTTCGGGAGTCGGTTACGGAATGACGGCGGCCGCGATCGGCCCGTCCGGTTCGACCCCGCGTGGTTTTGCATTGTGCGCTAAGCGCAACGATGCCGAGGGATGATGGTGAATGGGCGCGGCAAAGAGATTCAAAAATCTGAGCCTCCCAAGACAGGAAGGGGAATACGCGCGGCTGCGCGTGCTTCAAGGGCCGGACTACGGCCAGGTATTCGTGGTGATCGCTTCCCGGATCACGGTTGGGCGAGGGGAGGATAACGACGTGATCCTTTCCGATCTCAAGGCCTCTCGCCGACATGCCGAATTTCGCTACGAGGTCTCCGGATGGAAAGTCCAGGACATGGGTTCCGCCAACGGGATTTTGCATAACGGAAAAAACACCCGGGCGGGGATACTCCGGCCGGGCGACACGATCACGCTCGGCGAGACGACTTTTGAATTCCTGACCAGCGACGTGGGAACGCAAGTGCTCACGTCGCCGCCCAGCCGCGCCTTGGCGGTGGTGGAACAGGCGAAGGTCGCGGAATCCGCGCTTGAGGTACACCGCCAAAAGATCCGCTCCATCGCGAATGCCGAAAGTCTGCCGGCCGGCGCCCTCTTCAATAACCTCGGGCGTGCGAACACCGGCGACGCCGGTCCGGCCGTCAATAAGCGACGTCTACTGATTTATGGCGGCTTGGGACTGCTGGTCGCGGCGATGTTTCTCGTGGACGACAAGCCCGATCCGAAAAAAGCCGCGGAGAAGTCCGGTGCCGCCGCCAAACCGACCAATGCCGGTTCGCTCGTCGCGGCCACTCGCAACGCCGCCGGCCTGATGGATGGCTCCGCCGGGGAAGCGAAGCTTTCCCCCGAGGCGGAAGCTTTCTTCAGGGCCGGCTTTCGCGAATTCCGCGAACGGAATTACATCCGTGCGACCATGAACTTCGATAACGTCCTGATGATCAATCCTACGCACGAGCTCTCGCGGAAGTATCAGAAGAACTGCAAAGACGCGATCGACGACGAAGTGAAAAGTCACATGGCACGAGGTCGGAAAAACTTCGAGTCCGGCCGTTTGAAATTCGCCAAAGGCCACTATGAGGCGGTCTTGCGCCTGCTCTTCCGCAACGAGAACGATCCGTCGTTCCAATCCGCCCGCGAAGAACTGGAAAAAGTCGAAAAGCGTCTGAAGGAGAGTGGAACGTGAGCGCCGCTCCCATTCTCAACTTCTTCCGCGACGGCGCGCAGATCGGAAGCACTCCGATCGAAGGCGACGTTATCCTGGGCCGCGAGGCGGGATGCGTGATTCGGTTGGATGATCGCGCGATTTCTCGGCAACACGCGGTATTTCGTGCGGTTTCGGGAGGCGTGCAGGTCGAGCGAAAAAGTCAGTTCGCGCCTTTGAGCGTCAACGGAGCGGAATGTACGCGTGCGGTGGTGAAAGAGGGAGACGTCATCACGATCGGTCCTTTTCAGCTCAAGCTCGCCCCCATGGATGCCGGCTTCCAAGCCAGCGCCGATCAGACGGTGGCTTTGCAGCCAATCGAGGCCGGCGCCGAGCTGAAATTTGAAAATGTTTCGAATCAGGCCGCTCCCTTGGGTTTTGAATTAACGCTCATCAAGGAAGGCGACGAGCCCTTGCCGAGCATCGCCAACCCGAACGCGACGGAGGGCTTGCCGGGGACCATCTTGGAAGCCGTCGAGAACGACATCGCGCTCGAAATCGGAGAAGGAGAGGGCGGGCAGATCGTCCTGGATCCACCGGCCGAGCAGATCGGCGAAAACGAAGAGACTCGGCTCGCTCCAGCGGCTCAAATGATCGCCGTGGTTTCGATCGAGCCGGGGGGCGCTAACATCACAGAGATCCAGCTCGGGGACGCTGAAATCTCCATCGGGCGCGGTAAAGAATGCGACATCGTCCTCACGACTAAAAAAGCTTCACGCAAGCACTCCGTGATTCGGCGCGAAGGTCCCCGCTTCATCGTGCAGGATCTGGATTCGGCGAACGGCACTTACGTGAACGGCCGTCGAGTCAGGGAAATGGACCTCACCGGCGACGACGAGATCCGAATCGGCGGCACGCGCATTCATTTCAAAGTTCAAAATCCCGAATATCAAAAGAGTGTAGCAGAGTTCATGAAGGTAGAAACTTCGGGCGCCGACACCGGAGTCTCCTTCTCGAATGACGCCGATACCAAGCCCCTTTCAATGGATTCGGGCGAGAACTCCGTTCGTAAAAGTTCGACGGCAAGCGGTCTCAACATTCCGATCTATTCGGGACCTCCGGTCGGCTTCCGCAATTCGAACACGCGGTTGAATTTGATGGGCCTGCCTGGGCAAACCGCCAACGGATCGGGCATCCCCGGTTTGCAGCCGATGAAGGCACCGCCCAAGGGATTTCTGGAGCGGTATCGCAACATGCCGCCCAAGCAAAAGATGATCTGGACGGTCTTCATTCTGGTCTTCGTGTGGTGGTTCCTCTTCGATGACGAACTCGAGGTCGCTCCAAAAGTAGCGCCCAAGGTCGTCGCGCCGAGCGGGCAAGCGGAATCGCAGACGGCGGACGGTAAGTTCCGAAAGCTGAGCGAAAAAGACAAAGCGTTCATCGAAGCCGAGCATCAGCTGGCATTCGATCACCTCAAGAACAAGGATTACGACCTTTGCCTCCACGAGCTCGACAAGATATTCGCCATGGTCGACAACTATAAAGACTCGCGTGAGTTGGAGCGATACGCCCGTGAAGGCAAACGCCGCCGAGATGCGATCGAGGAAGAGAAGAAGAAACGTGAAGAAGAAGCCCGCCTCAAGGCTCACGTCAGTCAGCTGGTGGACGAAGCTACCGACCGGATGAAGAAGAAGCAGTACGAGCAAGCCTCCCAGCTCTTCTATGAGATTCTGTCGATCGAGCCGGACAATCTCAAGGTCACCGATTGGAAACGCCAGATCGAGGCTTGGGAAGAGGAAAAGGCCCGCGCCGAGACCGAAAAACTCGTTCAAAGGCAGATCAATGAGCGAGCCCTCCAGCAGCTCGAAGAGGGATTGGCGCTTAGAAAAGCCGGTAAATGCCGTGATGCAATTCCGATTCTGGCGGCCGTCGAGGACATCGGTGCGACCGACAAGTCCGCGCTCAAGCGTGCGAACGCCGCGATCCAGGGTTGCCGTTCATCGGTCATCGCGAAACGCGACCCGCTATTGGCGGAAGCGAAACAGCTCGAGGCCGCCGGCGAACTCAAGCGGGCTTTCAATCTTTATCGCGACGCCACCCGCGTGGATCCCGATCACCCCGCGGGTTTCCAGGGGATGGGACGCATTCGGAGCGTCTTGCGGGAACGTTCGCGCCTTTCCTACGCCGAGGGCGTGATGGCGGAGAGTTACAGCGATTTTGTGACGGCGAGACTGAAGTTCAACGAAGTGCTGAGCATCGCTCCGGAAGACGATCTTTATCATGATCGCGCCAAGCGCAAGCTCTCCGGTTATCTCAGTCGTGAATTGGCGGCGGAACCGGCGACGGACAGAGCGCCTCAATGAGCGCCCCTCGGCCGGTTTTCGCAGCGACGGTTTCGATCTCTCGGCAAGGCACTCGCTCGTCCCAGGAGGATTTTTCGCTCGTGGATCCGAATCGCGGCATTCTCGTGGTGGCTGATGGATTCGGCGGTCCTACCGCGGGATTCCAGGCGGCGAAAACATCATGCGAAGCGGTGCTCGGATTTCTTTCGAAGGAGGCCGGCGACAGCGAAGCCACGCTGCCGTTCGTGCTTCGTCATTATTTCTCGCTGGCCGGAAACGTGCTGTTCAACGCGCTCGTGCACGCCAACCGCGGCCTCATCAAAGCGAACAAGAAAAAGAGCGTTCACGAAAAGGGCGGCAGTTCGGTCGTCGCGGCTTTTCTGGACGGTGATCTGCTTTCACTTGCGAATGTCGGCGCGACGTCGGCTTGGATGATGCGTTCGGGCGCGGGCGTTGAACTCGTCACGCCCCGAACTTACGCGCGAATGTGCGATGTTCTTAGGTCCGAAACCGTAGCAGCCGTCGACCAGCATGTTCCATTGATGGCTCTCGGCATCGTCGAGGATCTGGAACCTGAAATCGTCGAATACCGCGTGCGCGAAGGAGATTGGGTTCTTCTCCAAACCGACGGATTGGACGCCCTACTGAGGGATCAGATTCGCGATATTCAACTCAAAGGATTGAGTCCGTCTGAGTCGATTGATGAGATTCAAAGCCTTCTCAAAGAGGCGAGTCATGAGGATAACTTGTCAATTTCATTGGTTATTTTATGAAAATCATATACTTGACCAATATAGTCTCATCAGTCATCCTTAGAGGTGGTGTAGAGGAGCGCTCCGGGGAGCGTTCAAGCTTTCGGTCCGAGCGACCGAAATGTTGGGGAAGGAACGAGTTATGAGCTTCAGGCAAAATCTGACGCGGTATCTTTTAAGATTCGTCACCGAAGAAGAGGGTCAATCAACGACGGAATACGTCTTGATCCTTGCCGTCGTCGTGATGATCGCAATGAAATTCAGAACTACTTTCGGTTCGAAGATGGAAGGCATCGTGACGAAACTCACGGGTAGCATCGACACTCAGATCACTGAAACGATCGGGCAGTGAAGGCTCCCAGGGGGGATCCCTTTGGGGTTTTTAAAAGATGAATCCGGCCAGGCCATAACGGAATACGTTTTGATCATGGCCTTCGCGGTTGTCGGCGCTGGAGCCCTGGCTCGCGCGATCATGGAAACTCTCGATAAAGCCATTCTTCGCTTAGGCGGACAGCTTGAGAAGGATCTCAAGACGGGGAGGGCTCCTCTCAGTGTATGGAAGAACTGATCTTACCGTCACTCTGGTCATTCTCATTTTAGGTTTCACGGCGGCCGTCACCGACGGACTTCGCGGCAAAATCTACAATTGGCTCACCTTTCCCGGCGTGATCGCGGGCGTGGCTTATGGGTTCTACATGCACGGCGCTTCGGGCGCGGGCGATGCGCTTCTCGGCGTCGCGGTCGGACTCGTGGCCTACGGCTGGATGTTCATGATCAGCATGATGGGCGCGGGCGATGTGAAGCTTCTCATGGCCTTCGGCGCCTGGGGCGGTTGGAGCTTCGCCCTCGAAACCTCGGTCATTGGCGTGATCATCGGCGGTGCGATGGCCGTGGGCATTCTGGTTGCGAAAGGCCGTTTCGGCGCCTTTTACCGAAAAATGCTGGTCTTCGTGGCATCACTTTTCGCACGCGGCGTTCCGGTCGAAGTGCCGCAAGTGGATCGCAAGCTCACCATGCCCTACGGCATTCCGATCGCGCTGGCTGCCGCCTGGGTTCGCCTGGTTGGGGTGAATCTATGGTAAAAAAATCCCTCCTTCGCGCTGAATCCGGCCAAGCCACGTTGGAATACGTGCTGCTGCTCGCGGTGCTGGTCATGGTAGCGGGAATCGTCGGCAAGGGCCTGGAGCGCGCGGGCCTCGCGAAGACGCTTATGAAGCCGATCACCGAGGAATACGCTTACACGTACAAATATGGCCTCGCCGCCGCGCGCGGTTTTGACGAAGGCACTCCGAATCTGCATCCGCGCGTGACGGAGCCACGAGGGAGCAACTTCCGCATTTTTCTGAATCCGAGGCCCAAGTGAGAAAAAACTGCGCGAGAAAGGGTGAAGAAGGCCAGTCCACCGTCGAGTTCGCCCTGACTGCAGTGCTGATCATGGGATTCCTGCTGTTCTACATTCAGCTCGCGCTCTCATTTGCCTGGAGCAATTACGTTCAGTACGCGACCTTCATGTCGGCGCGGGCTTACCTCTCGGCCGGCGCGTCCCAGGCGGATCAGGATACCCGTGCGCGGCGCGTGCTTTCGATCACCGTCAAAAAAGGCACGGGCCGCGAGGGCGAAGACCGCTTTCCGATGATCGCCAAAGGACTCGGTGGGGCCGGCGGCATGGCCGGAGCGGACATCGGAGCCGGCTCTAATTTCGATCCCAGCGTTCGCGGCTTAAGTTGGATGGAGGGAGTCCGATACACTTTTAGGAGCAAGCTTTTCGTGGTCCCTTTCGCGGGGTCCGGACGGGATCCATCCGTCAATTCCGTGACTTTGACTTCGGAAAGCTGGCTGGGTCGGGAGCCGTCGTTCTCTGATTGCCTGCGAGAGATGAACCGCTTGAAGGGCATGATCGACAATGGCTGCTGATCGCAAGTCGGAAGACGGACAAAGCGTGATCGAGTTTCTTTTGATGCTGCCGCTTTTGGTGGGCATCACGGTTCTGCTGGTGAGAGTGAATATGGCGATCCAGGTTTCCATCGTGAATCAGAAGTACGCGCGGGCTCAGACTCTTTTTCTCGCGTTCAATTCGCCGTATTTTCCGGAGATCCGCCAGCGCGAGGGCGGCGTCAATCAGATCACCATGGGAGTATCGGGCGAAGTGGTTCCCGATGACGTCAGCGCTTACGAGGGTCCGCTCGCGACTCAGATGTTGATCACGCGGACGCGCCAGCTCGCCGGCGCCACCGCTCCGCCACAAAACGAGCCTGCGCAAACGGGAGTCGTCCGCGTGCGCAATACCGTAACAATGTGTTCTCAATCCAACTTGATCGACGCCGGAAACGGCTTGCAGAAGGCCAATGAACTCACCATTCGGCAGGGCGTGAATCCACGAGGATTCGCCTACTGTCGAGGCCCCTATGACGGGGCCGATGGAGGAGCTCCATGAATAATCGTGCCGTAACCCTTTCGCTCGTCATGGCCGCCATCGCGGTTTTCTTCGTTTACAGCTATGTCGAAGGCGTCAAAGAGGAAGTGAAGAACAAGTTCGGCGATAAGATTTTGGTCGTCAAAGCGAAACGCGACATCAAGGAACAGGAGACCATCGATCCGGAGAGTATGCTTCGGCTCGAGGCCGTTCCGCAGCAGTTCCTGGAGCCCGGCGCGGTCGCGCTCAAAGACAAGACGGACGAAAAAGATCGCCAAAGCGCACTGAAAGAGCTCGCCGGCGCCGTAGCCATCGTACCGATTCGAGCGGGTGAACAGGTCACCTACAACAAACTTACCGAGCCGGGCATTCGAACCGGCCTCGCACCGCAAATTACGCCAGGCAAGCGGGCGATCGCGATCGCCATCAATGACGTCTCCGGTGTCGCCAAACTGATCAAGCCAGGGGATCGCGTAGATGTGATCGCAGTTTTCGTCCCTAGTGGGAAGAAAGAGAACGCGATCGGGAAAACGCTGTTCCAAGACATCGTGGTGCTTTCGATCGGCAAACACGTCACGAACAACGTTGCGCGCATCGTCGAACGCGATCCTTACACCGGTAAAGAGAAGTCGCGTTCGCTCAACGAAGACACCTCGTTTTCTTCCGTCACACTTGAGGTTGATCCGCAACAGGCACAAATGCTCGCGGTCACCGCATCGAGTGCCGAGAACGCGATCACGCTATCACTTAGAAACAATGACGACACCACGCAGATGCCTCAGGAGTCGACCACGGTCGGCGACTTGATTGGCGCGGATGCCTACAAGATTCAAAGAGATCTGGCCAATCAACCTCGGAGATAAGCTGAAACTCAAACCGTTCTCATCGCAGTCCAGCTTAAGACTTTTCGGAGCGCTCGGCACCCTTGGCCTCGCGCTCTCGCTCGCATCGGTTTGCCGAGCGGAACCCACCTCCGAAACCAAAAAGTTTCAGCGCTCCAAGCTGACGAACGACGCTTCCGAATCCTTGGCCGACAAGCGAAGGATTCTCCTGGCTACAGGCGAGGATCGTGCGGTTGATCTCGATTTTGAAGCCAACGCCGGTGCAAACGGGATTACCGTGGGAAATCCATCGACCGTCGCGACGACGCTGGTGAAGATCAATGAAAAGCGGCAGATCATTTTCAAGCCGCTCAAGGAAGGCAACACCACGGTTACAGTACGGGACTTGGACGGCACGATCCGATTGATTTTCAATGTGCGCGTGACCGGTTCCAATCTGCTTCGACTTGCGAACGAGATCCGCGATCTGATCCGAGACATCGAGGGCGTGGCCGTCAGAATCGTCGGAAAAAAGATCGTCATCGACGGCGAAGTTCTGGTCCCGAATGATTACGCCCGCCTCCTCGGCGTGATTCAAGACGCTTCGTATTCGCCGGATGTGCTGAATCTCGTCACGGTCTCGCCGTTTGCGTTGCAGCTGCTCGCCAAGCGCATTCAAGACGACATTCAGGCTTTCGCGCCCAACGTGAAAACCCGCGTCGTCAACGGCATGATCTGGCTCGAGGGAACCGTCGACAGCGACGATCTCGCGAAGCGCGCAGTGCAGGTGGCGCGACTCTATCTTCCCGAAGCGCGGCCCGGCAATCAGTTGATCGCGAAAGACACGACCGCTTCGGTCATCAATCCTCCGCGCGAACTGGTCCAGACTTTCATCGTCATCAATGCGGCGCCGCCTCGGAAGCAGGAAAAACTTGTCCGCATCACGATGCATTTCGTGGAGCTGGCCAAAAACTACAGCAAGGTTTTCGGATTCCGCTGGTCGCCCGGCTTTACCTCGGATCCTCAGATCACGATCGGCACCACGACCGCCGGCGGCACTGGCGCGAGCGGCGGGAGCTCTTTCACCGCAACGATCTCGAGTTTATTCCCGCGGCTGAGCAGCGCGCAGACGGCTGGATATGCCCGAATTCTAAAAACCGCGACCGTCATCGTGCGAAGCGGACAAAAAGCGCAGCTCACGGATCTCGTCGAATTTCCGCAGATTTCGAACACTCCGAACGGACCCGTATCGGCCGGCAAGCTCGCGACGGGGCTGGATCTCGCGGTCTTTCCATCCATTCTGGGTCAGTCCGAAGACATTCAGCTCAACATCCAGGTCCAGCAACAAAATCCGGTGGGGCGCAATATCGCGGGCAGCGGCCCCGCCGCCGTGGCGAGCCACAAAGTCGAAACCAATCTTTACGTGAAGTCGGGCGAGAGCGCTGCTTTGGCCGGGATCCAGAACAGCACCGTCAACACGGATTTCAACAAGGAGCCGGGCGGAGCGTTCTCCGGCCAAACGCAGCCGCTATTCAATCTCTCGGCGTCCAAAGATTACCAAAAGGGTCGTTCGCAGTTCGTGATCTTCGTCACTCCCCAAATCATTGAGAACGCGTCTGAGGGCACGGAAGATCTTAAAAAGAACTTTCGCGTAAGGGTGAAGTAAAGTGGCGGGGCACATCATAGCGGTGGTCGGCGGTAAAGGCGGCGTCGGAAAATCCGTGTTCGCCGCGAATCTCATGATCGCCTGGCTCCAGGAGTTCAAGACGCGCCCACTCCTTATCGATCTCGATCTGAACAGCCTGGGTGATCAGAATTTGATTTTAGGTCTCAATCCTCTCAAGAACATCGTGGACGTCACGAAAATCCAGGGTGCGATGGACGCCAAAGCTCTCGGACAGTTTCTGGTCAATGCTCCGCAGGGTTACAGCTACCTGAGCGCTCCGCGCGACGCCGTCGTGGCTCGCGATTTGGACCTCGAGGGTTTGGGCAAATTCCTCAAAGGAGTGACTAACATCTTCAATTTCGTCGTCATCGATTGCGGAAACGGAACCGACGCCCACGCGATGAAAACGTTCGAATTCGCCACCGCCATCTTCGTCATCACGTCTGCGGATGTGATCGTGATCAACCAGACCAAGCGGGTTCTGGCCAAGATCCAGGAGCTGCTCTTTCCGCCGGAGATGGTTCAAGTCGTGATCAACCGCTACAACCAGAGTTCCATCGTCAATCCGACGATGATTCAAAAGAACCTCAATCGCCAGGTCTTCGCCGCCATTCCCGAAGACGTCGCGACCTGTGACAGTTCGCTCGCCAAAAGCAGTCCGCTTACTATTTCCGCGTCCAACAGTCCGATCGCGCGATCGTATCATGATCTGGTTCGCAAGATTCAGCAGACCGGATTACTCGAAAAGCTGGCGCAGCTTAAAAAACCGACGGGCGTGGTCGCCAAAATGCAAAGTCAGGCGCACGCCGCCGATCATCCCCGGGACGCACACGCGGGCCCCGGTGCGCGCAGCGCGTTCGGCACGTTGGATCCCTGGACGCAGATGAAGCTGCGGATTCACAAGGCGCTGGTCGAGCAGATGGATTTGAAAAAAACCAACGTCGACACCGCCGATCCCAAGCAGAAGGTGATCCTGCGAGAAAAGACGCAGAAGGTGATTCTGGATGTCCTGAACGTGGAAGACACTTCGTCGCTCCTGAGTTCGCGCGATCTGAAAGCGCAGATGGTGAAGGAAGTATTGGATGAGGCGTTGGGTCTCGGTCCGCTGGAGGACTTGCTGGCGGACGAGACGGTGACGGAGATCATGGTCAACGCCCGCGATCAGATTTACATCGAGCGGGCGGGCAAACCGCAAGTTTCGAAGGTTACGTTCTCGAGCGAACAACAGATGATGAACGTCGTGGAACGCATCGTTACGCCGCTGGGACGTCGAGTGGACGAGAAGGTGCCTTACGTCGATGCACGCCTGCCGGACGGTTCCCGGGTTCACATCATCATTCCGCCGCTCGCTTTACGCGGACCTACGATCACGATCCGAAAATTCCCGAAGAAGCGTCTGGAAGTCAAAGACCTGATCGCCTTCGGCTCCATGAACGAAGAGATCGCCGATTTTCTGCGCTGCTGCGTCGAGGCCAAACTCAACATCATCATCTCCGGCGGCACGGGCTCCGGCAAAACGACTTTGATGAACGTACTTTCAAACTTCATCCCGACGACTGACCGGATCATCACGGTCGAAGACTCCGCCGAACTTCAACTCGGCCAGGAACACGTGGTCCGCCTCGAGTCCCGTCCCAAAAACATCGAAGGCGAAGGTGAAGTATCGATCCGGGATCTCGTTAAATGCTGTCTCCGGATGCGTCCGGATCGGATCGTGGTCGGCGAGTGCCGAGGCGGCGAAGCGCTCGATATGCTTCAGGCGATGAACACGGGCCATGCCGGCTCTTTGACGACCGTGCATTCGAACAACCCGCGGGAATGTCTCGCGCGTCTTGAAACTCTCGTCATGATGGCCGGCCTCGGCCTGCCGTCAAAGGCGATCAAGGAAACCATCGCGAGCGCCGTCAATCTCGTGGTTCAGCAAAGCCGACTGAGCGACGGTACGCGACGAATCACCTACATCAGCGAGGTGACGGGCATGCAGGGCGACGTCATCAGCACGCAGGATATTTTCGTCTATAAGCAAGAAGGCATCGACAAGAAGCGAAAGATCATCGGCCGCTATGTTCCGACCGGCTTCATTCCGAAGTTCGTGGAGGAGATGGAAGCCAAAGGGATGAAGGTCTCGCGTAATATGTTCAACGCGAAGTAAGGACGCAGGGGGGAGCGAGATGTCACTATTCAGCATCATACCGCCATCCATTCTCCACTTCCTGAGTCTGCTTTGCGTAGGTATCGCGGTTTATCTGCTCGCGTACTTCTACAATACGAAATTTCTGGATTGGCTTCGTTTTCAGTCTCTTGGCACCCGCGATTACATCGTGGAACGCATGGCCTTGATGTTCGTGGAGGTCCCGCCGCATCGAATTCTGCTCGGCTTGTTTCTTTGCAGCTTTGGATTGGGGGCCGTGACTTTTCTTGCCTTCCTGCCCCAGATCTTTCCGGCGATTCTTTTCTCAATCATCGTCACCATCGTGGGTTGGAAGGCGCCGAAACCCATCGTGGAAAAAATGTATCAGATGCGAGTCACCAAGATCGTCGGCCAGATGGTCGATGGGTTGGGCCTGATGTCGAACGGACTTAAGTCGGGTCTTTCCGTCGTGCAGGCGATGAATCTCGTAGTTCAGGAAATGCCAAATCCCATCCAGCAGGAATTCGGCTTGATCTTGAATGAGAACCGACTCGGGGTTTCGCTCGAAGACGCGTTCGGCAATTTCGCCAAGCGCGTCAAAAACGACGACGTCGAGATGTTCGTGACGTCGATCAATATCCTGAAAGAGACCGGCGGGAATTTGGCGGAGACTTTCGACACGATTGTCACGACCATCCGCGAAAGAATCAAGGTCGAGCAGAAGATCGCCGCGATGACGGCGTCAGCTTTCTTTCAGGGCATCGTGCTCATGATGATTCCGCCGATTTTGGGTGTGGTTTTCTACGTGACCGACCCGGTTTTCATGCAGCCTTTGTTCACTACGGCTCTGGGCTGGGTTATCATCATGGGTATCATCCTCCTGCAGACGGTGGGTTTTGTTCTGATTTTGAAGATAGTGAAAATCGACGTTTAACATCCTCGGAGATCTTATGCGGTACGTTGCTCCCATCTTAACTTTCCTCGTTCTCACCCTCGCGGTGTTCGGCGCTGACCAAGCGCAGGCCAACGTGAGTCTGAAGAACGGTAACTTCTTCATCGGTTATACGGACATCGTGTATCCGGGCGGTTTCGAGCCGAAGATCGAGCGAGTTTACAACTCTAAGACACCCTACGAAGGGATGTTCGGTTGGGGTTGGGGAAATGAATACGAGACGAAGCTCGTCGTATCCGCCGATGGCAGCGTCGTGGTGAAGGAGTACGGGGGCGGTGCCGAGAACCGCTTCAACCCGGTCGCGTTTAAATCCGAGGAATTGGATCGTTCAGTGGGCATGATCGCGGAAGCGGCTCAGAAGGCCGGCGCCATCGGAAATAGCCAACAGCTGGACGCCTACAAGAAGAAGCTTAAAACTGACGCGGTTTTCCGGAACGACGAATGGGAAATCTATGTGCGTGGCGGCAAGCTCAAGCGCCGGGAACTCACGGAAGGCACGCAGCTTACGAGCAATCGCTTCAGCTTTCAGTACATCACTAAAGTCAAAGAGGGCTATGTCCGCAATTTTGACAACGGCCGCGTCGAACGCTTCGACGATGACGGCAAGCTGTTCCGCGTGTCGGATAAAAACAATAACTTTCTGGAATTCAAATACGGTAAAGACGGGAAGCTCGCGCAAACGACGGATAACTTCAATCGGAAGATATTTTTCAGCTGGAATACTCGAGGTCGGATCGAAAAAATTAACGGCGAGAACTCCAAGGAAGCGACCTATCGTTACAGCGAAATGGGCGAGCTGATTTTTTCGAAAGACGTCGACGGAAACATCTACACCTACAAATACAGCTTAGACAAACGCCATAATTTGATTGAGATCGGTTACACCGACAAGACTTCGATGCAGGTCGCTTATTACGGAATCGAAAAGCAGGAGAACGTGCGCACCGTGAAAGACCGAGACGGTACTCTCACGGAGTACACGTACGAGGCGAATCCGGCAGACAAGAGCTATCTTGCGGTCGGGATCAAGGTGAAGGGTTCCGACGGCCAGCTCATCTCCCAGAGCAAGTACGAGTACTCGACGAAGATCAAAGCGGATGGCGAGGAGTGGACCTATAAGATGGTCACTACGCTCGACGGCGAGCGCACCGAGACAGTTTACAATGAATGCTGCGGCTTGCCCCTGCTCATCAAGCGTGGTGGCGAAGAAACCGCCTTCGAATACGACGCAAAGGGACGCGTGACAAAGAAGACGACGCCAACCGAAGTCACGAATCTTTCGTATCATCCGAAAGTCGGGAAGGTCACGAAGGTCGTGCGATTCTCCAAAATGAGCAAGAAGGAGACGAACTGGTCGCAATTCGAATACGACGATAAAGGGAATCTGGTCTTCGCCAAGAACTCCGACGCCAAGGGCGTCAAGCTGATCTACGACGTCAACGGCCGCATTCGCAGCATGGTCGACCAGGGCAAGCGCCGGATCGACTTCAAATACAATGAGAACTCTAAGCCCGTAGAGATCACGGATCCCGCGCTCGGCACGATTACCGTAAGCTATACGAACAGCGGTGAGATCAAAAAGGTGGAGAGTTCCGCTGGTCGCAAGATCGCCCTCCAAGTCACCTCCGCCTTCCAGAACCTGCTCGATATCATTCGCCCCGCCGGAGTGACGCTCACGTTCTAACGATTGTCTAAAGCTTGGACAGTTTTCTCTGGATAAGTTGCTGTAATAATTAGCTAACATAGTGGACCCAAGTGGCACCACCCTTGCTTTAGCTACTAGTAAGTTTGGTCTGCATTACGAAAGAGGGATTTATGAAACAGTTTACGGCTTTGGTATTTGTCCTTTCGTTCCTCAACTTGGCCGCTCCTTCGGCTCACGCTGGCGAGAGCGTTGCTTGCCAAGGGATTGCTCAGCAAAGCGCGGCTCCAAGACGCGCCGCTCCGGTCGTAGTAGCAAAGGATGCGGACGGGGGATGCCCCCCCAGATCTGTTGCACAAACTGGCCAAGGCGAAACCGGCTGCGTTCTCTCTGGCGAATAACAGTCCCGCGGTCTGAAAATTACCTTCTTTATTAAGCCGCTCTCGTGCAAACGAGGGCGGCTTTTTTTCGTTATGGATCCTAAATGGATCCGCTGTGCTTTAGAGTGGCTAGCGATTTGACAGTTGTTGCTGTCCGCGCTGACACGGGGGATGGGCTCCGTTAGGGTCTCTGCATTTCCTGAAAAAAGCGCTTAGATACAGCGGTTTATCCGTGTGTCTTTTTGGACGGATGTGGCACCCGGGTTGCATTAACTACTCCTGAGAGAGGTTGTCTCTCATGGCTACTGTGGATGTGGATGACCCAGTTGAAGTGATGAAGAGGAGTATGAGTATGAAGAAGTTGTGGATGATGACGGCCCTGTTCTTGTTTTTCGCACCGTCGGCTTTGGCTGAAGAGTTTACGGCGATGTCTCGTTTCACCGGTCAGATGCTGGCTTGTGGTCGGACCGAAGCGCCGAACAAAGGCACCGCGAAAGTGGATGCTGAAGGTCGCTTGATCAAGCCGGCCGCAGTCGTTGAGCAAGGCGAGTAATTAATTTGAAGAGCGGTTGAGCTCGTCGATCAAGGCTCGGAGCTTCTGACGCTCCGAGGATTGGCCGGGTTCGACAGATTTTTCGACGGATTCGGCCTCCTTTGCCTTTTGGGCATAGGAGGCCTTTTTCTTTTCCACCCAGGCATGCGTCGTCGCGAGCTGATTCAAGAGAGTGCCCATCGCTTGCGACCATGCCCGGTTCAAATTGCCGGGGCCAAAGGGGCTTTGATGATAAGTGAGCTCCGCATGAGCGGCCGTGGTTTCGATTTTGTCCGAGAGGGTTTCGCCGCTCCACCGTACCCGGTTGGCCACCAGCACGACCACAACCACGAAAAGAATCATTTTGATCAGTTTGCTCGCCAAGCTGAACATTAGGAGGTCACTCCTTTTTCGAAGCGCTGCACGATGCGGACTTGGATCGGGATCGAGTCCTCACCGCAGAAGTGGCGATAGAGCGAAGCTTCGTGTTCGACGTGATCGAGCTGCGCAATCCATGAATCCGGCACCGGCGTCGGCGGACTGATCATGCGGCCGGCAGCACCGGCCCAGCGACTCGCGATCACATTGGCCAGCTCGGTGTACATCGAGCGATCCAGCTTGGCTTCAAAACCGCAGAAGAGCCATGGGTCGCTTTCGTCCCCGTCGACTTTGAAGCCGATCCAGAAAAGTTCCTCGTCACTCGCGTGATTGGCCGGAAAAAGCCGGACTTCGCCCAAGCCATAAAAGTCGAACTGCTTGGGTAGCTCGCTCATTCGTCAGCTCGTTTTCTGTTCACGCGGCGATCCGCGGTTGGATAGGCGGTCTTCACTCGAGAGCACTCGTTCCGCGGTACGCACGACGTCCTCGCCGCTGAACGGCTTGAGAATGTAATCGCGCGCGCCGACGTTGATGGCTTCCATCACGAGATTTTCCTGCCCCATGGCCGAGACGATGATGACCTTCGCGTTCTTGTCCGCACGAAGAATTCTTCGCGTCGCTTCGATCCCACTCATGTTTGGCATCACGATGTCCATGGTGACCAAATCGGGACGAAGCGTCCCGTACATTTCGAGCGCTTCCACGCCGCTCGCCGCCTCGCCCGCGACCTGAAAATGCGCGGCCCGAAATATGTCGCCGAGCGTGCGGCGAACGAAAGCGACATCGTCTACGATCAAAACCGTCCTTGGCATCTCTACCATTGTAGACGGGAAATTAAGAAGGGGAGGGTGTCAATTTTTCGACTAGGACATTTTGTATCTGCCGTTCATTGGCTTTGCGAACCACGAACCGCAGCGCGGTGCCCGGAGTGTTGAAGTGGAGTTCGTCACGGGCTTCGGGAATGCGCCCGAACTGTTGCAAAAGGAATCCTCCCAGCGTTTCGTATTCGCCTTCGGGCAGGTCCATTCCGAGCTTCTCGTTGATGGCCGCGATCTCCATGCGAGCCTGGACTTGCCAGCTCGTGTCGGAGAGCTGAATGAAGTCCTCGGAGTCGGAGTCATACTCGTCCTCGATCTCGCCGACGATTTCCTCGACGATATCCTCGAACGTCAGGATTCCGACGGCGCCGCCGTATTCGTCGACCACGACGACCATGCTGTTGTCTTCTCGGCGCAAATTCCGGAGCAGGTCTTCTAGAGACTGAGTTTCCGGGGCGTATTGAGCCGCACTAACGTAATTTTTGATGGGCGCGTCCAGTTGAATGGCCGCGAAGAGATCGGTGGCCTCGAGCAAGCCGACGATGTTATCGATTCGGTCTTCGAAGACCGGCATACGGGAGTGCCGGTGTTTCTCGAAACTCTCGAGCGCCTCGCGAACCGTCGACTGGATATCCACCGCGTCCACTTTAACGAGCGGAATGAGCGCGTGTTTGGCCTCCGTATCTTTGAAGTCAAAGATGCGTTTGATCATTCGGCGTTCACTCGGCTTGATTTCAGTCTCGCGTTTTCCGTAAGAGAGGAGGGCCCGTAGATCGTCTCGAAGGCTGCGGGACCGACCCGTGAGGAGCTCCTCGAGCGGACCGATGAATCGCGAAAGCTTATGAGTATAGGAGGAAAGGAGTTTCGTGAGGGGATAAAACGCCCAGAAAGCCGCCATTACGGGCAGCGCTACGACCGGCGCCAGGCGATCGGCGTGCCGCTGATACAATGTTTTCGGAATGAGCTCGCCCAGAATGACGACGATCGGTGAAGTGATGATGATCGCTAGAAACTCGCCGTGGCGGATTTTAAGCGCGTAAAGTTCCAGCGCGACGATGGTGGAGATGCCAATGACCGCGAGATTGGTCAGAAGCAATGTCGTCGAAAGCACGCGCTCCGGATGACTTGCGAGTTCCAGCGCGCGTTTGGCGCCCAGGGAGCCCTTCGCCGCCGCTTCCTTCAGTCGCAGTTTGTCTGCGGAAAGCAGGGCGATTTCGCTGCCCGAAAAAAAACTCTCGATCATGAGCATGGGAATGATCGCCAGCACCGGGGCGAACGAGGAACTCATTCGTTTCGCCTCGCCTGCGGCTCTTCCACTTCGAAGAGGTCTTCGAACATCGCATCCAGAATATCGTCCATGGTGACGAGGCCAATCGCGCGACCGGGAGGGTTTTCGACGATCGCGGAATGGGTCTTGTTCTTTTTCATCCGACGGAACAACGCGTTTACTTTAAGGTCCGGGCTGACTACGAACGTCTTTTTCATGAGCTTGACGACGGGTAGATGAGCATGTTCGGGATTGAGCTTCATGGACAGCAAATCCTTGGCATACAGGATTCCGATGATTTGACTGCGTCCGGTTCCGGTCACCGGAATCCGTGAATAAGTTTGCTCGTGCATCACTTGAATCGCGGCTTTTAGGGTCATGGTGGTCGGGATCGAAAAGACCTGCCCGATGGGCGTCTGAATGTCTTCGACCGTTCGATCATCCATGTCGAAAACATTGCGGATCAACTCCAATTCGTCCTCATGAATGGCGCCTTGCTTGTGGCCTTCTTCCACCATTGAAAGAAATTCCTGCTCTCGCAGCAAAACGTTTTCCTCACCGGATTCAAGCGAGGCCATGGCATCCCGCTTTTGAGTGCGTCGGGCGGTCTTGCGAAAGATGAAAGTGACGATGCTGCGGATGAGCGCCCGGACCGGCCGGAAGGCGGTATAGATCAAGGTCATCGGACGCGCGGCCAGGACCGCCACTCCGCGATTGGCGCGGGCCGCGATGACTTTGGGAGTCGCCTCGCAGATCAAAAGGATGATCGGCGCGGTAATCAGAGAACCCACCAGGATTTGAAACCCCAGCGAGTGGCCTTCGAGCATTTTGGCCGTGGAGCGCGCAATCAAAGTCGTGATCGAAATATTGATCACTTCATTTGAAATCAGAATCGTCATAAGCAGGCCGGCCGGATCCGCCAGCAGCCGCTTGATCTGCTTGTGCGTGGGCTTGAAGCGGTCCTTGAGCGAACGAATCTGAAAGCGAGAAAGGCTGAAGAGCGCGATCTCCGACGCGGACATGAACGCGGAGCAGAATACCAGTACGACGCAGATGAGGAGCTCGAGAGTGGTCACGGAAACGCCAGTCTAAGTGAAACTGCGAACATTGTCGAAAGTAGCCTGACCGTTCGCGCCAGGAGAGCGTCACGCATTTGACTCCTTGTTGACGGCTATTCGAAAACTTGGAAGGGAAGGCGGAACATAAAGCTGAAAACCTCAGCAAGAAAAACGAACGAAAGAGCAGGAAGGCCGCCGTGAAGCCGTAGCGGTATCCCCGGCGTGAGGTTGATTCACTTCTGCCTGCTTTTGATTTCGTCGGCTCAGGGCGTCTTTGGGCCCAGCTATATCCAGCCTTCGCTCATCTCTGAAATGGAAAGACTCGCCGGATGAGGAGGTGACGTCGCCAGGTGGGTCAGGTGAGCGAACAACAGGTCTCCACCCAACTCGGTTTTCGGAGTGAGAATCGATCATACCCCGGCGTCCGACAAGATGCCTTCCGTCTCATCACTTTGGGCGAAATTGCCATCGCCATTCAGTGGACGTTTAGGGATCAGGCCGCTTCGTCAAAGCGTGGGGAAGTTTTGCGCTTTCCCGCGGTCCGGCCGGGGCGGGCTTCGGCGCCGGCCGCCGGAGGGCGCTTTTCTTGCCCTCCGTTGATCTTGCGCGTAAGAACCACGGCTAATACTTCGTCGATGTTCTTCACCGGAATGAAGGTCAGTTTCTCGCGGTACTCCTCTGGAATATCCTCGAGATCTTTTTTGTTCTTCTCCGGGATGATGATCGTTTTGATCCCGTGTCTCATGGCGGCCAAGGCTTTTTCCTTGAGTCCGCCGATGGGGAGCACGCGCCCGGACAAAGTGATTTCGCCCGTCATCGCGACATCCTTACGAACCGGGATGCCGGTGAGCCGCGAGATCAGGGCCGAGGCCATGGTGATCCCAGCGCTCGGACCATCTTTGGGCACGCCGCCTTGCGGAAAGTGCACGTGGATATCCATGTTGGCGAACATGTCTTCGTCGAGCCCGAACTCTTCGGCCCGAGAGCGAATGAGTCCCATGGCGGCTTGGCCGGATTCCTTCATCACGTCACCGAGCTGTCCGGTGAGCGTCATATTGCCCTTACCCTTCATCGAAGAGACTTCGACATAGAGGATTTCTCCTCCGACCGAGGTCCAAGCGAGTCCGGTGGCGATTCCGACTTCGTCCTTCTCCTGTTCGTCCTCGCGGATGAACGGTGCGGGTCCGAGCATTTTGTTAACGGCTTCTTTGTTGAGAATCGTCTTTTCCGTTTTACCTTCGGCCACAAAACGCGCGGTCTTGCGGCAGAGGGTGGCGACGTTGCGCTCCAAGTTGCGCAGGCCGGCTTCACGAGTGTAACCCGCGATGACCGCCTTGACCGAATCCTCAGTGAATTCGATTTGCCCTTCTTTCAGGCCGTTCTCCATCGTCTGTTTTGGAATCAGGTACTTTCTCGCGATGAAGAACTTTTCCTCTTCCGTGTAACCGGCGAGCTGGATGACTTCCATCCGGTCCCGTAGGGCGGAAGGCATGGAGTCGAGCACGTTGCAGGTCGCCACGAACATCACGTTCGAGAGATCGAACGGAACGTTGAGGTAATGGTCTCTAAAGGAGTTGTTCTGTTCGGGATCGAGTACCTCGAGCAGAGCCGCCGACGGATCTCCGCGAAAATCGTTGCCGAGCTTGTCAATCTCGTCGAGCACGAAGACCGGGTTGTTCGTACCCGCTTGCTTCAATCCCTGGATGATCCGACCGGGAAGGGCGCCCACATACGTTCTACGATGCCCCCGGATCTCGGCTTCGTCTTTCACGCCGCCCAGTGAGATCCTCACGAATTCACGACCCAGCGCGCGTGCGATGGAGCGACCGAGGGACGTCTTGCCGACGCCGGGAGGTCCGGCGAAGCACAAAATCGGGCCCTTCATGCGCTCTTTGAGCTTACGCACAGCCAAGTATTCCAAGATGCGTTCTTTGATCTTGGACAAGTTGTAATGATCGTCGTCGAGGATCGCCTTGGCGCGCGCAAGATCGAGGTTGTCGATCGTTTGCTTGGTCCAGGGTGTTTCGATGAGCCAATCACAGTAAGTACGGAGCATCGAGGCTTCGGAAGCATCGGGATGCATGCGTTCCAAGCGGCCGAGTTGCTTGAGAGCTTCGGTTTCCACTTCCGGCGGCATTTTACAGGCCGCGATCTTGTCGCGAAGCTCGGCGATCTCTTCGCCCTTGGGATCGCTGTCCCCAAGTTCGCTTTTGATCGCGCGGATCTGCTCGCGGAGGAAGTATTCCTTCTGGGACTTCGTCATCTCGTCTTTGGCCTGCGAGCGAATCTTCGCTTGCAGGGTCAGGACTTCGATTTCACGAAGCAGGATCTCATTGATCACCTTCAAGCGGGCGAACGAATCAACGGTTTCGAGAATCGATTGCGCTTCGGATACTTTCAGCCCGAGATTCGACGCCACGAGATCGGCCAGGCGGCCCGGATCCGTGATGTCGTCGAGCACCATGAGAATATCCGGCGACAGCACTTTGCCGAGCGCGATGACTTTCTCCAGCTGCTCGCGAACGGTGCGCATGAGCGCTTCGTTCTCGGGAGTCTTGCCCTGGACTTCTTCGGGAAGTTTTTCGATCTTCACTTCGAAGTAAGGTTGGGTTTGCGTGAACTCCTGGATGTTCGCCTTGCAAAGCCCTTGGGTCAGGATTTTGATCCGACCGTCGGGAAGCTTGCGCATCCGCATGATCATCGCCACGGTGCCCGTCTTATAGATGGCCTCCGGCGATGGATGTTCGTCACTGATGTCTTTTTGAGACGCCAACAAGATCAATCTGTCTGAACGAGCCAGACTTTCCTCCACGCTGCGGATGGAAGAATCTCGCCCGACAAAGAGCGGGATGATCATGTAGGGGAACACCACGATGTCGCGCACTGGCAACATGGGTAGTGCTTCTGGAATCTCAACTTGTTCGCCGTCGTAGTTCGTCACCATTACGTCTCCGTTGTGGACTGCCTATGAAGCATTTCGGCGGGACAACGACCTCGCTTGAGGCATTTCCGCTGCCCGGGGTTGTGTCAAAAGTCTTTTACAATTGCGCTGTTAGTCGATTGACGAAAGATGATTTGGCTTGAGGTTTGCCGCTCAAGTTTTGAAAAACGAGCGGGGGTAACGAAAAATTGACGGAAGGGGATTTCGTGGTCGTTGAGAATCGGTGTCGGCCTCAGTTGCTGTGGAGCGGTCGGACCATCACCGGATAAATCTTCGCCTGGTACTTGTTTCGAGCGATTTTCAGCACGTCATTCGTCAGCGGGGCCCCAGATGATTGACGCGATCGGAGTCGATCGCGAGATGTAACTCTGGATCGAAAAGCAGCGCGAAAGTCGCGCCCGTCACACCCAGAGTCCACTTTTGCTGAATAGATCCTCTTACAGGGATTCGCTCGCAGCGGTTACGCGTGATGGCAAAAAAAAAGCCGAGCTCTTTCGAGCTCGGCTTTTCAAACGACTGGGAAATTAAGCTTTAAGCGTAGATCTTTTGGCGATGTTCCTGCTTTTCCTTGCAGGCAACGCAGAGTGTCGATACTGGGCGAACATCGAGTCGCTTCGTTTCGATGTTCTCTTCGCAAATTTCGCAAAGTCCGAAGGTGCCTTCGTCCATGCGTTGCATGGCTTCGTCGATTTTCGAGAGCAACTGGCGCTCACGATCACGCAAACGAAAAATCAGATTCTGATTTACTTCGTTCGCGGCGAGATCGGTTTCATCCGGTAGATCGTCCGGAGAAAGAGCGAGCTCATTTTTGAGCGCGTTCTTGGAATTGTTCAATAACCGCTGTTTCTCTTCCAAAAGCATCTTGCGGTAGCGAGCAACTGACTTAGCATCCATGACCTTCCCCCCCCGAGGAATGTATGTTCCCGCTCAAAGTTCCCTCCAATGGGCCGTTGAGCGTTGATCTATTGTAAGGGTATTTTCTCGGAAGGCAAGTTTCTGCCTAAGAACTTCTAAGGAGTTTAGACTAAGTGGGTTGATCGGGGGTCATTTCCCTGACATGGTTCGCGCGAACGATCATAAAGAGGCCCACATGCAAAGCGCTCCACGTTCCGCTGTCATTATTTTAGCTGCTGGTCTGGGCAAGCGGATGTGCTCGCGCATACCGAAAGTTTTACACACGATCGGCGGGCAGCCGCTCTTATTTCATATTCTGGACCGAGTGCTCGAAGTGGCACCGAATGCACCTGTGTCGATTGTGACAGGGTATGCGCGCGAAGAAGTTGAAGCGCGCGTGCGGTCCAATCCGGATTACGCAAAACTTTTGATCACGTTCGTTCACCAGGCCGAACAAAAGGGTACGGGCCACGCCGCTCGTTGCGCGATGGATTCCGAATGGGGGGTGGACGTTGTTAAAAAGCGCCTCGCGGTTCTGGTTCTGCCCGGCGACCTTCCGCTCATTCCCACCGAGCTCGTCCGCCAGATGTTGATGGACCTTCGAACCAAGACCGCCGTCAGACTTCTGACTTGTGAGTTGACGGACCCGACGGGCTACGGACGGATCGTCCGCCGAGGCAAGCGGGGAGCGGTTCTTCGAATTGCCGAGGAGAAAGACGCGACCGCGCGTGAGAGGTCCATTCGCGAAGTCGGAACTTCCATCTATTTGTTCCATGCCGCATTTTTAAAAGCCGGCCTGCACAAGATCACGACCAAGAACGCGCAGGGCGAATACTACCTCACGGACCTAGTTGCCCAGGCATCGCGTAGTAAAGGAGGCGTTGACGTTCTCACATGGGACAAGCCGGAAGACCTTCGCGGCGTCAACGATCCGTGGGAACTCGCGCAAGCCGGAAAGCTGCTCAACGTGCGTTCCATGATTCGATGGTCTCGGGAGGGTGTGCGCTTCGTCGATCCATCGACGTCGTGGGTGGACGTTCACGTCAAGCTTGCGGCGGATGTGGAGATTCAACCCGGCGTGATTCTTTCCGGTCGAAGCGAGATCGGAACCGGCGCGATCATTAAGGCAGGCTCGATCATCGAGGATTCCGTCGTGGGTCCGGGCGCGAGCATCGGCCCGTACGCACACCTACGTCCCGGATCCGTCGTCGGCGAAAAAGCGAAAATCGGAAATTTTGTCGAACTCAAAAAAGCGAAGATCGGCGCGACTACCAGCGTCGCGCACCTCTCTTACATTGGCGACGCCGAAGTGGGGGAGCGCGTTAATATTGGTTGCGGTTTCATCACGTGTAATTTTGACGGACGCGTCATTGATGGAGAACGCAAGCATCGCACGGTCATAGAAGATGACGTATTCTTAGGAAGCGACTGCCAAACGATTGCGCCAGTTCGCGTCGGACGTGGTGCCTATGTGGCCTCTGGCTCGACGATCACAGAGGATGTAGAACCGGACGCGCTCGCGATCGCGCGCAGTCGTCAGGTGAACAAGCCTGGCTATGCCCGGAAGCTTCGGTCGGGGGAGTAATAGTCTAAGGGAGAACTTCTATGTGCGGCATCGTCGGTTACATTGGAAAAAGACCGGTCGTCGACCTCCTTCTTAAGGGCCTCAAGCGCTTGGAATACCGCGGTTACGATTCCGCGGGCCTGGCATTTTTCCACCAAGGCAAACTCGAGATCCGTAAGTCCGAAGGCAAGCTCGAAAACGTCGAACGCATTTTTGCCGGGACCCATGGTGGCCGTCCGACTCGTCAACCGGCGGAGTTTTCCACGGCGACCGTCGGGATGGGGCATACGCGCTGGGCGACCCACGGCAAGCCGACCACGCAAAACGCCCATCCGCACCGCGCCGGTCACGTCGTCCTCGTGCATAACGGCATCATCGAAAACTATCAGGAGATCAAAGATGGCTTGCTCAAGCGTGGGCATAAGCCGATCTCCGAAACCGACAGCGAGCTTTTCGGGTTCCTCGTTTACGAGGAAATGGAAGGCGGTTACGGCTTGGTCGAGGCGGTTCGCCGCGCATTTATGCAGCTGGAGGGCGGCTGCAGTGTTGTCGTGATGAGTGAGCGCGAACAGGGCACGGTCGTCGGGGTTAGAAACGGCTCTCCGCTCGTCGTCGCCAATGACCCACAAGGCGGAGCCGTTCTCGCATCCGACGCGCAGCCCATCTTGGAATACAGTCGCGATGTGTTTTTCCTCGAAAACGGCGACGTGGCGGTCGCCACCATCGATGGTTTGGAATTCCTCGATCTCAAAACGGGTAAAGCCGTCAAACGTGAGTCGACTAGACTCGACTGGTCGGTTGAGAAGATGGAAAAAGGCGGTTACGCGCATTTCATGCTGAAGGAAATCCACGAGCAGCCTTCGGCGCTCGTCGATACGTTGAACGGCGTGCTCGATCGCGCCAAAACCAATCCCTTTCCGCTCGCGTCGCAGCCGGGGGTCGATCTCCTGACCCACGCTCGAGAACTCGTCATTGTCGCATGCGGGACGAGCTGGCACGCGGCGCTCCTCGGAAAATATTGGATCGAAAAGTTCGCACGCGTGACGGTCTCTGTCGAGCTGGCAAGCGAGTTCCGCTACCGTGATCCCGTCGTCAACGCTGGCGCGATCGTCGTCGGCATGTCGCAGTCCGGGGAGACCGCGGATACGCTGGCAGTGCTTCGGGACATGAAATCCCGGGGCGTGAAAACCATAGGCATCACTAATGTTCGCGGGAGCACGATTTCGCGTGAAGCAGACGCCGTATTTTACACGTCCGCCGGCCCGGAGATCGGGGTCGCCGCGACCAAGACTTTCAGCTCGCAGCTGCTCATGCTGCTCCTTTGGGCCGGGCATCTGCAGATCACTCACGGGGGCAAGCACAAGGATGCCGTCGATCTATTCGACGAAATGCTGCGCCTTCCGCACGTGCTCAAAGAATCGCTTCTGCCGGACGGCCGCTTCGTCGCGGAAATCCGCAAGACCGCAAAGGCTTTGAACGACGTCCGAGGATTCTTCTTCATCGGCCGCGGATTTTCATATCCGATCGCCCTCGAAGGCGCGCTGAAACTGAAAGAGATCGCTTATATTCCTGCCGAAGGGTACGCGGCGGGCGAACTCAAGCACGGTCCGATCGCGATGATTGACGAGCAGATGGCGGTCGTGGTGCTGGCGCCGCGCGATCCATGGCGCGACAAGACCGTTTCGAACTTGGAAGAAGTCAAAGCTCGCGGTGCGCGGATCATTGGGATTGGGAGCGAAGGCGATTCCCGTCTCGCGTCGCTTTGCGAATTCTGGATCCCCGTGACCGGGGTGTCGGAAAGCCTGATGCCCTTCCTGCTCACGCCCGCGCTCCAGCTTTTAAGCTACGAGCTCGCGTTGCTCAAAGGGACAGACGTCGACAAGCCTCGAAATCTCGCAAAAAGCGTTACCGTGGAGTAACCTTCGAAGAATGCTCGGACCGATCATCATTGGAATGACAGCAGCGCTGCTGGTGTTTCTGTCTCAATGGGTTCGCGTGTTTTTTTCACTTATCCCTTGGAACGCTCCGATTTTGATTTTCGGCGTGGCGATGATCGCCATGCTGCTCCAACGTTTTTATTGGGACCGCCTCGGCCCGCTGAAGAAGTATGACGGGCTCGCCGACCTGCTCGTGCACATCCACTCGCCGGGTGAGAACGATACCCCGACCCGCTGGAGCACGCGGGGGGTGATTTCCTTTCTACTCTCGGTGGTTAGCGGTCCGGTCGGTCCGGAAGGGGCGGCGATCGAGGTTTCGCACGCGGTTGCCATCCGCAATCGCCCGGTTTCCTCCCGCTGGTCCGAACAGCGTAGGCGAACGGACGCCGCCACGGCAATTGCCGCCGGAATCGCCGCCGCGTTCGGATCTCCTTTCGCGGGCATCCTCGTCGCGATGGAACTGGGCGCCGGCGGGCGCATGGTTTCCGTGGCGCTGGGTGCGTTGACGGCTTTCATGGCAATCAAGGGTGCGTCCATTCTCCTTCCCGCAGGAAGCGTCGGACTTCACACGTTTGACTTAAGCGGCGCGCTTCTTTTTTTTCCGGCCGAGGATTGGAAAGCCTGGCTCGCCACTTTCAGCATCATCGTGGCGGCGGGCGTGCTTTCTTTGGGAACCCTCGCGCTCATCCGATATTGCAAAGATAGTTTGAGTGAGCTCTTTCACGTGCAGCCCTGGCTGCGCACGATCGGCGGCGGGGTCCTCTTGTTTCTGCTCGCCCTTTCGTTCGCGAGCGGCCACGCCCCTTCGTCCGAAAGTCTCGAAGGCCTCCTCTGGTCTCGAAAGCCGCTCGGCGAGGCCGGGCTTTTGATCTGCTCCCAGCTTCTCGCGCTCGCATTCACGCTTGCGGCCTTCGGAACGTCCGGAGTTTTTTGGCCGCTGCTCGCGCTCGGGGGATTCGCGGGATTCGGCATCGATCAATGGATCTTCGGCGGTATCCCGGGTCTCGCGGTGATCGCAGCTTTCGTCGGCGGTTCGGGCGTACTCGGTGGGGTCCTGGGCGTCCCGCTCGCCGCCAGTGTCCTGGCGTATGAGATGACCGGCAACGTGAATCTTTTGTTCCCGTGCCTGCTCTCCGCCTTCCTCGCGAATGCGCTGCGGAACCGTCTCGGACTCAAGCCGCTCGCCGTGCGGGATCTGCAGTCCCGCGGGATCCGATTGCATGAGGGCCGGTCGACGGAAGTTCTCGAAGCGATCAAGGTTTCGGACGCGATGATCACGGATCACGAGACCGCACATGAGAAGGAAGCGGTCGCGGATCTCCATCAGCAGTTAGCGCGGTCTCGTTACCCGTTTCTTCCGGTGGTCAGCGAGCAGGGAGTCTATTTGGGTTTGCTGACCGCGGATCTGGTGCAGGAAGGTTGGGAGGCCGAAGACCCACTCGCGTCGCATCAGCCGCTCAAGCGCCTACTCGAGGCTAAAGATTTGCTCTATCGGTCCCAGCTCAAACGCGCGAAGCCGGTGAAGCCGGACGACCGACTTTCGGAGGCGACCTTGCACCTCAGTGATCATTCGTGCCTGCCGGTGGTCGGTGAGAATGGCGCGGTGGTCGGGTTGCTTTTCGCTTACAATGTGCGTCTGGCCTATGAGCGAGAAGTCTCTCGCCGTGCGTTAGCGCTTCAGCATCAAAGACGTTGAGCCAAACGCTAGCGCTTCGAATCGAGCCCGTGTACGACTCGTAACTATCACGATGTCGGGATCTTCACCTTCCTACCTGAACTCTCTCAATGACCGCCAACGCGAAGCCGTCGAGATCATCGACGGACCGTTGATCGTGCTCGCGGGCGCCGGTTCCGGGAAGACGAAAATGCTGACTTCGCGCATCTCGTCGCTGATCGATCAGCACCATGTCCCGGGGCATCAGATCCTCGCCGTGACGTTCACGAACAAAGCCGCCGCCGAAATGCGCGATCGCGTCGCTCGCGCGCTCGAGCGCCCGGAGATCGCATCGGCGAACGGATTTTTCGGCCCGGGCATCGGGAATCCCGAGATCGGAACGTTTCACGCGATCTGCATGCGGATTTTGCGACGCGAGCAGGCGTTCACTCCCTATACTCACTCGTTCGTGATTTATGACGATAGTGATCAGCTCTCCCTCGTTAAAACCGTGCTGCAAAAGCTCGGGATCGACGACAAAGCGTTCAACCCCAAAGGTTTGCAGGGCGCGATCAATCGTCACAAGTGCGACGCGACCGAAGCGCATGAGATCGTGCCGGCCGAGCACAATCTTTTCGACAAGGTCCTGAAGCGCGTCTACGAGCAATACCAGAAAGATTTGTTCGCGAACAACGCGATCGACTTCGGCGAGATCATCACGCTGACGTATCGGCTCCTGCGCGACAATGACGGCGTCCGTGCGAAGTATCAAAAGCGCTATGCCTATCTGCACGTCGACGAATACCAGGACACCAATCGCGCGCAATATCTGCTGCTTTCGCAGCTCGCGAAGGCGCAGTTCGGCGGACACGGAAATATCTGCGTCGTCGGTGACGAAGACCAATCCATTTACAAGTGGCGAGGCGCGGACATCCGAAACATTCTCGACTTCGAGCAGGATTATCCGGGCGCGAAAATCGTCAAGCTCGAGCAGAACTACCGCTCAACAAAAACCATCATCCAGGCCGCCGGCTCGGTCATCAAAAATAATCGTGAACGCAAAGACAAGACGCTCTGGACCGACAATGAGCGGGGACTTCCGATCACGCGCGCGCAGCTCGCGGACGAGCGGGGCGAGGCGGAATTCGTCGTCGGCGAGATCAAGCGACTGGCCCGGGATGACGGACGCTCATACAACGACTTTGCGATCTTCTACCGCACCCACGCGCAGAGCCGGCAGTTTGAAGATGTCCTTCGGCGCGACAAGATCACGTATCAGGTGGTCGGCGGCCTTCGCTTTTATGATCGCAAGGAGATCAAAGACGTTCTTTGTTACTTCCGCGCGATCATGAATCCGACGGACTCCGTCAGTCTCAAGCGCATCATCAATACGCCTGCGCGCGGAATCGGCAAAACGACGATCGACAAACTCGAGGAAGAGCAGAACCGGCTTTCTCTGGAAGGCGCTCCGAACGCCCATCTCTGGGGCACGCTCAAAATCGCGCTCACGGGGAGCGAGATCGTGTCGGGCGCGACCGCCAAAAAACTCGGGACCTTCGCCGCGCTCATCGAGCGCCTGATCGGAGATTCTTCCAAGCTTTTGCTCTCCGAACTTTATCATTTGATTCTCGATGAAACGGGCTACGTTCGCGACCTCCGAATGGAGGGCACGGAAGAGGCCCTCGCCCGTGTCGAGAACTTGGAGGAATTTGACACGCTCTTGAACGAATTTGAGGAAGAATTCTTCGAGTCGATTCCCGAAGCGGAGCGCGAGGTCCGCAAAAAGGAACTGCTCCCGCTTTTCATTGAACAGTCGACGCTTGCGAGCGAAGGCGATCGTGGCGATCAGACGCTGCCTTCGTTGAAGATGATGTCGTTGCACTCTTCAAAAGGCCTTGAGTTCCCCATCGTATTTCTCACGGGTTTGGAAGAAGGGCTCTTCCCGTCGATCCGCGATTGGGAAGAGGAGGCGGACGAGGACGTCGAGGAGGAACGCCGGCTCTGTTACGTCGGTATGACCCGGGCCCGCGAGCGACTTTACATGACTCATGCAGTGATTCGACGAATCTGGGGAAACATCAGCTATCAGGAGCCGGCGCGTTTCTTCAAAGAGATCCCGAGCGATTGTCTCGAGTTCCGCGACATGTCCTATGGCGGCGCGGCCTCGCAGTACCGCGCCGGATCGTCTCGTGGCTTTTCGTTTCGAGAGAGTGGCCAAGAATCCGTCCGCGCATCATCGACGAACGCCGTACGGGAACCAGCACGTACACCGGGCCGCGCGCAAGCGCCCGACGACTTTTCGCAGCTCAGCCCGAGTGATGATGATGACGACGTCATCGGCCGCAAACTCGATCACCCCGAATACGGGCGCGGTACCGTCCTATCGGTCGAGGGCTCGGGACCCGACACCAAAATTCTCATTGAGTTCAAAGGACGCGACCGACGTAAGTTTCTCCTTCGCTACGTAAAGTCGTTTTTCGATATTTAGTCGTGGCGAATACCGCCGCAGAGCGGGGCAAAATGACACAGCTCAGGTGTCAGCCCCGGCTACGAGCATTACGATGCTCGGTACATCCCATGCATTGGACGCGGCAACGGGGAGGGACGGCTCATGGAAAAATTTCTCATTGGTACGCTTCTGCTATTGATGTCGGGGACAGCTCAAGCCGCGAACGGTGAAACGACTACGTACGAAGGTGACGTGGATGATCGAAGCCGAAACGACCGCACCTTTTATCTTGGGGGCCTCGTCGGCGGATCCGACCTCGGCAGCGGGAACTCGGACACCAATTACGGCCTGACTCTGGGCGGAAAATGGGGCGATGTCGTCGGCCTCGGTTTTTACGGAACCTATGCCCGCACGACCGGCACCGCCGATAATTTCGGCCTTCCAACCGGGACCAATGTCCGAGCGTTTCGCCTGCTCGGTGAATTCAATGTTTTCCTGGCCTGGCTGCATGTTGGAGTTGATATCGGCGCGGCGATCAATACCTGGGCCCAAGTCCCCGGGGACGTGAACGCGAGCACCTCGGAGACGCAAATGATCGTGGGGCCGCAAGCCGGCATCGACATCCCGATTGCCGGCCCCCTATCGATCGGTGCGGAAGCACATTACTTGGTCTCCACCGCCGAATTTGAGGACAACGAGCTTCAAGCGATGGCCGCACTCAAGCTCTGGCTTTAATTAAAGACCCAGCGCATCAAGCCTTTTAAACGCCGGAGCTTTTGAATAAGCTCCGGCGCCATGGCTCAAGTCGACGAAGCATTGACCCGCAAAGTTGCCGATTTGGCGCGTCTCGAACTAACCGACGTCGAGGTTCGCACGTTTACTCATCAGCTCGGCGAGATCTTGAAGTATGTCGACCAGCTGAAACGCGCGAACGTCGATGGCATCGAGCCGTTGACTCATCCGCTCGATCTCGCGACGCCGATGCGTGAAGACCGCATCGAAGCGCCACCCCGGGACGCGGCCGGCAAACCCAAAATTTTAACGTCCGCTCCCGACGTACTTTACGACGGCTACAAAGTGCCGCCGATTCTTTAAGGCTCATATGAACGCGAATACGATCCGTCAGGTCCACGATGCGTTTGACCAGAAGAAGCTCTCTCCGACCGAACTCACGCACGAATATCTGAAAGCCGCGAAAGCGAGCAAGCACAACGCCTACATTACGATAGCCGAAGAACGCGCGCTCGCGCAGGCGAAAGCCGCTGAACAAGTCATCGCGCGCGACGGCCGCGTGCCGCGCGAACGCCTGCCGCTGCTCGGGATTCCGATTGGGATCAAAGACCTGTTCACGATCGATGGCATGCGCACAACTTGTGCTTCAAAAATGCTCGATAATTACTTCCCGCCTTATACAGCCACGGTCGTTGATCGACTGGAGGCGGCGGGTGCCGTCACGCTAGGCAAGCTGAACATGGATGAATTCGCCATGGGCGGATCCAACGAGAATTCCGCGTACGGACCCGTGAAGCACCCGACTCATTCGGATCGCGTGCCCGGCGGCTCGAGCGGCGGTTCCGCGACGGCGGTCAAAGCGGGCCTTTGCTTGGCCGCGCTCGGCACTGACACCGGCGGATCCATTCGACTGCCCGCCAGCTATTGCGGCATTGTCGGTATGAAGCCGACCTACGGCCGAGTGAGTCGCTACGGACTGGTCGCCTTTGCGTCGTCGCTCGACCAAGCGGGACCGATGACGAATTCCGTCGAAGACACGGCGAGAATTCTTCAAGTGATGTCGGGCCATGACCCGAGGGATTCCACCTCCGCGCCTCGTCCGCCCGGCGACTGGATCGGCGCGCTTTCGAAAACTCCAGATTGGAAATCGCTCCGAGTAGGCGTGCCGAAGGAATACTTCGTCGGCGGCCTGACCGGTGATGTCGAAAAAGCCGTGCAGAGTTCCCTGAAGTGGTTTGAATCCAAGGGCGCCCAGCTCGTTCCGATCTCGTTACCGCACACTGAATACGCGGTCGCCGTTTATTACGTTGTCGCCGTATGCGAAGCTTCGAGCAATCTCGCACGCTACGACGGAGTTCGCTTCGGAGTTCGCCCCAAAGAGGCGCTCGAAGCGCCAGACCTCGCGGGATTTTACAAGCGCGTGCGCGCCGCCTTCGGCCCTGAGGTCAAACGCCGGATCATTCTCGGCACGTTCGCGCTTTCAAGCGGTTACTACGACGCCTATTACAAGCGCGCCTGTCAGGTGCGCCGACTCATGGCGCAGGACTTCGCCAAGGCTTTCGAGCAGGTTGACGTGATCGCGGCGCCGGTTTCGCCGACGACCGCGTTCAAGCTCGGTGAGAAGACCAGCGATCCGCTTCAAATGTATTTGAACGACATCTTCACCATTCCCGTCAACCTCGCGGGCCTGCCCGCACTGAGCGTTCCGTGCGGCGAAGACTCGCAGAAACTCCCGATCGGTTTGCAATTGATCGGCCCCGCCTTCGGCGACGAGAAGCTGATTTCGATCGCGCAGGCATTTGAGCAGGGGAGACGCACATGAGCCACCCCGAGTTTGAAGCCGTCATTGGTCTCGAGGTCCACTGCCAGCTCGCCACTGATACAAAAATTTTCTGCGGCTGCCCGACCCGTCAAGCGGACGGCCGCTCGGTCGCCGACGCCGCAGTCAACGGCGCGGTCTGTCCGGTTTGCGCCGGCCACCCCGGTTCGCTACCCGTCCTCAATAAAAAAGTGGTGGAGTACGCGGTCCGCGCGGGCCTGGCCACCCACTGCACGATCAATCCGCGGAGCGTCTTTTCGCGTAAAAATTATTTCTATCCGGATCTCCCGAAGGGTTACCAGATCAGCCAGTACGATCTGCCGATCTGCGAACATGGCGGGCTCGAGATCCCACTCAAGAACGGCGAAACCAAGCGCGTCTCCATTACGCGAATTCATATGGAGGAAGACGCGGGCAAGAACATCCACATGGAGGGCATGTCGCTCGTCAACCTGAACCGTGCCTGCGTTCCACTCATCGAAATCGTTTCGGGCCCCGACATGAAGTCGTCGGACGAAGCAGGCGCTTACCTTCGCGCGCTTCATGCGATCGTAACTCATCTCGGGATCTGCGACGGCAACATGCAGGAAGGCAACTTCCGCTGTGATGCCAATGTCAGCGTCATGCCGAAGGGTTCGACCCAGCTCGGCACGCGCGCGGAAGTTAAAAACGTCAATTCATTCCGTTACGTGGAGAAGGCGATCGATCACGAAATTCAGCGTCAGATCGAAGTCATTCGGGGCGGCGGGAAAATCGTGCAAGAGACGCGCCTTTACGACGCGGATAAGGACGCCACCTTTTCGATGCGCTCCAAAGAAGAAGCCCACGACTATCGCTATTTCCCCGAGCCGGATCTCATCCCCCTCGTGATCGAAAAGGCCTGGATCGAACAGATTCGCGGGACCCTTCCGGAACTTCCGGAGCAGAAGCGCGCACGTCTGGTCGGAGAACTCGGCCTTTCATCGTATGATGCGGGGGTGTTGACGAGTACGATTTCGATGTCGAATTTTTTCGATCAAGCGCTCAAGCTGGCGGACAAGAGTCTCGCCAAGCCGCTCGCCAATCTCCTCACCGGGGAAGTCGCGCGCCTGATCAACGAAGAAACCAAAGAAATCGGAGACAGCAAGCTTCGTCCGGAACACCTCGCCGAAGCGGTGAAGTTCGTGGCCGCGGGGACGATTTCTTCGACCGGCGCAAAGACCCTCATCACCGCGGCATGGAAGACGGGCGATGCCGCTTCCACGATCGTCGACCGCGAAGGCCTCAAGCAGGTGAGCGACACCGGCGCGCTTGAAACAATCATCGATCAGGTCATCGCCAAAAATCCCGGGCAAGCCGCTGATTTCAAAGCGGGCAAGGAAAAGTTACTCGGCTTCTTCGTCGGGCAGGTCATGAAGGAAAGCGGCGGCAAAGCCAATCCGACGATGCTGCAAGATTTGATTCGAAAGAAACTGTCATCTATTTAAGGAGCGGGTCAGTCAGCCGCAACTCATTTTCGGTTCATAAGGAGCATGCCTGTGAAAAAAGTATTCATCATTATTGGCGGGTTACTCGGGCTTCTCATCGTGGCGGCGATCGTCGTTCCGTTAGTGGTCGACGTCGATAAGTACCGACCCTTGGCGGTCCAAGCCGTCAATGAACGGCTAAACGGAAAATTCGAGCTCGGCAAGCTCAAGCTGTCGCTGTGGGGTCAGATCCGGATCGACATCGCGAGTCTTTCGCTGGCGGACGCGGCAGGCCGGAAGATCCTGACGGTCGAGAATGCGTTTTTTCACTTTCCGCTCCTGCCGCTCCTCTCGGGATCTCCCGTGATGACGCTGAAACTCCAGAAGCCCGAGGTCGCGGTGGTTTCGGATAAAAGCGGGAAAATGAACGTCATGGGCCTGATGAAGGCTTCGGCGGAAACTCCCTTGGGCACAGGCCAGCCGCCCGCGGGTGGACAAACCGCACCCGGCGACATGGCCATTCCCGGAATCGCCGCACGCGCCCGCTTCGGGATGGAACTACGCGACGCCGACATCCTCTTCAAAGACGAAAAAACCGAACTGACGAATCACTTGCGAAACTTCAACGTGGTGCTGAAGGACGTTTCGCTGTCCCGCCCCTGGGAAGTTCAAATCTGGGGCGATCTCGACACCAAGATGGCGAAGGTCGTCGACCTCAAAGGGCCCATTCGGATCGAATTGACGGCCGACCCTAAAGTGGTTGACGGACGCCTTTCGAGCTTCGCCGCGCGCCTCAAGGGAAACTTTGACGCGCTCGAAATTAAAATGCCCGGGGGCTTGTTCAAAAAAGGCAAAGGGATCGCCGCCAACATCGACGGCACTTTCTCCACCGCGATATCCGGCAGCGGCGCGAACATGACCTACGAAGCCAAGATCGAGAAGTTCGTGACCAAGTTCTTCAATGCGGAAATCCAGCTGGATGGAAGCGTGCGCCAGGCCGGAACGACCGACGTGAAGATCGCCCTGAAGACAAACGAAGTAGATCTGAAGCCCTGGAATCAGCTGATTCCAATGCTGAAAGATTACGAACTTGAAGGCATCGCGAAGCTCACGGCAAATGCGGGTGGGACCGCGGACAAACTCGAGTATCAGGCGGATTTCGGAATTACGAATCTCTCGGCCAAGTCGCCTTCGCTCAAGACGCAGCCGAAGATGAATCTGTCGGTGAAAGTGCTGCCCGACCGGATCGAAAAAATTGTCTTCAATCTGAAGGCGCCCGGCAATGATCTTTCCATCGACGGTCGAATGACCTCGTTTTCGAAGCCGAACCTGGTCGCGACGGTTCGCTCGAGCGGAATGGATATCGACCAGCTCGTTGTGTTGCCGCCGCTCTATGAAACTCCGCCGGCCGGCACTGCGGTCGCGCCGACCGAAGATTACGACAAAATGCTGGACCCGCTCCGCGCCAATCCGATGATGGTCGGGATGACGATGGACCTTGGAGTGCAAATGGCGCTGATGAAGGTCTACGACGTCAAGATGACGGATATCGCGGGCAAGGTGACGATGCGAAATCTCGCGATGGCCATCGATTCGTTCGGATTGAAAGTCTGGGGCGGAGCGGTCAAAATGTCGGGCGCGACCGATATGAAGCCGGCGCGGCCGACCTATCGCTTTGACGCCGACATCGCGAACCTCAGCATCCAGCAAGCGGTGGAGTCGCAGTTCAAACTCTTCAAGAACACTCTGATCGGGAATGTCTCCGCCAAGATCGAAGGGACCGGAACGAGTTACAATCCGATCGCGGCGATGAACAATCTGAACGGCAAAGGAAGCTTTCGATCCGAAAAAGCCAAGTTTGCGACGATCGACGTCGGAAAAATGGTCACCGAAGGAATCGCGGGGAGCCTTGGAAAAATTGCCGAAAAAGTACCGCCGCTGCGAGGTAAGACGCTGCCGGCCCTTCCGAACATCGAATCTCGTTACGCTCTCATGACTTCGGACTTCACGATCACGGGCGGAAAATTCATCTCGCCGAACTTCGTGGCTAAAGCCGAGCCGAATGCCGGGATCGACCTGAACGGTAGCACCACGGTCGGGATGGTCGATTACGCTCTCGATGCTCGTTGGGAGGTGGTCGATACTTACAATCTCACGAAGGCGCGCGACCTGAGCCTCGACGTGAACGGAATCAAAGTGGAACACGTTCTCGCCAAAGGGAACGAACCAGTGAGATTCCCGGTCTCCGTGGGCTGCAACGCCTTGGCCCCTTGCTACAAGTACATCGAGGTACCCGAGTATCTAGGCAAGATCGTTGCCTCGAACCTAGCGGGGGGCGCAAAAGCCAAGGTCGGTTCGGCGGTCACCCAAAAGGTGTTGGAAAAAGCGCCCCCGCCTTTGCAAAACGCGATCAAGGGCTTTGGTAAAAAGTTGTTCGGCAAATGAGAAGGGAACAGTGATGAAAAAAGTCATGCTCGTATTCGCAGTACCGCTGGCACTCAGTCTGGTTTTCATGGGCTGCGCCACGGACAAGGCTCGCAACAAGGCCAAGGAGTCCGCCGCCCGTTATTGGCAGGAGAAGGCGTTTCCCGGTAAAGCTTACGATGTTCAAGTGACCGAAGCGGAAAAAGCCGAGGACGGAACTTGGCGGGTGAAGGGCATCGTTGACGGCGAATCGCGGGTCGGCATGTTCAACCCGAACACCGAAAATTTCTCGGAGGGTTACTACTCCCTCGCCCACGAGCGTTCCAAACGGATCGCCGAACTCGAGCAGGAGTCGAAATACTGGAAGGAGCGCGCCGAGACTTTCGAGAAGGAAATCTTCAAGCTGAAGGTTCAGCTTCGCGCCGCCAAAGGAAAGCCCATCGACGACGAAACTGCGGATAAAAAGGACTGACTCTGCTTCGCGCTTCGATCGATCTCGGTACCAATACTTGCCTGCTCCTGATTGCGGAGTGGGACGGGACTCGTCGCGAGGTCACGAAAACCGTCGCGGATTTCGTGACCGTCGTGAGACTCGGCCAAGGCGTCGACCAAAGCCGACAAATCGCGCCCGAGGCGGCCGAACGCACGATCGCGTGCCTCAAAAAGTACGCTCAAGAAATCGTGGCCCGGAGGATCGCAATTGCCGACGTCATCTGCGTAGCCACGAGCCAAGCGCGCGACGCGCGGAACGGCGCGGAGTTCTTCGCCCGTGTCACTCGTGAGACGGGATTCACGTTTCGCACGATTTCGGGTGATGACGAAGCCCGGCTGACATTTCTCGGAGGTTTGCTGCCCGGCATGGTGCCCGAGAAAAGCGTCGTCATCGACATCGGCGGCGGCAGTACGGAACTCATGGCGGTGAGTGGGGGGCAGAGCCTGGATATCGGCTCGGTTCGTTTCACTGAACGCTATCTCAAGTCCGACCCCGTGACTGACGCGGAATTCTGGGCAGCACAGGAAGCCGCGGACGAGGAACTTTCAACACTTCTGACCTGGCGCAAGCCTTTGCCCGAGGGCATTCAACTCGTCGGTGTCGCGGGTACCGCGACCACGCTTGCGGCTTGGCATCTGGGTCTCGAAGCGTTCGACGCTCGGGTCATCAACCAAGTCGAGCTCACGCGTGGAGATATTCACCGCATGCTTTCGGAACTCAAGTGGCGTTCGCTTGCGGAGCGCCTGACACTTCCTGGGCTCGAGCCGGGGAGGGCGGACGTGCTCCTTGCCGGGTCATTGATCCTGTGGCGCGCGATGGAGCTGCTCGATTTTCCAACGCTGCGAGTGAGTACGCGGGGATTACGCTACGGCGCCATCAGTTTAGTTTGATCCGATCAAATCCCGAGATCTTCGCGCAATCGCTTCGCCATCCCGCGGTCACGAATGGCCAGACGACGAAGGAGGGATTCACGAAATTCCGGATCCGCAACCTGCAGCATTTCCAGGACCTGATTGAAGCCGTCAACCGGGATCGGTTTTTCCTGAGATGCACCCGCTTCTTCGGCTTCCGAGTTGGCGCTGGCGACGTTCGGTCGTGGACTGTTTTTATAGGTACTCATGTTTTCGTGTACTCCCGTTCGCGTCTCGCGGATTTGATGGATTGAGCATGCAGGGCTTCCGCATTTTTCTGATGCTCGCGGCGAATCGTCTGAATCTGGGCTTCCGCATTCTTCCGGTACTCCTCGACGCGGCTCTGATGCGCGCGTTGAATCTTGGTCAGCTCCTGCTCGTGAATTTTCTTCTCGTCCTGGGTTCGTTCGTCCGCTCCCAACCGAATATCGGCCAGCTTCTCGCCAAGCACTTCGCCTTCTTGCGAAATCTGAACGTCGTAGGCGTGACGCATATTGTCGAGTTGGCTTGTTTGGGTTTCAACGAGCTGCTGCACTTCGTCAGAGTGGCGGGCAGAAAGGTCCCGGAGCTCCAATTCATTGCGGTTTTGAACCAAAGTCCGATGATTTTTCATCCGGATTTCGTCGGTGCTGGAGTTTTTGATTTCAGATGACATGCGCTTTCCCAACGTCATTATGATCGTTCGGTCAGGATCAGGAAACCGGTAGAATTTGCCGCCTCCGGACCCCTATGATAACGCGAATGGTTAGGAGCGAAGGTGCTTAGAACGTTTGTCATAACTTTGGGAATGATCACGGTGCTTCAAGCCAAGGCGTTCGACAAAATCGGGGATGTCACGCTTCCGAACGGCCTTCCGATGACTCAGTACCGCCTGAGTAACGGCCTTCAAATCTACGTCATCAAAAACGCCGCCGCCCCCGTATTTTCATTCCAGACTTGGTTTAACGTCGGATCCGTCAGTGAGCGCCTCGACCCAAAAATCGGCCGCAACGGGCTCGCGCATTTCTTCGAACATCTGATGTTTCGCGGCACGACTCGAGTCCCGGACGGCGAATTCGACGAAGTCCTGACCCGGGCCGGCGTCAACGATGAGAACGCGACGACTTGGCTCGATCGTACGAACTATTATCAAAGCCTTCCCAAAGAGGCTTTGGAACTGGTGATGGACCTCGAGTCCGACCGCATGACGAGCCTCAATTTGGATTCACAAACGGTTGAATCCGAACGGGCCGCGGTGATCGGCGAATACCGCATCGGCTTGGATGATCCGGACTCGACGGCTTACGACAAGCTTTACGCCGCCGCCTTCGTCAGTCACCCTTATCAATACACCACGATCGGGACGGAGGACGAGATCCGCAGCTTCACGCTCGCCGACGCCCGGTACTTTTACAAAACTTACTACGCTCCCAACAACGCGGTCGTTCTGGTCGTGGGTGATGTCGTTCCGGATGAAGTCGTCGCTTTGGCCGCGAAGTATTACGGGGCGATCGCCTCGCAGCCGATTCCCGTGATCCCCGCACCGGTGGAACCGGCGCAGACCTTTGAACGCCAAATCGAGTTTCGTCACGGCCAGCTCATCGGCTCGAAAGTCTTGATCGGTTTTCACATTCCAGAAGCCCGCCATGCGGATTCCCCATCGCTACTCGTAGCTCAAGCCATGCTCGCGCTCGGCGACGGCGCCATGCTGAATGCAAGTTGGGTCCGCACGGGTATCGCCAGCGCGATCTCGAGTGATCTTAACCAGCTAAAAGATCCCGGGCTCTTCATTTTAGGGGCGGACCTCCAATACGGACATGATTCCATGGAGCTGATGGGAGCGCTCGACCGAAGTCTCTCGCAGCTAGCCGTCGGCGTGTTCACTGACGGAGATCTGGAACGGGCGCGCAACCAAGTACTGCTTCGGGCTTACCAGCAGTGGAGCGAAAACGGCAGTCTCGCCTCCTATCTCGGCGAGTTCATCGCATCCACCGGCAGCCCGCATTTTGCGATTGATCTGCTCAAAGCGGTGGAAACGGTTTCGAAAGCCGACATCCAACGCATGGCCGCGAATTATCTGAATTCCACCAACCGAACCGTCGTAGTCGGAAAGCCGATCGGACAACGCAGTACGGGCGGAGAGCGCCGATGAAACTCATCGCGTGGACCGCCGTGGGGATTGCCACCATGATGACGATGAACGCGAACGCCATTCCGACGATTCCGTCTTCCTTCAATCTCGTCGTCGAAACCGACCCCCAGGCGATGCTCGTCGACCTTCGAATCATCGTCCGATCCGGGAGCCTTTCGGACCCGGAGAATCTTCCCGGCCTCGCTCACTTCACCGCGCGCGCTCTACTTCGCGGGACCAAAACTCGTCCGTTCTCGGATCTGAGCCAGGCCATCGAGCGACTGGGAGCCAGGGTTTCGATTTCCGTCGATCAGACGACGACCGTGATTTCCGCGAGTGTCCTCAATAAAAATCTCGGCCATTTTTTAGATGTCATGCGCGATGTCTTTACGCAGCCCGCCTTCGACGTGCGCGAAATGGATCAGCTTCAAAAGACCATTCAAGGCGAGCTGCGCGCCAATCTCCAAGACTCTCGCGTGCTTGCCAAACGGGGACTGCTGACGGCTGCCTATCGTTCCGCGCGAATGGCTTCCCCGGAAGGCACGATCGGAGGCATCGGGAGAATCACTCCGCTCGATCTCGCCGCGTTTTTCAAGCTGCGCTATGTTCGAGAGAACCTGTTAATCGCGGTTTCTTCGCCTTTGCCCGAAGCGGAACTTATCAAGCGCATAAACTCCAAGCTCGACTCCATACCCAGCGGGGTCCTCGATGCTCCGGTCATTCCCGCCGCGCAATTCAACGGGCGGCGCGCTGTCATTGTTTCAAAACAGGGCATGTCGACAGTCCCGTTCTATGTCGCGACTATCGGAGTGTCGGATGGTGACCCCGCTCGACCGGCGCTGGAACTCGGCAACTTCGTTTTCGGCGAAGACTACACTTCGCGACTGATTCAGACGCTGCGTGTGCTGAACGGCTGGACGTATTCGGCTTACAGCGATTACGAGATGTTTTGCGGTTCACAGCGGGACGCGACGCTGTTTGGCCTCTACACCGTGCCGGGGGAGGAATTCGTTTCCAAAGCGCTTCCGCGAACGGTCGAGATGTTTGATAGCTATTCAATGCTCGGCATTACAGGCGCCGAGTTCCAAGACGCCCGCGAGTCCTTGGGCAATCGGTTTGCATTCAAAACCGATACCGCCGAGAAACGCCTGGGGCTCAGGATCCGCGAGACACTGAACGGCCGGCCTCTCGACTCGGTGACCGCCTATCGCGACAGGCTCGCTGCGTTGGAGCTGACTTCTTTGAATCGCTTGATTCAGGGCAGAACCCCGACGTCGTCGCTTTGGCTATCGGCGGTGGGAAATCCCGATGTCCTCAAGCCCGTTTTGGCCGGCATCCCCGGGGTTGAGTCAGTTGAAGTCCTCGACATTCAACCGTAAGGTATTTGAATGCCTGAATCTCTCGTTTTCCTCTCCGGTAAACGCACGCCTTTCGGGGCGAATGGCGGCCAGTTAAAAGATGTCAGCCCGACCGATCTTTCGGTCGCCGCGGCCAAGGCCGCCCTGGAGCAGGCGCGGGTCGATCCCAAAGAGATCGACCATGTCATCTTCGGCAACGTTATGCATTCCGCCGCGGACAGCATCTACACTCCGCGCCACATTGGTCTGAAGGCCGGCGTACCGATCGAAGTTCCCGCGCTCGGCATCAACCGGCTTTGCGGTTCGGGTTTCCAGGTCATCGTCGAAGCCTTTCATCAGATGCTCGCGGGGGACACCCATTTGGCGCTCGTGGGCGGAGTCGAAAACATGAGCATGGGTCCGTTCGTGATTCGCGGAGCCCGCTGGGGCCTCCGAATGGGCCACCAGGTGGTGGCCGATACGCTTTTGGAATCCTTGCATGATCCCTATGCCGGAATCCCCATGGGGATGACGGCGGAAAATCTAGCCGTGAAGTATTCGCTCAGTCGCGAGTCTTGCGACGAGTTCGCATTGAGAAGCCAGACGCTTTGCCGACGGGCGACCGAAGGAGGTCGCTTTGATTCGGAAATCACCCTTTACTCGGTTGTCGATCGAAAAGGCACGGCGGTTGCGGTCTCGAAAGACGAACATCCAAAACCGCAGACGACCATCGAAACTCTGAACAAGCTCCGACCAGTTTTTAAAAAAGACGGAGCAGTCACCGCCGGCAGTGCAAGTGGCATCGTCGATGGCGCGGCGGCACTCGTGGTCTCGACGGAATCTCGAGCCAAACGGAATCAACTGAATCCGCTCGGTCGGCTGGTCGCTTACGGAATCAGAGGCTGCGATCCGGCCCTCATGGGCATCGGGCCCGTGCCTGCGATCCGCGCGGCGCTCAAGCGCGCGGGCATGACCTTGGGACAAATCGATTTGATCGAAGTCAACGAAGCGTTCGCGCCGCAAACCTTGGCCGTGGCCAAGGAGCTGGATCTCCCCATGGACAAACTCAACGTGAACGGCGGAGCGATCGCGATCGGCCATCCGCTCGCGGCAAGTGGCGCGCGAATCACGATGCATCTCCTTTATGAGCTCAAGCGTCGGGGCAAACGTTTTGGAATCGGTTCGGCGTGCATCGGTGGCGGTCAAGGGATCGCCCTGGTGGTCGAAGCCTTTTGAGCGCGATTTTGCCCCCCCCCGTCAAACGGCCGCTTTGGAAATCGGTGGCGCTCTGGGCGCTGCTCGCGATTTTCGCCGGACTCTTTTTGCGCGAAGTGGGATTTCTCTTCCAGCATTGGAACTCGCGCCGATGATGCGTTAGTCTTTTGTGATGAAAGCGCCTTCCGTTGAGCTAAAGATTCTGGGACAGAAGATTTCCGTGAAGTCTCCGCTGGCCGAGCCGGAACGAATGCAGCAAGTCGCGGATCTCGTCGCTGACCGCATCAAAGAAGCAGAAGCGAAAACTGGCCCCGGAGCAGCCGTGCATCATGTGACATTGCTGGCTCTGTTTTATTTGGCCGAGGAGTACCTCGCGTCGCAGGACCGCGCTTCTGATCATTTTGACCGCATCGAACGCAAGCACTCGGAACTTCTGACGGCGCTCGAAATTGAACCCAGCTGACATCCGTCGCTCGATCCGATCCTCGCGAGGACACCTGTCCGCCGCGGAAATTGACTTACGGAGCCAGCGCGTCTTCGATCGGTTCTTGGAAGTGTGGGGTTCCCGGCCGCGGCTGCCCAGCGCCCGGGTCGCGCTATACCGGCCGCTCCGAGGCGAACCTCGCCTGGAACTCTTTCGTGATTGGATCGCCCGTTCCGGTTTTACTGCCGTTTATCCACGTACCCGGGAAGAGCCTCGGGGCCTCGAGTGGAGACTCGATCCGGATTCCTGCGCGGGAACTTGGGCGCGGGGAGGGTACGGAATTTCGGAACCCGACCTGAAATGTCCGCTGGTGGATCCCGCCTCGCTCGACCTGATTTTGGTTCCGGGGGTCGCATTCGGCGAGTCCGGTGAGCGATTGGGACGGGGTGCGGGATTCTACGACCGAGCGCTACCGATGGCGGCTCGCGCTCTTCGACTTGCGTTTACCTTCGATTTTCAGCTCTTTCCCGCATTGCCGCAGGCCGCGTGGGATCAACAAGTCGACTGGATTTTCACTGAGAATCGGGTTATTTCGTCGTTACGGTCCCGTGAGTGGCTCCAAAATCGCGCTCAAACCGGCCGTTTAGAATAGATTCGCAGTACCCAACATGAAGATTCTGTATTTCGGCGATGTTTTCGGTCGCCCCGGGCGTGAAGCCGTTCGCCTCGCAATGAACAAGCTCGTCCAAAGTCATGCGATCGATTTCGTCATTTTAAACGGCGAAAACGCCTCCCATGGCCGGGGAATTCTTCCCGAAATGGCTCAGGACTGGCTCGACAACGGCGTCGACGTCATCACGACCGGCAATCACGCCTGGGACCAGCGTCAGATCATTGAGATGATGAATCGTTCAACCCGCGTGCTTCGGCCGGCGAACTATCCCGACCACCCGTCCTTTCGCGTTCCCGGACGCGGCGTGACGGTCGTCGAATCCCGGCGACGTCCGGGCCTTCGGCTCGGCGTAATACAGGTCATGGGCCGGGTTTTCATGGACGCGCTCGATTGTCCGTTCCGGTCCGGAGAGAACGAGGCGGCGAGGCTCGACGAACTCGGCGTCCGTTGCATCTTCATCGACTTCCATGGCGAAGCGACCTCCGAGAAGCAAGCTTTCGCGCATTTTATGGATGGGAAGGTGGGTGCCGTCGTGGGCAGCCACTCCCACGTTCAAACCGCCGATGAGCGGATTCTGCCTGGCGGAACCGCGGCCATTACGGACGTGGGGATGTGCGGTTGTTTCGACTCGGTGATCGGGGTCAAGAAAGAGTCGTCGATCGAGAAATTTCTAACCAAGCGGCCCGTCCGTTTTGAACCCGCAGAAGGCCCGGGGGGCTATGGGTGCGTGATCGTCGACTTGGACGATTCGAGCGGCAAAGCTCGATCGATCCTCCGTTTGCGCGAAGCCGTGATCTCTTAGTAGCTGGCAGTAGCTGGGACTGGCTAAAGGCCGCTTTCTGCCGCTACAATCTACCTCAATGAGCGAAACTGCGATTCACACGGCTACGGCCGATCCCGATCAACTTTACTCGTCGTTTCTTGATTTCATCCGGAAGGACGCGCAAAAGGAGCGACGGCAGGTCAATCGAAAGATGCTGGGAGTTTTCTTCTGGTGCTTTCTCATGCCCGCGCTCTTTTCAATTTCCATCCTGGTGCTCGTGAAGATCGGTTTTCTTCCGGTGCGTTTTCGGGGTTACCTCGACTGGCTGGTTTTGGCGTTTCCGGTCGCGTACTCCATGTACTTCCTCAGCTCGGAAGTTTTGCGGGAACTGCCCGCCGCCTTTCGGAGGGGGGGGATCGCCAATGCGCTTCGGCAATCCGAAACGGACGCCAAATGGCGTCAAGGTGTGTGCACGGAATTGGCGCGGACTTTTCGGATCAGGCCTGATCAGTGGGATTGGATTCTCCGGAGCTTTCGCGCGGACCTTGAATCCATGCAATACCGAACGCGCTATCTGACCGCACTGGCCGGGGCGGTTTTTTTCCTGCTGATGCAGGGAATCGACTCGTTGACCGATAGCGATCAGAAGGTTGCGTGGGTCAAGGACCAGTCTTTGGGATGGGTGGAACTAGCGGGCGGGAGCAACCTCAGTCAGTTCGTCGGACTCGGGCTTTTCTTGGTTCTGCTCTACCTGTCGGGCTATCAGAACTATCAGGCGCTCCGCCGCTACTTCGACTGTGCTGAACTCGCGCGGATGCACGTTCAGCGCTAGCTGACGGCCGGAGGACAGGCGCAGTCCGCGACCGGCTTGCCCAGCTTGCACCCGGCCGAGCCGCGTCCGCAGCTGCCGTCTTTACAACCGTCGCAACCGCCGCTTTTTTCGAATTTCCATTCCCGAGGGATCGAATTGATCGAAAAGAGCGCCTCATCCAGACTGTCAAACGCACGGTAGTCGACCGCTTCGCCGGTCGTGTGGCGAACGACGTAGGAGGTCCAGGACGTCTTTTTCAGCGGATTTTCGCTGACTCCGGCCATGAACTCGTCATCTATGAGGACTCCGCGCGAGTAGTTTTCACCCGTGAGCATGGCCTAGAACTAACAAATCCCGGCGGCAGAGGCGAGCCTTGCGTTCGCGGCCGGTTTCCCTTAAAAATGTCCCCTGTCCGCAGAGTGGGCCTGTAGCTCAGTTGGTAGAGCGCGTGCTTTGCAAGCACGATGTCATCGGTTCGAATCCGTTCAGGTCCACCATTCACTCCACAAAAAAATCGGTCTAGTGCAGCCAAGCCACGTCTGTGCGCCGTCTGGCGCACAGACGTGCGGTTATTTGGTCTGCGCACGGCAAGTATTCAGCCGGAATAATTCGGCGCCTTCTGATTGATCGCTCTGCTGTAGACGAAATCAAGAATTCTCACGAACCAGGGGAACGGAAGAACTTTTCCCAGAAACGCGACCATCAGATTCATCCGTCCGGTGACCACGACGCGCTTACCACTCAGGATTCCGGCGGTCGCGATCGCCGCCACTCGCGTCGGAGTCATCATGCCGCTTTGGCCGATGGCTTTGATTTCCTGCCCTGACTTCGCCAAAAATTCCGACGAAGTGCCGCCGGGACAAACACAGGTCACCCGAATATTCGTCTTTCGGAGTTCGTAAAAAAGCAGATCGCTGAAGGCTCGGACGTAGTGTTTTGTGCCCGTATAGACGGCGAACTTCGGCAAGGGAGCGTAAGATCCGACGGAGCCGACGTTCGCGATATGGCTGTTTTCACCGTGCCCTCGCATATGCGGAACGAAGTGATGACAGATTTCGGTAAGCGAGTTCACGTTCAACTGGAGAGTCGCGCGAAGATCGACCATCTTCATTTGTGCGAATTCCTGCCAAGGGCTCATTCCGGCGTTGTTGATCAGGACGTGAATTTTCCCGAAAGCCTCCATGGATTTCGTGAACAGCGTCTGCGGCGCAGCGGAATCGGTCAAATCCAGCGCGACCGTTACCGCGCGGATACCGTAAGCGGCCGAGAGTTCGGCGGCGAGTTCATCCAGGCGATCTTGTCTTCGCGCGCATAGAACGAGGTGATGCCCTTTCGCCGCAAACGCTCTGGCGAATGCCTGTCCGATCCCGGCCGACGCACCTGTGATGACCACGTTCATGAATCAGTCTCCCGGCTGCGAAGGGATCATTTTTCAAGCCGTAAAGCCACCCTTGTTGCTAGCTTGAACGGATGGATATTTTGATCGTGGGCCCGGGTGCGGTGGGGCAGGTTTTCGGCCGTTTTCTTCAAAAGAGCGGAGCGAAGGTCAGCTATTTCGTCAAGCCCGAGGTGCGTGAACTTTTTTTGAGTCTTGCGCCGTGCGGCCTGGTCGTCACCGCGATACCGGCGCCGGTCTTCCCGCCCCGAGAGCTGAAAAATTTCGGGGTGCTCTCAGAAATGCACGAAGTGGCGGCAACCGCCTGGGACCAGATCTGGTTCTGCGTTCCCTCAAACGTATATTACGGCGAATGGTTCCGAAATCTCGCGGACGGCACGGGCAACGCGACCCTGGTTCTGTTCCCGCCCGAAGGCGGGCGAAGCGAGTTTCTCCCGGAGCGATATCGTCCCCGAGTCGTCTTGGGCGGCGTGCCGTTTCTGGCCTCGCAACGCGGCTACTCCAACGGAAAGCCCGGAGACGGCGTTGAATATTGGATTCCGCCGTTCGCCCAAGCTCCGTTCAGCGGTCCCTCTCAACGCCTGAGCCTGGTGATCGGCGTTCTGCGAAAAGCGGGTTTTCGCGCCAAACCGAGAGCAACCGATATTTCCCCGTCGATCGCCGCGATTTCGTCCATTCTCACCCCCGCGATGGCCGGGCTTGAATGTGCGGGATGGTCGCTTGAAGCGTTTCGGAAAGGGAAGTGGCTCCAGATCACCGCCCAGGCGGCGAGTGAAGCGCTCCGCGTAACGACCCGCGCGATGTCCGTTCCCAATCGGACGCTCTTTCGTCTTTTGGCGCATCCCTACGCTTTGACAATCGCTGCCAGATTGGCCCCGCATCTGACACCTTTTGATTTGGAAAAATACCTGAAGTTTCATTATCTAAAGACCGGCCCGCAAACGAGCTCGATGCTGAAGCAGTTCATCGCCGACGGAGAATTGGCGCACGCTCCGGTCGAGCATCTCAAGAGCCTGAGTTCCGCTAGGCAAGCCTTATCCCTGTCAAATAAATGACTTCGTTGGCTCCGTCACGATGCCGATAAGCAAAGCGATATGTCTTTGCGTCTCATGCAGTTCATCGACAACTGGATCGGCTTGCCGCTCGCGTGGCTGATGGGCCTGTTCATCCGCGGCCCGCGTTGTTTGGCCGGCGACGCGCATCCTACGCAGCCCGTGAAGCGGGTCATCGTGCTGAAGTGGGTCGGACTTGGAAGCATCGTGCTCTCGCTGCCGCTTCTCCAGGAAATGAAAAAACGCGGAGTCGAAATCGCGTTCTGGACGCTCGAAGGCCACGAAAGCGCATTGGAGCTTTCCGGTTTGGTCGATCATGTCTGGGTCGTTCGTAAAAAGGCGTGGATGGTTCCCATTTCCATCATCATGGCGGTCTTTGCCGCGCGAAGATTCAAGGCGGACGCCGTCTTTGATTTGGAACCCACCTCCAACGGCACCGCATGTATCGCGCGCCTGACCGGTGCTCCAGTGGTCACGGGTTTCATGGTCGGGAAAAAAGTTCGCGAGCGCCTCTTCACTCATCTAGTCGCGTTGACCGCGGGTCGACACATGGCGGAAAACTGCGTGCTCATGGCCCGCTCGGTCGGCATCACCATGACGGGGCCGCCGCGCTTGCCCGAGATTCGGCTGCCGGCGGCCGTGAAAACCAATCCCGAGCGAATTCGAATCGTCATGAACACTAATACGAGCGATCTCGGACGAGAACTCCGCCGCTGGCCGGATTTGCACTGGGTTGAGCTCGCGAACCGTCTATTGGAAAATCCGGCGGTTGACCTTTCTTTTACCGGAATCAAATCCGAGTACGCCGGCAACGAACAAATCATCGAAAAGATTCGCGCCGAGCGCGGCCGAGTCACTAATCTGGCGGGAAAAACCTCGATTCACGAGTTGCTCTCCTACTTAAAGTCCGCGGATCTGGTGGTCAGCGTGGATAGTGGCGTGATGCATTTGGCCGCATGGTCCGGCGCGCCCCTGATCGGCCTTTTCGGTGCGGACACGCCGACTCTCTACGGCCCATTATCCCTTCATTCTCAGTCGATCTGGCAAGGCCTCCCTTGTTCGCCGTGTTGCACCGTGGTTACGGAGAAGCACACCCAGTGCCGCGATAATCGGTGCATGCAGGAAATTTCCCCGAGCCGCGTCCGCCTCTATTGCGAAGAGCTGATCAAGCGCGGAATCAAAGTCCGGGCACGGGAGGCGGCGTGACCGCCGCTGTCTTTTCGATCCGATAGAGAATCTGTCCGTTTGCCGCACTCTTGATTGAGATTTGGTGCGCTTGCGATTTCTGTCGGAGGAGCTCGCCGGGAATCGTCGTCCAGCGAATCTCAAAGCGTTCAATCAGACGATCGAGAATTCCGTCTTGGGCCCAGTTCATCGGCAGCTCGACGATGGGCTGATTTCGTAGAAAATAAGCGAGGGCTCGGCCCTGCCCGGGTGCCGCCAACAGCGTTTCTCGGGTCTGATTGAGTTCGGCGATTGCGATCGCCTGACCCGGCGTGGGTCCGGATAACCAGGGAGTTAGATTGGACTGGCCAAAGAACACGTCGAGGGTGCGGGCGAACCCGGACCAGCTGACCCAAGTCAACCACAGGGCGCCGATCGCAATCCATGCCTTCAAGCGCTTCTTTGAAGCAATTTCATTCAAAACGATCATGACCACCGTGATCAGGAGCGCGTCCCACGGCAGATAGAGACGTCGGTCAAACAGGTCCTTCTGAGCCGCAGCAACGGAAACCAGGATCGGCATCAAGCTGAAGGCGAGCACGATGAGGTCCCGAGTGGCTGCGACCTTAAGCGCGGTAAAAAAGCCGATCGCGATGATGAAACCCATGGTCAGAGTTTCGATCCAAAATTCCCCGATCCAGGGTGATATCAAGGAGTTCCATTGCTTTCGGGTCCATTGGTCATAGTCGTCGTACAGCGAGCGTTCCTGTTGGAAGTCGGCCCAGCCGGAATCGGATTCCGAAAGCCAACGCGTGGCGACCGCGCGCCCGCCAATCCAGCCGGCGGTCTGTTCCTTTCCCCAGAAGCTGCCGCCATGCGAGAGCGAAAGCGCGGAGAGCGGTAGGATGACGAGGGCGGTTGCCAAAAGCGCGCCGATCAACCGTTTTTTGAGGCCTTCCGAGCGCTTCTTTTTTTTCGCGCGATTTTGCACGAGGCCTTGAATCAGCAGCGCCAGGCCGAAAGCCGGAATGAGCAGAAAGCTTTCCCATCGGACCCAAACGAGCGCGCCAAGTGAGATGCCGAGCGCGCGTGGATTTTTACGGACGAAAAATCCGACACAGACGAAAAAACCCGCGAGTACGACCGAAGTGCTCTGGCCCAGAACGACTTCATTGAGAAGCTGGGTCGGTTCCGCAAGCAGCAGTACAAAAACGCCAAAGGCGGCGATCCAACTTGGGAGCGAAACCGCCCATGCGAGAACAATCGGCGAGGCCACCAGGGCCGAAATGGCGATGAAATTACCGCGACTCCAGTGCTCCCAACCGACGGTCCCGAGCGCGGAGCGTAGCAAAGGTTGAAAAGGACTCAGCCAGGCCCCGTGCTGTGGAAGGGACGATGAGTACGAGAAGTCAGACTTGACCCATGATTTCCACAATAGATCGCTCGGACTGCGCGCGATCGTTTCCTCAACGATGGCCTCCGGTCCAATTTGAGTACCGGTTTTGATCACCCAGATTACCGCGAAGATTCCGAGAGCGAGTGCTGGCAGCGCGGCCAGCACTCGCTCTTTGTGCTTTTTGAGAAGTTTTCTAGGGCCCTGCATCGGGAATTCAGTCTACCATAGAGGCGAGACACGATCGGAATGGCCAAACGGGGAAGCATAGAATTCCTACGGAACCCGTACTTCTGGTGCATCGCCACGCGACTGGCGATTGCGATGTTCCCGCGCGTCGTTCAGGGCGACGCCGCTGATTTTGAAATTATGGCCCGGAACATCGCCGACGGTCATGGATTGAGCCGATGCTGGTTGGAGCCGTTTCCCTCGACTTCTCAAAGACCGCCGCTTCTGCCCTTGATCATGGGGGTTCTGTACTGGCTCGGAGTCGGCCAGGAGATCGTGCCGTTCATCATTAATGTTTGTTGTGATTTGATCTCCATCAAGCTCGTCCGCAAGTGGACCAAGGGGCTAGGACTTAAATCCGAGAAGCTGGCGCCATGGGTCATCGTTGGGTGTCCGCTGCTGATCGCCTACAGCAATGCCGCGACGACTGAGAATCTTTCAATCACGCTGCTCCTGGCCGCGGCATTGTTTTTTGTCCGCAAACAATGGCTGGTCTCAGGACTTTTCTGGGGCCTGCTTGCCCTGTGCCGATCCTATTACCTGCTTTTCCCCGGCCTGTTGGCGCTACTGATGTTGTCCGGTCAGCTCAAAATTTTTTCGAATCGCGGCCGGTCCGCGTGGGGTCCCATCTTCATCTTGCTCGGGACTTCCGTACTTTTCCCGGGCGCCTGGGTCACGCGCAACTGGGTCGCGTTCAACAAAGTCACGTTCAGTCAGGGTGGTACTTCCGGCTATCAGATGTATTCGGGTCTTTGCATCAATGGTTTTGACTGGTGGAAAAAAAGCGACGTCGATACTTACTTTAGCGTTCCTGAAATTTACGAAGTCGTTCGAAGCCATTGCAAGACCGACGACGAAATGGCGGAGATCAATTCACGCGTGATGGTGAAGCTCCGCGAGTGCCTTCGGGAAAAGCCGGTGGAAGTCGCGCGAAACGTGATCACCAAGCAGGTTCTGCTCCTGACCCATTGGGGGCAGCTGTTTCCGTACTATCGAGTACCCTTCGTGATCATCGGGCTGATCGACGCCGGGCTTTTCATGTTCTGGATCACCGCGATTTATCTCCTATGGAAGAATCGTTCGGTGCTGAGCCGACGAACCTATCAAAGAGACGCGCTCTTCTTCAGCGGCGCCAATATCCTCTACGTCTTCCTGATCACTTTGCCTTTCGGCGTCGACGCGCGTTATCTGCTGGGACCGTTGCTACTGTTCATGCTGGCGATTTATCCGCTCTGGGTCCGTAAAAAAACTCCGGGCCGATCTTCCTAAGGATAACCGAAGTCAGGTCAAGGGATCTGACCCGGATCGGTCGGAGCGGTTGTTCCGGTCGTCCCGGTGCTGCCGGTCGTCCCGGTTGAGCCGGTCGTCCCGGTGCCGCCGTCGTCCGGGATGCAAGGATTCGGCGTTCCTTCCGGAAGGAAGTAGTTCCTCGATGGAATGACTTTCCACCCGCGCTTCAGAAGTTCTTTCCAGGCGTTTTGCGGAACCCAAAGGTTCTTGCGTCGCTCGTCCCGATCTTCTGAGGATTCGTGGTTGCGCGGAGCGAACCAGATCTCGTTGCCGGTGAGGCCGCAGGCTCGATCGCGCAACGTGAACTCGTTGTTCCCGTGATCGCTCGTCGCATGGACGCAGTCGCTATTACACGAGTGGATTTCTTCGCTCGCATCCGGGATCCGCCGCCACAAGGCCATGAGTGCAATGTGGTAACGCGGACCCTGATAGTAATCGACGACCAATGGAAAATCTGAACTGTGATCCATCAGGATCACGTCGTTCGGGCAACCCAAGCGCGTCGGATGATTTCCGTCGTTGTCGACGAGGACGGAGAAGGATCCGTTTGCAGACTTCGCGAGGTTCATGATCGAGCCGTCGTCCGAAAGGAGGGCGAGTTGATAAAGTCCTGGCTTGTCTTTCTTCGAAAGCTTCAGGCGCGTCTTCCAACGGATCGCGAAGAACTCAGTGAGCTTGTTGTCGTTGTCGTCTTTCACGAGCGTGTGGTCGGTCGTCACGAATCCCGACGTGAAGGGGCGAGTGCGCACGTTGAGTTTGGACGTGAAGAGCCGGTTGGCGCTCTGAATTCCATTTTCAATGTAGTAGCCGACGCCTTTGCCGGCTTCGATCGTGCTCTTCTGTTCTTCGCTGAGATAAAAGAGTTCGCCGACGAGGCCGTGCCCTTTTTTCATCGGAGTCGTTTCGTCCATCGGATTACAGACTGGAGGTCCGCTCGGGCCCGTTTCACCAGTGTCGCCGGTGTGACCAGTTTCACCGCTGCAACCTGTATGTCCTGTTTCGCCTGAAGTGCCGGAAGACCCGGTACTGCCGGTGTCGCCAGTTTCACCAGTGTGACCGGTATGGCCTGTCCCACCGCTGGAACCCGTGTTTCCGGTCTCGCCGGTCCATCCGGTCGTTCCGGTCTCGCCGGTCCATCCGGTCGTTCCGGTCTCGCCAGTCCATCCGGTCGTTCCGGTCTCGCCAGTCCATCCGGTCGTTCCGGTCTCGCCAGTCCATCCGGTCGTTCCGGTCTCGCCAGTCCATCCGGTCGTT
>Ga0163144_10000743_pt1 | contig 76749 bp, 83 predicted proteins | sample OliLak19BULKMAT1_FD_123175 | JGI IMG/M metagenome (GOLD analysis project Ga0163144, IMG submission 123175) | Freshwater microbial mat bacterial communities from Lake Vanda, McMurdo Dry Valleys, Antarctica - Oligotrophic Lake LV.19.BULKMAT1 | ecosystem: Environmental > Aquatic > Freshwater >... | reverse complement strand
TTCAAATGGGAGAGAAAGAAGACTGAAGAACAAGAACGTCTGAGTCGTGAGGTTCATCCGCCCCACACACAGAAATCCTGACACTCCCGTCCGTCTCGACAGCCTTCGAGTCCCCACCGAAGATACCCGCATGCGTATCCGAGCCGGACTCCTGCGAGTGAGCGCTCTATCGGCTCTTGGCGACAGCAACGCCGCCAGACAGGTTCTCGAGACCCTGAAGTCGGAGTTCCCGACAAACCCGCTGATTCAGCATCGCCTGGCGGAGCTGACCCGGCCCCAGCCTTAGACGCGACTCGCAGGCCTGTTGCGGGCCGGCCCGCAACAGGCCACATGTGCAGCCGGCTCCCGCTATCGCATCGCGGCAAGAGCCGCGGTGTACCCCGCCGCACATGCCAGAATGCTGATGCCGACCGACATCACGACGTTCCCGGCGGCCGCCAACCACTGGCCCTGCTGCACCAGCACCAGGGTCTGAATGCTGAATGACGAGAAGGTCGTGAATCCGCCAAGCAGGCCGGTCATCGCGGTATGCCTCGCGAGCGGACTCCATCCTCCGGGGGCCAGTGCCGACAGGGCTACGCACACCCCGATGACGAGCGAGCCGATCACGTTCACGGCCAGGGTGCCCCAGGGGAATGCACCACCCACAAGGCGGATCATCCCTTCCGTCACGGCATGTCGCAGCACGCCGCCAACGGCGCTACCAAGTGCGATCGCGATCCAGATCGTCCAGCTGCCACCGGTCATGATGACTCAGCACGGTCCACGTCGAAGCCCTGCACGCGCGCCACCTGAAGCGCACGAGCCAGAGATGCCTCGTCAAGGGACACCCACCGCGACAGCATCCAGAGCCGTGCGCGATTACCCACGAGGAGCCACCTGTCGCTGGGATCCCCAGCCAGCACGCAGTCGTCGTTCCGAATTGCCGGCAGCGAGGCGAACAACGCCAGGGCAAACCGCAAGCCACCGGCGAGTGGCTCGAGGTCGAGGGCTTCGAGCGCGATCGGCCATTTCCCCGACTGCGCTCGCAATGACGAGACGGCCACGACCAAGCCACACAGCACGAGCACTACGACGCGCATGTCAACCCTTGGCCTCGACGTCCGGGTCTCCGACCGAAGTGGTCGCAGCGGGCGCGGCGCCGGCATCGAGTGGACGTTCGAAGAGCAAGCAGTCGGTGACGTAGTCGAGGGCCGGGGCATCGCTGCGCGCGAGCAGCCCCTCGAGCGGCGAGAGTAACAGCGGCTCGGTCTCGCGCCCTTGCATCGTGGGCCACGAGCCGTCAGCGTGCCGTCGCGCGTACCGGCACCAGAATCCCACGTGCCAGCGCAGGAACTCGCGGGCGCGCTGTCTGCCGAAGTCGTCGCCGCCCCAGTGTTCGAGCGCTAACGCCACGTAGCGCCGGTAGATCGCCACACGAGCGTCGCCGTCAAGGTCGAGGTAGCCCTCCGACGCCTCGCGGAACAGCCACGGCTTGATGAGCACACCTCTTGCCGACATCACGGCCGTGCAGCCTGACCGCAATCTGGCAGCCGTAATTTCGTGGGGGAACAGCACGTCGCCATTGCCGATGACCGGAATCGACACGGCCGATACCACCTTGGCGATCGCGTCCCAGTCGGCGGCGAGCCGGTAGCGGGCGTTCCTCGTGCGGCCATGCACCGTGAGGGCATCGGCCCCGCCGTCGACCGCCGCTTTCGCCTGTTCGAGATAGTTGAGGTCCTCGTCGTTCCAGCCGAGCCTGATCTTCGCCGTGATCGGCACATGCTGCACGGCGCGCTTCATGGCGTCCACGATGCGCCGGATGCGATTCGGTTGCCGCCCGATCGAGGCCCCGAGACCCTTGCGCGTGAAGTGGTCGATGGGACATCCAAAGTTGATGTCGACCAGATCGCCACCGCGCGACTCGACCAGGGTGGCTGCCCACGCCATCTCATCGGGATTGGTCCCGGCCAACTGCACGCCGAAGTAACGCTCGGCGGGTGCCCGCCTGATCAAGGCGAACTCGCCCTTGCGCTTCTGCTTCAGCCGGCGCGCCACCGTCATCTCGCTCATCGTGATGGAGGCGCCGAGTTCCACGCACAGCCGTCGGTAAGGCAGGTTGGAGCCCTTGGTCATGGGTGCCATCACGAGCGTGCCCGACAGGCGGTCGGCGAGTGTCATCGCCTACATCGTAACAGCGCGCCAGCCCGGACAGCCGCTGACATCGGTGCATGCTAGGCTCGAGTGATGCTGAAACTGATGCGGTTGCGACGCGCGGCGCTCTCGCTTCTCGCGGTAGGCCTCGCGGCCGTCCAGGCCTTCGGCCAGGCACCGGCGCCGGCGTCTCCCGAGGGCGGCCGCCACTTCGTATGGCGCGTGGCCAAGGAGGGTCGAGCCGTCGCCTGGCTGGTCGGGTCAGTGCATGTCCTCAAGAGCGACGCGTATCCCTTGCCGCCCGTCTTCGGCAAGGCGTTTGCCGAAACCGTCACGCTCGTTGAAGAGGTGGATCTCGGCGCCACTGCGGATCCCGCCGCCATCCTGCCCTCGGCAGCCAAGGCGGTGCTCGGCAACGGCCAGACGCTCAGTGCACTGCTCGGTAGCCAGACCTACGCGCTCGTCAAAGACAGCGCCACGGCCGCGGGCATACCGATGCTGCTGCTGGACCGCATGCAGCCATGGCTCGTGGCCATGACGCTGGCCGTGCCGGCGCTGCGACGAGCGGGATTCGACCCAGCCTTGGGCCTCGACCAGCACTTCTACGAGCGGGCGAAGGCCGCGAACCGCCCCGTTCGAGGCCTCGAGACTGTCGCGTATCAGCTCGATCGACTGGGCGGTCTGCCCATGCCGGTACAAGTCGACATGTTGCGGGCCGTGTTGTCCGACATCGACACGCAGGTCTCCGCTGTGACGCACCTGGTGGCTGCCTGGAGGACTGGCGATGTGGCGGCACTTGAGGGGCTGCTGCTGAAGGAGTTCCGCGACTCGACCGAGGTGTATCAGCGGCTGCTGGTCGAACGCAACCAGGCATGGGCCCCGAAGATCGCGGCGTGCGCAACCGAGCCGGCACCCTGCCTCGTCGTGGTGGGCGGAGCACACCTCGTGGGGCCAGACAGCGTGGTCGCGCTGTTGCGCAAGTCGGGCTTCAGCGTCGACCAGCAGTAGTGATCGCGGGCAGGCAGGGCATCGCGCGCCGCGCGCGCTCCACCGCCGTCCGCGCGAAACACCCCTCGACGTGGTCGTTCACGAGTCCCATGGCCTGCATGAACGCGTAGCTGGTCGTGGGCCCGACAAACGACCAGCCCCGGCGCTTCAGGTCTTTCGACAACGCGGTGGACGTTGGCGTCGTCGGCATGGCCTTCACGGCAGCCCAGGTGACCCGCGCCGGTCGCTCGCGGGGCAGAGGCTCCCACGACCACGCGTAGGCGGCCAGCGATGCGAATTCATCCACGAGTTCGAGCGCGCGCCTGGCGTTGTTGATGGTCGACTCTATCTTCCCCCGATGGCGCACGATGCCGGCGTTGCCGAGCAGTCGCTCGACGTCGCGCGACGTGTAGCGGGCCACGCGTGCCGCATCGAAGTCGTGGAAGGCCGCGCGGAAGTGCTCGCGCTTCCGCAGGATCGTCAGCCAGCTGAGGCCGGACTGGAAGCCTTCCAGACAGAGCTTCTCGAACAACCGCTGATCGCTCGCCACCGGCCGGCCCCACTCGTCGTCGTGATAGGCCACATACAGGGGGTCCGTGCCGCACCACGCACAGCGCTGGTGGATCGCGCCGGCGGTGATCAGCCCCGGCGTGTCACTCACCGGCGGGCGGCTTTCCGCACTGGCCGGGGGCCGCGCCGACGCGGCTGCTCCTCGCTTTCGAGCGCCGCCTGGGCCACCCGCAGCTTCTGCAGAGTGGCGGTGTCGACAGTCGGGAACGTCGGTTGCACCGACGCAATGGCGTCGATGACCGCCGATGCCACGACCAGTCGCGTGAACCATTTGTGATCAGCGGGCACGACGTACCAGGGTGCATGGCGCGTCGCAGTGCGGCGGATGGCGTCTTCGTAGGCGCGAAGGTAGGCGTCGAAGTGCTCGCGCTCGTGCACGTCGCTGAGCGAGAACTTCCAGTGCTTTTCGGGCTCGCGCAGCCGGTCGAGGAAGCGTCGGCGCTGTTCCTCTTTCGACACGTACAGGAAGAACTTGCGGATGATGACGCCCTGCCTCGAGAGATAGCGCTCGTAGTTCACGACGTCGTCGAACCGCTCGGTCCAGATGTGCGGCGTCACCACCTCACTGGGGAGTTGTTGCTTGGCCAGAATCTCTGGGTGCACGCGCACCACCAGCATCTCCTCGTAATACGAGCGGTTGAAGATGCCGATGTGACCGCGCCGCGGGAGCTTGTTGGACGTGCGCCACAGGAAGTCGTGGTCGAGTTCCTCGCTCGACGGCGCTTTGAAGCTGTGCACCTCGCAGCCTTGCGGATTGAGTCCCGACATGACGTGCTTGATGGTGCCGTCCTTGCCGGCCGCGTCCATGGCCTGGAACACGAGCAGCACGCTCCAGCGGTCCTGCGCGTACAAGCGCTCCTGCAGCTCCGCCATGACCTCCACGCTCTGCTCGAGCAGCGCGTCGGCCTGGTCCTCGAGCGGCAGGTCGCGCGTGTCATCGGGGTCGAACCTGTCGAGCGTGAATCCTCGACCGTGGGTGACCCGGTAGTGCTGCGCCAGTCGGGCGAGTTCCTTGGACGTCATCTCAGCCATGCCGCGCGATCATACGGCCACGGCGAGCCACGCCGCTACCGCGGGTGTTCGCCCGGGGCAAGAACGGCGAGCACGGCCAGCCGCACGGCGCCCGTGTTGCGTACCCCGTGCGGCACGCCATCTGGCGCAATCAGCAGGTCACCCGCGCGCATGGTCAATTCGGCCTCAGCCAGCAGGAACACGCCTTCACCCTCCAGCACGTAGTAGATCTTGTCCATGCCGTGGTGGGCGTGCAACTCGTGGGCCTGGCCCGGCTCGAACGCGTTGATGCCGACGAGTAAACGGGACGACGCGAAGATCGTCGACTTGCCCATCTTGTCTGGGCGATACGCGGCGAGGTCAGTGGGACGCAGCACTTCAGGGTGACGCACGAGAACCCCTCCTTCGGCGGGCAGCCATGCCGGCTAGTAAACCCAGCTGCGGAACCCAATCAGGTGCCACCAGCCCAGATAGATGGAGAGTCCGGCGTGGGCCAGCACGACGGCGATCGCGAACCAGCCAGAGAGGGACGCCACGCCACGCCGCCCGGCGCGCATGGTGATAACCGCCATGAGCACGGCCGCCGCAGGATAGGCAGCCGTGCCGAGGAAGATCGTCCAAGAGCGAAGTGTCGGCTCAGCCAGGTCGACGATCTTCGCCGTGCCCCCGGTCCATGCCACGAGGGCGAGCACGCCGGCGGCCAGGGCCCAGAGCACGGCGAGCCCGCCGGGGCTCTTGTCGGGCGGCATCGGCCGCCCGCGCCGCCGGAACGCTGCGATGACTGCGGCTGCCGGTGCCATCATCACCAGGACCAGCGCCGCCACGAGCCCGACGCGCAGGAGGTCGAATGGCCATCTCGCTCGGCGTTCGGCATACACGCCAGCACCGGCGAGCACGAGGTCGCCGTCCGCCGTCGTGAACGCCAACGATGCCGTCAGCTCGTTGGCCATGCGGAAGAGTCCGTCGTTCACGGCCACGAGCGGTTGCGCGGCGCCGAGCGTCGGCGTCATCACGAGGTGATCCCCGTCCACCGTCACCGTGAGGCCGCCGATGGGGTACGCGAACGCCTGCAGTACCTGCTGGCGGGGGCTGGCGCGGTGGTAGTAGCCGGAAAACCGTGCCAGCGCTTCGGCCGGCACGCGCATCGACTCCTTGGCTGGCGGCTCGACGTCGCGCTTCAAGTAGCGCAGCGCCAGGGTCGAGAGTCGCGTCAGCGCCTCGGGCGCATGCGTGGCGTTCAGCAGCACGACGAATCCTACGTCCCGTGACGGCGAATAGCCGTAGGCCGACAGGAACCCGTCGACACCGCCGTTGTGACCGAGCACGTGATACGGCAGGTCGGTCGTGCTGTAGATGCCCATGCCGTAACCGGCGCGTACTCCGGCCGCCGACGCCACGGTCGTGCGCGGCCATTCCATGTTCGACAAGTACTCGGGATCGACGACGTAGCCGTCGTTCCGTTCACCCCACCCGAGCAGCATCTGCACGAAGTTCCCCAGCTCTCGGGACGACGTGTGCAGGGCACCAGCCGGACGCAGGTAGATACGCCGGGCCGTGACGGGCCGACCGTCAGGGGTGTCGTAGCCTCGGGCCAGAGCCGGATCGCCGTCCGGCGCCAGGCGGAAGCTGCTGGTGCGCATCTCGAGCGGCGCGAGGATGCGCTCATCGATCACGTCCTCGAACGGCTTGCCCGCGACCTTCTCGATGACGAGCCCGGCCACTCCGTAGCCAGGGTTCGCATAGGCCATGCGCGTGCCGGGCTTCCACCGCACGCGCCTGGAGGCGGGGTTGCGGAAGAGCACTTCCTCAAGTGGCAGGTCGGGCGCGCCGTCGAGCGCGTAGGTCTCGTTGAAGTGCATGTCGTCGAATCCGGCCGTGTGCTCGAGCACGTGCCGGAGTAGCACGGGGCTGTCAGCCTCCCAGGGATTGTCGAACGGAAGGTCCGGAAGGAGTGTGCGGAGGGGCGCATCGAGGTCGAGCTTGCCGTCCTCGTAGAGCTGCACCAGGGCCATCGCCACGAACGTCTTGCTGATCGAGCCGGCCCGGAAATGGGTGTCGGCGGTAGCCGGCACGCGCGCATCGCGATCGGCCCAGCCCACGCCGCCCGCCCATTCCACGCCGTTCGCGCCAACGAGCGCGATGCCGGCGCCCGGCACGCGTGTCTCTTCCAGTAGAGCCGCCGCAGCCACCTTGAAGGCCTCGAGCGTGAGCGGCACCGGGTCGTCTGCCGACGGGGCCGGCTGCGCCAGCAGCAACGGGCCGAGCGTCAAGAGACCGGCCGCACAGAGCATCCACCGCATCGCGACATCTTACCGGGAGGCGTCGTGGCGAGTGCGGGCGAGGACGCCGTCGCCGGAACGACTCGTTGCCCCTGCGGCAGGTCCGGCCCGGTATACTCGCGGCGCATGCCAGTGCTGGTCGCAGGTCAGAACCGCCGCGTTGCAGGAGGGCCGTGAAGGCCAAGGCTCCGGTGAAGCAACCCACGCCGCCCCGAGCTGGCCCGCGCGCTCCTGCGAAGGAGGGGTGGCACGGCTGGGACGACTACGCCCCGTTCTACGACTGGGAGAACGCCCGCACGCTCGGGCGCCGCGACGTGCCCTTCTGGCTGCGCATGACCGGTGTCGTGAAAGGGCCGGTACTGGAACTCGGGTGCGGCACTGGCCGCGTCACAATGCCGCTTGCGCACGCGGGCGTGCACGTCGTGGGCATCGACCGTTCCGGCGAGATGCTCGCGCGGGCGCGCACTCGGGTGCGCCGGCAACGGCGGGGCGTCAGGCCAGATCTCCTGCGCGGCGACATCCGCCACTTGCCGTTTTCTGACAGGTCATTCCAGCTCGTGATGGCCCCGTACGGCATTCTCCAGTCGCTGCTCTCCGAGCGCGACCTGAAGACGGCGCTGACGGAGGTGGCCCGCGTGGTCGAGCCCGATGGGATGTTCGGACTCGAACTCGTGGCCGATCTGCCCTCCTGGGCAGAGCACGGCAAACGGGTGAGCATGCGCGGACGCCGCAGCCCGGGCGGCACGCAGGTCACCCTGCTCGAATCGGTCCGGCAGGACAAGGCCAACCGTCTGACCATTTTCGACCAGGAGTTCGTGGAGCGGCGGGGCCGGGCCGTCCGGCGGCAGACGTTCGCCTTAACCTTCCGGACTCTCTCAGTGCCGCAGATGACAAAACGGCTGGAAGCGGCCGGATTTCAGGTGGAAATGCTGCTCGGAGACTATCAAGGCGGCCCGTGGGAACCCAGGGCCGATGTGTGGATCGTCATGGCCCGGAAGGTTTGTTAGACTTAAGGGTCGAATTTTCCGTTTTCCCGTTTGGAGCAACGCCATGTCAGGCCATTCCAAGTGGCACACCATCAAGCACAAGAAGGGCGCGCTTGACGCCAAACGCGGCAAGCTGTTCACGCGCCTCATCAAGGAAATGACCGTCGCGGCCAGGAATGGCGGCGGCGACATCAACATGAACCCGCGGCTGCGCACCGTGGTGACCGAAGCCAAGGCCGCCAACATGCCGGCCGAGAACATCAAGCGGGCGATCCAGCGCGGCACCGGCGAACTGCCGGGCGTCACCTATGAAGAGATCAACTACGAGGGCTACGGCCCCGGCGGCGCGGCGGTCATCATCGAGACGATGACCGACAACAAGAACCGCACCGTCGGCGAAATCCGTTTCATGCTGAACAAGTACAGCGGCCACCTTGGCGCGGAGAACTCCGTCGCGTGGATGTTCTCGAAGAAGGGCTACATGGTCATTGAGAAGGCCGGCGTGGACGAGGAGACGCTCCTCAATGCCGTGCTCGAGGCTGGGGCCGACGACCTGCGCGACGACGGCGACCACTGGGAAGTCATCACCGACCCGCCGGTGTTCGAAGCCGTGAAGGAAGCTGTCAAGGCACTGTCGATCGAACCCGTCACCGCCAAGGTGTCGATGCTGCCGCAGAACTACATCAAGCTCGAGGGCAAGGACGCCACGCGGATGCTCAAGTTGATGGAAGCGGTCGAAGACCACGACGACGTGCAGAACGTGTGGTCGAACTTCGACATCGACGAGAAGGAGATCGAGGCCTCGCTCGCGTGAGGGTCTTCGGTATCGACCCGGGCTCGGAACGCACCGGTTACGGCTGCGTCGAGAGCGACGGCCGGCGCCATACGCTGGTGATGTGCGGGGCCATCAGCACGGCCGGCGCCGCCTGTTTTGCCGAGCGGCTCGGCATCATTCACCGTGCCCTGGGTGAGCGGTTGCGCGAGTGCGCGCCGGGCGTCGTGGCCATCGAAAATCTGTTCCACGCGGTGAACGTCCGCAGCGCCCTCAAGCTCGGCCACGCCCGCGGCGTGGCGATGCTGGCGGCGGTCGACGCCGGCCTCGAGGTGTTCGAGTACACCCCGGCCGAGATCAAGAGCGCGGTCGTGGGCTATGGCCGCGCCGAGAAGGCGCAAGTGCAGCAGATGATCAAGCTGCTGCTCGGTCTCGAGGCGCCGCCGTCGCCGCACGACGCGGCCGATGCGCTCGCCGTGGCCCTGTGTCATGTGCATCGCCTGCCCAGCGCGGCAGCAGCGGCCGTGCTCACCAGGTCCGTGGCCCCGTCCACGGCCAGGAGCTGGCGCACCTATCGCCCGGCGGAGGCTCCGGCGCGCCGCGCCACCCCGCGAGCGGGCGCCCGCCGGCCATGATTGCCTGGCTGAAGGGCCGGCTGGTCGAGAAGCACCCGACGCGTCTCATCCTCGACGTGCACGGCGTGGGCTACGACGTGGCCGTGCCCGTGTCGACCTTCTACGCTGTGGGGGAACCCGGCGCCGAGATCACGCTCCGCGTGCACACGCACGTGCGCGAGGACGCCATCGCGCTCTTCGGATTTCCATCGGCGTTCGAGCTGCTCGTCTTCGAACGCCTGATCGCCATCAGCGGCATCGGCCCGAAGCTGGCGCTGGCGGTGTTGTCGGGAATCGAAGCCGGCGACTTCGTGGCCGCGGTACAACGGGCCGATGTGTCGCGCCTCACGCGCATCCCGGGCGTGGGCAAGAAGACCGCCGAGCGCATCTGCCTGGAACTGAAGGACAAGCTCCCGCCCGCTGCCGACGCGGACGTGGCCACGGTGATCGCGCCGGCGCCCAACGCCCTGCGCGACGACCTCGTGTCGGCCCTCGCGAATCTCGGCTACCATCGCTCAGCCGTGGACAAGGTGCTCGACAAGCAGCTCGCCGTGGAAGCGCCCCCGCGCTTCGAGGCGGCGCTGCGCGCCGCGCTCAAGGAGCTGGCGCGGTCATGAGCGACGGCCGGTTGGTGTCGCCGGCCAAGGGCGACGACGACGCGCAGTACGAGGCTGGTCTGCGCCCGCGCCGGCTCGACGATTACATCGGTCAAGACCGGATCCGCGAGAACCTCCAGGTGTCCATCGAAGCGGCCACGCGCCGCGGCGAAGCGCTCGACCACATCCTGCTCTACGGGCCGCCCGGGCTCGGCAAGACGACACTGGCCTACGTCATCGCCAATGAGATGGGCGCGGCGATCCGTAGCACGGCCGGTCCGGTCATCGAGAAGCCGGGCGACCTCGCCGGGATGCTGTCCGGCCTGCAGGCGCACGAGGTGCTGTTCATCGACGAGATTCACCGCATGCCGCCGGTGATCGAGGAAATTCTCTATCCCGCGATGGAGGACTTCGAACTCGACATCGTGATCGGCCAGGGCCCGGGGGCGCGCTCGGTCAAGGTGCCGGTGGAGCGCTTCACGCTGGTGGGCGCCACGACCCGCGCCGGCCTGCTCACCTCGCCCCTGCGGGCGCGGTTCGGCATCGTGCACCGGCTCGATTTCTACACGGTGGCCGACATCGACGAGATCGTGCGGCGCTCGGCCCGCATCCTCGACACGCCCATCGACCCCGAGGCGGCCACCGAGATCGCCCGGCGGTCGCGCGGCACGCCGCGCATCGCCAACCGTCTCCTGCACCGCGTGCGTGACTACGCGCAGGTGCGGGCCGACGGCGTCGTGACCGTCGAGGTCGCGCGCGCGGCCATGCGCATGCTCGAGGTCGACGACCAGGGCTTCGACCAGATGGACCGCCGGCTGCTCGGCATCATCATCGACAAATTCGGGGGCGGGCCGGTGGGCGTGAACACGCTGGCCGCGGCCCTCAGCGAAGAGCCGGACGCCATCGAGGACATCCACGAGCCGTACCTCTTGCAGGCGGGCTTTCTCGACCGCACGTCGCGCGGCCGCGTGGCGACGGCGCGAGCCTATGAATACTTCGGGCGCCCGGCGCCCAGGAGAGGACTGTTTTGAGAGCTTCCATCGCTAGTCTTCCGGGGAGCGCCTTCATCGGCCGGGCAGAGATCAAGAGCCTGGCCACCTATGTGCCGCCCCGCGTGCTGACCAATGCCGACCTGGAGAAGCTCGTCGAGACCAGCGACGAGTGGATTCTCCAGCGCACCGGCATCCGGGAGCGCCACATCGTGGATCCGGGGGTCGGCACCTAGGATCTGGCGAAGGAGGCCGCGCTCGAGGCCATTCGCCGCGCCGGCCTCACGCCCGACGACATCGAGCTCATCATCGTCGGCACCGTCACGCCCGACACGCTCTTCCCGAGCACGGCGTGCCTGCTGCAGCACAAGATTGGCGCCAACCATGCCTGGGGCTTCGATGTGTCGGCGGCCTGTTCCGCCTTTGCCTACTCGCTGACGGTGGGCAGTCAGTTCATCGCCGCCGGGTCGGTGAAGTACGCGCTCATCGTCGGCGCCGACGTGATGTCGAGCATCATCGACTACACCGACCGCGCGACCTGCGTGCTGTTCGGCGACGGCGCCGGTGCGGTCGTGCTCGGCCCGTCCGAGAACAATGCGTTCGGCGTGATTGATTTCGCGCATGAGATCGACGGCAGCGGCGGCTCGGCGTTGTGCATGCCCGCTGGCGGCAGCCTCAAGCCGGCGACGCACGAAACGGTCGAGCAGCGTTTGCACTTCGTGAAGCAGGACGGCCCGTCTGTGTTTAAGTTCGCGGTGCGGCGCACGGGCGACCTGTGCGACCGGCTGCTCAAGCGCAACAACGTCACGGCCGCAGACATCGACCTGTTCGTCTCGCACCAGGCCAACCGGCGCATCATCGAAGCGGTGGCGGAGCGCGTGGGAATCGACCCGTCGAAGGTCATCATCAACATCGAGCGCTTCGGGAACACCACCGCGGGCACGATTCCGCTGGCGTTGAACGACGCGGTCGAATCGGGCCGCCTGAAGAAGGGTGACCTCGTATTGCTGGCGTCGGTGGGCGCCGGATTCACCGTTGGCGCGGTGCTGCTGCGCTGGGCCTATTAGCGCGGCCGTGGCCACGGCGTGTGCCGAATTTTGACATACGGCCTGCGTGTCAGACCCTGGTCCGACGCTTCAAACTACTGCAAAACAACGACTTGTCTGAATGTTTCGGCCGGCGTCCAGGGCGCGGCAGCCGGTGTACCATTTGGCACTGCTTGATAAGTCGTTATTGAACAAGCACTTAACGGATCGAGAGCAGTCAGGGTCAGCGTCAGTGTGCCGTTGTAGCACAGCGAACGGGCCAATCGGATGAGCGAGAGACCTGGCCGGAACTCGCACTGTTCGTTGAAGTTGCATCACATCTCCCGGGACCGGACCGGGCTGGCGCACGCTTTGCTTTTGTCTGCCGCGTGAGCACGTTCGTCACGACCTCTCCTCTCCCCCAGCGCCGCAGCGTTCGACCGGCACCCACGAGGACTCCAGACCAGCGTGGTCTGGAGTCCGGCGTGGTCGGGCAGCGGGTCTGACGATGGCCAAGGTGTTCACGACCAATCCCTCCGCCGGCGCCGCGCCTTCGCTCGCCGCTGTCCCTCCGTCCGCGTCTGGCACGTCCTGGCGTGAAGCGCTGCCGACGCTGGCCGGTGCGGCCGTGACGCTGCGCGAGCCCACTGCGCACGATGCACTGGGTCTGCTCACCGCGCTGTCGCCCGACGCTCTGGCCGCCGCCGTGCCGGACGCGCCGCCGTCGTCGCAGTTCGGCCTCGAGTCGTTGATTGCGTCGCTGCAGGCCACGCGGGCACAGGGCCAGGAAGCGTGCTGGGTCGTCGTGCCACACGGCACGGGGTCGCCCGTCGGGCTCATCCGCGTGCGCGCGCTGGACCATGGGTTCTCGGTGGTCGAAGGCACCGCGGCGATTGCCGATGAGTTCCGCGGCACGCACGTGTTCCAGGACGCGGCTCGCCTCGTGCTCGGATGCCTCTTCCGCACGATGCAGGTGCATCGCGCCGAGTTCCGGATAGAGGTGGGCAACGCGCGCGCCAACGGCGCCCTGCGCAAGCTCGGGGCCACGCAGGAGGGCCTGCTGCGCCGCGCGCTCCGGCGGGACGGGGTGTTTGTCGACCAAGTGCTCTGGGCCATCGTGGCCGGCGACTGGTGCGGCCCGCGCGACGTCAGTCATCCCAGCATCCACTAGCCAGCGAACGTCCGTTTCGGCCCGGGCATTTCCAGGGGTGCCTGGGCCTCTTTTTTGTAACGTTCAAGACGGAACGCTAAGATGAGGTGCGGTCCGTCGAGCCCGCCTGCCGTGTCCGCATCCCTGCGCGTCTCAGACTTCGACTTCGACCTGCCCCAAGAGTTGGTGGCACAAGAGCCGCCTCCCACTCGGGGGACGTCGCGCCTGATGCACCTTGGCCGCGAGTCGGGCGCGATCGCTCACGGCGTCTTTTCCGACCTGCCGTCGCTCCTGGCGCCCGGAGACCTGCTGGTGCTCAATGACACGCGGGTGTTCCCCGCGCGACTGCTCGGGCGCCGCTCGCCCGGGGGCGGCGCGGTGGAGTGTCTGTTGGCGTCCCGCATCGACGACGGCCCGGGCGACCCCGCGCGTGAGACCTGGGTAGCGCTCGTGAACCCCGGTCCCCGCGTGAAGGTCGGCACGCGGATGGTCTTCGAGGGCGCGGGCGGTCCGCTCCACGGCGAGGTCCTCGAACGTGGCGCGCAGGGGCGTATCGTGCGCCTGGCCACCGACGACGGCACGCCGGTGCGTGACGCCGTGCATCGGCTCGGACACATCCCCCTGCCGCCCTACATCACGCGCGCCGACGTGCCGGCGGACCGCGAGCGCTACCAGACTGTGTACGGGCAACGCGAAGGGTCCATTGCCGCGCCCACGGCGGGTCTCCACTTCACGCCCGAGCTGCTCGCCGCCATCGATCAGGCCGGGGTCGAACGGACCACGATCACCTTGCATGTCGGCTACGGTACGTTCCAGCCAGTACGAGTCGACCTGGTGTCCGATCACCGCATGGCGCGCGAGGAGTACGAAGTCGGTCCAGACGCAGCCACCGCACTGACCCGCGCGCTGGCCGCCGGAAGGCGGATCGTGGCCGTGGGCACGACGACGACACGCACCCTCGAGTCGCTCGACATCGGCCCGAGCGGCGAGGTGTGGCCGAGGCGCGGCGCCACGGAGATCTTCATTGCCCCCGGACACACCTTTCGCGTGGTCGGCGGCCTCGTCACGAACTTTCACGTGCCACGGTCGTCGCTGCTGATGCTGGTGTCGGCGTTTGCCGGCATCGAGTCGGTGCGGCACGCCTATCAGCAAGCGGTCGCCGAGCGCTACCGGTTCTACAGCTACGGTGACGCGATGGTCATACTCTAGCCACAGGTATGCTCTCGGGATGAAACTCGACTACCAAGAGTTCGACCTGTCGGGCGTGCGCCGCTATCCGTTGGCGTCGCGCGCGAGCAAGGTGCGGCGCGCCGATCTGGCGCAGCCCTACTCAGCCGGCGCCGGTTTGGCAGGGTGGCTGACGCGTCTGCCCAAGCTGCTCGCCGCCAGGGACTTGATCGCGGTGGTCGAGGCGATTGACGCTGCGCGCGCGCGCCCAGCGCCGATCGTATGGGGGCTCGGCGCGCACGTCATCAAGGCCGGCCTGTCGCCGATCATCGTCGACCTGATGGCGCGGGGCTATGTCTCCGCCCTGGCGTTGAACGGCGCCGGGGTCATCCATGATGTCGAACTCGCGCTCAGCGGGGCGACGTCCGAAGACGTCGACGAGGCGCTCGGTCCCGGCACGTTTGGCATGGCCGAAGAAACCAGTACCGGGATCAACGCGGCGATCGTGCGCGGCGTGGCGAAGGGCGCAGGTCTCGGGCGAGCGGTCGCTGAGTGGATCGCCAGCGAACAGCCGCCGCATGCGGACATCAGCCTGCTCTGCGCGGCGGCGCGGCTCGGGATTCCCGTGACGGTGCATGTCGCCCTTGGCACCGACATCGTCCACATGCATCCCGACGCGTCGGGAGCGGCCATCGGCGAGGGCAGCTTGCGTGACTTCCGTCATCTGGCGGCGTCGGTGGCGCAGCTTCGCGGCGGCGTGTATCTGAATTGCGGTTCGGCGGTGGTACTGCCCGAGGTGTTCCTGAAGGCCGTGGCGGTGGTGCGCAACCACGGGCACGACCTGACCGGTATCACCACCGTGGATCTCGACTTCCGTCAGCACTACCGCCCGATCACCAATGTCGTGCGGCGGCCCACGGCCGGCATCGGGCGCGGCATCCACCTCACCGGTCACCACGAAATCATGATTCCGCTGCTCGCGGCCGCGCTGGTCGAGCGGTCGACCGACGGCTCGTCGACGTGATAAAGTCGGGGATTCCTGCCGGAGTAGCTCAGCCGGTTAGAGCATGCGTCTCATAAGCGCAGGGTCGGCGGTTCGAGTCCGCCCTCCGGCACCAGCCTTCGCTCTGACCGCCCGGGCCGAAGCGTAAGCTTCGGCTCGTCGGGCCCCGGAAGGCCGACACGCCGCCCACATCTTGAGCGCAGCCCTCCTTCAACGCGTGCGCCGCTACATCGACCGCCACGAGCTGTGGCAGCCGGGTGGCCGGGTCGTGGCCGCCGTGTCAGGCGGGTCCGATTCGGTGGCGCTGCTGTGGATTCTGCAGGAGCTGCACCAGGACGGCACCGTCCACCTGGCGGGCGTCGCGCATCTCAACCACCAGCTGCGCGAGCACGCTGTCTGCGACGAGGCGTTCTGCCGCGCGCTGGCCGCGCGCATCGACGTGCCGTTCCTGGCGGCGCGAGCTGACGTGGCGGCACTCGCGCGTGAGTGGCGGTGCTCGCGCGAAGTGGCGGCGCGACGCGCGCGCTACGCGTTCCTCGAGAGAGCGCGTGTGGGCAGTGCCGCCGTCCACATCGGCGTGGCCCACACCCGCGACGATCAGGCCGAAACGGTGCTGATGCGTCTCGTGCGCGGGGCCGGCACCCGGGGCCTCCGCGGGGCGCTGCCGGTGCGCGGCGCGGTCGTGCGTCCCGTGCTCGAGTGCTCCCGCGACGAGCTGCGCGCGTACCTCATGGCGCGCGCCGAGCCGTGGATCGAGGACGAGACCAACGCCGACCTCAGCCATCCGCGTAACCGCGTGCGGCACGAATTGCTGCCCCTGCTGGCGGAGCGCTACCGCCCCTCGGTGGCGCGCGTGCTGGCCCGCACCGCCGACGTGGCCGCCCACGACGACGCGCTGCTCGAACGGCTGGCCGAACAGGCGCTCCCGACCGTGGCGGCGACAGCGCCAGGCGGCCTGCGCCTGGACGCAGCGGTGCTCCTTGCGCTCCCCCTGTCACTCCAGCGACGGCTGGCCCGGCGAGTGCTCGTGCTGGCCGGGGCCAGGCGGGCCCCAGGACACGGCGACGTCGAGCGCCTGCTCGCCGTCTGCGCGGCTGGAGGACCAGCGGCCGCCGAAGCCGCCGGCGTGCGCGTGGAACGTTTTTCCGCGGATGCTGTCTTATTGAAGAGGAGCGGCGATGCCCACGCCGACCTCCGGTGGCCGGACCGAGTGCTGCTGGTGCCAGGTGAAGTCGAGCTGCCCGACTTGGGACCCAGGTGCCGGGTGACCGCTGTCGGGCCGATACAGCATGGAGGGGCCTTCGGGACGAGTCGTGTCCAGGTGGCCCTGAAGGCGGCGGCGGTCGTCCTGCCGCTCGTCGTCAGGGGGCGCCGGCCGGGTGACCGCATCCAGCCGGTAGGACTCGTCGGCACGAAGAAGCTGCAAGACCTGCTGGTCGACCGTAAGGTGCCGCGGGGTGAACGAAACCGTATCCCGGTCGTGGCCGATGCCGCCGGGCGAGTTGTCTGGGTCGTGGGACATGCCGTTGCCGCGCACGTGGCCGCGTCAGCCCTGGACCCCGTGATAGTCTTGAGTTTTGAGCAGCCGGCGTCGTCCGGCTCGGAGGCGTCGTGAACTCCACCGCTAAGAGCCTCGTCTTCTGGTCCATCTTGTTCGTGGTCGGGCTGCTGGTCTGGAATTTTTCCTCCAGGCTCCAGCGCAACGAGAACCCCGTTGCCTTCAGCGAGTTCGTCTCGTGGGTCGATGCCGGCCAGGTGCAGCGCGTCGTCATCGTCGGCAACGACATCACGGGCGTGACCAAGGGCCTCGAGAACTTCCGCACCTACGCGCCCTTCCAATACGAAGGCCTCGCCAACCGCCTGATCGAGCGCGGCGTCAGCGTCGAGAGCAAGGCCCCCACCGAATCGCCGTGGGCCGCGATCCTCTACTCGTGGGCGCCGATTCTGCTAATGATCGGCTTCTGGATCTTCTTCATGCGGCAAGTGCAGAGTGGCGGCAACAAGGCGCTGTCGTTCGGCAAGAGCAAGGCGAAGCTCTCCTCGTCGGCACAGAAAAAGGTCACGTTCCGCGACGTGGCGGGCGTGGACGAGGCCAAGGACGAGCTGCAGGAAATCATCGAGTTCCTCAAGGAGCCGCAGAAATTCCAGAAGCTCGGCGGCCGCATCCCCAAGGGCGTGCTGCTCATGGGCCCTCCGGGCACCGGCAAGACCTTGATGGCCAGGGCGGTGGCCGGTGAAGCCAACGTGCCGTTCTTCTCGATCAGCGGTTCCGACTTCGTCGAGATGTTCGTCGGCGTCGGCGCGAGCCGCGTGCGGGATCTGTTCGAACAGGGCAAGAAGAACGCGCCCTGCATTGTGTTCATCGACGAGATTGACGCGGTCGGACGTCACCGCGGCGCGGGCCTGGGCGGTGGTCACGACGAGCGTGAGCAGACGTTGAATCAGCTGCTCGTCGAGATGGACGGTTTCGAGTCGAACGAAGGCGTCATCCTGGTGGCCGCCACCAACCGCCCCGACGTGCTCGACCCGGCGCTGCTGCGGCCCGGCCGCTTCGACCGGCGCATCGTCGTCAACCGTCCCGACGTGAAGGGCCGCGAGGGCATCCTGATCGTCCACACCAAGAAGATTCCGATGGCCGACGACGTCGACATCAAGACGCTCGCGCGCGGCTCGGCGGGGTTTGCCGGCGCCGACCTGGCCAACCTGGTGAACGAAGCGGCGCTGAACGCGGCGCGCCTCAACAAGAAGGCCGTGGCCATGGTGGACTTCGAGTTCGCCAAGGACAAGGTGCTCATGGGCGCCGAGCGGCGGTCGATGATCGTGACCGAAGAAGAGAAGCGCGTCACGGCGATTCACGAAGCCGGCCACGCGCTGCTGGCGGTCATCCTGCCGCACTCAGATTCGCTGCACAAGGTCACGATCATCCCGCGCGGCATGGCGCTCGGCCTCACCACCCAGCTGCCGCTCGACGAGAAGCACAACTACTCGAAGGTCTACCTGATGGATCGCATCGCGATCCTGCTCGGTGGCCGCATCGCCGAGGAACTGACCACCGGCGACATCACGACGGGCGCCGGCAACGACCTCGAGCGAGCCACGGAGATGGCGCGCAAGATGGTGTGCGAGTGGGGCATGAGCGAGGCCATGGGTCCGCTCACCTACGGCAAGAAGGAAGAGCAGATCTTCCTGGGCCGCGAGATCGCCCAGCAGCAGGACTACAGCGGCGTCACCGCCGAGCGCATCGATCAGGAAGTGCGGCGGATCATCGCCGAGAACTACGACAAGGCGACGGTGCTGCTCAAGGGGCACAAGGATCACCTCGTGGCGATTGCCGACGCGCTGCTGGCGCGCGAGTCGCTCGACGGCGACCAGGTGCGCCGCATCATCAACGGTCTGCCGCTCGACGAACCGCCGTCTGCGGCCGCGCCGGCAGCACCGCCTTCGCCTGATGACACCCGCGAGCGTCCGCGCGAACGCGCGCCGCTCATGCCCATCGCGCCCAAGCCGCTGGCTCAGGAGTAATGCAGGTCCGCGTCCGGCCGAGCGGCCGGCGCGGCTTCTGTCGCGCATGATCGCGCCGCGCGCCGACCATCTCCTCACGCTCGTCGGCCGCGCGCCGCTCGTGCTCGGCCCGCGCACGCTCGTCATGGGCGTGCTCAACCTCACGCCCGATTCGTTCTCCGACGGCGGCGCTGCCCACGACCCCCCACGCGCGCTCGACCTCGCGCTCGAGATGGAACGGGCCGGGGCCGACATCCTCGACATCGGCGCGGAGTCCACGCGTCCGGGCGCGACGCCTCTGACGGCGCGCGAGGAACGCCAGCGCCTGCTGCCGGTGCTGCGGCAGTTGCACCGGCTGAAGATTCCGCTGTCGATCGATACCACCAAGGCGGAAGTGGCCCGCTTCGGGATCGACGAAGGCGTGAGCATCGTGAACGACATCAGCGGCCTGCAGTATGAGCCCGAGCTCGGCGACCTCGTCGCCGTGCGCGGCGTGCCGCTCGTGCTCATGCACATGCGCGGCCGGCCCGCCGACATGTATAAGCAGGCCGCCTACGGCGACGTGGCAGGTGACGTCACGCGCGAGCTGACGCGCGCGATCGAACGCGCCGTGAGCCGGGGGGTGGCGCTGTCTCAGATCGTCGTCGACCCGGGCCTCGGTTTCGCCAAGCGGGCTGAACACAGCCTGGCGGCGCTGGCGGCCCTTCCTACGCTGGCGGCCCTCGGCCGGCCGGTGCTGGCCGGCCCGTCGCGCAAGTCGTTCCTGGCGCCCGCCGCGGGTGGGGCGCCGGCCCGCGACCGCGATTGGGTGACGGCGGCGGCGGTGACGGCGGCGGTGTTCGGCGGGGCGCACGTCGTCAGAGTGCACGCCGTCAGGGAGATGGTGCAGGTGGCTCGCGCCGCGGATATGATTCGGGAGCACGGCACGGGTTCCGAGGGCCGCGCGGCGGGCTCGTCGTAGTTCCACGGCGAATCCACCGCTCGCCCCGCCCTTCGACGGGCTCAGGGCGGCCTGAGCGCGTCGAAGACCGGGACTCGGGCCACGCCCATCATGCCCTGGCTCGATTTCCTGCTCGAACGGCCACCCGTCACGTGGTGGGACATCCTCGACATCGCGATCGTGTCGATCGTCGTGTACGAGGTGCTGAAGCTGATTCGCGGCACTCGCGCGTCGCAGATGGCCGTGGCGCTGGGGGCGATCGTGGCGTTGTTCTATGGCTCGCGTGCGCTCGAGCTCGCCACCGTGAACTGGCTGATTCGCAACATGGTGGGCTACGTCGTGTTCGCGGCCATCGTGCTGCTGCAGACCGACATCCGCCGCGCGCTGGTGCACTTCGGTCGCGCGCCGTTCTTCAAGTATCTGCAGCGCGTGGAGGTTGACGACGATTCGGTCGAAGAGCTCATGGTGGCGCTCGAGACCCTGGCTGGCAAGCGGATCGGCGCCCTGGTCGTGCTGGAGCGCGGCATCGGCCTGCGGAACCACATCGAGAGCGGCATCCCGCTCGACGCAAAGCTCACCTACGACCTCATCGTCAGTATCTTCCAGCCCACCTCGCCGCTGCACGACGGCGCTGTCATCGTGCAAGGGAACCGGATCGCTGCTGCTGCCTGTTTCCTGCCCCTCAGTGTGAACCCTCGACTCGCGCGTGACCTCGGATCGCGGCATCGCGCCGCGCTCGGGGTCACTGAGGAGAACGACGCTGCGGCGCTCGTGGTGTCGGAAGAGACTGGCACCATCTCGCTCGTGCTCGACGGCACGATCGAGCGCGGGCTGTCGACCGACTCGCTGCGGCACCGGCTGCGCCTGCTGGTCAAGCGCGTGCAGCCGCGCGCGGAACGCCGCCTCGCCGCGGCGACCATGGACTGATGGCGCTCTTTCCCCTTCGCCATGTCGGGCTGAAACTGCTGTCGATCGGCGTGGCCGCCCTGCTGTGGCTGGTGGTCACCGGTGATCCAGAGGTGGAACGCACGATCCGCGTTGGCCTCGAGCTGCAACGCGCCCCCACCGGCGTGGAACTCGTGGGCGCCGTTCCAGATACCGTGGCCGTTCGGGTGCGCGGCGCCGCCAGCATTCTGTCGGGTCTCGGACCGGGTAGCCTGTCGGTCATCGTCGATCTCGACGGCGTCCACCCGGGACGACGGCTCTTCCCACTGACGGCCGACCAGGTCACGGTGCCGTACGGCGTGCAGGTCGCTCAGGTGACTCCCGCGGCCCTGCCGCTCGCGTTCGAGGCCACGGCCGGTCGGGTCGTGCCGGTGCGCCCGCGTATCGAGGGCACGCCGGTGCCCGGGCACAGCGTGACGAACGTGTCGGTCACTCCGTCCCAGGTACGCATCGAGGGACCCGAAAGCGCCGTGAACGGCCTGTCCGAGGTGATCACCGAACCGGTGTCGATCGAACAGGCCACGAGTCGCGTGCGCGAGGCCGTCACCATCGACCTGGCCGATGCGGGCGTGCGCGTAAGTGGTGGTGGCACGGCGGTAGTGACGGTGACGGTCGTGGCTGATACTACCGAGCGTACGGTGAGGGGCGTGCCGATTGCCCTGCGCGGCGCGCGCGCCGGCGAAGTGGTGCTGCTGCCGGCTGCGGCGGCGGTGACCGTGCGGGGCGCAGGCGAGGTCGTGGGCGCCCTGTCGTCCAGTGACGTCGCGCTCTTCGTCGAGGTCGGCGACGCGAGTGCCGGCCGCGACGTGACCGTGCAGGCCGAATCGTCGCCCAAGTATGTGGTGCGTTCGATCGACCCGCCGTCCGTGCGGGTGGGCGCGGCGGCGCGTCGGCGGTAGTGCGGCGATATCAGGAGGCGGCGTGAAGCTGTTCGGCACAGATGGAATTCGCGGCGAAGCTGGCGTTGCGCCGCTCGATCCCGAGACGGTGGCCCGGATCGGCAGTGCGTTGGCTCGCGTGTCGAGCCGCGCCGGCCTGCGCGCACTGGTCGGCCGCGACACGCGCGAGAGCGGTCAATGGATCGAAGACGCGCTGGCCCGGGGCCTCGCCGGCGAGGGTGCAACTCTGGTCAGTGCCGGCGTCGTGCCGACGCCCGCGGTGGCCTACCTGACCAAGGCTGACGGCTTCGACCTCGGCTTGGTCATCTCGGCCTCGCACAACCCCTTCCACGACAACGGCATCAAGGTGTTCTCGGGAGCCGGCGAGAAATTCAGCCAGGCCCAGGAGCGCGAAGTGGAGCGGATCGTGGCCGACCCGTCCTGGCAGGTGCCGGAGGCTGCGCCTGGGGCCACGTCAGGCGGTGACCTGGCCGGGCACTACATGGCGCACCTGCGGCACATCCTCGGCGACGCCGGGCCGTTGACGGGCACGCGTCTGGTCGTGGACTGCGCCAACGGGGCCACGAGTGCGCTGGCGCCGGCACTTTTCCGCGAGCTCGGCTTCGTCGTGGACGTGATCGGCGCGGCCCCCGATGGGCGCAACATCAATCTGGGCTGCGGATCGACGGCGATGGACGCGTTGCAGGCGCAGGTCACGGCCTCCGGCGCCGCGCTGGGCGTGGCCTTCGACGGCGACGGCGATCGTGCGCTGTTTGTGGATCATCGCGGGTGCCGGGTGGACGGCGACGCCGTCATGCTCATCTGCGCCGACCTGCTGCGCGGTGAGTCGGGTTTGCCTGGAGACGCGATCGTCGCCACGGTCATGAGCAACATCGGCCTCGAACTCGCGCTCGGGGCACGCGGGCTCGCGCTCGTCCGCTGCCCGGTCGGCGACAAGTATGTGATGGAAGAGATGCTGGCGCGCGGCCTGGCGCTCGGCGGTGAGCAGTCGGGGCACGTCATCTTTGCGCAGCATCTGTTCACGGGCGACGGCATGGCCACGGCGCTGCACGTGCTGCGCGCCATGATCGCCACGGGGCAGGACCTGGCGACCCTGGCGTCGGGACTCACTGCCTACCCCCAGGTGCTGGTCAACGTGCGCGTCAAGGCCCGCACCGACCTCAGCACCGTGCCGTCTGTGGCGCAAGCGATGCGCGAGGTGGAGGCGCGTCTCGACGGCCAGGGCCGGCTGCTCGTGCGCTACTCGGGCACCGAGCCGCTGCTGCGGATCATGCTCGAAGGCCGCGATCAGGACGAGATCCGCGCCTGGGCCGACGAGATCGCCACGGCCGTGCGCACCCACCTGGCGTAACCAGGCCTCGCGATGCTTGCGGTGATACGCTGTCGCGAGTCCCGAGCCCCGCCATGATCCGTCTCTCCGTCAACGTCAACAAGGTCGCGACGCTTCGCAACTCCCGCGGCGGCCACGAACCATCGGTGATCGAGGCCGTGCGGGTCGTGGTGGAGGAGGGCGCGCGCGGCATCACCGTGCATCCGCGGGCCGACCAGCGCCACATCACGCCCGCCGACGTGCGCGACATCGCCGCGTTCCTGGCGCCCGCGCGCGACCGCGTGGAATACAACATCGAGGGCGATCCGCGTCCCGGTCTGCTCGCGCTCGTGTGCGAAGTGGTGCCACACCAGTGCACGCTCGTGCCGGTGCGTCCTGGCGAGATCACCAGCCAGGCCGGGTGGCCTGCCGACACGCCACGCGCCGAACTCTCCGCCGTGATCCGCGACCTCTCGTCGGCGGGCGTGCGGGTGAGCGTGTTCGTGGATCCCGACCGCGATGCCATCGCGCTGGCCCGCGATCTCGGCGCGCACCGCGTCGAGCTCTACACCGAGCCCTTCGCCCGGGCTTTCGAAGAGGGCACGGCCGCCGCCGACGAGAGCATGGCGCACTACGGCGACGTGGCACGATTCGCGCATGCCTGCGGGCTTGGCGTGAACGCGGGCCACGATCTCGACCTTGCCAATCTCGTGCTGTTCCGCACGCTGCCGCACCTCGAAGAGGTGTCGATCGGGCACGCGCTCATGAGCCGCGCGCTGTTTGCCGGCTTGCAAGTGGCGGTGCGGGAGTATCGTGCCGCGGTGGAGACGTCGTCATGAACGCGCACCGCGCGGGCGCCGCGGTCCTGGTGCTGCTGGCCTTGTCAGGAACAGCCCTGGCCGCGAACCGGGCCGTCGCGCTGCGCGCCGCGGACGGCGTTGCGATTGCGGCGACCGTCTACGACGCACCCGGCTCGCCGGCGCCCGCCGTCGTGCTCGTGCATATGCTGACGCGCACCAAGGAGGACTGGCGGCCGTTCGCCGAACGCCTCCAAGCCGCCGGAATCACGGCGCTCGCCCTCGACCTGCGCGGCCACGGGCAGTCGGAAGGCTTGGCCGCCCCGGCGTCAGCCATGGCGCTCGACGTGCGGGCGGCCGTGTCCTGGCTGGCCGCGCGCGCCGAAGTCCGCGCTGGTGCCGTGGCCATCGTCGGCGCGTCACTGGGCGCCAGCCTGGCGCTGCTCACCGCGGCCGACGTGCCCACCGTGCGGGGCGTCGCGCTGCTGTCGCCGGCGCTCGATTACCGCGGCGTGCGGATCGAGGCCGCCGCGAAAAAATACGGCAGCCGGCCGATGCTGCTTGCCGTCAGCAGCGAAGACCCCTATGCCCTGCGCACCGTGCGCGCCCTGACCGGCGAGGACCAGCCGGCCCGTGAACAGCGGATCTCGACCCTGTCCGCGCATGGCTCCCACCTGGTCGATCGCGATCCCGAGGTGGCCGCCACGCTGGTGGACTGGCTGCGACGGACGTTGCTATCCTGAGGGCACATGCGTCCCGATTCCATTGCGTTCGCCATCTCCGGGATGCTGTTTGGCGTCATCGTGGGCTGGATTCTCGGCACCCAGCACACTCCGGGCACCACCGTAGCCGCGGCTCCCGCGGCTCCCGCGGCCGTCGCGGCCCCGGCGGCGCCTGGCACTGAAGGCCGGCCGCCGGCCGCTGCGCTCGATGACGCGCGCGTGAAGGAACTCACCACCGCGGCGGCGAGCGATCCGGCCAACCCCGCTCCGCGCGTCCAGCTCGGCAACACCTACTTCGACGCCGAGCGCTACCCAGACGCGGTGCAGTGGTACGAGGAAGCGCTGCGGCTCGCGCCCTCCGACGCCAACGTGTCCACCGATCTGGGCGTGGCGTACTACTACACCAACCAGCCCGACAAGGCGATTCAGCAGTTCGAGCAGTCGCTCACGATCGATCCGAAGCACACCAAGACGATGTTGAACATGGGCATCGTGAAGGCGTTCGGGAAGCAGGACCTGGCCGGCGCGAGCGCCGCGTGGCAGCAGGTGATAGCGACCGCGCCGAACAGCCCGGAAGCGCAGGCCGCGACCAAGGCTCTTGAAGGCCTGCAGCAGGCGCATCCCGGCGGCGGACCCGCGTCTGGTCCATCGGGAACCTGAGCTGTGTATCTGCGCTTCTTCCTGATCGTCCTGCTGGCGCTCTTCGCCCTGCGGGCGATCGGCCGCTTCATGGGAGGCCTGGCGCAGGGGGCCCGGTCCGACGGCGCGCGGCCGCGCCACCGTGCAGGTGAAACGCCGGTGAAGATGGCGAAGGATCCGGTGTGCGGCACCTTCGTCGTGCCCGGGAAAGCCCTCAGCGCCACTGCCGGCGGCGCCACCCAATGGTTCTGCTCCGAACAGTGCCGCGCCGAGTTCGCGCGGCGCAGCTAGAGGGCCATGTACCCGACCGAGGCTCAGTCACGCGCCGACATCGTGGAAGTGGGCCGCCGCCTCTGGGTGCAGGGCTACGTGGCGTCGAACGACGGCAACATCAGCGTGCGCCTGTCGCCTGACCACATCCTCACGACCCCGAAGAACGTCTCCAAGGGCTTCATGACGCCCGACATGTGCGTCGTCACCGACATGGCCGGCGTGAAGGTGCGCGGCGACCGCGCTGCCTCCTCCGAGCTGAAGATGCACCTCGAGGTCTACCGCCAGCGCCCCGACGTCGGCGCCGTCGTGCACGCGCATCCGGCCACTGCCACCGGGTTTGCCGTGGCGGGCGTGCCCCTCAACCGGGCCGTGCTCGCCGAGGTGATTACCACTCTGGGCGGCATTCCCATCGCCGACTACGCCACGCCGTCGACCGCGGAGCTGCCGGCCGCCATCCGCGAATACATCAAGTCGCACGACGGCCTGCTGCTGGCCAACCACGGCGCGCTCGCCGTGGCGCCCGATCTGTTTGCCGCCTACTACCGGATGGAGACGATCGAGCACTTCGCGAAGATCAGCCTGGTGGCGCGCACCCTGGGCCGCGAGAACCTGCTCTCGCGCGACGAGGTGACGCGCCTGCAGAACCTCCGAGGCATCTACGGGATCAGCTCGCCCGCGCCGGTGTGCGCCGACGAGTCGGCGCCAGATGCCGCCTGTCAGGTGGTGGAGGCCCCGGTGTCGGCCGCGCGCCTCGTGCCCGATACGCCCGTGCTGCCGCCGCGCCGGCCTGTGCCGATCGGCACGGACGGAGAGATTCGGCTAACATACGGCCAGCTGACGGCACTCATCGACGAGGCCGTCAAACAGGTGCGATAGGCAGCGGGTCACGAAAACCCGAGGCCCGGTTCCCGGGCGGAGGAGTGTAATGGGCGAAGCGCTCGGCATGGTCGAGACAAAGGGTCTGGTCGCGATGATCGAGGCGGCCGATGCCATGGTCAAGGCGGCCAAGGTCACCCTGGTCGGCTGGGAGAAAATCGGCGCCGGCTACGTGACCGCGATCGTACGTGGCGACGTGGCGGCGGTGAAGGCCGCCACCGACGCGGGCGCCGCGGCCGCGCGCCGGGTCGGCGAACTGGTATCGGTGCACGTGATTCCGCGTCCGCACGCCAATCTGGAAGACGTCCTGCCGATCGGCAAGGCCAAGGGCTAGCGAGGCTACGCCTCCTCGAGTCCGCAGGCCGGCTGCTGCCATGCTTCTCGCCCGAATCGTCGGCACGGTGGTGGCCACGCGGAAGGACCCGCGTCTCGTCGGCAGCAAGATGCTGCTGGCGCGTGCGGTGGATCCCGACGGCAAGAACGAAGGCAACCACCTGGTGGCCATCGATACGGTCGATGCCGGCGTGGGCGACACCGTGCTGATCGTCAGCGGCAGCTCGGCGCGCATGGCCGTGGGCATGAAGGACATGCCGGTCGACGCGGTGGTGGTGGGGGTCGTGGACCACGTGGACGTGCCGGAGTAGCCGTGCAGATTGGACGCGTCATCGGCGGCGTCGTGGCCACCCGCAAACAGCCGGGCTTCGACGGCATCACGCTGCTGCTCGTGCAGCCGCTCGGGCCCTCGCGCGAACCTCAGGGTCGCCCGATCGTGGCCGTGGACAGCGTGGGCGCCGGCGTGGGCGAAGATGTGTTCTTCGTGCGCGGCAAGGAAGCGTCGTTCCCTTTCCATCCCACCGAGGTGCCGGCCGACGCCGGCATCGTCGGCATCCTCGACTACTGGACGCTGGGCGAACGATGATCCTCGGACGCGTCGTGGGGCAGGCCGTGAGCACGCACAAGCGCCCGCAGTTTGCTGGGGCGACGCTGCTGCTCGTGCAGCCGGAGACGCCGGCCGGCGTGGCCGTGGGCACCACCCTGCTGGCCATCGACTCGGTGGGTGCGGGCGTGAGCGAACGCGTGCTGGTCGTGATCGAAGGCCGCGCGGCCGGAGAGGCCCTCGGACAGAAGCTGGCGCCGGTGGATGCGGCGATTATCGGCATCGTCGATCACGTCGACGCCGTGGACTGAGGCGGAACGCAGTGGCCATGGACGAAGCACAGGTGCGCGCGCTCGTGCGGCAGGCGATCGCCCGGCACATGGGATCCGATCTCGCCCAGGCGGGTGCGGCGCCGGCGGCCGCCCCTCGGGTGCAGAATCCACCCACCGCCCTCGACGGGCGCGAAGCCGCCACCGGCGGGATCAGCCACGCCCGCTTCGCACTGGCGCGGCCGGCCGGCGAGCTCGAGTGCCTCATCGAGCCCGCAGTGGCCTGCAATCACTGCGGCTACTGTGAGTGTTACGGCCACTGAGGCCGTGCGAGCGTCCGTGAAGCCATCCGTTCTCGTCACCCGCCGTCTGCCCTCATCGGTCATTGCGCGCCTCGAAGAGACGTGCGAGCTCGACCTTCACACGGGTCCCGCGGCCATCACGCGTGAGGACCTGCTCGCCCGCGTGGCCGGCAAGCAGGCGCTCGTGTGTCTGCTCACCGATCAGGTCGATGCCGCCGTGCTCGACGCGGCCGGCCCGTCGCTCGAGGTCGTGGCGAATGTGGCCGTGGGCTACAACAACATCGACGTGGCCGCGTGCCGCGAGCGGGGCGTGGTCGTGACCAACACGCCCGACGTGCTCACGAACGCCTGCGCGGATTTCACCTGGGCGCTGATTCTGGCCGTCACCCGGCGGCTGGGCGAAGGGGAGCGCGAGGTGCGCGCCGGGAAGTGGCGCGGCTGGGCCCTCGACCACTTGCTCGGCATGGAACTGCGCGGCAAGCAGCTCGGCCTCGTGGGCCTCGGCCGCATCTCGCGCGCCGTCGCCGCCAAGGCGCCCGCCTTCGGCATGTCGGTGGCCTACACCTCGCGTTCCGCCACGCTCGAGGGGGCTATGGCGATGCCGCTCGACCGGCTGCTCGCGACCTCCGACGTCGTGTCGCTGCACGTGCCGCTCACCCCGGCCACCACCCATCTCATCGACCACAAGGCACTTACGAGAATGCGCCGGTCGGCCTATCTCGTGAACACCGCACGCGGTCCGGTCGTGGACGAAGGCGCGCTGGCGTGGGCGCTGCGCGAGCGGGTGATTGCTGGGGCCGCGCTCGACGTCTACGAGCAGGAGCCGGTGGTGCACCCGGATCTCTTCGCGCTCGACAACGTGCTGCTGATACCGCATCTGGCGAGCGCCACGACCGAGACGCGCACGGCCATGGCCGACCTGGCGGTGTCGAACGCGCTGGCCATCCTCGACGGACGGCCCGCGCTCACGCCGGTGCCCTGATCGTGCCCGTCCTCGCCCGGCCTGCGGTGCCGGTGCCGCGCATCCGTGTGGGCCGCCCCGACGCCGCCCGGGTCGAACGCGTGCTGCGCACGATCGCGCGGGCGATCGACGGCCTGGAACTGCCAGCGATCGAGAAGATCTCGAACGCCCAGCAGGAAGACCCGTTCCAGGTGCTGATCGCGACGCTGCTCTCGGCGCGCACGCAGGATGCCACGACCCTGGCCGCCTCGACGCGCCTGTTCGCCCGGGCCAACACGCCGCGCGCGGTGGCCGCGCTCTCCGTCAAGGAGATCGAGCGGCTGATCTACCCGGTGAGCTTCTATCGCAACAAGGCGCGTCATGTGGAGGCCGCCTGTCAGCGGCTGCTGTCGGCCTATGGCGGCCGGGTGCCCTCGTCGCTCGAGGAGCTGGTCACGCTGCCCGGCGTGGGCCGCAAGACGGCCACACTGGTGATGATCCTGGCGTTCCAGAGCACGCAGCACATCTGCGTGGACATCCACGTGCACCGTATCTCGAATCGCCTCGGCTGGGTGAAGACCACCACGCCCGCCACCACCGAGCAGGCGCTCTATGCGGTGACCGACGCGCGCTGGTGGAAGTATCTCAATCTGTATCTGGTCACCTGGGGACAGAATACCTGTCGCCCGGTGTACCCTCGGTGTGACGACTGTGCCATCGTGGCCGACTGCCCGCGCCTCGGCGTGACCAAGGTCGGCCACTCGAGAAAAGGAGAGTCCTGATGTTCGCTCGTGTTCCCAGGCTCGCGCTGAGCCTCACCCTCATTGCCCTGGTGACCTCCGCCACGGCCTCCGCTCAGGCGCCGGCCGCGCCGGCCGGCCCGGTCATCGTGGTCGAGACGTCGAAGGGCGTGTTCGAGTTCGAGACCTACCCGGCCGAAGCGCCCAAGACGGTCGCCCGCATCGTCGAACTCGTGAAGCAGCGTTTCTACAACGGCATGCGGATCCACCGTGTGGTGCCTGGCTTCGTCATTCAGATGGGCGATCCGCTCACGCGCGACATGACCAAGAAGGATCGTTGGGGCACGAGCGGCAGCGGCAAGCCGATCGGCGTGGCCGAAATCACTAAGACGCGTAGCCACGTGCTCGGTGCCGTCGCCATGGCGCATGCCGGCGATCCGGCCAAGGCAGACAGCCAGTTCTACGTGACGCTGGCGCCGGCCGCCCGCTTGAACGGGCAGTACACGGTGTTCGGCAAGGTCATCTCTGGCATGGACGTCGTGCAGAAGACGGTCGCGGAAGATCGCATCGTCCGCATGACCGTCAAGTAGCGTCGGGCGGCTCGTCGAGCCACGGAAACCGTTCGATCAGCGCAGGCGGCAACGGCGACGGCACCGCCTGGTGCAGTTGCCGTCTGAGCTGCACGGCATTGGCCACGCCCTGAGCCGAGAAGTGGTTGTTGAAGAAGAGATACGCCTTCTTCAGGCTCGCCGTCAGGCCGGCGGCCGCGTCCGCCAGCGGCGTCAGTTCCTCGGCGGAATACAAGTAGTTGTAGCGATCTTCGGCCGCGGCGTGGCGCCACCACTCGGCGGCGTTGCGGCCGTGGAACCGCAGGTAGGCCAGCGCCGCGTCAGGCGGCGCGTCTGGTGCCTGCCAGTTCTGCTGGATCGAGAAGCGGAACTTGGGCTCGTCGATAAGCACCCAGGCCGCGCCATATGCGCCGAGCAGGGCCGATGTGTCGGCGCTCTGGTCACTCCAGGTCTTGTGCCGCAGCTCGACCGCGAGGGGATACGCCGCAAAGGTGCGCAGCAGCCAGCCAAGATAGTCCACACCGGCCGGCGTGGCGGTGAAGCTCGGCGGGAACTGCACCAGCAGCGCGCCCAGCTTGTCGGCGTCCGCCAGCGGCTCGACTCCCGATTTGAACTCGTCCACGTCGGCCTGTCGCACCACGCCGGCCAGAGCGAGGGCCGCGGGTGCGGCGCCAGGCGAATGCGTGCCCAGGGCCTGCTGGAACATAGCCGGGTGCGTGAACTTCTGGAAGAGCTTGATGGCGAACTCGAAGCCCGCCGGCGTGCGGTCGGCCCATTTGGCCGTGACCTGCGCGCGCGGCTGCCCGTAGAAGGTCGAGTTCACTTCGACCACGTCGAACCAGCGCGCGTAGAACTCGAGTTCGTCGAACCCGCGCGGACGCGCGCCCTTCGCCGGATAGAACACGCCGTTCCAGGTGCCCCGGCCGCCAGGGTAGCTCCAGCCCGACGTGCCGACGCGCAGGCTCATCGCGCCTTCGCGTACGCCTTTTTGTCGAAGCCGAAGATCACCGTCGAGCCGCGCACCAGGATGGGCCGTCTGATGAGATTGGGCTGTTCCATCATGAGATCGATGGCCTCATTCTTCGAGGCCGGCAGCGGGCGCGTCTTGAACACCGGGCTGCGCGTGCTCACGAAGCGCAGGAAGTCCTTCGCGTCGATGTGCTCCTCGAGAAACGCGCGGGTTGGCGGCGCCTTGTTGAGGTCGCGGTCGTCCACGGCAATCCCTTGCTCAGCCAGGAAACTCCTGGCGTTCTTGCAGGTGGTTCAGGTGGGCTTGGTGTAGAAGACGGAGGCAGACGGGGCTGTGGGCATCGAGGGTTCCTGCGGTCCGGACTACAATAATCGATTGCGGCGCCTGCGGGCGCGCACTGCATGCTGACGATCAACGAGATCTTCTACTCCATCCAGGGCGAGTCGAGCCACGCTGGCCGGCCGTGTGTATTCGTGCGCCTCACGGCCTGCGATTTGCGCTGCGCCTGGTGCGACAGCCCATACGCGTTTCACGAGGGCGCCAAGATGTCGCTCGACGAGATCGTGACCGAGGTCACGCGTCACGGTTGCGGCCTGGTCGAGATGACCGGCGGCGAGCCCCTGTTGCAGAAGGACGTCTATCCGCTGATGGACCGTCTGCACGAGGCCGGTCTGCAGGTGCTGATCGAGACTGGCGGGCACCGCAGCATCGAGCGCGTGCCTCCCTACGCGACGGTGATCATGGACGTGAAGTGTCCGGGCAGCGGCGAAGCCGCGAAACATGACGCCGGCAACTTCGCGCGGCTGCGGCCGCACGACGAAGTGAAATTCGTGATTCGCGACCGCGTCGACTACGACTACGCGCGGGCCGTGCTCACGCGGGAGCAGATCGGCACGAGGGTGGCCGGCGTGCTCTTCTCGCCCGTGCACGGGGTGCTCGATCCCAAGACGCTCTCGGAATGGGTACTGGCCGACCGGCTGCCCGTACGGATGCAGTTGCAGGCGCACAAGTACATCTGGGGCGCTGACGTGCGCGGCGTCTAGCCTGATCCAGCGCCGTCCGTCAGCGCGTCAGCTGCTGACCTGGTCGCGGCCGCTCTGCTTGGCGCGGAAGAGCGCGGCATCGGCGCGGGCCACGAGCGACTGGAACGGCTCGCCCGCACGCAGCGTGGCCACGCCCACCGAAAGCGTGCAGGCCGGAGCGTCGTCGTTCGTGCGGTCGCTCACCTGCCGGCGCAGGCGCTCGGCCACCTCCTGGCCGGCGTCGGTCTCCACGTCGGAGACGAGCACCACGAATTCCTCGCCACCGTAGCGCGCCAGCAGATCGCCGGGGCGGAGTCCGGCCGTGAGCGCCTTGGCAATGCGGCGCAGGGCCATGTCGCCGACCGCGTGGCCGTGGGCGTCGTTGAGGTCCTTGAAGCGGTCGACGTCGGCCATGAGCAGCGCGCCGGCGCGCCCCTCGGTGAGGAGTCGTCCGACGTGCAGCGGGAACACCTCATCGAACCAGCGGCGGTTGTGCAGCGCGGTCAGGCCATCGACCATCGAGAGGCGCTCGAAGCGGCGCCGCTCGTCGCTCGCCTCGGCCAGCACGGCGTGGTCGTGCCGCACCCGGCCCGCGAGCACACGCAGCAGGTTCCGGGCGAAGACCGCGCTCGATTCGATCAGCGTCCAGACGCGCGCGTGGTCGAGTTGCAGCAGGGTGGTGGCCTCGGCCGCAACCACGTCGGCCGACACCGGATGGCCATCGATGAGCGACAGCTCGCCCACGCACTCACCCGGGCCGAGCCGCACGTGCGGTGTGTCGACGCCCGGCAGCAGCACGTCGACCGCGCCCTCGACGACGACGAAGAGCGACGAGTTGAGCTCGCCGGTCACGAGCAGCCGATCGCCGGCGGCGAGGCGGCGGGTCGTCGCCACCTGCACCAGCGCCTGGCGCAGGCGTGGCGTCAGCTTGTCGAAGAGTGGCGAGCCACCGAGAAGGTCCAACGTGCGTTCTGTCATCGTGGCGCCCCCAGAGTCTCCCTTGCCGCAGGGCCGGATGCAAGGGACACGCGGAGGGCCGCGCCGCTCAGGGCCGCGCCGTGGACGCCGCGCGGCCGCTACGGACGAATCTGGAACGCGTACCGTTGCACGACCTCGGCGTCGCCCTGCCAGACGGTCATGCGGTACGCGCCTGGCGGCAAGGCGAAGGCGGGAAGGGTAACGCTGGCCTTGGCGCCATCGCTTCCGTCAGAGGCGCCATCCACGGGCCACCGCTTCACCTCGTCTGGCGCATCGGCGGGTGAGATCTCGGCCGTCAGCTGGTCCACGTCGCCGAGTTCACCTGGGAGCCGCAAGGAGACTTGCCCCGCGTCCGGCGGGATCGTCAAGGCTGCGGGTTGTGAGGCGCTGTCCAGCGTCAAGGTCAGGGCTGGCACCGGTGCGGCCGCGCGCGGAGGAACCGCCGGAGCCGGTTCGCCGCAGCCCGGCAGCGCCGTCGCCAGCGCCAGCGCCAGCGCCAGCGTCAGGCCCATCGCCCGCGCCGCGTGGCTGAGAGAAAGCACGCATGTGGTTCGGAACGGTAGCGCCATGGTCGTCATCAGTGTGCCTGTGCACCGGCGTCGTTGTCGACCTGGCGTGGTGAGGCGGCCATTTGCGGGAGAATACGGAGCTATGCCCGCTGCCGTCGTCCTCCTCAGCGGAGGTCTCGATTCCTACACCGCCGCCGCGGTCGCCCGGCGCGACGGCTTCGACCTCTACGCCCTCAGCATCCGCTACGGGCAGCGTCACGTGATGGAGCTCGAGGCCGCCGGCCGCGTCGCCGCGGTGCTCGGCGTGCGCCGGCATCTCGAGATCGAAGTCGACCTGTCACGCATGGGCGGATCGGCGCTCACGGGTGACATCGCCGTGCCCAAGGACGTGCCGATCGATCCGGCGGTGATTCCGGTCACCTACGTACCGGCCCGCAACACCGTGTTCCTGTCGATCGCGCTCGGCTGGGCCGAGGTGGTGGGCGCCGCGCACGTGTTCATCGGCGTGAACGCGCTCGACTACTCCGGCTATCCCGATTGCCGGCCCGAGTTCATCCGCGCCTTCGAGGCACTGGCGCGGGTGGCCACCAAGGCCGGCGTCGAGGGACACGCGTTCACCGTGCATGCGCCGCTCATCGAGCTGTCGAAGGCCGACATCGTGCGCCTGGGCGTGTCGCTGGGGCTCGACTACGGCCTCACCCACAGCTGTTACGACCCGCTACCTGGTGGCCTGCCGTGCCGCCACTGCGACAGCTGCCGGCTGCGCGCCGCGGGCTTCGCGGAGGCCGGCGTATCCGATCCCCTGGTGCCGAACCCATGACCGAACGCCTCTACTACACCGATGCCTACCTCACGCACTGCGAGTCGGCCGTGATCGCATGCACGCCAGCCGGCGCGCACTTCGAGGTCGAGCTGGCGGCGACGGCCTTCTATCCCGCGTCGGGCGGCCAACCGCATGACACCGGCACGCTCGGCGGCCGGCGCGTGCTCGATGTGGTGGACCGCGACGACGCAGGCATCGTGCACGTCGTGGACGGACCGCTCGAGGTTGGGACGTCCGTGACCGGAGCCGTCGACTGGTCGCGCCGCTTCGATCACATGCAGCAGCACACCGGCCAGCACGTGCTGTCAGCGGCGTTCGAGGTCGCGTGCCAGGCCCGCACCGAGAGCTTCCATCTGGGTTCGGCGGCGGCCACCATCGACCTGCACCGCGTCGTGTCGCCGCTCGAGATGGCCACGGCGGAAGACGAGGCCAACCGCGTAGTGTGGCAGGACCGCGAGGTGCGGGTGCGGTTCGTCTCGGCCGAGGAGGCCGCAGCGCTGCCGCTGCGCAAGGAGTCGGGACGCGTGGGCACGCTTCGCCTGGTCGAGGTCGCCGACTTCGATCTGTCGGCCTGCGGCGGTACGCACGTGCGGCGCACGGGCGGCATCGGCGTGATTGCCGTCACCGGGTGGGAGAAGTTCAAGGGTGGCACGCGTGTGGAGTTCCGCTGCGGCGGCCGCGCGCTCTCGCTGTTGCACGAGTGGCGCGAGGCGCTCTCGGCGACGCACCGGGCCTTGTCGGTGTCACCGGCAGAACTCGGACCCGCCATCGAGCGGCTGCAGAGCGAGAACAAGACGCTCGGCCGCAGCGTGCGCGCCCTGCAGGAGCAACTCGCCCGGCATGTTGCGACGGAGCTGGTGACGGCGGGCGCCCGGGTCAACGGCCGCGTGGTCGTTGCCCAGGCCCTGGACGGATGGGACGCGGCGGGCCTGAAGTCTGTGGCCGCCGCCGCGGCCGCCCACGACGGCACCTGCGTGGCGGTCGTGTCGGCGTCACAGCCGGCGCTCGTGGTCGTGGCGCGCTCGGCCGACGTTGCCCTGGATGCCTCGGCCGTGCTGAAAGCCCTCATCACGCGCTTCGGCGGCAAGGGCGGCGGCAAGCCCGACCTGGCCCAAGGCGGCGGCCTCGTCGGCGACGTCAGTGAGATGGTCGCTGCCGCCCGCGACCTGCTGGCAACCTAGCGGCTGTGGGGCAAGCTCTTGGCGAGCCTCAGCACCCAGCCCCCAGTTCCTGCTCTAGCGCGGCGCCATTCGGAGCGCGCCGTCGAGCCGAATCACCTCGCCGTTCAACATCACGTTCTCGATGATGTGCCGCACGAGCGCGCCGTACTCCGCGGGATGGCCGAGTCGTGACGGAAACGGCACCTGCTGGCCGAGTGAGGTGCGCGCGGCTTCGGGCAGCGCCGCCAGCAGTGGCGTATCGAAGATGCCTGGGGCAATCGTGACGCAGCGGATGCCGATGGCCGCAAACTCGCGCGCGACCGGCAGCGTGAGGGCCACGATGCCACCCTTCGACGCGGCGTAGGCGGGCTGGCCGATCTGGCCATCGAAGGCGGCAATCGACGCGGTGTTGATGAGCACGCCGCGCTCGCCGGTGTCGGCGTCGGGCAAGTTGGTGGCGATCGTGGCTGCGGCCAGGCGCAGCACATTGAAGGTGCCGGTGAGGTTCACGCGAATCGTCTTCTCGAACAGGTCGAGCGGGTGCGGGCCGTGCTTGCCCACTACCTTGGCCGCCGGGCAGATGCCGGCCGCATTCACGACGCCGTGCAGTCCGCCGAACGCCGAGATCGCCGTCTGGATGGCGTTCTGCACATCCGCCTCGCTCGTGACGTCGGCCTGCACGAACACAGCCCGCGGCCCGAGCGACTGCGCAGCGGCCGCGCCCACGCCGGCATTGACGTCGAGCAGCACAGCGTGACCGCCAGCCGCCACGATGGCTTCAGCCGCGGCGCGGCCGAGTCCCGAGGCGCCGCCGGTCGCGAGGAACGTCTTGCCTTCGATGCGCATGTCCAATCTCTCCGTCTGTGGCGGCCTGGCAGGCCGCGTCGCACCAGTGAGAATAGCAGCCCTGACGTACAATCAACGCACGTCGGGGGCGCGCGAACAGCGTCCCGGGCGGCCCTGCCCACGACCGAGTACCTCCAACATTCGAAGTCCGGCATCGGCCGCGAGCTCGGCCCGCTGGCCCTCGACGAGTTCTTCACGCGCAAGTCGATTCAACGCTAGCGAGGGTCTGTCGTGCTGCTGGCCGTTCTCACCGGGTTCGCCGCCGGGTTCCTGCATGTGCTCGCGGGCCCCGACCATCTGGCCGCCGTGGCGCCGCTCGCGGTGAGCACCGAGCGCGCCGCCTGGCGGTCGGGCCTGGTGTGGGGCGTAGGGCATACCGCCGGCGTGCTCCTCGTGGGCGTGCTGTTGCTGGCGTTCCGTGAGCTGCTGCCGCTCGACGCCCTGTCGGCGTGGAGCGAGCGCGCGGTCGGGGCTGCGCTCATCGCGATTGGCGCCTGGGGGCTGTGGCACGCGCGCCGTCCGCACACCCACCGGCATGTCTCGGGCCGGGCCTCGTTTGCCATGGGCACGATGCACGGACTGGCCGGCAGTTCGCACCTGTTCGGCGTGCTGCCGTCGCTGCTCTTTGCAGCGCGGCTGGACGCCGGCCTGTATCTAGCGGCCTTCGGCGTCGGCGCCATCGCGGCGATGACCGCCTTTGCCGCCGTGATTGGCTCAGTGGCCACTGCGTCGGGACGGTCGGACGCCACCGTCCGGCGCACCATTGTCTACGCCACGTCGCTCGCCGCCGTCGCGGTCGGCGGCGTCTGGCTGCTCGCGTAGCAGCGACGCCCGCGCTAGAATCGCCGCGCGTGACATCCCTGCCGACGTTGATCCCTGGTGTGGCGGCCGCCGCCATCGTGATGCTGGCCGGGTTCAGCCTGGCCGACCTGATTGGCCAGGCGCTGCTGGCTGCGCGCGGCCTCACGGGCGCCAGCCCGGTATCGGGCGTGCCAGTGGCGATCGTGCTGGGCCTGCTGCTGCGCAATCTGCTGCCCCTGCCGGCATCACTCGGCCCCGGTCTGAAGTTCTGCACCACGACGCTGCTGCGTCTGGGCATCGTGCTCGTCGGCATCAAGCTCAGTGTCATCGAGATGGCACGCCTCGGCGCCGCTGGCATCCCGGTGGTGCTGGCGGCCATCGTCACGGGACTCGTCTTCGTCACCTGGTTCAACAAGCGGCTTGGGCTGCCGCCGCGTCTGGGCACGCTCATCGCCGCGGGCACGAGCATCTGCGGCGTGACCGCGATCGTGTCCACCGCGCCGGCGATCGAGGCTGACGAGCGGGAAGTGGCCTACGCGGTGGCCAACGTCGTGGCCTTCGGGCTCTTCGGCATGCTCGTCTATCCCTACCTTGCGCATGCACTGCTGCCCGGCTCGGCGGCCATCGGGCTCTTCCTGGGCACGGCCGTGCATGACACTTCGCAGGTGGTCGGCGCGGCGCTCACCTACCGGCAGATCTACGCCGACGACGCCGTGCTGCGCGTGGCCACCGTCACCAAGCTCACGCGCAACCTGTTTCTCGCCGTCGTGATCCCGGTCCTCACCTGGATGCATCGTCGCGACGCTGGCGCCGGTCCGGGCGGGCAGCGCGCGGCCGTGCGCTGGCAATCGCTCGTGCCGACGTTCGTGCTCGGCTTCGTGGCCATGGCCGTGGTGCGGTCGATTGGCGACGCCATGCTCGGCGGCGGCCAGCTCGCCTACGGCGTGTGGGACAAGGCGGGCTGGAGCGCTCTCACCGCGGTGCTGGGCGACCGGATTGGCGCCCAGTGGCTGCTCGGCACGGCCATGGCCGCCGTGGGCCTGAATACCAGCTTTTCCGTGTTCAAAGGCGTGGGACTGAAGCCGTTTGCCGTCGGCATGGCGGGCGCCGTCGTGGTCGGCCTGGTCGGCTTCGTGATGGCGGCGCTGCTTGGGCGCTTCGTGACGCTGTAGTTGCGGCACGTGGGCCAGTGCGGCGGTGAATCGCCGTACTACGGCGGCGTGAGGGCGACCAGCGCCAGCAGCAACTCGTCGACCCGCGCATCGATCTCGCTGCCGTGCACGTCGAAGCCGTTGCTGATGAACGCAAACACCAGGGGTTCATCGGCAGCGGTCGTGACGTAGCCGGCCAGCGATCGCACGTTCGACATCGAGCCGGTCTTGGCCTGCACGCGCCCGGCGGCGGGTGTGTCGGCCAGCCGCCGGGAGAGCGTGCCCGGACGTCCGGCTTCGGGCAGGGCCGCGAGCAGCGGCGCACGCAAATCCGGCCGCGCCCAAGTGGCGGCCAGGGTCTCGACGAGGGCGTTCGCCGACAGGTAGTCGTTGCGCGACAACCCCGAGCCATCGCGCGCGTGGTAGCCGTCGGGCGACACGCCCAGCGCGCCGAGCGTCTCGCGCAGCACGGCGAGTCCCTCCTCGGCCGAGGCCGGCGCTACCGGGTCGAGCGCGGTGACGAGCGTTTCCGCATAGCTGTTGCGGCTCCACTGCAGCATGGGAACCACGATCGCGCTGAGCGGCGGCGAGAGGTCGACGAGCAGCGTGGTGCCGTCGGCGGCGCGCGGCCGTTCGACGTGTTCGTCGATGTCCACGGCGGCGCCGTCGACCTCGATGCCGTGACGCATGAGCGTGGCGCGCAGTTCGGCCGCGAAGAACAGCGTCGGGTTGGCCACGGCCACCATGTCCGACACCGGCGCGCTGCCGAGCGGCGCGCGTCCGGTCACATCGAGGAAGCGCGTGCCGGGCATGCGCGCCACGGTCAGCAACGGCGTCGTGCCTTCCGGAGCGGTCACGGCCTGCACGTCGACCAACAGCCCGTGGTTCGACGGCGACACATAGACGACCGGCGGCGCCCCTGGTGTCGTGCCGGGGCCCATCGTGACCTCGGCTTCGTTGTCGTTGAACTGGAGCGCCCCGTAGACGGCGCCGTAGCCCAGTACGAGGTCGTCCCACGCCCAGCCGATGCCGGCGCCCGGCTCCTCGACCGCCCTGTCGTCGCCCACGATATGCCCGGTGATGTGGCGGATGCCGTGCGCTTTGAGGGCCTGCGCCCATTCGTCGAAGGCCGCCATCCGTTCGGGATGGCGTGGATTGATGGTGGGGTCACCCGTGCCCACGACGAGCAGGTCACCGCGCAGCGTGCCGTTCACGACCGGACCCATGGCCACCAGACGGGTCTCGAACCGGTAGCCCCAGCCCAGACGCGCGGCCGCGGCCACGGTGGTGAGCACCTTCATCGTCGACGCCGGCACGAGCCAGGTGCGGCCGTGCCGTTGATAGAGCGTCTCGCCCGTGGCCAGGGATTGCGCGACGAAGGCGGTGGTGGCGCGCTCGAAGGTGCGCTCGGCGAGCACGCGGTCCACGACCGCGGCCAGGCGTGAGAGGCGGGTCTCGGGGTTGATGCTGCTGGCAGGTGGCAACGCAGCGTGTGACGAGCCGGACGCGTCGGCGACGGCTGAGGGCGCCGCTGGCGGCGCCCTCAGCACGGATGGCCGCGCACAGGCCGAGGCCAGGAGGGCTCCGAGCGCGACGGCGCGGAGCCCTCCTGGCGTCACGGCTTCTTCTCGGGCGGGGCGGCGGCCGCTGGCGGTGCGGCCGGTGCCGGCGTCGCCGGTGCCGGTGGCGCGAGCACCGTGTCGAAGGCTTGCAGCGTCTCTTCGACTGCGGTGATGTCGAGACGCATGGCACCCGCTTCATCGGGGCGCACGACCAGGGCGTCGTCGCCGGCGCGGGCGAAGCTGGCTTCTTCCGTCTTGCCCTCGTCGAACTGCGCGCGCACGGTCATGATCGGCGCCGTGCCGGTCGCCGGCAGGGCTGCGTCGAAGGTACGCGCTCGCAAGCCGGTCAGCTTGTTGAGGGCCTCTTCCATCAGGCCGGACTTGACCTCGCGGGTGGCGGCGGCGCCAGGTCCGGTGACGGTCCACGTGTCCACGGGATTCTCGCCGGTGCCGGTTTTCTTCTGGAAGGTGAGCGTGTCGGCGCCGCGGGTGAGCACGATCTGCTGCGCCGAGAACGCGCGCAGGTCGAACACGTCCTTCTTGCGGTACTCGGCGGCACCCTTCTGCAATTCGGTCGCGACCGCGCCGTCCATCGTGAAGATCATCGCCCGCGCCAGGTCGCGCGCGAACGCCTTGCCCGCGACCGTGGTGCCGATGGCGATCGTGGCGCTGGCCGAGCCGGCCTTCACGACCACCGTGGCCGCCGGCGCGTCGAGCCCGTACTTCTGCAAGGCGCTGACGTCGGTTGTCTCGATGCCCGACATCATGGTGGTCGAGAGCCGCGTGAGCAGCCCCTCGATCGCGCCGTAGTCGCCGCGCGCTCCCGACGGCGCCGTCACGCGCCAGTCGGAGTTGGTGCGGGTGAGCGCGGCGGTTGCGCCCGCGCTGGTGATCTCGAGGCCGTCCACCTGGTCGCGCTCGAAGCGCAGCACGCGCTTGTCGCGCAGATCGAAGGCCGACTTCACGAGACTGGTCTCGGCGAAGGTCGACACCAGGAACACCCGCCCATCGTCGCCCTTCAGGGCATACACGTCGCTGCCGGTCGGCGTGGCGTCGCCCAGGCGGAGCCGGCCGGTGGCGCCGCCCGTGGCCGTGAACGTGATATCCGCCTTGGGCGCCGCGAGTCCGTACTGCGCCAGGTCGGTCGCCGAGGGATCCACTTCGCGGTTCAGCTCGAGCGAGGCCAGGCTGTTGACGAGCGCGGTCACCTCGTTGGTGTCGGCATCGGTTGCGAGCGGCTCCACGAGCGCCCAGGCGCCGTTGGCCTTCTTCAACACCGACGTGTCGCCCTTGGACACGACCCGCAGTTCTTCCACGGCGTCGGCCGTGACCGCGAAGACCTTCTCCTTCGTCTCGGTGTCGGTTCGCGTCGAATCGACGAAGTAGATGTAGGCGCCGAGGCCCAGGGCCACGGCAACGAGCGCCAGCGTCGACCAGACTCCCCGCATGGGCTAGCGCCTCCGCCACCAGGTGTAGATGCCCAGGCCGAAGATCGCGGCCGGGATCAGGAAAATCGACAGGATGGCGACCATCTGTACCTGATCGGCGGTCATCGTGAGCCGGCGATCCTCGGGCGCGCGCGCCCGCACGGCGATCAGCCCTTCCTGCTGCGACAGCCAGCTCATCGCGTTCATGAAGAGATCTTTGTTGCCCTGGATGCCGATGCCGAAGTTGGCGGCGAAGTCGGAATCGCCCATGACGACCACGCGCGTCTCGGGCGCCGGCGGCGCTTCAGTGCCAGGCGCCGGATCGGCCGGCTTCGGCGCGTCAGGCGCGGGCGCAGAGACGGCCATCGCCAGCGTAATCGGTCCCTGCCGGTCGCCCGCGGCGGCGTCGAGCGACACCTGCTCGCCGGCGAGCAGGCCCTCGAGGTTCGCTTCGGCCCAGCTCTGCGCGCTCGTCTCGATGAACGGCTGCGGCGTGCGGCCTTCCTTGCTGGCGGTCGAAATCGACCGGGCCAGGGGGTACGCCGTCATCAGGTTGAAGCGCTCGGTGATGGGATGCGCGGGGTAGCTGGCCGCCACCGGCACCGAGGCGTCGGCGCCGAACATCTGGCCCACGCCCGAGGCATCGACCACGACATCGTCGCCGGCCTGGATGCCCCAGTCGGCCACGAGCGCGTCGAGATTCGGTAGCACGGCCTCGCCCTTCTTGGTGCCGGGATCGAACATGACCAACAGCTTGCCGCCGGTGGCCAGGTACTTCGTGATCGCGTCGATCTCGCCGGGGAAGAAATCGGTGCGCGGCCCCGCCACGATCACCGCGGCGGCGCCGCCGGGCACGGCCGGGGTCTGCGCCAGCACCAGCTTCTCGAAGCCGTAGTTGTCGGCCTTGAGCGCCTCGACCACCGCGCTGTAGCCGGCGCGCTCGGCGCTCGCCGGATCCTTCTCGCCGTGACCCTGCGTGAAGTAGACCTTGCGCTCCTGACCGGTCGTGGCCTTGATGAGCGCGTTGGCGATGTCCTGTTCCTCGGGCGCGGTGATGCGCTCGACGCGGCCCTTGTAGTCGAGCACCATCGTGCCCATGGTGGTGACGTTGGCTTCGCGCGCTCGGGCCGGCTGGCGATCGATGTCGACGTACTCGACCGTGAGCTGCTTGGTCTGGTAGGTGTACTCCTCGAGCCGGTCGCGGAAACGGTCGAAGCCCGCGGCCTGATCGAACACGGTGATCCTGGCCGGCGCGTCGAGCCCGCGCAGCACCTTCAGGGTCTGCTCGGACAAGCTGAACACCTGGTTGGCGGTGAGGTCCCACCGCTTGTTCTGCCGCACGCCCAGATAGTTGAGGGCCGTGAAAATCGCCAGCACCGCCACGGTGCCGACGATCGACTGGGTGCCAAGCCTGGTTTGCCGCGCGTTGGGCCCGGTGGCCGAGTCGCGCCACTGCAGCACCAGATAGAGCAGGATGCAGACGAGCCCGGCCAGCGCCGCGTACTGCTGATAGGCGCCCCATTCGGGCTTGAGGAATTTGATGCCGAGCGACACGACCACCAGGGCCGTGCCGAGCCATCCGAGAAGGGTCGAAATCTTCGTCGCCATCAGCCCCGCCACCGTTCGCTATCCACGGACCTGGCCGTGAGGAAGAGCCCGAACACGATGAAACTCAGGTAGTACACGAGGTGCTTCGTGTCGATGATGCCCCGCGCAAAGTCGTCGAGATGTTCCGGGATGGCCAGATGCGAGACCACCGCCTGACCGGTCGGGCCGAACGACTGGCCGATCCAGCTGATGACCCACAGCAGCAGGAACACCGCAAAGGTCACCATGCCGGCCACGATCTGATTCTTGGTGGTGCTCGAGATGAGCAGCCCGGCCGAGATGAAGCAGCCGCCCATGAGCAGCAGGCCGAGATAGCCCGTGGCCACCGGCTTCCATTCCGGGTCGCCGTAGTAGAAGAGCACGCCCATGTGGAGCAGCGTGACGAGCAGCATGACGGCGTAGAGGGCGTAGGCGCCGAAGAACTTGCCCAGGATGATCTGCAGGTCGGTGAGGGGCGACGTGAGCAACAGCTCCATCGTGCCGGACCGCTTCTCTTCGGCGTAGCTGCGCATCGTGATCATCGGCATCACGAACAGCACGACGATGCTCACGTTCATGAACACCGGGCCGATGAGCATCTGGTTCAGGTTCATCGCCATGCCGCCACCGGGCTGCACCTGCATGCTCTGCCGCTCGAAGTACCACAGCATCGTGTAGAAGAAATAGCCGTAGAGCAGCGCGAAGAACCCGATCACCACATAGGCGATCGGCGAGGCGAAGTAGGCCTGCAATTCCTTGCGGGCGATGGTGATCACGTTACGCATGGGCGGCCTCCGTGGGTTCGACCGGCGCCAGTGCGGCGCTTTCCGGCGCGCTCGCGTCTTCGGTGGTGAGGCTGAGGAAGATGTCCTCGAGGCTCATGCGCATCGGCCGCAGCTCGAGCAGCCCCCAACCGTGCGTGACGACCGTCGACGCGAGTTCGCGGCGCACGTCGTGGCCCTGTTCGCTGTCGACCTCGAGCACGGTGACGCCGTGCTCGCCGGGTTCGGCCTTGACGCGCGTTACGCCGTTGATGGCCGAGAAGGCGGGCGCCACGTCGGCGCCGGGCGCGTGCACCTGCAGATACATCGTCTCGCTGCCGCGCAGGCGCGCGGTGAGGTTGGCCGGGGTGTCGACCGCGACCACCTTGCCCTTGGCGATGATCACGATGCGGTGGCAGGTCTGCGACACTTCCGGAAGGATGTGCGTGCTCAGCACCACCGAGTGGTTGCCGCCCAGATCCTTGATGAGCTGCCGCGACTCGATGATCTGCTTCGGGTCGAGCCCGGCGGTGGGCTCGTCGAGGACCAGCACGTCGGGGTTGTGGATGAGCGCCTGGGCCAGGCCGACGCGCTGTTTGTAGCCCTTCGAGAGCTTGCCGCAGTGGCGCGAGGCCATGTCGGCGATGTGCGTCTTCTTCATGACGTCGTCGACGCGGCCGCGCACGTCGCGCGAGGCCACGCCCTTGATGCGGGCCACGAAGGTGACGTAGTCGCGCACCGTCATGTCGGGATAGAGCGGCGGCGTCTCGGGCAGATAGCCGGTGCGCTTCTTGGCCTCGATGGGCGCGCTGAACACGTCATGACCGGCCACCGTGACCGCGCCTTCGGTGGCGGGCATGTAGCCGGTGATGATGCGCATGGTGGTGGTCTTGCCGGCGCCATTGGGACCGAGAAACCCGAGAATCTCGCCGGCGCCGACGCTGAAACTCACGTCGTTCACGGCCGTGAATGGGCCGTAACGTTTGGTGAGGTGCTGCACCTCGATCACGGTGACTCTCCTCGCGCGCGTAACTTTGCAGTCGGGCGCCTAACCTGTAAGCTCTAGACGCGTCGTAGAGGTGCTACGACAGCCCTCGATCCTAGTCGAACCGTTCGAAGCGGGCAAGGGCGGCAGCGGCCAGCTACGCGCGCTGAGGAGGACTGTGAAGCGGTTGCTCATGGCGATAGTCCTGCTGGCCGTGGCCGGCATGGGCGCGGGGTGGTGGTGGATCGGCGGGTCGGTCCCCTCATTGGACGCCGAGTGGGCGCTGCCTGGTCTGCACGGACCGGTGGAGGTGGTCGCCGACGTCCACGGCGTGCCGCACGTCTACGCCCGTGATACCGACGATGCGTGGTTCGCCGCCGGCGCGCTGCATGCGCGCGATCGCCTGTGGCAGATGGAGCTCTACCGACGGGCCAGCTCGGGGCGTCTGGCCGAAGCCCTCGGCGAGCCGGCCCTCGCCATAGATCGGCGCATGCTCACCCTGCGGATCCGCGCGGCCGCCGACGCCGAGTTCGCGCGGCTCGGTGGTCCGGCGCGCACGGCGCTGGCCCGCTACGCCGAAGGCGTGAATGCCGCGATGGCCGGGTTGCAGGGCCGGCGCCGTCCGCTCGAACTGCAGGTGCTCGGGATCACCCCCGCCCCGTGGACGCCGCAGGATTCGCTGGCCGTGGGTCGGCTGCTGGCCTTTCGCCTGGCCGAGAACGTCAGTGGCGAACTCGTGCGTCACGCGTTGGTTCGCGCCGTTGGCGAAGCCCGGAGCGACGAGCTGACTGGCGCGTATCCAGACGGTGGTCCCACGGTGCTCGGCGAGCTCACCGAGCAGCCCGGGCTGCCGCCCACCACGTCACCGGATGCGGCCGCGCCGCCCGCACCGAGTTCGCCCGTCACGCCAGTGGCCTCCGCGCCACCCTCACCGCCGCCTTCGCTGGCGCGCCTCGCGCGGCCCGCGTATCCGGCCGCCCTCGCCTGGCTCGACCCGAGTGCCCCGCGCGCCAACAGCAACGCCTGGGTGGTGTCGGGCAAGCGCACGGCCACCGGCCGGCCGCTGCTGGCCAATGACCCGCACCTGCTCATCGAGCTGCCGTCGGTGTGGTACGAGCTGCACCTCGTGGCCGCCGGCCTCGACGTGCAGGGCGTGTCGCTGCCCGGCACGCCGTTTGTGGCGATTGGTCACAACGCGCGCATCGCGTGGGGCTTCACCAACACCGGCGCCGACGTGCAGGATCTGGTGCTCGAGCGCTTCGACCTGCCCGGCAAGCGGGTGCAGACGGCACAGGGCTGGGAGCCGGTGCAGATCGAAGCGACGACCATTCCGGTACGCGGCCGCGCGACGCCGGCGCCGTTCGAGGTGTGGCGCACGTCGAGTGGTGTGGTTTACGCCGACGAGTCCACCGACTGGGAGGCGCCCCCGTCGTGGCTGACCCCCGACGTGCCGCGTCAGGGCGAGCAACGCGCGCTCGTGCTGCGCTGGTCGGGCTTCGACACCGGCAACTATGCCGATGCCATCGAAGCGCTCAACCGCGCCGGCACCTGGACTGACTTCCAGGCCGCGTTGGACCGCATGTCCGCGCTCTCGCAGAATGCCGTGTATGCCGACGTGGACGGCAACATCGGCTACCTGATGACCGGACAGGTGCCCACGCGCGCCACAGGCGATGGCGGACGGCCGCTCGCTGGCCCGGCAGCGGCATGGCCTGGCAGCGTCGGCGGACCCGGCGGGCTGCCGCGCGCGCTCAATCCGGCCCGCGGATTCCTGGCCACGTCGAACAACCGGATCACCCGCGGCGAGGGGCCGTTCATCACGCGCGACTGGGCGGCGCCCTTCCGCGCGGCCCGCATCACGGGCCTGCTCACGAACACGGAAGGCATCGACGTGGCGGCGGCGACGACCCTGCAGCTCGACCTGCAGAGCGACGCGGCGCAGCAGGTGCTGCAGGGACTCGACGGCGCATTGGCGCGGGCCGCCGGCGGTGGGGATGGGGCAGCAGTGGCGCTGCTGCAACGGCTCAAGAGCTGGAATCGCGTGGTCGACGGCAGCGAGAGCGCCGCGGCCTTCGAGGCATTCGAAGACCGTCTCTGGCGCCGGACCTTTGCCGACGAGCTGCCGGCCGACATCTTCCGGCGCTACTACCAGTGGGCCGGGGCCGAACGCCCGGCCGGGCTCTACACGATCGCCGCCACGCCCGACTCGCGCTGGTGGGACGACATCGGCACGGTCGAGCGTCTCGAGTCGCGCGACGAGATCTTCCTCCTGGCGGCCGCTGACGCCGCGGCCGACATCGGGCAGTGGGCGAGCGGCGCGCGCGCGTGGGATCAGGTGCACGCCGCCACGTTTGCGCATCCACTTGGCGAAGGCGGGCGGCTGCTCGCCTGGTTCTTCAACCGCGGACCGGTGCCGGTCGTGGGCGACGGCACGACCGTGATGCGCATCAGCCACCGCCGCCTGGAGGGCTTCCGCGCCTGGGAGCACCCGTCGTGGCGTCAGGTGCTCGACGTGGGCGGCTGGGACAACTCCAAGGTCGTCTTGCCGACCGGCCAGTCGGGCCATCCGCTCAGCCCCAACTACTTCGACCAGAACGAGTTGTGGCGTGCTGGACAGTACCGCTCGCTGGCCTTCAGCCGTGGCGCTGTCGACGGGATCGCGGCTCACCGGCAGTTGCTCACGCCTTGAAGGCAGGGGCCGGGGGCTAGCAGCTAGTCCCTGGAGTGTAGTAATCTGAACATATGAGCACACGCTCAGATGTTCACCCGCGAGTGGCGCGCCGCCCGGCCCTTCCTCGCGTGCCTGTAGCGCCCATCGCGGAGGCCTGCGACGTCTTCCACATCGATCCGGCCAAGGTCGCGCGCCTGCGCGAGGCGCTGATTGGCCAGGCGTCGGTCGACGCGCTGGCCGAGACGTTTCGCGCGCTCGGCGATCCCACGCGCGTGCGGGTGCTCGACGCCCTGTCGCACGGCGAGCTGTGCGTCTGTGATCTGGCCGCGCTGCTCGGCTCGAGCCAGTCGGCCACGTCACATCAACTGCGCCTGCTGCGCACGCTGCGGCTGGTGCGCACGCGCCGCGCCGGCCGCATGGTGTTCTACGCGCTCGACGACCGCCACATCGTGACGCTCTTCAGGCAGGGGCTACGTCACGTGGTGGAGTCGGAGGCCAGGCCCGGAAGGCGGACGGCGTGAGCATGGCCTCCCCGGCTGTGTCGGCCTGCCCGACGTGCGCGATTCACGTCGAGTCGATCTTCCACGTGGCCGGCCTGTGCTGCGCTGACGAAGCGCTGCTGCTCGAGCGCCGGCTCAGGCCGCTCGCCGGCGTGGAGCGTCTCTCGGTCGACGTGATCGGGCAGAAGATGCACGTCGCCTATGACGGCGCGCTGCTCACCTCGGCCCGCATCACAGGTGCGGTGGCCGAAACGGGGATGCGCGCATGGCTCGAGCACGAGCGGCCGGTCGACCCGCCCGTCTCGGCCGACGACAGGTGGCCGCTGGCTCTGGCAGGCGTCGTCACCGGCGCGGGCGTGGCTCTGCAACTGCTCGTCCCCGACGCGCGCTGGGCGTGGCCGGCGTTTGCGCTCTCCATCGCCGTGGCCGGCCGGCAGCCGCTGCGCAAGGCGCTCACCTCGGTGCGGCGCCGTACGCTCGACATCCATGTGCTGATGCTGCTCGCCGTGGCTGGCGCGCTGGCGCTCGGCGACTGGGCCGAAGCCGCCACCGTGGTGTGGCTCTTCGCGGCCTCGCAGTGGCTCGAGGTGCGCACGATGGAGCGCGCGCGCGAGGCGATCCGCAGCGTGATCACCCTGGCGCCGACCGACGCGGTCGTGAAGCACGGGGGCCACGAACATCGCATGCCGGTCAGCCGAATCGAGCCTGGGGCCATCCTGCTCGTGGCGCCCGGCGAGAAGATCCCCCTCGACGGCGTCGTCACGGCCGGCCATTCGGATGTGAACCAGGCGCCCATTACCGGGGAATCGCTGCCGGTCGATCGCACCCCGGGTGACGAGGTCTTCGCCGGCACCATCAACGGCCACGGCGCGCTCGAGCTGCGCGTGACGCGGGCCGTGCGCGACACGACGCTCGCCCGCATCGTGCACCTGGTCGAGACCGCCCAGGCCGAACGGGCCCCCGCGCAGCAGTTCATCGACCGCTTTGCGCGCTGGTACACGCCGGCCGTGGTGGTGGCGGCCGCGCTCGTCTTCCTGGTGCCGGTCGTGTTCCTGGGCGCGCCCACGGGCGCGTGGGCCTATCGCGCGCTCGTGTTGCTGGTCGTGGCGTGTCCGTGCGCGCTGGTCATCTCCACACCCGTGTCGATCGTGGCGGCGCTGGCCACGGCGGCGCGGCGCGGCGTGCTCATCAAGGGCGGCGCGCATCTGGAACGGCTGGCCGGCGTGCGCGTCGTGGCCTTCGACAAGACCGGCACCCTCACGTGTGGCGAGCCGGTGGTCGTGACCATCACGCGCGTCGCGGGCGGCGATGAGGGCGATGAGGGCGATGCGCTGGCTGCCGCTGCGGCGGTGGAGGCGCGCTCGGCCCATCCCATCGCGCGGGCCGTGGTGCAGGCGGCGCGTTCGCGCAGCCTCGAGGTCACGGGCGCCACCGGCGTCATCGTGCGCCCCGGCCGCGGGGCCGAAGGCACGTGGCGGGGGGTGCGGGTGCTGGCGGGCAACACGCGGTTCATGCGTGAGCACGGGCTGGCCACCACCGCCGTCGAGCGTCTCGCTGGCGAGCTGGCGGCGCGCGGCGAGACCGCCGTGTTCGTGGCCGTCGACGGCCGCGCGCGACTCGGCCTCGGCCTCGCGGATCGCCCGCGCCCGGAGGCGGCCGAAGTGGTCGACCTGCTGCGCGCGCACGGCATCGCCCACGTGGCGCTGCTTACGGGCGACACGCCTCAGGCGGCGGCCGTGCTGGCCGCGGCAGCCGGTGTCACCGACGTGCGCGCCGGCCTGCTGCCCGAAGACAAGCTCGCCGCCGTGCGCGAGTTGCGCGCCGCGCACGGTCCGGTGGCGATGGTTGGTGACGGCGTGAACGACGCTCCGGCCCTGGCTGCCGCTGATGTGGGCATCGCCATGGGCGCGATTGGCTCGGCCACCGCGCTGGAGGCCGCCGACATCGCGCTCATGTCCGACGAGCTGCGGAAGATTCCGTATGCCCTGCGGCTCAGCCGGGCCACGCTCGCCAACGTGCGCACGAACGTCGCGATCTCCTTGGGTCTGAAGGCGGCGGTGCTGGCGCTGGCCATCGCCGGCCGGTCCACCTTGTGGATGGCCGTGCTGGCCGACACGGGCGCGTCGGTGCTCGTCGTCGCAAACGCGATGCGTTTGCTCCGACATCGATAGAACAGGGGCTGGAGACTAGGACTAGGGGCTCGGGGCTGGGGCGTGCAATCGTCACGCTGCCAAGGAACCTGTCCTCGAACGCGGCGACTGTGAACGGGTCACCAGGCGGCGGACAGTGGCACGCCCTAGCCCCGAGCCCCTAGTCCCCAGAACCCATTCAGGATTCCGCCGGAGCGGGTTCGTCGCGGCGCCGTGGCTGGAAGAAGTGCGAGTCGACGAACTCGTCGATGGCGGCCTGGTCGGCGGGATCCACGCGGTCGAACTGCAGGCCCATGCCGGCGCGCGGGTCGCTCCAGCGCACGTGCGCGTCGATGTCGAAGTCTTTCTTCGAGCCGGGCAGGCGGAAGCGCAAGCGCACCTTCGTCATGCGCTCGAGAGGGCTGGTCGTGCGGATGGCGATGCCGCCGCGCGAGATGTTGAGCGACAGCGCGGCCGCAATCGTGGCGCCCACGTGGTACGCCGCGGGAATGCCGAGCACCACACGCGGGCTGTCGCGGCGGTTGAAGTTGTCGGGGAAGAGGTGGGGGGCGAGCGACGGCAGGATGTGCTGCACGGCACTGTATTCGTTCACGTAGCCGGCGACACCGAGGGCGGCGAGTTCGCGCACCTCGTCGGCGCTCGAGACCGTGCCCGAGAAGGCGAGGATCGGCAGCCGGCCGTCGTCAAGCTTCCGCACCGTACGGATCAGCTCCGCCCCGGCGCAATGCGGCATCCGCAGATCGACCACCAGCAGGTCGAGCCGCTCGAGGTCGGCCCGCACCCGGGCCAACAGCTCGGCGGCGCTCTTCACGGTGATGGCGCGATGGCCCGCGCTTTCTACTGCCGTGCGGAAGCGCTCACGCACCGACGCGCTGTCGTCGGCGATGATCACGCATTTGGACGCCGTCGGATGGGTGGTCATAGGATGAACGGGCGTGCCGCTTCGTTGCAGAATAGATCAGGTTAACCATATAATTTAAGACTTCTTCGTGACCAGGCGCGCCGTCATGTGAGGCGGAGCGCTGCAGCGTGTCACTGAATTTCCTGAGGAGTAGTCCGCATGTCCGCGTATTGCCCCGAGTGCGACCAAGAGATCGACATCGACGCCGCAGACGCCGAAGTTGGCGATGAACTGAGCTGCTCGGAATGCGGCTCGTTGCTGCGTGTCTCGAACGACTCGCCGCTCGAACTCGAATTTGCCGATGACGACGATGACGATGACGATGACGAGAAGGAAGAAAAGGAAGAAAAGGAAGATGACGACGATGACGACGCCGATGACGACGACGACGAGGAAAAGGACGAAGAGGACTGACGCGGGCTGGCCATGACTGACGCGCCCGCCGTGGTCGTGTCGGAGGTAGCCCGCGCCAAACAGCGGTGCCTCGAGTCACTGCTCGGCCAGCTCGGGTCGGTGGTCGTGGCGTTCAGCGGCGGCGTCGACAGCGCCTACCTGGCAGTCGTGGCCACGCGCACGCTGGGGAGCCGTGCGCTCGCCGTCACCGGCGACAGCCCCAGCTATCCCGACAACCACCGGCAGCTCGCCCGTCAGGTCGCCAGCGATTTCCAGATTGCCCACGAGTTCGTGCTCACCGACGAGCTCGCGCGCGCCGGCTACCGCGCCAATGCCGGTGACCGGTGTTTCCACTGCAAAACCGAGCTCTACGGCACCTTGAGCGCGCTGGCGCTCGCCCGTGGCTTCGCCTGCGTGGTCGATGGCACCAATGCCGACGACCGCGGCGACTACCGGCCGGGACGGGCCGCGGCGCGCGACCACGCCGTGCGCAGTCCGCTCGACGAGGTCGACCTCGGCAAGGACGAGATTCGCGCCCTCTCGCACGCGCTCGGCATGCGCACATGGGACGAGCCTGCGTCGGCCTGCCTGTCGTCGCGCATCCCGCATCACGTCGAAGTCACGGCGCCGAAGCTGAAGCAGATCGAGCGGGCCGAATCGGCCGTGCGGGCGCTCGGCTTCCGCGTGTTCCGCGTGCGGCACCATGAGCAGGTGGCGCGCCTCGAAATCGCCCGCGACGAGATGGCGCGCGCCCTCGAGCCGGAGATCGCGGGTCGCCTCGTGGCCGAGCTGAAGGCCGCTGGCTATCAGCACGTCAGCCTCGACCTGCAGGGCTACCGCCAGGGCAGCCTGAACGAACCGCTCGTGCTGCGGCCGGTGCCGTGAGCCTCGTCCCGCCCTCGTCGTCCGGGCCCGCGCGGGTCGGACTGCTGGCCGTCATCCTGCTCGCGGGCGGCGTGCTGGCCGGCCACCTGGGCGCGCTGCCCGATACGCTCGAAGACATCGACTCGGTGAACTTCGCGCTCGGCGTGCGCGACTTCGATCCGGCGCAGCATCGCCCGCATCCGCCGGGCTACCCGGTCTACATCGCGCTCGGCAAAGCCGCCACGGCCATCACCCGCGCGGCGTGGCCCGCCGGGCTGCCCGACCGCGTGGAGGCGCGCGCGCTGGCCGCCGTGTCGCTCGCGGGCGGGTTGCTGCTCATGTGGCTCGTGCCCCGCGTGCTCACGGCGCTTTCGGTGGGCGGCGTGCACCGCACCGGCCGGCCCGCGCTGTCGCGCCGCGCGCTCATGGCCACGCTGGTGTTTGCGGCGTGTCCGCTCACCTGGTACCTCACGGCGCGCCCGATGAGTGACGTGCCCGGCTTGGCCGCCGCGTGCGCGGCCCTGGCGTGTCTGGCCCTGGCTTGGTGGCGTCAGCATCCCACGCCCGAGGGCGACCGCCGGCTCGCGCCCGCCGAGATGACCGCGTCGGGCCGGCTCATCGTGATCGGCGCGCTGCTGGCGGGATTCGCCGTGGGCCTGCGCACGCAGACGCTCTGGCTCACCGCCCCGCTGCTGCTGCTGGTACTGGCCGACCGCGCCGGCCGCGGCATGGTCGGCGCCATGCTCGGCGCCGCCGTGGCGTTTGCGGTGGGTGCGCTCGCCTGGGGTATCCCCTTGCTCGTGGCCAGCGGCGGGCTGACCGCGTATCTCGCAGCGCTCGGCAGTCAGGCGGGCGAAGACTTCGCCGGCGTGGAGATGCTCTACCTGAATCCCACGCCCAGGCTCGCGGCATTCGCGCTGCAGCGCACGTTCATCTGGCCGTGGGACGACGTGTGGCTCGCCGGCGTGGTGCTGGCGCTCGCGGCCCTCGGCGCGCTCGTGCTGGCCGTGCGCGAACGACGTAGCGCGCTGGCCGTGGCCGCCATCACGCTGCCGTATCTGGCCTTCCATCTGGCGTTCCAGGACACGACCTTTGCGCGCTACGCGCTGCCGCTCGTGCTGCCGGTGGTCTTTCTGGCGGCCGTGACGCTCGACCTGGCGGGCCGCGTCGGCATCGTCGGCGCCGTGGGCCTGGCGGCCTGGAGCCTCAGCATCGGCGTGCCGCGACTGTCGGCCTACGCGGAGCGAGGCAGCCCCACTGCGCGGCTCTTCGACCGCGTGGCCGCGGCCGTGCAGGCCGGCGAGACGCCGACGCTGGCGATGCACCAGGCACTGCAGCGGCCGCTCGAGGCGGAGGTGCGGCCGATGGGCGTGACATTGCCATCACCACCGCGCCGCGAGTGGCTCGAGGCGGCGCGCTACTGGCAATCAGGCGCGCCCGGGCCGCTCTGGTTTCTGGCCGATCCGCGCCGCACCGATCTGGCCCTGATCGACCCGCGCGCGCGCCAGAGCCGCGAGACGTTCGCGTGGGACGTGCCGAGCATGTCGATGCTGGGCGGCATGCGTCCGGCCGACGTGGAACTCTACCGGCTCACCGAGCCCGGGTGGTTCGCCACCGAAGGCTGGAGCCTCACACCGGAAACCGCGGGCATGGCACGGTTGATGGGGCGCGGGCCGCACCTCGGGCCGATCAGCATGTTCGCGCGCCGCCGTGCCGAGGCCGTCACGGTCGTGGTCGGCGGCCGCAATCTCGGCGCCGCCGGCGCTCCCGCCGTGACGTTCACACTGGCCGTCGACGGGCGCGACGTGGATCACTGGGACGTGGCGCCCGACCCTGGATTCTTCGTGCGTCGCGTGTCGCTGCCGGCCGGCAGCCTGCAGGGCCAGGGCCGCTGGGCCAACGTCACCATGCGGTCGGCGCCGGTGTCGGGCACGCAGCCCGTGGCGACGTCGGTGGAGCAGTTCGACCTGCAGTCGCCTGGCGCGCTCATGTGGGCGTTTGGCGCCGGCTTCCACGAGCCCGAGCTCGACAACGCGCGCGCCCGGTCGTGGCGATGGACTGGCGAGCGGGCCGAGATCGAGGTGGCCCAGGTGGCCGGCGATGCCACGCTCGTGCTGCGTGGCGAGGCGCCGCTGACCTACTTCGACGGGCCGTCCACGCTCGAGGTGCGGTGCGGCGATGTGGTGCTCGGCAAGGTGGATCTGAGCGGCGACTTCGAGGTGCGCATCGGCGTGCTCGAGGCGCGTCTCATCGCCGGCAATGGCCGGATCGTGCTCACGACGTCGCAGACGTTTTCGCCCGCCGAGCGGCGCGGCACGAGCGACCGCCGGCGTCTGGGGCTCAGGCTCTTCGAGGTGCGTCTCACGCCGGGGCTACTGACCCGCGCTGCCGTGCCGATATCCCTACCAGAGACGGCCGATCGGCGTTGACACGTCGCGCAGCGTGCGGCTACTCTCCGAGGCGTTGAGCCTTCCAGGCGACGCGAACGAATCTTTTCGACCCCGCAGGAGACACATGATGCGTTTGCCAGTCCGACACACCGGGATCTTGCTGATCCTCTGCTTCACGCTGCCGCTGCTGGCAGCGGCGTGCGGAAAGAAGCCCCCGCCAGCGCCGGCCCCTCCGCCCCCGCCGCCGCCGGTGGTGACGCCGCCGGCCCCGCCCCCGCCCCCCCCGCCCCCTCCGCCGCCCCCACCGCCCCCACCGCGCGTGCCGACGGAAGCCGAAATCTGGGCTGGCAAGACCGTAGCGCAGCTCATGGCCGAGGGCGTGCTCGCCGACGTCTACTTCGATCTCGACATGTACGGCGTGCGCGAAGACGCGCGGCCGATGTTGCAGAGGAACGCCGACTACATGAAGCGCTGGCCGTCACTGCGCGTCACGGTGGAAGGCCACTGCGACGAGCGCGGCACGGCGGAGTACAACCTCAGCCTGGGTGACCGCCGGTCCAGCTCCGTGCAGGGGTATCTGGTCAGCCTCGGCATCCCGGCCGACCGCATCACCGTGATCAGCAAGGGCAAGGAGACGCCCTTCTGCTCGGACAGCAACGAGGCCTGCTGGCAGCAGAACCGGCGCGGCCACTTCGTCATCACCGGCAAGTAGCGCTACCGGTCCGGTAGACACGGAGAGCGCCCCGAGGGGCGCTCTTCGTGTCTACGGGGGATGCGGCGCGAGGCTCAGTGCACGGTCGGTGAACGGAGCTGACCGGCGATCTGCTCGGCGGCGCCACGCGGGTCGACTGCGCCGGTGATCGGCCGTCCAATCACGAGATAGGTCGCCCCCGCCTGCACCGCTTCTGCTGCGCCCATCGTGCGGGCCTGATCGTCGCTGCCGACCTGCGTGGAGCTGCGGATGCCCGGAGTGACGATCACGAACTCGGGCCCGCAGGCGTGCCGGATGGCGCGGGTCTCGAGCGGCGAGGCCACGACGCCGTCAAGGCCCGACGCCTGCGCCAGCCGCGCCAGATGCACCACCTGATCCAGGACCGAGCGCGACGTGCCCACTTCCGCCAGCGCGCCTTCGTCCATGCTCGTGAGCACGGTCACGCCGATCACGAGCGGCCGCGGCCGGCCGAGCTTCGTGGCCGCGAGCGAGGCGGCATCGGCCGCCGCGCGCATCATCTTGCTGCCGCCCGAGCAGTGCACGTTCACCATCCAGGCGCCGGTCGCCACGGCCGAGCTGACGGCTCCGGCCACGGTGTTGGGGATGTCGTGGAACTTGAGGTCGAGGAACACGCGGTCGCCGCGCTCTGCCAGCGTTCGCACGATCGACGGGCCCTCGGCGGTGAAGAGCTGCTTACCGATTTTGAAGCCGCCGACCGAGCCGCGCAGTGTGTCGGCCAGGGCCAGCGCCACGGCGGCGGTGTCGACGTCGAGGGCAACCAGGATGGGGGTCATGCGTGTGCCTTTGCCGGCGAGGTCGTATCCACCGCGCCGACCAGATCGGCCAGGCGGCTCACCTGATGCCGGGTCATGTAGTCCTTGAGGCCATCGAGCAGCTTGGTCCAGATGAACGGGTCCACGAAGCTGGCCGTGCCCACCTGCACCGCGTTGGCGCCAGCGAGCATGAACTCGAGCACGTCGCGCGCCTCCATGATGCCGCCCATGCCGATGATCGGAATCGTCACTTCCTGCCGGCATTCCCAGACCATCCGCACCGCGATCGGGCGAATCGCCGGACCGCTCAGGCCGCCCACCACGTTCGAGAGCTTCGGTCGCCGTTGCTCCACGTCGATGGCCATGGCCAGGAACGTGTTCACGAGGGAGATGCCGTCTGCGCCCGCATCTTCGGCCGCGCGCGCGAACGAGGCGGGCGAGGTGACGTTGGGCGTGAGCTTGGGAATCACCGGCAGCGAGGTCACCTTGCGAATCGCGCTCACCACGCTGAAGGTGCCATCCAGGCTGCAGCCGAACTGGATGCCGCCTTCCTTGATGTTGGGGCACGAGATGTTCACTTCGAGCGCGTCGACGCCTTCGGCGTCGGAGAGAATGCGGGCGACCTCCACGTATTCGTCGAGCGTCGTGCCGCAGATGTTCACGATGGTGCGAGCCCCGCGCTGACGCAGCAACGGCAGCTTCTCGCTGATGAAGCGACGCACGCCGATGCCCTGCAGGCCGATGGCGTTGAGCATGCCCGAGGGCGTCTCGACGATGCGCTCGGGCTGGTGGCCCTGGCGTTCGGCCAGGAACAGGCCTTTGGTGGCCACGCCGCCGAGCAGCGACAAGTCGACGATGTCTTCGTACTCGAGGCCGTAGCCGAAGCAGCCGCTTGCCGCGATGAGCGGGTTGGGCAGCTCGAGCGAGCCAATCGTGAGCGAGAGATCCAGGTCTGCCATCTGCGCTAGTCCCACACGACGGCGGCCCCGTCGAACACCGGTCCGCCAATGCACGACCTCACGTAGCGCGTCTGGCCGTCGGCATGCTTCACTGGCACGACGCAGCTGTAGCAGCCACCGAGGCCGCAGCCCATCGTGCGTTCCATCGACACCTCGCTCCGCTGACCGTAGTGCGCGGCCAGCCGGGCCACTGCCGCCAGCATGGGTTCTGGGCCGCAGGCATAGAGGGTCGTCTCGTTGGGGCCGGCCAGGGCCGTGAGCGCTTCCTCGAGCGGCAGCGTGACCCGGCCCTTCACGCCGATGCTGCCGTCTTCGGTGCACAGCACGAGCCGCACGCCCAGGCGGTCGAAGTACTCGAGGTAGTAGAGCTCGTCGCCCGTGCGCGCGCCGTAGAAGAGGGTGGTCGGCACCTCGAGCGCCACGAGCGCCTCGGCAAGGGTGGCAAACGGGGCCAGGCCAACGCCGCCGGCCACCATCCACGCTTCGCCGCTGGTCGGCGGGTTGAAGGGCAAGCCGAGCGGACCCAGGCACGACACCGTATCGCCAGCCTCGAGGCTGTAGAGCAGCCCGGTGGTACGGCCGGCCCGTTTGTTCAGGATGCTGAGGGCCCGCACCGTGCCGAGGTCGTCACGCAGCACCTCGAAGACCGAGAACGGGCGGCGCAGCATCGGGTCGGAACCCTCGGTGGTCTTGAGCATCACGAACTGGCCGGGTTCGGTGAGGGCGCCCACTTCGGGCGCGGCAATCGTGAGCACGTTGTAGTCGCGCGACAGCCGGACGTTCGAGAGCACGGTGGCGCGCACATCCACGGGAGGCATTCTGACGAGTATAACAAGGGGGGAGCAGGGACTTGGGGCTGGGCCGTGGGGATGCGACAGAACCTCGCGCCACGATGACGCGTCATACTGGAGGTGCCCGCCTCCATTTGTGTGGTGCTTCCCGCAATGACCGGCCTGACATCCGCTCGTGTCCTGCTCGCGCTGGTGCTGCTCGCCGCGCCGCTGACGGGTCGGGGGCTGGCGCAGACGCCCGCCGCCGGCACCGAGCGCACCATTGCCGGCGTCGTCGTCGATGCCGACTCCCAGGCGCCGATTGCCGGTGCCGAAGTGAGTGCGGGTGCGGCCCGCACGTTCACCGATCCGGCCGGCCGCTTCGCCCTGCGCGTGCCGGCCGGCCCGGCCGAACTGACAATCGTCGCGCTCGGGCACTTTCCGCTCGTGACCACGCTCGACGTGCGCTTGGCCGATATCACCGCCGCGGAGCTGTCCCTGGCCCGCGATGCCGGCTTCGCCACGAGCGTGGCGGTGGTAGCCTCGGCGCCTACCGCAGCGCCAGCGGCCCAGACAGTGCAGCCCGTGCAGGTGCTGCGCACGCCCGGCGCGCTCGACAACATCTATCGCACCTTGCAGACGCTGCCTGGCGTGGCGGCGACCCAGGAATTCAGCAGTCGCCTGTCCGTGCGCGGCGGCGCGCCCGACCAGAACCTCACGATGATGGACGGCGTCGAGGTGCACGACCCCTATCGGCTCTTCGGCCTGACAAGCGCGTTCAACCCCGAGACGATTCAACGTTTCGAACTCGCCACCGGCGGGTTCAGCGCCAAGTATGGCGATCGCCTGTCGTCGCTGCTCGTCATCGAGAACCGCGACGGCCGCACCGGACAGGGGATGATGAACGGCTCGGCGTCGCTCAGCATCACCGATGCGAACGTCGTGCTCGAAGGCGGGCTCCCGAAGAACCTTCGCGGCTCGTGGCTGGTGACCGGCCGGCGCACCTACTACGATCTGGTGGCCGCGCGGCTCACGAATCAGGACTTCCCGGCCTTCCAGGACCTGCAGGCTCGTGGCAACTGGGCCCCGTCGGATGGCACCCGCCTGACGATGTTCAGCCTCACCAGCCGTCAGGGCGCGGCAGTCGACATCGACAACGAAGACGCCCGGGGCGCGTTCCAGGACGACACCGACAACGACCTGGCCTGGCTGCGTTTTGACGCCACCCTCGGCACGCGCGGGCAATTGCACACGATTCTGGGTTTCTCGGACACGCGGTCGGCGTTTGGCGTCGACGCCGCCTTCCAGAACACCAGCCAGCGTTCGAACGCGCCCGACGACGACAGCATCAGCACGGCCAATGTCGTGTTCGAGCGGGCCCTCGGGGTGCGGGACTACTCGGTGCGGCAGGAACTGGCCTGGGCGCTCGGCGGCCACGTCGTCGAGGCCGGCTTCGAAGCCCATCGGCTCACCACCTCCCAGCGCTTTCAGATCACCGGCGATCGCAACCCGGTCGCGGCCAACGGCTCGAGCGTACAGGGGGGCGCGGGATTACCCGATCTGCTGGTCTCCAGGGCACTGTCGACCCGCGGCGGGGCGTGGCTGCAGGACACGTGGCAGGCCCTCAGCCGCGTCTCGCTGCAGAGCGGTCTGCGGCTCGATCGCTCGGGATTCACCGGCGAGACGCTGCTCTCGCCGCGCTTCTCGGCCACCTGGTCGCCAGACGGCATCACGCGTGTCATCGGCGCGGCGGGGCTCTATACCCAGAGCCCGGGTTACGAGAAGCAGGCGCAGAGCGACTACGTGCTCGATTTCACGAATGAGGCCGTCGAGCTGGTGCGCAGCGAGCGCGCGTGGCAGACGTCGGCGGGCGTCGAACGGCAGTTCGGCGCCGGTATCACGCTCAAGGTCGAGGGTTACTACAAGCGGTTCACCGACGTGCTCCTCGGGCGTCTCGAGCCCGAGGCGGAACGGCTGGCCCGCGTGGCGCGCTACGACTTCCCGGCGGCCCTGCGCTCGAATCTCCCGACCGATCCGCTCATCACGACGGTGCCCACCAACGACGGCGCCGGCCGCTCGTACGGTTTCGACATCTTCCTGAATCGGCCAGGCGGCGGCAAGCTCACTGGCTGGACCAGCTACACCTGGGGCAAGGCCGAACGCGAGGCCTATGGACGTCTCTATCCCTTCGAATACGACCGCCGCCACGCCTTCACGATGGTCTCGTCGTACGCGCTGACGTCGCGGTGGGAAGTGGCCGCCACCACGCGAGTCGCCTCGGGCTTTCCGCGCACGGCACCACTCGGGGTGCGCGTGGCCGGGCGGGAAGACACGCTCGATCTCGACGGGGACGGCATCACTGACGAGATCCTGCCGGCTCGCGACCGCCGCGGCCTGCTCGAGTACGGCGTCGACTTCGGCGGCGTCGGCAACCTGAACGCCGCCCGACTGCCGATCTTCGCCCGCGTCGACGGCCGGGTCACCTGGCGGCCTCGTGGCGCCGCCGGCCGCTGGGAGATTTACGCGGAAGTCATCAACCTGCTGAATCGCCAGAACGCCGGCGCGTTCGATCCACAGCTGGTCTACGACGCCACCAGCGATCGGCCGGGGATCGTCGAGAAGCGCGATCAGGCGATTCCGCGCCTGCCCACCGTAGGCGTGCGTTTCAGGTTCTAATCGAGGGCGTGCGCTATCTCCGCGTCCTCACCAACTCCGCCATCGCCGGCGTGCTGCTGTCGGCCTACCTGCTCGTGGCCACGTTGCACCTCAATCCGGCGTTCCCGCTCGCGCTGAACGACATCGCGCCGCTGGCGCTGACCATGGGGCTGGCCTACGGCGCCAACGCGCTGGTGGTCTTCTACGCGCTCGTCGTGCTGCGGCAGGTGGCGGCCGTGCAGGTGCTCTCGCCGGGCTGGCTCAGCGTGCGGGTGCTGGCGTGGATGGGCACCATGTCGGCGGCCGTCGGGGCCACGGTGCTGTGGATGAACGCGGCCGACTTCGCGCCGTTCCTCGCGCCTGAATCCGGCCGGCGCATGCTGCTCGCGGCCGTGGCCGTGGCCATCTGCGGCGGCGTCTGCCTGGTACTGGCGCTGGCCCACGTGGGACGCCGCGGCACCGCGCCGAGCGGCGTGTTGCTCGTGACCACCATGGCGCTGTCGGTGGTGGTGCCGGTGCTGTTGCGCGGGCCCGCGCGCCTGCCGGCGGTGGCGGCGACTGCACCCTCCGCAGCCACGATGGACGATCGGACGGGGCCGCGAGTGGTGCTGATCGGCATCGATGGCGCATCGCTCGATCGCATCTCGCTCGCGGTGGCTGGCGGCCGGCTGCCGAACTTCGGCCGCGTGCTCGATGCGGGTGTGGCCACGCATCTGGCCACGCTGCGGCCCACCCAGGCCGAGCCAATCTGGACCACCGTGGCCACCGGCCGCCTGCCGCAAACGAGCGGGGTGCGGTCGGCCGCGCGGTATCGGGTGCGGGCCAATGGCGCGGCGCTCGACGTGTTGCCCGACTACATGTTCGCCCAGGCGCTCGTGCGCTACGGCTTCCTGCGCGAAGAACCCCTCTCGCCCGAGGCCTTCGCCACCAAGCCGCTGTGGACGATTCTGAGCGAGCGCGGCATTCGCGTGGGGCTCGTCGGCTGGCCGCTCACGCACCCGGCGCCCGACCTGCGCGGCTACGTCGTGAGCGACGTGCTGCACCGCGTGGACGAGGGCCGGCTGGCGCTCGAGGGCGGCGCCGCGGTCACGCCGATCAGCGCGTGGGCGCCGATTGCCGCGGCCCGGGGCCTGGCGCTCAACCCCGATCCGCACGACGTGCTGGCCAGAGCCGATGCGCTGCCGCATGCCGGCGAGGTCGACGTGCGCGCCGACCCCAAGCCGGTGCAGGCCGACAGCCTGCATCTGCGCATCCTCGAGACGATGGAGGCCGGGCGCGTGTCGCGCTTCGTGGCCGTGCACCTGCCCGGACTCGACGCCGTGGCCCACTACTACCTGCGCTACGCCTCGCCCGAGGCCTTCGGTGACGTGAGCGACGACGAGCGCCGGCGCTTCGGCGGCGTGCTCGACGACTACTACAACGTACTCGACGCCCTGGTGGGCCGGCTCTACGCCAGCCTGCAGCCCGACGACCTGGTGATCCTCGTGTCGAGCCACGGCATGGAGCCACTCACGCCCGCCAAGCGCGTGCTCGAGCGTCTGGTCGGCGACCCGCTCGTGAGTGGCACTCACGAACAAGCGCCCGACGGTTTCGTGATGGCCTTCGGTGCGGCCGTGCGGGCCGGGCGTCCCGGCCGCGGCTCGGTGGCCGACATCGCGCCCACGGTGCTCTACTTCCTGGGTCTGCCGATTGGCCGAGACATGGACGGCCAAGCCCGCACCGATTTCTTCACCCCGGCGTTCACCTCGACCCGGCCCGTCACCTTCATTCCCGGCTACGGACGCTAGGGGCTGGGGCTCGAGCCTTGAGCCGAGCTGCCATATACTGGTCCCGGGTCTCTTTAACTGCGCGCCTGCGAGCGCGCCAAGAGGTGGTCATGCCGCTACGTACGTCCTTACAGGGTGCGTCCTGCACCTGGTCAAGTTCCCCCGAGCCCCGGATTCCGAGTCCCGAGCCCCGTATGCAGGCAGCTGGGCGAAGGGAGGCCGCATGCCGGTAGTCATGGATGCCGATCGCATCAGCCGTGCGCTCGTGCGCATCGCCCACGAAATCGTGGAACGCAATCGCGGCGTGGAGAACCTGGCCGTGATTGGCGTGCGCTCACGCGGGGTGCCGCTAGCCAGGCGCATTGCCGCCGCGCTGAAGTCCATTTGCGGCGACGACGTGCCGGTCGGGGCTCTCGACATCACGCTCTACCGCGACGACCTGATGCGCACGACCGTGGGTCCGCAGCCGCTCGTGCGCCGCACCGAGATTCCGTTCTCGATCGACGACCGCGTGATCGTGCTGGTCGACGACGTGCTCTTCACCGGCCGCACCACGCGCGCCGCGCTCGACGCGCTCATCGACTTCGGCCGGCCCAAGGCGATTCAGCTGGTCGTGCTGGTCGATCGCGGCCACCGCGAGCTGCCGATCAAGGCCGACTACGTCGGCAAGAACATCCCGACCTCGCGCCGCGAGACGGTGCACGTGAAGCTCACCGACACCGATGGCAGCGACGAGGTGTCGCTCGAAAGTGAGGCGTGATGATGGACGCGCCAGCCGCGCAAGCCGTAGTGCCGGCCACCTCGCTGCGCCGCAAGGACCTGCTCGGCATCGCCGAGCTCACGCCCGAAGAGATCGTGCTGGTGCTCGATACGGCCGAGGCCATGAAAGAGATCTCGCAGCGGCAGATCAAGAAGGTGCCGGCGCTGCGCGGCCGCACCGTGGTGAACCTGTTCTTCGAGCCTTCGACGCGCACGCGCACGTCGTTCGAGATTGCCGAGAAGCGGCTCAGCGCCGATACGCTCGGCGTGGCCATCGCCAGCTCCAGCGTGGTGAAGGGCGAGAGCCTCGTCGACACCGCCAGGAACATCGAGGCCATGGGCCCCAGCATGATCGTGCTGCGGCACCCGGCCTCGGGCGCCGCGCACCTGCTCTCGCGCGTGTGCAAGTCGCCGATCATCAACGCCGGCGACGGCCTGCACGAGCACCCCACGCAAGCGCTGCTCGACGCCTTCACCATCCGCGAGCGCAAAGGCCGTATCAAGGGCCTGAAGGTGGCCATCGTCGGCGACCTGCTGCACAGCCGCGTGCTGCGCAGCAACGTGCTGCTGCTCACCAAGCTCGGGGCCGACGTGTGGGTGTGCGGCCCCCCCACGCTCATCCCGCTCGGTCTCGAGCAGCTCGGCGTGAAGACGACGTCGCGTGTCGACGAGGCCGTCGAGGGTGCCGACGTGGTGATGATGCTGCGCATCCAGCTCGAACGGATGGAGGGCGGCTTCTTTCCGTCGCTGCGTGAGTACTTCAGCGTGTTCGGCATGACGGCCGCGCGCCTGAAGCGCGCCCGGCCCGACGTGATCGTGATGCACCCCGGGCCGATCAATCGCGGCGTGGAAATCGCGAGTGATGTGGCCGACGGACCGTTTTCCGTGATTCTCGACCAGGTGGCCAACGGTGTGGCCACGCGCATGGCCGTGTTGTACTTACTTGCCGGTGGCGGAGCAGACAATGAAGCGGTTGCTTAAGGGAGCCCGGGTCGTGGACCCGGCTAGTGGACTAGACGGCGCCTACGACGTGCTCATCGACGCCGGTCGCATCAGTAAGGTGGGCCGCGACCTGCCCGTGAGCCTGGCCGACGGCGGCGTCGTGGTGCCGCTGACGCCCGCGTTCGTGATCTGCCCTGGGTTCATCGACATGCACGTGCACTTGCGCGAGCCCGGGCAGGAGCACAAGGAAACCGTGGCGACCGGCGTGGCCTCGGCCGTGGCCGGCGGCTTCACCGCCGTGGCCTGCATGCCCAACACCAAGCCGGTCAACGACAACGCCGGCGTCACCGAGCTGATTCTCAAGAAGGCCGCCGACGCTGGGCTGGCGCGCGTCTATCCGATTGGCGCGGTGTCGCGCGGGCAGGCGGGCGAGCAGCTCGCCGACATCGCCGAGCTGAAGCAGGCCGGCTGCGTGGCGCTCAGCGACGACGGCCATCCCGTGTCGACGGCGCTGCTGGCGCGGCGGGCGATGGAGTACGCGGGCATGTTCGGCATGCCGCTCATCGAGCACTGCGAAGACCCGTCGCTCAAAGGCGACGGCGTGGCGCACGAGGGGCCGGTGGCGGCGTCGCTCGGGCTCAAGGGCATTCCGGGCATCGCCGAAGCCATCACGGCTGGCCGCGATATCCTGATTGCCGAGATGGTCGGCGGCCACGTGCACGTGGCGCACATGAGCGCGTGGACCACGCTCGAAGCCGTACGCCAGGGCAAGAGCCGCGGCGTGAAGGTGACGTGCGAGGTGGCCCCGCATCACTTCACGCTCACCGACGCGCTGCTCGGTGCGCCCGTGCCCTACGACACGGATACGAAGATGAACCCGCCGCTGCGCGAGCACCGCGACATGACGGCCATGCTGGCCGGCATCGCTGATGGCAGCGTGGACGTGATTGCCACCGACCACGCGCCGCACCATGCCGACGAGAAGAACGTGGAGTTCGACCGCGCGCCGTTCGGCATCGTCGGCCTCGAAACGGCGATTCCCATCGCGCTCGACAAGCTGGTGCACGCCGGCGTGGTGCGCCTGCCGCGCCTGGTGGAGATGATGTCGGTGAATCCCGCCGCCATCCTGAAGGTGCCGGGCGGCAGCCTGGCCGAAGGCGCCGTGGCCGACCTCACCATCCTGGCGCCCGACCAGATGGTGACCATCGACCGGCACGCGTTCGTGAGCAAGTCGCACAACACGCCCTACCACGGCTATACGTTCCGCGGCGCCGCGGCCGCCACCATCGTGGGCGGACGCGTGGTCTACGTCAACGCCGCCACCGGCATCGCGCTCGCCGCGGAGGCGCGGTCGTAAACACGCGGCGGACGACAGTCGCACGCGTGGCGCTCGCGGTCGCTATTTGTTGCGCTTGGCCGTGAAGGTGCCGCTCAACTGGCCGCCGGCCATGCTGACGTCGCCCTTCATCGTGTCCTTGTCGACGACGCCCTTGTAACCCACGTCGATGGTCTGGCCTTGCGTCTCGACCTCGAAGGCGAACTCGATGGCCGTGCCCTTGACCGTGCCCTTGAAGTTCGCGTTGCCGATGGTGCCGGCGTAGGTGCCCGTGAGCGTCTCGCCCGCCTGCTTGAACGTGATCGCCGGCGTGCCTGCGCCCATGCCGGTCTGCACGTCGAAGGTCCAGTCACCGGTGACGTCGACCGCCTGCGCGCGGGTGGTGATGCCGAGCACGGTGACCAGCGCTGCCGCCACGCTCATGACCACGATCCGACGAGTGATGTCTGTGTGCATGCGTTCCATCCTCCAGGTGCAGCAGTATCCCTCAATCCCGCTCGGCCGAGGCTGCTAGAATGCGCGCGCCATGTTGCTGAGCCGTGTCCGCTCCTGGGTCGTCGTCAGCGTCGTGCTGTGCGCGGGTGCGCTCGGCGCGGCCCAACAGCCGTCGTCGGCCCTGCGCACCGACGCGGCGGCGGGCGCCGTACCGCCGCCCTGGGCCTATCTGATTGCCACGCCCGTGGCCTCCGGCACCACGCCGGTGCCCGAGGATCCGTCGCCCAGGCGCCTGGCGGGCAGCATCGTGACGCTCACGCCCCCGCAGTTACGCGACCTCTTCAACCCGCCCGACTGGCATCCCGCAAGTCACCCTGCGCCGCCCGACGTGGTGGCGCAGGGACGCGCACCCGACGTGCGCGCGTGCGGCTACTGCCACTATCCCAACGGCCAGGGGCGCCCCGAGAACTCGTCGCTCGTGGGCCTGCCGGCCGCCTACATCGTGCAGCAGATGGCCGACCTGCGCGCCGGTCAGCGGCGCAGCGCCGACCCCAACATGCGGCCGCCCGCGGCGATGCGCGCGATCGCCAGAGCCAGCACGGTAGAAGAAGACCGCGCGGCCGGCGACTACTTCGCGTCGTTCGCCTACCGGCCCTGGGTGCGTGTGGTCGAAACCGCCACCGTGCCGAAGAACCGCGTCGCCGGCGGCACCTTCGTGCCGGTCGCCGGCACTGCCACCGAGCCGATCGCCGGCCGCATCCTGGAGATGCCCGAGGACGTGACACGTGCCGACCTGCGCGATTCCACTTCGGGTTTCGTGGCCTACGTGCCCGTAGGCAGCATCGCGAAGGGCGAAGCCCTCGTGACCACCGGCGGCAACGGGCGCACCGTGGCGTGTGGCACGTGCCACGGCACCGATCTGAAGGGTCTCGGTCCGGTGCCGCCGCTCGCGGGCCGCTCGCCCAGCTACGCCGTGCGCCAGATGTTCGACCTGCAGCACGGCACCCGGCGCGGGCCCTGGGCGCCGCTGATGGCAGGCGCGGTGCAGAAACTCACGCTCGACGACATGGTGGCGATTGCCGCCTATCTGGCTTCCAGAGCGCCCTAGATCGCGCCACCCGCGCGACGCGCTGCGCGCCGCCGCAGCCGCGACGACGGCGCGCTGATCGCCCGGTCTACTCTGCGAGGGCGGCCACGAGCGCGTCCACGTCACGCGCGTCGTTGTAGACGTGGGGCGCCACGCGAATCGCGCTGCCGCGCAGCGACACGTGCACTTTGCGATCGCGCAGCCGCTCGCTAGTGGCCGTGATGTCGGTGCCAGCCGGCGCGCGCAGGCCAAAGAGATGCGCGCCGCGATGTTCCGCTGCTTCCACCGTGTAGCCCAGCGCGCGCACCCGGTCGAATAGCTCTGCCGTGAGCGCCGTGCAGTACTGCTGAATGCGCGCGGGCTGCCACGCGAGCACCTGCTCGAGCGCCGCGATGGCCATCGGCATGAGGGCGAAGTTGCTGCGCTCACCCACGTCGTAGCGGATCGCCCCGGGCTGATAGTCGTTGCGGTAGTTCACGAGGTCCTTGAAGTTCTCGCTGCCGGCGCGGCCGATCCAGGTTTCCTCGAGCGGCTCGCCGTCGTCGAAGCGCGGGCCCAGGTAGGCGAAGCCGAGCGAGTACGGCCCCATCAGCCATTTGTAGGTGGCACACACGAGCGCGTCGGGCTGGATGGCCGCGACGTCGAACGGCATGGCGCCGACCGACTGCGTGCCGTCGACGACCAGCGCTGCGCCCACCTCGCGCGCACGCGCGCCGATGGTCTCGAGGTCGAACTTGGTGCCGTCGGTCCAATGCACGTGGCCCAGCGCCACAACGGCGGTGCGCGTGTCGATGGCCTCGAGCAGGCGCGCGTTCCACGCGCGGCCGCGGCCCTCGGCGGCGTCGGGCGGGTAGACCGTGCGCAGCTCCACCTGGCGCGAGCCCGCCAGCTTGCGCCACGCGTGCACGTTGGCGGGGAACTGCTCATGCGCGACGACGATGTTCTGTCCGGTCGCTACCGGCAGATTCCGCGCAGCGATCGCGAGCCCGTATGACGCCGCCGGAATGATGGCGATGCGCGACGGGTCGGGGGCGTTCACCAGCTGGGCGAACAGCTCCCGCGCCTGCTGCGCACCGGTGAAGAAGTCGGAGGTGGCGAGGCGCGACGGCACGCGCTTGCGCGCCACGCCGGCCACGCCGGCGGCTTCGACCGCGGCCGAGATCGGCGACATGTAGGCGCAGTTGAGGTAGTGCTCGTCGTCGGGCAGCGAGAAACGCGACTTCTGGCAGGTGAGCATCCCTGCATTCTATGCGGGCGCCGTGGTAGCGTTCACCCCACCATGTCGCGCACGCTCATCAGCTCAGGGTCCACCTTCGAGGCCGACATCGGCTATCGCCGCGCCGTCGTGAAGGGCGACTGGTGTTCGTCTCGGGCACCACCGGCTTCGACTACGCCACGATGACCATCGGCGACGATCTCGTGACTCAGACCGAGCAGTGTCTCGAGAACATCGACGCGGCCTTGCAGCAGGCCGGCGCGACGATGGCCGATGTGGTGCGGGTCACGTAGGTGTTGCCCACGGCCGCTGAGTGTCCGCAGTGCTGGCCGGTGCTGCGCCGTTACTTCGGCGAGGTGCGGCCGGCCGCGATGATGATCTCGGCGGGTCTGGCCGATCCGCGGATGAAGATCGAAATCAGGTGACGGCGCTCAAGCAGAGGTAGTTACTCTGCGAGGCATGCGGAGGTGCGATGGCGGAAGCGAAGACCACACCCACGACAGCCAGCGTGAAGGCTTTCCTCGACGCGATCGAGGACGACGAGCGCCGCAAAGATTGCAAGACGTTGGTCACGATGATGAAGCGCGTGACTGGCCGCACGCCCAAGATGTGGGGGCCGAGCATCGTCGGCTTCGGTACCTACCACTACAAGTACGCGAGCGGGCATGAGGGAGATTCCTGCCTGGTGGGCTTCGCCTCTCGCGCGAGCGCCATCAGCGTGTACCTGTATCCCGGCGACCAGGGCGCGGCCGCGCTGTTCAAGGCGCTCGGGCCGCACAAGTTCGGCAAGGCGTGTCTCTACCTCAAGCGCCTGGCTGCCATCAAACTGCCGGTGCTCGAGCGGCTCGTGGTGCGCTCGGTCGCCGAGACCAAGCGGCGCTATCCGTCCCGCTGACGAACCGGCGCAGCCGCCATGAGTCACGACGCCATCATCGGCCTCTACGAACGGCACGCGCACGCCTTCGATCGCGATCGCGGACCGTCGCTGCCGGAGCAGCACTGGCTCGACCGGTTCGTGGCCCTCGTGCCGAGCGGCGGTACGGTGCTGGACGTGGGCTGCGGCATGGGCGAGCCGATGGCCGCCTACGTGATTGGCCTGGGCTTCACCGTGACGGGAGGCGACGCGTCGCCGGCGATGATCGCGATGTGCCGGGCGCGCTTTGCCGCGCACGAATGGCTGGTGGGCGACATGCGCGCCCTGGCAATCGGTCGCCCGTTCGACGGCGTGCTGGCGTGGGACAGCTTGTTCCACCTGCAGGCCGACGACCAACGCGCGATGTTCGCACGCTGTGCGGCCCATGCCCGACCGGGCGCGCCGTTGCTGTTCACGAGCGGAACCTCGGCCGGCGAGGCCATCGGCGAGTATTGCGGTGAGCTGCTCCACCACGCGAGCCTGGCGCCAGATGAGTACGCCGCTCTGCTGGCTGCCCACGGATTCGCCGTGCGCGAACATAAGGAGAGCGACCCCGACTGTGGCGGGCACATGGTGTGGCTGGCCACCCGTGACGCCGTGGGTGCGGACTACTCGCGCACGTAGCCAGCGCCGGCACTGCGCGTGGCGCCTTCGCGGTGCGCCTCGTCCGAGAGCGGATGCACACCAGTGGCGTCGATCCACCGGTTGTAGAAGTTGAAGAGCGCGCACACCGTGATGGCAAAGTAGAGCTCTTCGTCGCTCCAGCCAGCCGCGCGCCCCGGCGCCATCGACTCGGGCGTCATGCGCGGCGCGTCGTGGTTCACCGTGTCGATCAGCCGGAAGAGCACCTTGTGCTTCTCGTCCAGCCGCGACGTCTCGAGCCCCTGCATCACGCTCGTGACCAGCGCCTCGTCACCGAGCAGTTCCGCCGCAACTGCGGCGTGCGACTTGGTTCAGAACAGGCAGTGGTTGCGCACCGACGTGTAGGCGGCAATCAGCTCGCGCAGTCCGGGGCTGAGCGGCGCCGGCCCGCGCAGGATCTCCTGCGTGAAGCGCGCCAGGTGCTGCGTGGCGCCCGGCAGGAACGCGAAGAGATGCCAGATCTGGGGATACTCGACGCCGCGCTCGCGCATCATCCGGATGGCGTTGGCCCAGGGGCCGGGCGACGGGGCGTCTTCGACGCCAGGAAGGAACATCGGGTCCATGCGAGCCTCGGAACAGGGTGCTGGCGGCGGAGGATAACACGCGGCGCCTGGCACGCGGCGCGCGCATGGGCGTGATAGCGTGAGGCGCGTGCTGGCGCCGGTAACCGCGCGCGGCGGGGAGGCTCGACGATGAGAGTTCTGGCAGCGTGCGTGGGTCTTGCGATCGTGGCTGGCATGCCTGGTCGCGCCTGGGCGCAGTCCACCGATCCGCCGGTGACGGCCATGAAGGTCACGGTGCTCTCGACGATGCTCGTGGGCAATGCGCGCGAAGGCGTCGGCGAGTGGGGCTTTGCCGCGGTGCTCGAGGTGGACGGTCGCCGCTGGCTCATCGACACCGGCGCGCGCGCCGAGACGGTGCTGAAGAATGCCGCCGAGCTGAAGGTCGATCTGTCCGACATCACCGACCTCGTGATCACGCACAACCACGACGACCACACTGGCGGCCTGCTGACCCTGCGCCGTGAGCTGGCCAAGAAGAATCCCGCGGCGCTCACCCGCGCCTTCGTGGCCAAGGGCATCTTCACCAGCCGCCTCGACCGCGCCGGCCGCGAGGGCAACGGGCTGCTGCCGATCAAGGCCGAGTACGAAAAGCTCGGCGGCACGTTCGTGGAATACGCCGGGCCGACGCGCCTGGCGCCGGGCGTGTGGATGACCGGTCCTGTGCCCCGCACCTACCCCGAGCGCAACTGGAGTGCCAGCGGTCAACTGCAGACGCCGGCGGGACCCATCGAAGACAACGTGCCCGAGGATTCGTCGATCGTCGTGCAGACCGCCGAAGGCCTCGTGGTGGTGAGCGGCTGCGGACACGCCGGCATCATCAACACGGTGGAGTTCGCGCAGAAGGCCGTGAAGAACGACCCGGTGCATGCCGCCATCGGCGGCTTCCACCTGTTTGCCGCGTCCGACGACACGCTTGCCTGGACGGCTGGCAAGCTCAAGGACGCGCACCTGGCGTATCTGCTGGGCGCGCACTGCACCGGCATCGAGGCGGTGTTCCGCATCCGCCAGGCCCTGGGGCTCGCCCGCAAGAACGCCGTGGTCGGCGCCGTGGGCGCGTCGTTCACCCTGGGCAAGGGCATCGATCCCAAGGCCCTCGCCCAATAGGTGCGGCCAGGTTGTGGCCAACTTCCTGTGGGGCTTCCTGTTCAGCGGCATCGGCGCGGGCTTCTTCCTGTACGGCCGCAAGCAGACGGCCGTCGTGCCGCTGGCGTGTGGTCTGGCGCTGATGGCGTATCCCTACTTCGTCGATGACGTCGTGATGACCGTGGCCATTGGCGTGGTACTCGTGGCCATCCCGTATTTCGTCAAGGTGTGACCACGTGCTCGGCCCCGTGATGCGGTGGATGTTGCTCGCGAGCGGGCCCATGAACCTGGGCGGCGCCGTGCTGTTCGCGCCGCCGATGGGCGCAGTGCGCGACGCGTTCGGCCTGCCCCCGTCGGATCCGTTCTATCTCTGGATTCTGTCGGCCTGGGTGCTCGCGTTCGGCGTGGCGTATGTCGCCATGGGCTACACCGGACGCGCGAGCCGCGGCGTGATTGCCCTGGGCGCCTGGGGCAAGGCGGTGTTTGCGCTGCTCGTGATGGCGCTCGCCGTGAGCGGGCGCGTGTCGCCCCTGGCTGGCGTGGGCGCCGTGCCCGACCTGGTGATGGCCATCAGCTTCGCGTGGTGGCTGTACACGTCGGATGGCGCGCGCCTGGGCACGGCCGCGTGACCCTGCTCGACGAGTACTTCGCCGCCCATGACGCCTCGGAGCGCCACACGGTGCGGATTGCCTCGCCGCCGGCGGCGGTGTTTGCGGCCCTGCGTACGGCCGATCTCAACGGGCACGTCGTGACCCGCGTGCTGCTGGCTCTGCGCGCCCTGCCGGCATGGCTGATGCGCCGCGGCCCGACGCGCGCCGAGCCGGCACCGCGCCGCGTCACCCTGGCCGACTTCGAACGACATGGCTTCGTGGTGTTGGCGGAACGCGCGCCGGAGGAGCTGCTGATCGGCCTGCAGGGACGCTTCTGGACGCTGACCGGCCAGCTCGAACCGCTCGATGCCGCCGCCGCGCGCCTGCCGGTGCCCGCCGGCCGCGCCCGCGCGGGCTGGAACTTCGCGACCCAGCCCCTGCCCGATGGCGGCACCCTGCTCTCCACGGAAACGCGCATCGTCTGCTCGGACCCCGCCACGCGGCGGCGGTTCCTCTGGTATTGGCGTGTGATCCAGCCCGGCAGTGGGCTCATTCGCCGGGCGATGTTGTCCCGCATCCGGCGCGAGGCCGAACGCCGCCTCACGGCCTGACCAGATCCGCGCGGGCGGTCGCGGGCGGCGTCGCGCTGACGCCACTGCGTCTGTCGGTATACTCGACCAGCCGCCGTGCCCGCCGAATCGTCCGACATCCTGCCTGGCCTCTACGCCGCGTTTGCGTCCGTGGTGCTGTTTGCGCTGATCATCGCTGTGTTCCTGGGCGCGACCGCCGCCGCGCAAGGCACGCTCGTGGCCGCCGGGTTCGCCTCCGGCGCGGTGGGCTTCTACAGCGTGGCGCGCGGCCTCGCGCGGCCCATCAGTGGCACGATCCAGTTTGCGCGCCCATGGCTGTGGTTCACCGTGTGGGCCGCGGTGGGTCTCTACGACGGGCGCTACCAGCCGATGGTGGCGGCGTCGGCACTCGCCGTCGGAATGTGTGTCTGCTACCTGGTGGGCGGCGGCGTCGCGGTGTGGCGCCGCCCGCGGTAGCGGCCGCGCTGACGCTGGCGACGAGGCCGGCAATCCACTAGGATTCAGGCAGACATGCGACGCCGAACGCCCCTCGAACAGCGCCTCGACCAGATGCCCGTGCGGATGGACCAGCGCGAGCTGACGGTGGGCGACCGGTCCGTCACCTACGGCACGCTCGTGCCCAAGACGCCGCCGCCCGAGGGTGGGTATCCGCTCATCGTCGGCCTGCATTACGGCACCACGCAGGAACCTGGCCTGTCGCCCTATTTCGGTCTCGGCTACGTGGGCCAGCTCGTGTTTCCGGCGCTCGAGTCGCTGAACGCGGTGATCGTGGCGCCCGATGCCCCCGAATTCAGTTGGGCGCATCCAGGCAGCGAGGCCGCGGTGCTGGCGATCGTGGCGCAGGTGAAGAAGGACCACGCCATCGACGCGAAGCGCTCGCTCGTGACCGGCTTCAGCATGGGCGGGCAGGGGGCATGGTATCTGGGCGCGACGCATCCCGAGATCTTCCGCGCGGCCATTCCCATGGCGGCGCTGCCGATCACCGTGCCCGTGCGCACGCGGGCCGAGGCGCAGGCCGCCCGCAAGGCGCTCGACTCGGGCACCGAGTGGGCGACGCCGCTGCTCCGCATGCCCCTCCACGTGATCCACAGCCGCGCCGACGAGACCGTGCCGGTCGAGCCGCTCGAGCAGGCGGTGCAGACCCTCAAAGGTCGCGGCGCCGACATCACCCTGACTCTCATCGACGAGGTGCCCCACCATATGGTGCCGGGCTTCATCGACGCGCTCGAGGCCGCCGCGCCGTGGGTGCGTGGCGTCTGGGACAGATAGGACGACGGCGTGACTCCCGAAGCGTTCCGCAAGCACGGCCACGCCGTGGTCGATTGGATCGCCGACTACCGGGCTCGTGTGCAGGAGCGCCCGGTGATGGCGCAGACCGCGCCCGGCGACATCAAGGCCCGCATGCCGGCCTCGCCGCCCGACCAGCCCGAGCCGTTCGAGGCGCTGCTCGCCGACCTCGACACCATCGTGGCGCCTGGTCTGTCGCACTGGCAGCATCCCGCGTTCTTCGGCTACTTCCCGTGCAACGGCACACTCGCCAGCGTGCTCGGCGACTACGTGAGCACCGGGCTCGGCGTGCTCGGGCTGTCGTGGCAGTCGAGTCCCGCGCTCACCGAGGTGGAGGAAGTGACCACCGACTGGCTGCGCCAGATGGTGGGTCTGTCGCCGGCCTGGGAGGGCGTCATCCAGGACACCGCGTCCACCAGCACGCTGCTGGCGCTCATCTCGGCGCGCGAACGCGTCACGCGCTACGCCCTGGCGCGGGGCGGCCTGCAGGCCGAGCCGCAGGCGCTCGTCATCTACACCTCGGCCTACGCCCACAGCTCGGTCGACAAGGCGGCGCTGCTCGCGGGCTTCGGCGCCGACAACATCCGTCATGTGGCGTGCGACGCCGCGTTTGCCATGCGTCCTGATGCGCTGGCCGAGGCGATCGCCGCCGATCGCGCGGCGGGCCGCGTGCCCTGCGCCGTCGTCGTCACGACCGGCACCACGACCACCACCGCCCTCGATCCGGTGAAGGCGGTGGCCGACCTGCTCGCCGGCACCGGCGTCTGGCTGCATCTGGACGCCGCCATGGCCGGCTCCGCGATGGTGCTGCCCGAGTGCCGGTGGATGTGGGACGGCGTGGAGGCGGCCGACTCGCTCGTGCTCAACCCGCACAAGTGGCTCGGCGCGGCCTTCGACTGCACGGTCTACTTCGTGCGTGACGCGCAACATCTGGTGCGGGTGATGTCGACGAGTCCGAGCTACCTGCAGTCGTCGGCCGACGGGCGGGTGAAGAACTATCGCGACTGGGGTATTCCGCTCGGCCGGCGCTTCCGCTCGCTGAAGTTGTGGTTCCTCATTCGCGAACAAGGGGTGAGCGGCCTGCAGGCCCGGCTGCGCCGCGACCTCGAGAACACGCGTTGGCTGGAGTCGCAGATTGCCGTCGCGCCGGGCTGGCGCGTGCTGGCGCCGGCGCCACTGCAGACGCTGTGCGTGCGTCACGAGCCGCCGGGACTGGCCGGGGAAGACCTGGACCGGCACACCCAGGCGTGGTGTGATCGCATCAACCGTTCGGGCGCCGCCTACCTCACCCCAGCCACCCTCGAGGGCCGCTGGATGGTGCGGGTGTCGGTGGGCGCCGAGCAGACCGAGCGCGTGCACGTGGAGCGCTTGTGGACCGTCATGCAGCACGAGGTGTCGCGATGAGCACGACCAAGACCGTCTCCGAGTTCGCCACCGCCGCCCTGCGCGCCCAGCACGTGGCGCGGGGCGTGGCCGAGACCCACCCGTTCTTCGTGGCGCGCGCGGAGGGCACGCGCGTGTGGGACACCGAGGGCCGCGAGTACCTCGACTTCATCGGCGGGATCGGCGTGCTCAACACCGGCCACCGCCATCCGCGCGTGGTCGAGGCGGTGAAGCGCCAGCTCGACACGCTCATGCACACCTGCTTCCAGGTGGCGAGCTACGACGGCTACGTGGAGCTGGCGGCGCGCCTCAACGCCCTCGTCGCCGGCGGCCCCAACAAGACGTTGTTGCTGTCGACGGGCGTGGAGGCCACCGAGAACGCCGTGAAGATCGCCCGCGCCTTCACGAGTCGCCCGGGCGTGATTGCCTTCAACGGGGCCTTCCACGGCCGCACGCTGATGGGTCTCTCGCTCACCGCGTCGAGCACCGGTTACAAACAGAACTTCGGCCCGTTCGCGTCGGAGGTCTACCACACGCCGTTCCCATACGAGTACCGGGGCGTGTCGTCGGCCGAGGCGCTGAAGGCCCTGCACTACGTCTTCGACGCGCGCGTGATGCCGTCACAGGTGGCCTGCATCATCATCGAGCCGCAGCTCGGCGAGGGCGGCTTCGTGCCCGCGCCGGTGGAGTTCATGCGCGAGCTGCGCCGCGTGTGCACCGCCCACGGCATCGTGCTCATCATCGACGAGATCCAGACCGGCTTCGGCCGCACGGGGAAGATGTGGGCCTACGAGCACTACGGCATCGAGCCGGATCTCGTCACCATGGCCAAGAGCCTCGGCGGCGGTCTGCCGCTCTCGGCGGTGGTTGGCAAGGCGGCCATCATGGACGCGCCCACACCCGGTGGACTTGGCGGCACCTTCGCCGGCAACCCCGTGGCGTGCGCGGCGGCGCTGGCCGTACTCGACGTGTTCGAGAACGAGCATGTGCTCGCGCAGGCCGAGCGCCAGGCGGCCACGACGGCTGCGGCCCTGCAGGCCCTGGCCCGCCAGCATCCGCAGATTGGCGACGTGCGCGGCCTGGGCGCCATGATGGCCATCGAGATCGTGAGGCCGGCCGATCTGTCGCCCGACATGGCGAGCGCCGGAAAGATCGTCGACCTGGCGCGGTCACGCGGCCTGCTGCTGCTCAAGTCGGGCACCGCCAAGAACGTGATTCGCCTGCTGCCGCCGCTCACCACGCCGCCCGACGAGCTCACGCGCGGGCTCGACATCCTGGCCGGCGTCTGCCGCGAGGTGTTCGCGTGAGTGCGACCTTCGACGTGCAGAACCCCGCCACCGGCGCGCGCGTGCACAGCGTGCCCAACGCCGGCGCGGCCGAAGCGCGGGTGATGGCACAGAAGTCGATCGCCGCCTTTCCCGGGTGGCGCGACACCACGGCCTACGCGCGCTCGGCGATCCTGCGGAAGTGGTTCAACCTGATGATCCAGGACGAAGATCGCCTGGCCGAGCTGATGACGATGGAAATGGGCAAGCCCATCACCGAGTCGCGCGGCGAGGTGAAGTACGCGGCGGCGTTCGTCGAGTGGTATGCCGAAGAAGCCAAACGCGTCTACGGCGAGACGGTGCCGAGCCAGTTCGCGCACAAGCGGCTGCTCGTGCGGCCGCAGCCGGTGGGTCCCGTGTATGCCGTGACGCCGTGGAACTTTCCGGCGGCGATGGTCACGCGCAAGGCCGCGCCGGCCCTGGCCGCGGGCTGCACGGTGGTGTTGAAACCGGCGGAGCAGTCGCCGCTCACCGCCCTCCGCCTCGAGGAGCTGTGGCGCGAGGCCAACGGTCCGCCCGACGTGTTCCAGGTGCTGACCACAGCCGATCCGGCGGCGGTGTCAGCCGTGTTCTTCGACGACCCCGCGATCCGCAAGCTCACCTTCACCGGCAGCACCGAAGTGGGGATC
>Ga0163144_10000742_pt1 | contig 76785 bp, 62 predicted proteins | sample OliLak19BULKMAT1_FD_123175 | JGI IMG/M metagenome (GOLD analysis project Ga0163144, IMG submission 123175) | Freshwater microbial mat bacterial communities from Lake Vanda, McMurdo Dry Valleys, Antarctica - Oligotrophic Lake LV.19.BULKMAT1 | ecosystem: Environmental > Aquatic > Freshwater >... | reverse complement strand
GTTCGATCCCGCCGACAACGACGCGTTCTACGCGGCGTATAGCGAGGCGAGTGGGTGGAGCAATGGCTCGGGTGGCGGTTCGTTGGGCGGCAAACTCAGCCGCATCGGGAATCGCAAGGGGTACGCGGGATATGAGTTTGATGTGAGCGTCGAGGCGTACCACGTGCGGCATCGGGTCTACTTGCCGGAACTGGGAAGATGGACGAAGCGGGATCCGTTGGGGTATGTTGATGGGGTGAGTGTGTATGAATATGTTAACTCGCAAGTGATGCGTGCAATCGATCCAACGGGTCGCTCAATGATGGTTGGACCTGTGGATGATGATCCATGCAAGCTTGAGAAAGCACTATTAGATGTGGCCCTACTAGAAGAAGCAATAGCACTTGCTGCGCTTGCAGGCTGTATAATTTCCCCTAATAGTTGTCCAGTTCTATACGCTGAGTATGTAGTTTCTGTTGCAAAACGAGGTCTTGCGCAAGCTGCAGTAGATGCATGCGGCGGTACCTTGCCACCGATACCTAAGCCTAAGGTGAGACCTTCACCTGCACCGATCGATGCTCCGGTGGTCATACCCGTAATAACCCCAGGACCGGTCGGGGGGGACACGGACTGTCCTCTCGATTCTACCAACAGGAGCGGACCAGGAGGCAACACATCGTTGTTCTGCGCGGCCCAAAGAGTGGCTAACGGCGAGAACTGCGACGGGTGCTGTAATCACCTTCCTACTGAGCAAGCCGGACCGTGCAAAAGCGCTTGTACATCAGCAGCAAACATTATTGATACGCAGTGCAGAAGCAGGATTGTAGTACCGTGAAACTGCCACATACGATATCAACTCGTTATGTATTATTACCAAGCATTATTTTGTTATCGATTATTTGCTCTACGTTTATCTTTTGGTTGTTTTATTCTCCTGAAGGATACAAATATGTATTTAGAATTCATGATGCAACTCTGAACATTTTGTACCAAAAAAAGAACTATTATATAGATGGAAAAATTATTCCAAGCCAAATGTCGATTTACACAAGAAGTGCGGCGGATCCATCGCGATTCGTCGTATTGCCTACGGTTAAGAAGGGCTCTCCGGGATTTTATGACATTAATGTGCCATTAATTACTATATGGCTAATTGTAAGTATAATATTTTACATATTTACAGTAGTATATAACATTATTGCTATGCGTAGGAAGCATTTGTGCAATAACTGTGGCTATCCCAAACCGATTGGTCTGACTGATAGTGATATTAAAATATGTCCCGAATGTGGAACGCTTATCTAAGCAGGGATTTTAATCCGCATGAAGTAGGGACTGACAGGTGTTGCTGGACTTGGACTTTAACGACTCAATTTTGCTCTGAAATCTCTGAACAATCGCGTGACGTGCCCCCCTCAACTCGGCTCAGTTCCAGGTTCCGTAATCTGGTGCTGGATCATGGAGGGCATCATCGATGGCAAGGCAACGACATTGTGCGAGAATCTTTGTCTTTCTGCTCTGATCTCAACTCGAGTCCCCCGCTGAGACCCCCGACGTATGCATCAAGACAGTAAGAAACCGTGAGCAATCAGCAGTGTGCGGACTCGCTCCAATTCCTCACTCGACAACGACTTGAGCCACAATTGCAGTGATTCCAGCAGGTTCTGGTCATTACCCGGTGAGAATCCCCCCCTCTCCGCTTCCGAGGGAGACTCTATTCTGGTCGGGTCTCCAGTTTGCTTTAGGGTTTGAGCCGTGAGCGTCAGTACTCTGGTGCTCGCGATGCCCACGCTCCTATCCGCACGGTACGTCGAGCCCTTGCAACTGCTGCCTTGGATTGGGCGCAGGATCACTTGCGGGCCGCGTCGAGTATCTCGACTGCGATGAGATTGAGTTCGAGGCTGGAGAGCGGATCAACCTCGCACTCGTTGCGGATGACTTTCCGGAGATAGGTCCACTCGTTCTCAAGGTGCGCCGGCTTCGCGGGTGGCTTGATCGCCTGGGGCGGTGCGTTCTCATTGCGAATGGTGAGATCGTCCCACCTGCCAGCGTGGACGCTGCCCCGTTCGGTGTGAAGATCCATTTCCTTGTTGTCGTGCGTCCATGCCCAACTTGCTTGGATGACTGCGGTCGCAGTGGGGTAGGTCAGGATGATGGTCGAGTCGTCGTCCACGTTGGGATAGATCGCAGGCTTGAGCGTGGCGCGGCTCGAGACAATGCTCGTGGGGCGCTGCCCGTTCATCATCCAAGTGCTCAGCACGGCTCCATAACAGCCAAAGTCGACGATAGCGCCGCCACCATTCTGCACCGGATCGGTGAGCCAGTCGGTGAACTCCTTGGAGCAGCCGATCTCGATCGGCCCTTTGTGACCATGTCGGAAGATCATCCGCCGGACGGGTACACGCTCGTTCGAATCAACCAGACGCTTGGCCTCGCGAACGCTGGCGTACCAACTGGTCTCGTAGTTGGTCAGGGCGAGCACGCCGTGGTTGTGCGCGAGCGTGGCGATGCGTACTGCGTCGGCATTGCTGAACGCGAGGGGCTTCTCAAAGAGCATGTGGACACTGCGCGGGGCGCATGCCTGGGCAACCATCGCGTGATCGGCGATCGAAGTCATGACACTGACAACTTCGGGCTTGCAAGCCTCGAGCATGGCGGGAAGCGACGCATGGTACAGCAAGGCAGAGAGGTTGTACTTCGCCGCGAGACGATCAAACAGCGCGCGATTGGGCTCGTAGATTCCAACGATCTCGATGTCCTTGCGGTCCTTGTCTGCCCAGAGAAGTCCCTCAACGTGTCCATGGACCATCCCGACGACGCCTATGCGAAGCGGTCCGGTGTTGGTCGAGAATTGGATCGGGGCCGGGGCAGGAATGCTGGGGGTATCTGCACTTAGGGCAGCAGCACTAACCGCACTGGGAGCGGTTCGCTGTGCAGAGCATGCAGCGAGCATCACAAGGCAGATGTAGAAACCTGCGATTGTCAGCCTTTGAAGCGTGCGGGTGTTGATGTGCATGGGTTGAGCGTACCCATCCTACCCTATTGTGTGCTGGGAGAGGACTACCGCGTCAGATTGGAAGCCTTCGAGGGTCCGTTGGACCTGCTGTTGTTCCTCATCCGTAAGAACGAGGTCGACATCCACGATATTCCCATCGCGCGGATCACCGATCAGTATCTCGGATATGTGGGGCAACTCCAGCACGCGTACGGGTCGGCGCTTGATATCGACGAGGCGGGCGAGTTTCTCGTGATGGCGGCGATGCTCACCGAGATCAAGAGCCGCATGCTGATGCCCAAGCCCGCCCAGGCACCATCATCCGACTTGCTCGCTCCCTCGACTCCCTCCGAGGACCCACGAACCGAACTGGTCCAGCAGTTGCTTGAATACAAGCGTTTTCGCGACGCTGCGGATGCTCTCGAGCAGCGTGCCGACGAGTGGTCGCGCCGATACGGCGCAGCCCGCGCCGCGATCGACAACGATGCCCTCAAGGAACTGCTCGCACAGCAACAATCCGACCCGACTTTTCACGTTGAGGTTGATGACCTCAACCTCGTCGATCTGGTCGAGGCCTTCAAGCGAATCGTTGACACCGTCAACTTTGATAAGTTGGGCGAGCATCAGGTCACGTTCGATGACACCCCCCTCGAGATTCACGCGGCGGACATCATCGCTCGCCTGCAATTGCAACCGAAAATATCTTCGCAGTCCGACGCGAGCGAACCGGAGATGGAACTTCGCGAGTTCTTTCACAGTCGCTCGCGATCTGAAATGGTCGGCCTTTTTCTTGCGTTGCTCGAACTAGTGCGTAACGGCAAGGTTGGTGTTCGCCAGGCGACAGTGGGGGGTGCGATCTTCGTCCGTGCCAGAATCCAAGAAGTATTGCCTCCGGCTACTGAATAACAACGGATCACCGCATTGATCGCGATGCCGTTCGCACCTCAGCGTCCAGCGATCTGGCCCGCCCTCCTGCGACTTGCTATCAAAGTGAAAACTGCCTTGAATTCTGGCCGATCGTTCTTGCACCAAACGCCCTAAAGTCTGCGATGGAAAACCTCGATCTCCTCAAGCGCCTCTGCGAAACTCCCGGCATTCCAGGGCGCGAAGAACGCGTCCGCAAACTCATCGAAAGCGAAGTCGAAGGCCTCTTCGACTCCATCGAGACCGATGCTCTTGGCAACCTCATCTGCCGGCGCGAGCCTCGTGGCAAGTCCAAGAAGGCCGAGCAATCCAGGCATGGCGGTCCCCTCCGCGTCATGCAACTCTGCCATATGGACGAGATCGGTTTCTACGTGACTGCTGTTGACGACAAGGGCTGGCTCTGGGTGAATCCCGCGGGCGGCTTTGATACCCGCAACCTCTTCTCGCGCCGCGTCATGATCGTGAGCGAGAATGGCGACTTCCACGGCGTGATGAATCCGGGCGGTCGTCCGATCCACATCAGTAGCGCAAAGGACCGCGAGAAGATTCCCGAAGTCAAGGAGTTCTTCGTTGACACAGGCCTGCCTGCGGACAAGGTCAAGAAGAAGTTCCAGGTTGGCGACTACATCGTAATGGACGAGCCCGCTCGAGAGATGGGCGACAAGTTCGTGAGTAAGGCCCTCGACAACCGCGTCGCCTGCTGGCTGGGCATAGAGAGCGTCCGCAAACTTGCGAAGACCAAGGCAGAGCACACCTGCGAGGTGATCGTGGCGTTCACCGTGCAGGAGGAAGTTGGCCTGCGCGGTGCGAAGACTGCCAGCCATGCAGTTCAGCCTGACATCGGTTTGGGTATCGATGTCACGCTCGCCTGCGATACACCCGGCGTGCCTGCTGAGGAAACTGTCACCAAGCATGGCCTTGGCTTTGGCCTGCATATTAAAGACAGCAGTTTCATCGCAGACTATGAACTGGTCAAGGAAGTCGAAAAACTCGCACAGAAGAACAAGATTCCCTACCAGCGCACTATCCTCGCCGCGGGTGGCCAGGACGGCGCCGCCGCCCAGCAAGCCGCAGCGGGCGCACGGGCCATCGGCATCACCGTCGGCACCCGCTACATCCACACAGTCACAGAGATGATCGACAAGAAGGACCTCTTCGCAGCCCGCGACATTCTCACGGCATACTGCGCGAGCAAGTAGCCCATCGTCGAGCGAACCATGCCCGACATCCACCAACTCATTGCGTTCCGAGGCGATGCCCTCGCCCAGTTCCTGCTGGTGGGCTCGATCTTCTCGGCTCCTACTTCTTGTCCAACCCCGTCGCCTGTTCCGCAACCTCGTTGGGAATCAGGAACGCAAGGCTGTATCTGGCGATCTTCCAATCCCGCGTCCTCGGATCACGGCGCATCAATGCCGTTCCCCGACACAGCCCATACTTCTCGTTGTCGAGCACTTCGTCCACCCACGCACAGTCTTGAGCATTGACCATCTCAACAAATCGCTCGCGAGGCACATACGTCCACCCCTTCCCCTGCTCAAAGTAAGGCTTGCAGTACGCCTTAAACTCTTCGACCGTCCACCGCTCGCTCGCGTCAGTGCCCAGAAAGACGCCATTCTCGGTGAACAACCCAAAATACCCATCAAAGTCCGCCCGCGCCGCCGCGGCGTGGAATGAGTCGAGCGTGTGGTTGATCACATCAATCTGATCCTGCTTGCCTCCCCGAATGCCCGTCGGATATGGGTTCGCAGCACACCCAACCAGCAACACAGCAAGACAAATCGAAACGATGGTGTAGTGCATGCACGACCGTATGGCCTGGCAATCGCCCGACATACCTACTGCTTGCGGAGTGAGCCTCGTTACGCGTTTCTCCCGGCCATAATTGCCCCGATGTCCACATCCAAACCCCGCATCCTCACCGGCGACACCCCCACCCACACCGGCCTCCACCTTGGCCACTACGTCGGCAGCCTCGAGAATCGCCTGCGCCTCCAGGACGAGTACGACTGCTACTTCCTCATCGCCAACGTCCACGCCTTCACCACGCTTGCCGAGAAGCCAGCCGACATCCGCGCCAACACCCTGGGCATCGTCAAGGACTGGCTCGCCATTGGCCTTGATCCCCAGCGCAGCACCTTCGTCCTGCAATCCGAGATTCCCGCCATCGCAGAGCTGACCTTCCTCTTCGCCATGCTCATCCCGTTCAACAAGGTGATGCGCAACCCCACCCTAAAAACTGAAATCGAGTCCAAGGGTCTGGGCGACACCTACCCCTTCGGCTTTCCCATGTATGCTGTCGGCCAGTGCGCCGACATCCTCACCTTCCGGCCCGATCTCGTGCCCGTGGGCGAGGACCAGGAGGCCCACATCGAGATGTGCCGAGACGTTGCCCTCAAGTTCAACCAACTCTACTGCAACGTGGGTAATCGCGTCCTGCCCGAAGACCATCACAAGCAAGGCGGCGTCTTCCCCATCCCGCGTGCCAAGGTTGGCCGCGTCGGGCGCCTCGTGGGCCTCGACGGCAAGAACAAGATGTCCAAGAGCCTCGGCAACGCCATCTTCCTCTACGACACCGAAAAGGAAGTCCAGAAGAAGATCAACAAGATCGTGACCGGCCGCGCCACCGCTACCAGCCCCCTCGCCCAGGACAACCCCCTCGCCCAATACCTCGACGTCTTCCTGCCAAGCGAACGTGCCGACCAAATCAAGTCCGACTACGCCAGCGGCAAAGAAGTCATGGATGGCCATATAAAGGCCGAACTCGGTGCCGCCATCAACACCCTCCTCGCCCCCATGCGTGAACGAAGAGCCAAACTTGAAGAGCCTCCCCAGCCCGGCAAGCCAAGCGGCGAAGAACTCGTACTGCAAGTGATCCGCGATGGGATCAAGCAAGCGAATGTGGTCGCCGAAGAGACACTGATGCTGGCGAAGAAGGCGATGGGATTGGAGTTTGCGAGCCGAACATTCAGTATGGTGCCCTGACATGTTGAAATGTTGAAATGTTGAAATGTTGAAATGTTGACATGTTGACATGTTGACATGTTGAAATGTTGACATGTTGACATGTTGACATGTTGACACGCAGACGCGATCAATTGTCGGAAACTATCTTGAACACCTTGAACACCTTCAACACGTTCACCGCAACTGCTGCTGCCATGCCTCAATCAATCCCCGTCCAACCTCCCCGACGCGACCACTACCTACCCCCGACCCCGATCCCACCTGATGCTTTTCCACCCGCACCACAGGCAGCACGCCCCAACTGCTGTTCGTGAGCAGCACTTCGTCCGCCGACAACACATCATCAATCGTCACCAACTTCCGCACGACCTGCATCTGCTGGTCCTCGCACCATTCCATGGCCCATCGACGAGTGATGCCCGCCAGCACCGGGCTCGCAAGCGTCGTGGGCGCCCTGGATGCCAAGCCAGATATCGCAGCAGTGGCGGAGTCCTTCTCCATTCCTTCCCTCGCTCGCTCGTTGGTTCGTTCCCCCTGCGCCCAAGGCGTGATCACCACGCCCCCCTTCACCAGCAGCGCGTTGCTCACGCATCCGCCAGCCAGGTGGTTGGTCACCTGAAACACAAGCGCCTCGCTCGCCCCCGCCGCCGCCGCCATCTGCAACGCCCGAAGCCTGGGCCAGTAGTTCAGCGTCTTATGCCCCTCGAACGGATTCAGCGGATTGACCTTCAAGTCCGCGATCATCACCGGCACGCCCTTCTCGAAGAATTCCGCTGGATAGATGGTCGCGGGCTGGGCATGGATCATGATCGTGGGCAGTTGCGTTCGTTCCTGCCCGCCCTCCTTCGCTCCCTCGCGCGAGCGTGCGAGCATGTTGAGATCGCCCCCGGTCATCGTGAGCCGAATCCGAAAGCGCTCGACATCCGGATGCGATTCGCTCGCCTTGGCCAGCGTCCGCTCCACCGTCTCCGCGAGCGCGTCCCGGCGCAGCGAATCCGACAACCCCAGTTCCGTTGCCGAACTCACCAGCCTCGTCATGTGCTCGTGCAGATGGATGATGTGGTAGTTCTCGTGCAGGTCCTCGCGCGAGACTGCCTGCGCTCCCGCTCTGCGAACCACGCCCGTCATCGTCTCGAACAGCCCCACGCCGTGCTGCAACCCGGCATCAAAGGCCGAGACCGTCGCCCCTGCGCTGTCGACGAATGAGCCGTTGAGGAAAATATCCGCCATACAGCAGAGTACGGACCACGCAGGCACACATGGTGAGCATCAACGCCTCAGCAAGCCTCAGCAAGCCTCAGCACGCCGCAGCCGCACGAATCACCGCTGTCGCCCCAATCCCAATCCCAATCACAACCCCAATCACTTCCCCAGCCGCATCCCCGCGCCTTCCGCACGCGAACAATCTCACATGCTGCGCTGGTTCACGATCTTCCTTTCTGTCATTGGCCTTGCCGTCGCCGTCTATGCGGTTGCACAAGCCAACGAAGCCCCGCTCCAGATTCCCCTTGCCCGCCCCGCCTCGATCAACCCCTACGCCCAGGGAGTTGCCGCACTGGGCATCGTCGAACCATCGGGGCGCGATGTGGGCGTTGTCTCGCCGGAGAACGCGCTGATTACGAAAGTCCACGCCGACGTGGGCGATCGTGTCAAGATGGGCCAGCCCCTCTTCGAGCTCGACACCCGCTTGCTCCAGGCCGATCTCCTGCGTGCAGAGGCCGCTGTCGCAATCGCCCAGGCCGAGATCGATCGCTGGCACGCACTTCCCCGCGTGGAGGATCAGCCGCCCCTCCAGGCCAGCGTCGTACAGGCTCGCGCAATCCTCGACGATCGCGAGGAGCAGTTCCGCCTCACCGAAGAGGCCGCCAAGCGTCAGGCCAACAACCAGCGCGATGTCTCAATCGCCCGCTTCGCCCGCGATTCCGCCGCCGCCCAACTCGCTCGGACGCAGGCCGATCTTGCCAAACTCATGGCAGGTGGCTGGCAGGCCGACCTGACTATCTTCACTTCCCAACTCGATGCCCGCAACGCCGAGGTCCAGGCCCTGCGAGTCCTGATGGATCGCATGATCGTCCGCGCTCCGCGCGATGGCCAGATTCTCCGTCGCAACATCGAGGTCGGTGAATACGCGACCGCAGGCGCCCAAAGCCCCGCGATGATTCTGGGCGATCTCGCGCACCTGCGCATCCGCACACAGGTTGACGAAGAGGACATCGCGCTGGTCTCGGGCGTGGTCGCCCAACTCATGTCCGAAGCGAGTGCCAACAGTCCTGCGAACACCCTAGTCAGCCTCCCCCCCAGGGCACTCGCCCGCCGTCGTGGCGGCGTGCCCACCGAGTTCCCCCTGCGCTTGGTTCGTATCGAACCCTTCGCCCGCGCGAAGAGCGACCTGACCGGCTCCAACATCGAGCGCGTCGACACCCGCGTCGTCGAAGTACTGTTCGATGTGCTGCCCGCCCAGGATGGCCAACCCGGCACCGCAGTTCCCCTCGTACCAGGCCAGGCGGTCGATGTCTTTATCGATACCGGTACGTGATGCGAAAGCCAGCAAAAATCAAACTGCACACGAACCTGCGCTAAACAAAGCAATGTTGTTCGCATCGTCGAGTCGCTCAGAATTATCCCGGCTTGATCGTCGCAGCCTGATCTACCGTGGCTGATTGCACCAGCCATAGGCAGCAGCACCCAAAGGCGCGGTTCGACCTTCAGAGTCCGAAACCGCATACCAGAAACTTGTGGTTGCCGAATTGGTCGCGTACAAGTGCCGCGCAGCCCAGTCACGCCCGAGATTCTCAACCTTCTCCACCCCGTCATTGGGAGCCTTGAACAACTCGCTCGAGCCATCGATATAGGCGATGTGTCCACCCTTCTCATGGCGAGTCGTCAGTTGATCCTTATTGCCAAATCGACCGTCGCGGAATATCCCGTTGTACCACGTGGTGCTCTCTTCAAAGAAGATTGGCACGCTGCGCATCCGCGTCATCTGGTCAAACCAGTTGATGCGATACTGAGCGACCGCACCATTGCCAGGTGGGATGTACGCGAAGTTGGTCGTCGTCGAGAGCCGCGTCCCTTCCGCCTCGTCCAGCATGGTGTAGTCAAACTGCACGCCCAGATCCACGCCCCACAAGTTCCACTGGACAGCCCCATCGTCACGACGACGCTTGTTGACGGGACAACTCACAACCTCGTGTGCGTCCGAAACATACTGAAACAGAAATCCCGGCTTGCGAACACCGTTCGTGTTGATCATCGCCCACAACGCAACATCCGAAGGGGGCGAACCAGGGTCCTGATTCGGCAATTGCGGCCCGCGCGGCCAACTTTGCCGCCACGCGACGGGCCAAATTTCTTCCTTGAAGTCCTGCGCGTAACTGATCGCCGCTTGCCCCATCTGCTTGGTATTCACCAGACACTTGAGCGTCCGTGCCGTATCCCGCGACTTTCCCAAAGAGGGCAACAGCAGCCCAATCAAAAGTGCAATCACGCCAATCACCACCAACAACTCAATCAACGTAAAGCCGCGGCCATCTGTGCGAGATCGACATGACGCAAGTGATTGAGAATATTGAAAACCTTGAGAAGATTGTTGTGTCATATCGGACCCACGATGATCAGTCGCAGAACGCGACCGATGTGTGAATAAAAAAGCCCAGGATCGGCCAAGCGCACCGCAGTACGCCCACCGCTCCAAACCAAACACAACCCCACAAGACCCGGACTTGTCCCATCAAGCCACGAGAAAGCCCGACGAAACACCCCCTAAGTCGTTCAATCTAATCGAATTCCAGCGTTTGCACAAGCGCTGGACACAGATTTATTCACAGGAAATGCTTCCAAGACCAGTTTGGTGTATGCGTTCAGACCAATTGCCCCAGATAACCCTGGTGTCATTCTGCGCTACGGGGATCGAACATACACTAAGTCCTTGTTAGCACAGGTGATTCCATCCCCGCCCTTTCCAGTTTCCCCACGCACGCTTCCCAGCCCCCTAGGCCTGTCCTGGCAGGCATTTGTGGATGCCTGCGCCGGGGCGATTGTCTATCAGCCTGTCACAAACAACGGGGTCGGCCATTGGGGTGGCCGTCAAGGTGCTCTCGAAACCTATCGCGCCTTCTACCGCGAAGGCCCCGCCATGCTCTCGCGGGTTCGCGTCCGCGATGGTTTCCGCGCGCCGTGGGCCGATCCATCCACCGCGGCGGACTTTCTTCCCACGGTCGTGCGAGAATTGCGCGAAGCATCCGCCGAGGGGCTGGTCATCAAGTTCCTCACTCGCATTCCCGCCGCAGTGACCACCGTCGATGGGCACGGGCACGAAACCACACTCGCTCCCTCAACGTCCGAGATTACCCGACAATTGACGCACCTTGAGGTCGAGAGCGTGCTCATTCCCATGGTCGGTGCCACCAAGGTCCCCAAGTACACCCTTTGTGTCAGCAGCCAGGTGGGGTGCGCTATGGGCTGCACCTTCTGTGAAACCGCGCAGATGGGCCTGATTCGTTCGCTACTGCCTCATGAGATTGTCGGTCAGTGGTACGCCGCGAGACACTTGCTTGGCAGTGAAGCAGGCACGACTGCATCGCCTTCCCCCTCCAACATTGTCTTCATGGGTATGGGTGAGCCTATGGACAACTTGCCCAACGTCATCGACGCGGTGGACATTTTGAAGGACAACAACGCCTGTGGCATCGCTGTCAGCCGCATCACCATCTCCACGGTGGGACGTGTGGACGGCATCCGCGCACTTGCGGAGAAAGTTCGCGAGCCCGGCTGGCACCGCCTCGGCATCGCGCTCTCGCTCAACGCCCCCAACGACGAGGCTCGCTCGCGGATCATGCCCATCAACCGCAAGTACAACCTTCAGGCTGTCCAAGAAGCCTTGATCGCCTGGCCCGAATACGCGGGCAACAAAATCTGCGTCGAGTATGTTCTTATCCCAACCGAGAACGACACGCGCGAACACGCCCACCAAGTCGCTCAGTTCATTGCTCCGTTTGGCCTGCACAAGACCAACAGTGGCCAACCCAGCAACGGCAGCGTCCGCGCCGTGCTCAACCTCATCCCCTACAACCCGCGCCGCAACAGTCCTTGGCCAGCCCCAACCGAAGACCAGATCGATGAGTTTATGGGCTGGCTGACCGAAGAAGGCGTGTTTGTGAAGCGCCGTCGCACCAAGGGCCGCCGCATGATGGGAGCCTGCGGCCAACTGGGCAGCGAACAGATTCGGCGGAGGCAGGTCGTGGTGCCGACGATTAGCAAGTAGCGATCGTCACTGTGTGGGGCTTGATTGTGAAGGCTGCAAGCAGCGAATGGAAGACGAAGATTTATTCGTAGTCAGGACCGATGCAGCGGAGAATCGTCGCTCGCTGTCGGTGACGGCTTTTCAATCAGCTTTGAGACACGCTGACGAAGCACCAGTATCGTCAAGATGCCGATTATGCTGGTTCCCGCGAGAATGCTCGCGACAACCGTGCGGTCGTTTAATCCAAGCCAAAGCACCACGCCCAGCACCACGACAACCAGTCCAGTGGCAAAGATCTGTCCAAGCCTTCGTTCCAATCGATCTTTGACAGCGTCTTCGACTTCTGCGAGAGTGATCGTCCGCTCCAGTTCGCGCCGATGTCTTGATTGCTCCTCCGCCATCCGAACGATGCGTTCTGGAAAACTGGAATCAATCGATGCGTACTCGTGCAAGATGTTAGGGTGCGGAAGTGGACCTTCCCAATGCGATGCAATCAGCGTCACGCTATCTTGCGTCGATTCCTCTTGCTCCGGCTCAAGGTTCGATTGAGTCGAAGAGGGCAAGTTGCTCGGCTTCTTTGCCAACTCGGTGTCCGTTGTCGGTTGCCGCTTGCTTGTTGACTCGGAGTCTGGCATCGGCGGGTAGAGTATCCCGCACTGTTGCTATCGCCTTGCGAACATCCTTGCCCACAACGATCCAGTCGCTTGCGATCACAGCGCCATCGGGTAACTTCCTCGACAGGACTGTTCGCTGCCTCAACGATAACTGATGGCGAACAGGGACAAACACGCTCGCCGCTCCGTCCAACAAGTTGATCATTGCGTTGCTCATCGACTGCTCCACACAGTATATGTTCGTGCTTTGGATAGCGCATGTTCATCGGCTATCTGAACGAAGAACGATTGATTCGATCAGCCACACGCGTCTGTGTGTGTAAAGTCTTATAATTCAAGAACTTGTAGCCAAAGACAGCGACTGACGTATTGTCGTAGCCTCAAGTGTTCACCGCTTGCTCTTCTTGCTGTTGACCTTCTCGGCACGAGGAAACAGCCGGGGTGTTGCCACCCGCTTACCCAGCACCACGATCTGACCCGTGGGCGTCGGCACGATCGTGTCCACCACGCACTTGAGTTCGTGCAGCACCGGTTGTGCCTCTTCGATCTCCTGCGGTGCCTTGGCCCCCTTGATCAGCGCGATAGTGCCCCCGATCTTCGCAAAGGGCACCGTGATCTCGGCCAGCACCTTGAGCGCACCCACCGCCCGCGCCACCACCGCATCAAACTGTTCCCGCTTCGCGCCCTCACGCTTGGTGATGCCCTTCGCGTCCGCGCGAGTGCCGATGTCATGGGCCGCCACTTCCGCCCGCGCTGTCAAGGTCGTGCAGTTGGTAAGCCCCAGTCGCGAGATCGTTGCGTCCAGGAATGCGATCTTTTTGGCAGTTGCGTCCAGAAGCGTGAACTTGAGGTGCGGTGCACAGATCGCCAGGGGTAATCCGGGCAGGCCCCCGCCCGTGCCCACATCGATCACGCTGGCCCCTTCGGGCAAGTCCGCGAGTACCGCGAGCAGCGAGAGCGAATCCAGCACGTGCCGATCCCACGCCTTGTCGTGATCCGTCACCGCCGTGAGATTCGCGCGTGTGTTCGCATCCAGCAGGCAGGCCAGAAATAGCCCGAGTTTCTCTATATCGCCCTTGTCAAACTCGATCCCCATCGACGATGCTTTCTCGCGCAGCCACGCCGGTTCGCCAAGTGTCTGCAGCGATGAAAAATCAAACATGAGGGGAATGCGAGACCCACTGGGGCCTGGGGAGATCGACATGCTGCATTGTTGCAGGTTGTGCGGCCCGGGAAGCAACAAACCATCATTGCAAAGGATTGCCGCGATCAAACCAATGGCTGCTGCTGCGACAGGCAGTGAATCGCCCCCAATCCCCAGATCAAGTCCGAGCAGTCAATCCCCACGACCGCACGCTTATGCCCGCACGCATCGAGCGCACGCTGCAAGGTAGCCAGCGCTTTTTTTTCCTGCTTCTTCTGGCCAAACGTCGGCACCAGCAGCGCCCCGTTGACGAAGTAAAAGTTCGCGTAGGTCGCGGGCACTCGCTGTCCCTCGATCTCCACCACGCCGGGCATGGGAATCGTGACGATGGTGTAGCGTCCGCCATCGGGATGGCGCGCCAATTCGAGTCGGCGCAGGTTGTCTCGCAGGATGGCGTGGTTCTCGTCCCTGGGATCTTCCTCGACCGTGGTCACGATCGTGCGTGCATCGATGAACCGGGCCAGATCGTCGATGTGCCCGTCGGTGTCGTCCCCGACGATCCCCTCACCCAGCCACAGCACGTGCTCCTGCCCGTAGTAGTCCTTGAGGAATGTCTCGATCTGGCGCTTGTTCAGATTTGGATTGCGGTTCTTGTGGAGCAGGCACGCCTCGCTCGTCATCACCACGCCATCCCCGCTGAACTCGACCGCGCCACCCTCCATGATCACATGCACGCCCTTGTGCCTGGGATAAAAAATCCCCGCAAAGCCCTTGATCTTGCTCGCCGCGAACGCTTCCCCGATCCGAGTTGGTACCTGATCGTCGCTGTCAAAGGGCGGGTACTTACCACCCCACGCGTTGAAGCCCCAGTCCACAATCGCAAACGAAGTCCCCTTCACCACAAATGCCGGTCCATGATCGCGACACCAACTCTCGTTGGTCATGATGTGGTGGAAGTTGATGCGATTGGCAACATGCGACTTGGGCACGCCGTGCTCTATCAGTTGCTCGCGCACGATCCGCTCGTAGTTTTCATTGGGCACGTTGATGTGTACCCGTTCACGGGGAGTGATCTCGCGGATGATCGCCGCCATGGCGCGAGGCACGGTGTGATAGCGTCCGGGAAAACTGATACCCTCGGGCCTGGGCCAACTGAACCACGTTCCGCTGTGTCTGGCCCACTCGGGTGGAAACACAAAGCCGTGATCCTTGGGCGTGCCCGAAAGCACTTTGAGTTTCGAAGCCTTGGTCTTTGGCGGGGTTGGTGCTGATATCGCTGCTGGCATGGTCGGGCCTTCTCCGCACTATGGATGAACGAAAACCCAGCGTAGGAAGTGCTCTCGCACGTCCGTTTATGCCGTCTGTCGCGCCTCGCGAGCCTGGGCAACGCATGCTCTGGCCAGATTTACACGTTGTACCGAATGACCCCGCCCCGCCGGTCGATGCGCAGGAACGACCGACGAGTCGTGGCGTGACTCACGGGCAACGAGCCTGGGCGGACCTCATCGTCGGCAGTGTGGAACAGGAGATACTTGCATGGCTCGTCTGACCCGGAACGTCTCGACCTCCCGCAACGCTTTCGTGCTCGCCCTCGTGGTGGGCTGCTGCTCGCTCGCCGGCGCTCTGCCCAACCAGAACGCCAATCAGCATGCGTCTGCGAACGCTGGCAACACCTCCTTTCAGGCCAAAATCCAGTCCCTCGTCGGCGAGTGGCAGGGCACCTGCGAAGTCCAGTGGGCCGCCAACGACACCACCACCACCGAACTTAACGTCTCCGTCAAGGCCAACGCCAACGGCGGCGTGCTCGTCGCCTATGACAGCTTCGCCCGTGGTAAGACCATCAGTGGCGTCGCCAACTGGTCGATCAGCAACAACCAACTCTCGTGCAGCAACTATGACACCCGCAGCGACTGGCAATGCAACTTCAACGCCGCGCTGCCCGCCAGCAACCAGGCCAGCCTGACTGGCACCAGCAGCGGCACGTCCTATACCCAGAACATCAACTTCCGCGACGACGGCAAGGTGGTGATCGAGTATTACAAGGCTGGGGCCAACAACACCCAGGAACTGGTCCAGCGTTTCACGATGACCCGCCTGTCGAGCGACAAACTCAGCAGCGCCAGCGCCTATCTCGACGATGCCAAACTGCTCGCCAAGGTCAACTACACCAACAGCACCAAGACCGCTGGCGTGAACAGCAACGAGTAATCACTCGACGCGTGCCACCAACTGTGGTTTTGTACGGTCGGTGCGATGGCAATCAAAGCCATGCACTCAGAAACTAGTACTTGCTCCCACCGCCCCGCACCAACGCGGGGCGTTTTCGTTGATCACGGCCGCGCAAACCACCCCTTGACCACCTGCTGCAGGGCCAGCCGCTTGAGCCAGGCGTTGGCCTTGTCCGCGATGCGATAACGCACGTTCTGTTGGACCAGTTCCAGCGCCCGCTGCTCCACGCTCGCGTCATCGCCCGCGCCGGATGCAACCTGTTCAAGCCGGATGCAATCGCCCAGCATGAGTCGTGCCGTTCGCCCCGGCTCTGGCGAAAGGTCGACATACTTCGCGTTGAGGCGCGCTCGCAGCAGGTGATGGCGCTTCCGCGATAGTGTGTGCATCATCGACGATCCGCGCAGGCGATGCACCACCAGAAACTCGGGCACGACTTCCCCCGCTCCAAATCGCTGGACCATCCTGCAATAAAGGTCCCAATCTTCATACGCGGGCAGATCAACGTCATACCCGCCCACCTCCAGCACCCGGTCCCGCACCATCAGCGCCACGCTACTGCTCGCGGCATTCATCACGGGCATTAGCGTCGCCTCGCCCCCAAGCGGAATCCACCCCGCAACCGGCGCATCAGGCTCCTTGTCAAAGGATCGCAAGGGCGATGTCACGAACGACGCGTCGGGGTTGCGATCATGGGCCGCAACAAACCGCTCAATCGCGTGCGCCTCCAGCATGTCGTCGCTATCAAGTGGCAGCACATATCGCCCCCGCGCGTAGCCCACGCCCGCGTTGCGAGCCGCGCTCAGGCCCGCATGGGGCAACCGCAGAATCCGCAGGCGTGTCCCGTCACTGGTCCTTTCCAGTGCTTCCAGCGACGCGATGGTCGCGGGATCTGTCGAGCCATCATCAACCACGATGGTTTCAAAGTCCCGCATGGTTTGCTCGCGCAGGCTCCGCAGCGTGTCGGGCAAAAACTCGTGCAGGTTGTAGATGGGCACGATAACGCTGACCAGCGGCGTCTCGCTCGGCGCACGCACAATACCAGAGTCCGCGCGTGTTCGATGGACCTGTGCGTCCCGAGCCTCGCGCACCTCTGCAAGAAACTCGACATACCTGTTCGCTATCGCACGCGGCTCGCACAGCACACGAATCCGCTCTGGTGCGTTGGCCCGCGTCCGCGTCCGCAGTCCCTCGTCGCTTACCACGCGCTCGATGCACGATGCCAGCGACTCCGCGTCCCCAGCCTTCGCAAGCAGCCCCGACTCACCATCGATGATGATGTCGCACATCCCGCCCGCATCCGTCCCCACCACGCAGCATCCCATCGCCATCGCCTCGGTGCAGGCAAACGGAAAGTTCTCCCACAGGCTGGGCACGCACACGCACGTCGCATCGCGATAAATCACGCCCAAACTCGCCCGATCCACCCTGGGCACGAAGCGGAACACGTCGCGATGGGCCGGCTCGATCATGGTCTCCAGCCATGCGCGATAACTCCCACCCAGCGGACCGGTATTCGTGTCCTCTCCGATCAATCGGACCCGAAGCGACGGAACCCGCTGCTCCCCAAGCAAGCGCTGCACCGCCTCCACAAGCACATGCACGCCCTTGCGCCGCTCATATCGACCACAATACACGATCGTCGGAACCTCGCCCCGCGCAACCTCCACGCGAGCAACCCCGCCACTAGATGCACGCCACCCCATCTCCTCGCGCTGCTGCTCGAGCGGGATTGGCAGCGCGATCACCCGATGCGCCGGCAGCGTCATGCCCTGTCGCGCCGCTTCCCCCGCTATCTCCGACCAGATTCCTTCGCAGGGTGGCACCAGCGCATCGGCGTGACGAATCGCCCACGCCTCCATGTGCTCCACCGTCGCGCGCTCCTGATCCAGCCAATCGTCCTGATTGATCGCGCGGATATGTCGGATCGTCATGTGCGTCCGCACGCACAATACTGCCTCCGCAAAGGCTCCCAGTGTCCGCTTGGCCCGTATGCTGAAGTAGGCCTCGCCCAGAAAATCAGGAAACTCGATAGCGTCAAACGCCTTGCGCTCGTGCAAGTCGCGCAGCGTCTCCCATAATGCCCACGAGTATCGCTGTGGCTGAGCCGCGAAGGCTGGCAGCCCCGCCATGCTCTTGGGAAATGTTCCCTCCTGATCGACAAAGTGGAACTGCACCCCGGTGCGAAGTTTTGGCCCCTCGCGCACGGTTCGCGCATCCCCCGTCACAACATGGACTTCATGTCCCGCGTCCGCGAGCGCCCGCGCTGCCAGCGACGCGTACGTCCCCGCGCCCCAGCCCTGGAACGGCGCGAATTCCTTGCTGGCCAGAGCGATGCGCATAAGTAGTCTGGTGTCCAGAGCCGCCCACGAGTCGCGTCCATGTTGCGAATCGTGCCTCGTGAAGGTAGCGCCGTGCATGGTGCCCCGCCAGCCTTCTATGCTGCTGCGTGTCCAGAGCGCCAGCGGCTCAAAACTCCGACCATCCACACGCCCTCTTGGCGCGGGCCCGCTCCATCGCCGACGTATTCACTCACGCATATCCCGCGTGGTTCGTGCTGGTCTGGTTCGCCTCCACACTCTTTCTCCTGGGCGATATCGGCTTCTGGAACGATGACTATTTCCTCGCCCAGCACGCCATCTTGCAAAGCCAATCAACTGGCCAAACAAACCAGTCCAATACGTTCTTCCACTTCCTTCCCTCGCCCACGCCCTTCGATGCACCATCAGCCACCACTGGCCTCTGGAGGCCCCTGCTCACTATCGCAGTCACCACACTCCTCGCCCACGCCTGGGACCATCCGTGGATTGTCCACGCACTGCTGGCAGTATCTCATGCCTTGACGGCCCTACTGCTCTACGCCTTCCTCCGCACGATTCGCCGTTCCAGTTTCGCCGCCAGCGTTTGGTCCTTGCTCTACCTTTGCTGGCCCGCCCACTTCGAAGTCGCCCTCTGGGCCAATGGTTTCCTCACGGGCGTCGCCGCAGGATGCTTCCTGCTCTGCGCCATGGTGTATGTCCGCTGGGCCCGTGACGCCGAACTGGCATCAAACCTTTCAAGCTATAACACAGCACGTCCATGGTGGCTCATTGCCTTGATGATGCTCGTCGCTTGCCTGCTTGTCGCCGCAAACGAGCAACCCGCCGGTGCCTTTCTTTCGCTTCCACTGCTCTACGTTGCCAGTCGCCCAGGCCCGCTCGACCGCGCCACGCCGTCCCCACGCGCATCGTGGATTCTCTTGATGGGCTTGCCCATTGCTGTCATTGCCCTCGTGCTCGCCTTCGCCGTGGGCATCGTGGTCCTGACGCACAGTGGTGCCGGCGCGACCACTGGCTTTGTCGCGCCAGCATGGTGGTCCCGTCGACTCGTCTCCGTGCTCGATGGTGCGTGGCGGGGCGTAGGCCTTCAAACCGTCGGCACAGGCGCCTTCGAACTGGGCCTTGCAACGTTGCGTGAGCGCGCCTCCCGAGCGAGCCTGATTCTCGTTGCGGTCATCCCCATCGCCCTTTTCTTCCTTCACTCGCGAGCGAAGTCATGCACGCCTTCGCGTGTCAATCACGCCACGATCCTCGCGACCAGCCCGCCCCTCCGACGCGCCGCGCTCGCCTGTGCTGGTCTCGCGATCATGCTGGGCGGCATCATTCCCCTCGTCCTCGTGAACGCAGAGATTCGCCCGCGCATGCTCGCCATCGTTTTCATCGGCCTTGCCGTTTTCGTTTCGGGCATCACCGATCGCATCGCTCTTGCCCTCCGCCCATACTCCAAAGCCTCAGCACGCTTCTCCTTGCTTTGCATGCTCCTCGCTGCGTCTGCAATTTTCTTCGGCACCGTCTCCATGATCGGCGTGCAACGAGCCTTCCAGATTCGCTGGCGCACCGATCAGCGACTCGCCGCCACGCTCCGTTCGCAGTTTCCCGCGCCCGGTGCCAATGCCGTGCTCATGCCACTCCGCTGCGATGACTGGCCCATCCAATCATCACACCAGTCTTTCAACGAGTACTTTGTCGGTCCCTACTTCTGGTCCTTTGCATATGCACCCTTCTCTCGTATCGCATTCGCCGACCCCTCGATCACATCATCCTTCGTGCATCCCTTGATCCCACTCGTCTACATTGCAACCCCCACCCATGCCCTGCGGCATGGCCCGATGCCATATCCCAACGACCAAGTGTTTTTTCCCTCGCCCAGTGATACAGATACAGGCGCAGAGATAGGTGCCGATGCGACCATCGCCGCCGCCGGCTGGCTAGAGGATCAACTCCCGCCCCGCACATATTGGGTCGCATGGGACCGCGTCATCCCCTTCGTCGTTCGCCCCGAAGGCGGCGTGGACTTTGTCACCCAACTGGCGTTCCGGGTTGATGGACTCAACGGCCCGATTGTCCTCAAAGTCCGTATCCCGCGCACCGCCGATCGCGCCGACGCAGGAACTTTCAAACATCTGACCTGGGTCATCGACCTGCCGCACCCTCCCAGGCGTAAATAACCAAAGCCAAAGAACCAGAACCAGAACCAGAACCAGAACTAGACCCAGGCCCGTCCCTGAGTGTGCCCGCCGCATCGTCACACATCCGCCCTTCCCTCCTCCCCATACCCTCCGCATCCCATGACCGCCCCACAGCCCCAACACAGAACCGATATCAAGGAAACGCTCACCAGCATCATCATCGCCTTCGCGATGGCGTTCCTGTTCCGTGGCTTTGTGGTCGAGGCCTTTCTGATTCCCACTGGCTCCATGGCCCCCACCCTCCGAGGCCAGCACCACCAGTGGAAGAGCCCCGACTCCGGTGCCGAGTGGGCCGTGGGGCCTCCCTCGGACGGTCGAGGCACCAGCACCAGCGTGCGCGGCTTTGATCCCAACACAGGCCGCGAACTGGAAGGACCATTCCGCAGCCGCGCTGGCGATCGCATCTTTGTGATGAAGTATCTCTACTCCATCTATGACCCCAAGCGCTACGACGTCGTGGTCTTCAAGAACCCCACCGACCCCACCCAGAACTTCATCAAGCGACTGATTGGCCTGCCCAATGAACAACTCGCCCTTATCGATGGCGATGTCTTCACTCGCACGCCCCGCCCCGACGATGCCAAGGACGTTTCATCCTGGCAACTCCCAGGCTGGTCCGTCGCCCGCAAGCCCGAGCGCATCCAGCGCCAACTCTGGCTCCCCGTATTTGACAGTTCCTTCTCACCACTGCGAGACACCGTCAACGGGCGACTCTGGACTTCGCCCTGGCGCGGCAACGACAGCGCCGGCAACCCCAGCAAAGACTGGAAGTTCAACAGCACGGGCGTCTACGAACTCAATTCGCCCGATCCCGTTCGCCTCGACTGGGATGCCAGCAAGTATCCCATCTTCGATACCTACACCTACAACGTCCTGCCAGTGGGTAATGAATACCCCGTCGATCCGCGCTCCCAAGTCAGGCTCCAGGGAGCCAATGGCAACATGGCCTATCCCGTCAGCGACCTACGCATGTCCATGGGCCTGCGCCCCCAGTTGCCCGGTGCAATCGTCGCCGCCTGTGTCCAGACCCGCGGCCAGATATTTCGCGCTGATATCAGCGGTACCAGCGTCCAACTCCGCATGCGACCCGTCGCCAACGCCGATGGCCCAGAGCAAGCCCCCTGGACCACGCTTGCCACCGGCACGCTCGATCAACCCCTTCCCGTCGGTAAAGTCACCAACGTCGAGTTCTGGCACGTCGACCAGACTCTGCAACTGTGGATCAACGACGCTCGCATTGCCTACGCCACCTACGACTGGTCCCCGGAGCAGCGTATTGCCGGCGCGATGAATCTCGCGCCCAAGGACTTCGTGCAGACTGGCAACCCGCTCATCCGCGAAACCATCTACTCGCGCCCCAGTGCATGGTGGGAGTTCTCCGGCACTCCCCTCTCCCTCTCCCGTGTGCGCATGGATCGCGACATCTTTTATCAGCCCTCCATGCAATCAGGCCGCTATGGCGGCAACACCATCGTCCCCGCCCTTGCCACCCACCCCTCTACCACGCTGAACCTGGGTACAGATCACTTCTTCGTCTGTGGCGACAACAGCCCCAGCAGTCTCGACGGCCGCCTCTGGGAAACCGTCAACCCCTGGGTCCGCTGGATCGAGCCTCGCGTTGGCATCGTCCACCGCGATCTGCTCATCGGCAAGGCTTTTTTCGTCTACTTCCCCGCCCCACAATGGCAGTTTGGTCTCCCTATTCCCGACGTCGGCAGCATGCGCTGGATCTGGTGAAGCGCTGTCTGTCTGAGGCCGACGTCCATGCCGAATACAAATCACCCGTCATGCTTATCACTCAAGGCATGAATCCCTCAACGCACGCTCACGATCGCAAGCGAGGGTGGCGTGAGGGCAAGGTGGGACGTATTGACAGTTCGAATCGAAGTCGTCGCGAGGCTTCACGTTTCTCCGTGCCTCCGCAACCCGGCACCCGTTAGTACGCCTTCTCAACGCTCGAGCCGGGATAGAACGTCCCGATCATCTTGCGCCAGTCCCATCCCAGATCTGCGAAGCCCTTCGCGCACCACTGGCACATGCCCACTGCATGCCCCCAGCCTCTGCCTGTGAACTCCACCTGGCTTGCCCAGACCCGCACCGATACATCACCGCTATGCACGCGGTTATCGCGAGTGATGGGCGCTAATCCCGAGACCGCCTCGTTGCAACTCTCACGCAGTTCCTCTGCTGCGAGCGTGTATTCACCGCCCCGATCGTCAGAAACTGTATATTGATCGGGCCTGCCACCATCGTTGAATTCCTTGACAGTGACTTCTCGAATCCGCGACAGGCTGGCGATCTCGTGCGAGGTGCGCCGTCCCCAGGCTCTCATGCGCTGCGAGATGTCATCATCGCTGCGTGTCACGCTCCAGCGATAAAAGGTTGCCCGCTGGCAGGCGTGCTCGCGTTCCTTCGCCTGCAGCACCGGATCCTTGTTGAACTCCCGATCAGGGCGCATGGGCCAGGTTGTCCCCGCGCTGGCGGGCCGCCCGCCGCACGTGCTGCTGTAGTACGCGCGGATTAGGTGGCCGTCGTTGGTGATGACCATCCCGCGCGTGCTTCGGACCGATTCGTTCGCGAGGCTGCTCTGCGCCAGCCCGCCAAACACCTGATCCGCGTCCGTGTCTTCCACGTCAAACGCGCGGTTCTCGCTCCGCGCACGCCATCGTTCATGGATCGCGTATGTGCGCGCCGCGACCGCCTGAGCCTCATAAGTCTGGCGAGGCCAGTCCTTGAACAACTCGTGCGTCAGCACCCCCGGCAGGTAACTCTCCAACCCCATGACCATCACCACATCAAACGATGATGGTGCATTGGTCCAAAGCGGGCGAATCATCGCCAGCCCGGGATACGCCGTGCCATTGACACGCACTGCGCTATCGAGGGTCTTCCCGCCCGTTGTGCCGGTGGGCGTGATGGGCACCACCTCGATTTCGTTCCCGAAACCCCACTCCCGCGTCGTGCCCGTGGCATCACGCACGCTCACGCCCTTCGAACTACTCGTGACGCGCACTGGAGTGGTCATGGATGATGGACTGCCCACGCTCGCCCCGGTTTGACGCACCACCACCCGCTGTGGCCCCGTCAGTTCCACACTCCCCGATCCCTTCAGAATTCGCACCCGAATATCCGGCTCTTCCCGGAACATCCCTGCAACCTTCGGACCAGTCGGCTTGTCTTGCAACGCATTGGGGATGTCGCGCAGCGATTGGCAGGCCATCAGGGCGATCATGCTCAGCAAGCACGCCGCGATCACCACTAGCGCGCGCACGCCACGCACCCATCCCTCACCCGCAGGCCAGTTCTCTCCAACGCCAACAGTTTGGGTGTTGTATGCTGTACGCATGGTTGCTCTTCCCTTCGCGCGATGCTGTCCATCGCTCGGTCCATTGCCTTGGTCGCCCGCAGCGCGTGCGATCACCGCTGCCTTATCAGGCACACTGTTCACCATCGGCCTGTCGGCCTGCGTGACAGCAAAACCGCCGCCCTCGGTTGTTGCGGGTTCCCACGTCTCACCCGCCATCAGCCTCTCGACCTCCACCTCGGGTGCTGGAGCGGGTGCGCGACACGTGATCGTGATTGACTGCCCAACCCCGGGCTGGACCCCGACCCTGGACCAGATACGCCCCGCGTTCCGGTCCAATCAGGCCTATGTGACCCTGCGCGAGCCCAATCCGGCGTTTATTTATCCCCAGGTCATGACCAGTGTCCGAATCGGAACGTCCGTGCCCACCGACCAGACCCTTGAGGTGTTCGCTCGGGTGCTGACCTTTGGAACCATCGTGGACGATGAGACGGGTGTCTATCGCGCAGTGAAACTCGAGCCAGCACCTCAAAGGTGATGGACCAGCAATGCCATTGACCAGGAACCGAACCGACTTGTGGAGGACTCGTGCGCGATGATCCCGAACTGTTCGCCCTGCTTCGCCTGACGCTGACTCGCGGGCTGGGTCCGGTCCTGATCAGGCGACTAGTTGCCCGATTGGGATCCGCGGCGAAGGCTTGCATCTGTTCACCCGCTGACCTTCAACAGATCGAAGGCATTGGATCGGCCAAGGCACGAAGCATCGCTGAGTCCTTGGTTGCTTCCGAGGCCGCAGCGACCCGCGAGTTGGCGCTGTGCGAGCAACTGGGCGTCACACTGGTCTCGGCCTTTCAACCAACATATCCCCAACTCCTCGCGCCATTGCCCGATGCTCCTGTTCTTCTCTATATGAAGGGCGCGTTCGTTGCCGAGCGAGACCGCTTCGGGGTGGCGATCGTTGGATCGCGATCATGCACAACGTATGGCCTTGAGCAATCAAGCCGTTTTGCGCGCACGCTCGCGGGTGCTGGACTAACCATCGTCTCAGGCGGAGCGTCGGGCATCGATACCGCCGCCCATCAGGCGACAGTCGATGCTGGCGGTCGCACGATCGCGGTCCTGGGCTGTGGCCTTGCAAAGTGCTATCCCCCCCAGAACCAGCGGCTCTTTGAACGGATAGTGGAGTCAGGCCAAGGCGTTCTGCTCTCCGAGTTGCCCCTCACAACGCCACCCGCCGCCGAGAACTTTCCCAGTCGCAACCGGATCATCTCGGGCCTGTCCTTGGGGGTGGTGGTGATCGAGGCGGCGCGAGGGTCGGGTGCGCTCATCACAGCGAAGGTTGCAGCGGAAGATCACGGGCGCGAAGTCCTGGTCTTGCCCGGTCGCGTTGATTCCCCCTCGATTGCGGGCAGCCTCGACTTGCTCAAAGAGGGCGGGGGCCTGCTGGTGACCGAACCTGGCGATGTGATCCACGCGCTCGAATCGTGCGCTCGCCACGCATCCCGAGGCAGCCACGGAGTCAGGTTCACGCCGACAAGTTCGTCGGGCGATGGCAGGCTCCCGGACTTGTTCACGAGCGGGCCATCAAGTAGAGGCGATGCAAAGCGAGAACTGCCGTTGAGTGATGCGCAGCGCGCAATCGTTGCTGCACTGCGCGAGCCGGGAACCGTGGACCAGATCTGTGAACGAAGCGGCTTGAGCGTCGGTCAAGTTCGTGGCGAACTGACGATGCTCGAAATTCAGAAGCGGGTTTATCGCCGGGGAACGGTTTTCACGCTGAGTTGAGGGCTGCCGAGATTCAAATCGTATGTTCATAAGTTATTGCTGACAAGAAACTTGTGTGACGATATAGGAAAACCGCAAAAAAACCAAACAGATTGCTTGACGAGAGGTGCGGTTTGTGGTATGCTAAAAGAGACCGAACAGGAATTCGGAATATTGATCGCCGAAACAGACCTTTGTCGATAGTTCGAAATCGACTATGCAAGGCGTGTCTCGTCGAAAGACGAGTGAAAGTGTATCGGCACACCAAGACGGGCGGAGCCCTGAGGATCACAGTGCATTCATTCACGCGTGGAATCGCGCGAGGTGAAAGCGAGGTGCCCAGGAGTATGGATATGAAGCCGCACGGACGCGACGGACACAATAGTAAGGTTTCGGTTTGTGCAGTACCGCTCGAAGCAACGTTCGAAGTACCGCTCAAGGCAACGGTGCCACCTGACTGGATCACAAGCAGATCTGTGATGCACAACATGGACGAGTGCATGCCGCAGCCGGTGATCCGCCTCGGACCGGGCGGAGACTACAGGACGGACTACATCCCCGGGGAGCACCCTGGCGAGTTGGATTCAGTGGAATTGGAAGTTGCCGATTTGGACATCCAGTTGGACATGGATTTAGACACGGATTTGGTGACAGAGTCAGTCACACAGTCGCGTAGTGGACTAGCAGTTGAAGTCGGTCGGTATGGCGGTTTGGTCCTGGGCGATGCCCATGGTCGGGCAGGCGGGCGGGGTCGGGCAGTGGGTCGTGGCCAGTCAGTGGACCCGGCTCAAAGCCAGGCTGGTGAAGTGGTTGGGATTGGCGGGATGCTATCTGATGTTGCAGGACATGTGGCCAGTTCCCTGGCTGATGGCTTGGCGCGACTGGTTGGCATCCTCACGACGTCGGACGGCATGCTGGAGCGTCAGCAGTTAGCGCTCTTCCGATTGCGACACTTGGCAACGACCAGTGCCCATGCATTGGAGCACACGGCCCCGAAGCGGACTAGGCATGGAACGGCGCATGGAACGGCGGCGAGTCGGACGAGTGCGAGGACAGTCGCCCAGTCGGCAGGACCGATTGGCGACCGGATTGATGAGAGCGGCGCAGGCGGAACCAGGGGCGATGGCGTGGCCCGGGGCGGGCGCGAGGCAGATGGCAGAGACGGAGGCCGGCGCGGCAGTGGGGGAGATGAGGGCTGGCACGCTGCCGATGAGTCTCAGTGGGCAGGCAGTCAGTCTGGAATCAATGTTGCTCGAATTGGCAATACTGGAATTGGCGGTAGAAGGGGTCCTGATCAGGTGAATCGTTTCTGCAACGAAGAACCTGTTGAGTTGGGGCCTGAGCAATCAACGAACGACGCACACGCCACAGTGGGAAGCGAATTTGTCTCCCAACGCGGCACTTGGAGAAGGAAGCACGAACATGAATCTGACACCCAAGCAACTGAAGATTCTGCAACTCATTCGCGACTGGCGGGTGCGCCGGGGTTATTCGCCGACGATGCAGGAACTGGCCGACGAGATCGGCGTGAGCAAGGTGACGGTCTTCGAGCACGTCGAAGCCCTCATCAAAAAGAACGCGCTCGTGCGCGAGCCCAACAAGGCACGCTCTTTGTCGATCGCTGATGGTGTCTCCGTCCCCGACGAGTCTCGCCCGATGCGGTTCCCGCTGGTCGGCAAGATCGCCGCGGGCCACCCCATCGAGCGGGTCGCCAATGAGGACGAGATCGACCTTGCCGACATGCTGGGGCAGGATGCCCTGTCCAGCACCAGCACCTTTGCCCTCAAGGTCGAGGGCGACAGCATGCGGGACGAAGGCATTCTGGATGGCGATTACATCCTCGTCGAGCGCACGCAAACGGCCACCAACGGTGAGCGCGTCGTTGCGCTGCTTCCCGATGGCTCAACCACGCTCAAGACCTTCTTCAAGGAGGACGACCATATTCGCCTCCAGCCCGCCAACCCCAACTTTGAGCCGATTCGCGTTCGATATTGCCAGGTGCAGGGTGTCGTGAAGGGTGTCGTTCGCCGGTATGGCCGTTGAAAAATGAAGCGGCATGCCACCGACTGCTCCAAGCGACACTTGGTGGCAGGCGGCGGCGCTCGGCGGCACAGAAACGAAATCGCGATGCATGAATCAGGCTCGGTCTATGCCACTGCCCGCTGCACTCGGCACATGAGGCCGACGTGATAGCCGCCTTCGACGGCTTCGCACCGCACGACAATGCCAACGTGTCGTGGGCTCATGGCGTGTTCGGGGATCACCGAGACACTGGTCCCAGGCTCAACCACCATCGTCGACTTCAGTCCTAGGCCTGTCCAACTCGCGTCCAGCAATTCCACACGCGTCAGCGTTCCTGCGCCGCGGCCGCTTGCAAATATGGCCATCGCATTGCCCTTGACCACGCGTCGCGGCAGTTTGCGACGCTCGCGAGGGAAGCTCAGCACGGATGGCTCGATGTCATCGTTCGTTGAGGCTGTTTGATCGATGCCGAAACTGCGCTGGGCATCCTTGCGAAGGGTGCCGCGCTTGGTAAAAATCTTCGCTCGTGCCGCGTCCCATGCCGTTTCGGCGTGTTCGGGCCGCACTGGTGCTTTGGGTGCCTCGAAGGCGATCGGGCCATCGTCAAAGATCGGGCCAGCAGCATTGCTGACTGAGCGGCCAGCGGCGTCGACGGTCGGGCGATAGCTGCGAACGGGCGTACCCATATGCAAACTCCTTGCAGGCCAGAAAAGATAATCCGCTGGTATTGGTGTGCCATGCTGTTTGAACATGGGCCACACCAACGCGACAGACGTTTCAGGCCATCGTTTCAGAGGTGCTATCGGGCGTGCTATGGGGGTACTTGAGTCGCAGAGTCATGACTGCCGGATTGGCGGAATCCTGCGTTTGGCCAACGAAAGCAGTTCCTCAATTCAGCCTGTGAGTATAAGCGAGCATTTGACGCACACTCTTTGCAGGTTTCTTCCAGTAGTGCAGGTCACTGCTGCTCGAGTTGGCAGTTGGCGCGATCGCATGTGGTTGATCGTGATTGATCGTGAGCCAGGGCTGGCTGCAAGGATTACGCCGCCAAGCGATACGGTGTGAACTTGGTCGCGTGGATGAACTGCTGCAAGGCTTCGAAGGCGTTGGGGCAGATGCCGTCATTGGCTGCGCTTTTGCCGAGAATCTGCATCACCTCGCCCTCGGACAGGTCCGCGCGATAGGGGCGTTTGGCGGCAAGGGCTTCGTACATATCGGCGACGACCAGTGCCCGGGCCGACACGGATAGTTGCGAGGCGTTGAGTCCGCGGAAGTAGCCCTTGCCATCGAGGCGTTCATGGTGGGACGCGGCGAGATCGGCGAAGTCGCAGAAAGCCTCTACTCGTTCCAGGATGCGGAGGGTGTACGCGGGGTGAAGCTTCATAGCATCCAATTCGGTTTCGGTGAGTTTGCCCGGCTTGTCGAGGATGAGGTTGGAGATGCCCAGTTTGCCGATATCGTGCAGCAGGCCCGCGCGCCGAACGCGCAGGCATTCAGATGCGGGCAGGCCCATCACCTGGCAGATGCCCACCGCCACGTCCGAGACACCCTTGGAATGGCAGGCCGTCCACGGACTCTTAGCGTCGATCACTTGTCCAAAGGCCGAGGCAATGAGGTCGAGCATGGAATCGTCGGCGGTGAGGCGGCGGTCCTCGGGCTCGAAGGATGCGATGTGCGCGCGCGGCACATCGTCAACCATTTTGGCCCAGAATTCGGTGTCGCTTCGGATTGCCACTAGAGCGCGAACCAGTCCGGGGTCGAACCATGTCTTGCGTCGTTTTCGGGCGATTTCCATGGCTGCATCCAGGCCATAGCGGGCATGGAAGACCTCGATGGTCTGGCAGATTCCAAGGATGCGGGCGATCAAGGGGATGTCGTGCTTGCGCAGGCCGTCGGGATGGCCGTGGCCGTCCCAGTGTTCGTCCAGATTTCGGATGCCCTGCACGGTTTCTTCGCTCATCAGCAGGCTGCGAGCGATGTTGGCGCCGCGCTCGCAGCGGATTTTGACCAGTTCCTTGGCTCCGTCCTGTCCGGCGAAGGCGAGTTTGGAAAAGTGCTTGGCCTTGTCGTACCAGGTCCCCGTGGGCGAGACGTTGCGGACCACGTAATGCAGGGCTGAGGAGTATCGGCTCCAATACGTCGTCTTGAAGTCGCGCTTCACAGCGAAGTCGTCGGCACCGAAGAGGTAACAGACCTTGGCGGCGTTGCTCGAACAACCAAGGTCCTTGAGCAGCAGGGCGTAGTAGAGCGAGGAAGACTGGTCCGAGGGGAGACCGATTTCGCGCGCGAGACGCATGCCCAGCATGCAACTGCGGATGGCGTGGCCTTCGGGCTGGCCCTCCACGATGTCGAGCGCGTAGGAAAGGGCGGAGATTACTTCGGACAGATTGACTTCCGGCGCGGAGTTGGCCAGACGCAGCGTCATCGTGGTCGCGCGATCGGATTCGTTGGGGACTTGACGCATAGCAGAACAAATTGCCTGGCGACGATCCGGCTTGCTCGGGGCGACGCAGTGACCGCGCACGCCAGCCCGGCGAGTTTTTTCCCGACTCGATGCCATCGGTCAGGAAACCACTGGACTTGAGCGGGATTCATGGTTGGGGCGCGCCCATGTGGGTAGGAAGAGAGTGGGGGATTGCTGCCCGGCGTGATGCCGGGCTTACTACCGTGGAACGTGCTTGCGCTCATTGGCCGTCGCCTGCTCCAATTGCCGCTAATCCTTGGCGCGATCTACACGATCGCGTTGGCGTTGGCATGGGCGATTCCTGGGAATCCACTCGAGAATCCCGAGGGGCGTCGTCCGCCCCCTGAGGTGGAGCAAGCGATGAAGGCGCAGTACAACCTGGACAGTTTTCCGCGGTTCTACTGGTCATACCTGGGGAACATCACGGGCATCGAGTATGTGCGTGATTGGATGTCCGGTGCGCGAGGCGCAGAGGTGACTCGCGCGCGGGAGGCGGGCCTTGCGCCGCCCGAGCGATATGTGTTCGACTTCGGGCCATCGCTGCAGTATCGCGACCAGCGCGTCAACGAAATCATCGGTGCTTCGCTGCCGGTTTCCATGACGCTGGGCGTGTCAGCGATTGTGATTGCCTTGGTCATCGGGCTCGCGGCGGGGATCATCGGCGCGGCCAAGCCAGGCTCGATCGCGGACATGGGGACGCTGGTGGTTGCGCTGGTGGGCGTGAGTCTGCCCAGTTTTGTGATCGGGACGGTGCTGCTCGTGGTCTTTTGTCTCTGGCTTGCTTGGTTTCCGATTGGGGAGTGGAACCCGCCGCGTTCGTTGGTGTTGCCAGCATTGACGCTGAGCCTTCCCTACGCGGCGTACATCGCGCGGCTGACGCGGATGGGCATGTTGGAGGCGCTGGGGAGTGATTACGTGCGGACTGCGCGGGCGAAGGGGGCGAGCGCGATGGGCGTGTACTTCCGGCACGCGCTCAAGAACGCGTTTTTGCCGGTGCTCAGTTATCTCGGACCGGCGACGGCATTCGCGATGACCGGCTCGTTTGTGGTGGAGGTGGTCTTCAGCGTGCCGGGCGTTGGCCAGCACTTTGTGAACGCGGTGCAGAACAAGGACCTTTTTCTGATACTGGGCGTGGTACTTGTGTTCTCGACGATGCTGGTGCTGCTGAACCTGGTCGTGGATGTTTTGTATCGCTGGGTGGATCCGCGGATTGAGTGAGCGAGCGCAGCGGTTGGCGTTTGGCAATTGAGACGTGGCAGAGCCGACTGAAAAGTTGATCGCTAGCCTGTTCGAAGTGGGTGTATATCGCCGGACAGAGACCATCTGCCTACAATGAAACTTTCATAGTCAGAATCGAGAGCAATCGAGCATGAGTATCAGCAAAAAATTCGGATACTGGATCGCTTCCTGGGTTCTCCTTGGAACAGGAGCGTGTCTGGTGTTGGCACAGCCAGAGATAAAAGAGAATGGGCAGAAGTTGCTTCCTGTGGTCCAACCTGAGCCGGCGAAACCCAAGTTGAGCGATCGCGCGCGAGAACAAACATTGCTCCTGGCTAGCTACTTGTCCATGAATGGCGAGTTCTCGATTGAGACCATCACACCTGAAAACGTGGTCGCGAAGATCGCTCGCATCGTCGAGTTCAACACCGCGAGTTTTGATGGGCATCCGACGCTTGCACAAGTTGGCCCTGAACTCATGCGGTTTTACACCACCGCAGAGCAACAGGTGGTACCGCAACTTGGAATCGCTCAAGTCGATACTGTCGATGACTTGATAGTCGGCCTGATGCTCGAGATCGGGTCTCGGGCATATGCCAACAACGTTCTGCTCGCGTGGCAGGCCGAATCTGATCGACGCTGCCGGGCGGGTTTTCAGCGGATCATGCCGCTCATCGAATTGATCGCTAGTCCGCTGGATAAGTTGAACAAGTCGGATCAGGCGATCACGATATCGTGCGGGGCGAGTGATGGTGCAGTGACTCGCGTTCAAGCAAGGTATACCTTCGGGAAGGACTTGAGTAACGTCACTCTGCGAGTCGTGTTGGGCAGCCTCGATAAGCGTGAGTCCGAGCATTACTACTTCTTCGAATCCTTTGCGTCTGACGAAGTGATCTCACTGCGGCTCGCCGCGAACTGGGCTTCCATCGGCTCGCTTGGGACCTTTCGAGGGACCGTTGAGGTCTGGTCGGATGAGTTCACGGCTCGTCCGAGCATGTTTCGAATTGACGCCAATTTGACCTACGCCGCTGAACGATTGACCCGTGAAATGGGCTTGGTCCTGCGCAAGCGACCTAAGTGGGTGGCGCAGCGACTTCATCCGGTGCGAAATGAACTGGATGAATGCAAGTCCTGCGACCAGGAAGTTGTGCGGAGTGTCCGCAAGCAGATCAGCGAACTCATCATCCAAGCCAATAACTTTCTGGGCGAGGAAAGTGGCAGGCTTACCGCAACGATCGAACAGTTATCCGTGCTGGAAAGAGCTTTGGGCAGTGTTAAAAATAAGGAATCGCCCGGGCAACGTGGGGAGCGGCAGCAGAGGATTCGAGTACTGAAGAAGCAGATCAACGAGCTCATCGAACAGCGCAGAGAACTCAATAGTCTGATCGATGATTGAACGATTCAAAGTGCTTGGCAGAGCCACAACTCCAAGGCATTGCCAAATCGATGGCCGGCGCTTTACTCCGCCTCTGCGATCTCTTCGATACCTGATTCCGTTTCCGCATCCGCCGTGGCGCGATAGCCGACGCCTCGGACGGTCTTGATCACATGGGCGGTTTCGCCAAGTTTCTTGCGGATGCTGGTGATATGCACATCGATCGTGCGTTCAGTCACGGTCACGCCTGGACCCATGGCACGGTTCATCAGGCTGGCCCGACTGAGCACCCGTCCCCCGGCTTGCAGGAGCGAGGCCAGCAGGCGGAACTCAGTGAGCGTCAGTTTGATCTGCTCGCCGTTGACAAAGCACTCGTGGGTATCGACATGCACGTCGATGCCGCCAATGCCAAAGACCTTCTGGTCCGCCTGTCCGGTGCGGGTAATACGGCGGAGGACGGCCTCGATGCGGGCGATCAGCAGTTTCATGCTGAAAGGCTTGGAGACATAGTCGTCGGCTCCGACGGTGAGCCCCACCAATTGATCGACTTCCTCGCCCTTTGCAGTCAGCATGATGATGGGGAGGGTTGAGGTTGCAGGGCTGGAGCGAATCCGGCTGGCGACCTCGGTCCCCGAAAGTTCAGGCAGCATGACATCGAGGAGGATGAGATCGGGAGTTTCCTGAGCGATGGCATCTAGCGCGGCCCGGCCAGTGGTGGCGATGCTGACATCAAAGCCCGCCTTGCGGAGGTTGTAGGACAAGAGATCGCAAAGATCCTTCTCGTCGTCCACGATCAGAATATGGCGTCGCTGGGCCATGGGCACTCCGTAGGATATCGTTCACAAGTCTATATTTGACAGTGATTTAGCAAATAATACAGAAGCATCTTAACCAACTGAGAGGCAACTGTACGGACAGTGCAATGACGGGGTAGTTCAGATTGCGTGAAAGTTCCAAGTGTTTGGTGGTGTGTGGCTTGCAGACTTTCCTGAAACTCTTCGAATCGACTGCCTTTAGATACGAGGTTGCAACCAGACGGCGCCTCGCATGCGCAAGTGCTTTTTTCACAGTTGTTTGTAGTTCATTGCGCCCATGTTGGCGCGACTTCTGCGCGTGGGCGTAAGCGAAAAAATTGATGCAAACCCCTTGGGAAATGCCGAAAAGCCGCAAGTCACTTGCGGAACAAGTGGCGAAGTGGTAAGTGGATGCTACCATAGCTCCCTTCCCTTCGCTTCTCACCGCGTCTACAAGGTCTTCTCCGCCGTGGCGAATGCATGATCGAGGCACAATCGATACTCGAATTCAAAGCGGGCCCCTCATTTTTTCTTGAGTTCTTTTTCCTGAACACGGTCACTTGAACGCATGCAGATACAGGAATCTTCCCGTCAATTGTGTGGCACCCGTAACGGAACACACGATCACGAATTCAATAAGGTTGTCATCCGAGTAGGTTTCTGGTTGTGATGATTGAGTGAACGTTTGCGAGTGGCCAAATTAGATGGCCAAGCAGGCAGTTAGATAGAGTAGAGTTCGAGTTCTTTCGTTCGGGGACTGAGTTTTTTGGAGTTTCGGGGGCTGGAGCCCCTCAGGACGTACCCACTAGAGTCGTTGCAAAGTTCAGCTTCGAGTACACGCTGGCGACGGATCAAGTGAGTGCGGATTTCAGGTATGTCCGGGGGTAAGACCCGCCGGAACTTTTTTCAGAAGGAGTCTTTTCGATGGTGCAGAGCAGAACGCTTGTGGTGGTTGCGGGCACGACGCTGGGCTTCGTCGCTTCGGCTTTGGCCGGCAACACCGATCTTGTCGCTGACGCTGGCGCTCGTTTGAGCTACCAGGGCGGCGGTTCCTATGGCACTAATGGCTTCAACATCGCTGATGCCAGCGGCAACAACCGCCTCACCATCGGTGGCGTGGTTCAGTTCCGCTTCAATGCCAACTTCCGTGACGATGGCGATCCCAATGTCGGCGAAGACAATGACACGACGACCGGTTTCGAGAACAGCATCACCCGCCTCCGCGCCAGTGGCACGGTCGGCACCAGCCAACTGGGCTATAAGGTCCAGGCATCCTTCGGCAACGGCGACGGTGTCGCTGCCATCGACGATGCGTATGGCACCTGGGACTTCCAGAATGGCTGGAACCTGCGCTGGGGCCAGTTCAACCTCCCCGTCGTCCGTGAAATCAGCGTCGGCTTCGAGGATCACCTGGGCTCTGACTTCTCCCCCACCAGCATCTACTTTGGCCAAGGCTATAGCCAGGGCATCCAGTTGGGCTACACCGGCGAGCAGTTCCGGGCCATGTTCGCTTTCAGCGATGGCGCTGGCACCGCCAACACCCTCTTCGGCAGCGGTGCTGAGGCTGACTATGCCTTTACCATCCGCCTCGAAGGCTTGCTCCTGGGCAACACCTGGGATCAGTTCAACAACTACACCAGCTGGCAGAACGCCAGCGGTGACTCCATCCTCCTGGGCGGTGCGGTGCACTACCAAGACGGTGGCGAGACCGGCGGCACTTCTGACACCGAAGTCCTGCTTTACACCATCGATGCAACCTGGGAAGGCCCCGGCTACAACGTGACCGCTGTCGGTTACGGTGCCAGCATCGAAGGCACGGGCGGCGCTTCTCAGGATGACTTTGGCGTGATGATTCAGGGCGGCTTCTTCTTCAACGATCAGTTCGAAGGCTTCGCCCGCTACGACGGCTTCTTCCTGGATAGCGATGTTGTCGAGACCGACAACGTCAATATCCTCACCGGTGGTGTGAACTACTACGTGCTCCCCGAGACCAACGCAGCCAAGTTCACGGCCCAGATTGCTTACGCCTTTGATTCCACTGCGGACATCTTCAGCAATAGCAGCCTTGCTGGCACTAGCAACAATGGTTTCCTGGGCCAAAGCGAAGACGGCGAATTCGCCCTCCAGCTCCAGTTCCAGCTCGTGTTCTAATCAACACGATTGCTAGACAATATCTCTACACGACGACCGCCTCTCAAGGGCGGTCGTTGCTTTTTTCTCCCTATGCATCTGTTTCCGCCGGGAGCACCTGTACACGCCCGCGGCCTATTGATGTCGTGACTGCCTGACTACTCCCTATTGTCCCACATGCTCCGCCACTTGTTGCTACTTACTCCATTTCTCGCTGTGTTTCTCGTACTCGCTGGCGCCGCACCAGCATTCGCCAGCGACACAATAATCGCGCCAGCGCCCCTCTGGTCCATCGAGAACGGGATCGCGTTCGGTTCGCTGACGGCGATGGAAGTCGTGCTGGGCATCGACAACATCGTCTTCATCGCCATCCTCTGCGCCCGCCTGCCTCAACATGAGCGTGAGAAGGCACGCATCATCGGCCTTGCCCTGGCGATGTTCACGCGGGTTGCTCTTCTCTTTACCGTGAGTTGGATACTGGGCCTGGCCAAGTCTGTGCTCTTCACCATGCCGATCATCGGTCATGGCGTTACGGGCAAGGATCTGATCCTCCTCTGCGGCGGCTTATTCCTCATCTGGAAGGCCACCAAGGAAATCTACCATAAGGTCGAGAGCGAGCAGGACGCGAGTGCCAAGCAGGCGGGTGTCGCCAAGTTCTGGCCCACCATCGGACAGATACTCGTCATCGACATCGTCTTCTCGCTTGACTCGATCATCACGGCTGTGGGCATGGCGCGAAACATCTGGGTGATGGCCGCGGCGGTTGTCACCGCTGTGATCGTCATGCTGGTGGTCTCGGGAAGAATCGCGGCGTTCATCGATCGCCATCCGAGCATCAAGATGCTGGCCCTGTCGTTCCTGCTACTTATTGGCGTGATGCTGGTTGCGGACTCGATGGGCGAGCACATTCCCAAGGGATACATCTACGCCGCCATGGCATTCTCGCTGGGCGTCGAGATGCTGAACCTGCTGTCACGCAAGAAGCCTGCATCGCCCATATCCGAGGCATCTACCAGCGCATAAAAAAACGGGATCCAGACTGGATCCCGTTGATTCGAATACGTGTGCGATGGGCTTACTTCTTGGCGGGCTTTTCCTTCGCGGGCTTTTCGGCCTTCGCCACAGGCTTTCCTTCTGGTTTGGCTTCAGACTTGCCTTCTGGCTTGCCTTCTGGCTTGCCTTCTGGCTTGGCATCGCCCTTGTCGGCCTTCGTGAGCTTTTCGCCACCCTTGTCGGCCTTCTTGCCCTTCTTCGAGTCGCCGGTCTTCTCTTCGGTCGTCTTCTTCTCACCACTGCCCCAGCCGCCCTTGGATGAACCCTTGGACACTTCGTCGATGGCCATGTCGAGCGCACCCTTTTTGCGACCCTCGCCGCCCTGAGCAAAGGCAGAGGATGCCGAGATCACTTCGCCGCCGTCGCGATCCTTGGGCAGTTCACGATCGGCCTTGACGTGAACCTTGACGATGGCATCGAGGTCCTTGTCGAGTTTGACGTGGACATCGGCGTTCTCGACGCGCTTGATGCTCTGTGTGATGCGAATGTCGCGACCCGTGACCTTAAAGCCCTTGGTGACGAGCGCGGCGGCGATGTCCTGCTGCGTGATCGCGCCGTACAGAATGCCCATGTCGTTGCAGGAGCGGATGAGTTCGATCTCGACACCCTTGAGTTTCTCGTTGATCGTTTCGCGATCCTTGCGCTGGGACGCTACGAGCTTCTCGGCATCTGCGCGCTTGCCAGCGAGTTGCGCGACTAGTTTCTCATCGGGCTTGGTTGCCAACTGCCTGGGCAGAAGGAAGTTACGGGCATAGCCGGTGCGAACGCTAACTACGTCCCCAACGATACCAAGGGAGTCGACATTCTCAATCAGCAAAAGTTTGATATTGGCGGGCATTGCGTGCTGTCCTCCACGACCGGGCCGGTTCGCCGATCCACAGGGGTGGGAAGGCACCGATCGTTCGTTGAGTTAGCGGCCAAGGCTCGGAATTTCCGAACATACACCGAAACATTCGGTGAGGCCGCAACTGGGTTTGTCCGTCCAAGAGACGGGACGGATGATAGGCGTCGGGTTAGTGCGGGAAGATCAGGCCCTACCGCTGCACGTCTCGAACAACATTCATCTTGGCCATCGCCTGGTTGGCAAAGTCGAGGATTGCGCCGATGTTGTCGGCCTCCTTGAGCCATTCGCGATAGGCTCCAACGCTGTCTTGCACAGTGCGGGTTGGCTTCCAGCCCAGGGCCTTGAGTTTGCTGACATCGCTGAAGATGTGGCGGGTGTCGTCAAAGCGGTACTTGCCACAGGCCTTGGGAGCGTATCCCTTGATGCCGAAAACTTCGGCGACGGCACTGGCGAACTGGCTCACGGTGTAGGCTTTATCGCCCCCAACGTGGAACATTTCGTAGTCGGCGCGGCTGTCTAAAAGGCACAGGACGTTCGCATCGACGACATCGTGGATGTTCACAAAGTCGCGGATCTGCTGACCATCCTCATAGATGCTGGGCTCCTGGCCTACATGAAAGGAGAGGCAGAAGATCCGGCAGGCGCCGCTGTAAGCGTTGTAAAAACTCTGGCGCGGTCCTTGAACGATAGAGTATCGCATCGCCACGCTGGGGATGTTGTAGCGTTTGCCCAGATGCAGCGCGACTTTTTCTTCCGCGATCTTGCTGATGCCGTATTGGTTCTGCGGGTTGGCGACAGTTTCGTTGGTCGCTTGCCACTTCAGCGGGCCGCGAAAGCCTTTGGGTGCCCGGCACTCAAACTCGCCTCGGATGAGTTGATCGTCCTGGCGGATATCGGGGAGGCAGTGCTTGCCGTCCGCGTCGAGGTACGAGCCTTCGCCCAGGGTTGCCTGGCTGCTGGCGACGATCACTTTTTTGATCGGGAGTTTTTCACGAACGATCAGTTCATAGATCAGCGCAGTACTCGTGACGTTGACATCAAAGTACTTGCTGAAGACGGGCAGATAGTCCTGGAAGGCTGCGAGGTGGTAGACAGCATCGACACCACGCATCGCATCGAGCAATAACTTCTCGTTGCGCACGTCGCCCTTGATGAGTTCGATGCGCGGGTCCAGATATGCGGGGGCGCGGTGGCCAGGGTGGACCGGTTCCTCAAGCGAGTCGAGCACGCGGACTTTGTGGCCCAGTTTGAGCAGGGCATCTGCGGTGTGAGAACCGATGAAGCCGGCACCGCCGGTGATGAGAACGTGCATGCAAAGCTCCGCGTGCGAGTGGTACGACAGGTGAAGCGAGTTTACGCGGAGCGCAAGCGGTGGTGGAACATCTGTGCCGCGATGTGACCAACGCTCATGTGCAGGTCCTCGATCACGCCGAAGTTGTCGCTGGGTACGTTGATGTGAATATCGGAGAGTGGTCCGAGCTTGCCCCCCTTGAGTCCAGAGAGGCCGACAAGTTTCAGGTTGAGTTTTTTTGCGACCTCAACGGCCTTGATGATGTTGGGCGAATTGCCGCTGCAACTGATCGCGACGGCAAGGTCGCCCGGACGGGCGTAGCTCTCGAGCGAGAAGGCGAACGAGTCGGCGTATGAGAGGTCATTGCCCACAGCGGTGAGCAAGGGCAGGTTGTCGCTCATGCACAGGGCGCGGAGGCGGCGCTTGCCATCGACCATGGCGGTCTTGACAAAGTCGGCAACAGTGTGACTGGCGTTGGCGTGGCTGCCGCCGTTGCCGAAGATGTGTACCTGCGCATCGCGCTGCCAGCAATCAAACAGCGCGTCGGCGTATCGCTGGACTGCTGCCTGGTCGATTCCCCCGGCGGCGCGGGCCATCTCCGCGAAGTAGGCTGCGGGGGCGTTGATCATGCTTCCGGCCATGGGAGGGTCCTTTCGTGGGTACTTGAACAAAAGAGGCGGAGTGGGGAGAATGGCGGACAAGCGTCTGATGGTGCTCGCCGGCGTGCGTCGGTTGCGAGCGAACTGATGATTCAACTGATAAAGATGATGCGCGATCCGAGTCGATCGATCTGAAACTTGAGTTCACGCGGGCGGCCCATGGCTTCTCGAATCGCCTCGTGCTTGTCGGGTGGTGCCAGCAGGAAGACAAACCCACCGCCACCAGCGCCCAGCAGTTTGCCGCCCTGTGCCCCGAGTTTTCGGGCGGTCGAGTACCAGTCGTCGATGAACGAATCGGAAATCCCAAAGCCCAGCGAACGCTTGAGTTCCCAACCGATGTGCAGCAGACGGGCAAACTCGTCGAGATTCCCTCGTCCGCTGATGACACCCCGCATCTCGCTCGCAAGATCTCGCATCTCGCGTAGGACGCGCATCTTGTCGGCCCCCGCCGTCCCTGCGCTCTGCTTTTTCAGAATGTCATCCGCATCGCGCTTCTTTTCGGTGTACAGGATCAGGGCCCGCTTCTCCAACTCCGCCAGCGTGTCGGGTGCGGTGGGCACTGGCTGGACATCGACGCTATCGTCGCTGTTGAAGCGGATGTAGTTGAACCCGCCAAATGCCGCGGCATACTGGTCCTGCTTCCCGATGGGCTTGCCCAGGATGTCGATCTCGATCTTGCAGGCTTCCTCTGCAAGTTTCTTGGCGCTGGTCACGTTGCCCCGCATCGCGTACAACGCGTTGAGCAGACCGACGGTCAACGTTGATGATGAACCCATGCCCGTGCCGGCGGGCACATCGCCAATGGTCACGATTTCCATGTGTGGCCCGAGGTCGACCATCTCGAGCGAGGCTTTCACGATCGTGTGCTCGACCTGCTCGCGCGTCTCGGCGATTTCCGTCCGTGAATATGCCACTCGCACGCTGGACTCAAATCGCTTGGACAGTGCGACATACATGTGCTTCTGAATTGCGCAGCTGATCACCGCGCCCACCTCCTGGCGATAGAAGGCGGGCAGGTCCGTTCCGCCCCCAGCGAACGATACCCGATACGGCGTCTGAGAAATGATCATGCTGCCTCCATCGTTGCCAAGGATATCTGCTCGCCACTGCGTTGTTTCTGTCCCAGCGCGCTTCGATACTCGTTCAACAGAGGCTCCAGGCTCCGCGTGATGTCAAAGGTCTGGATCACCCAGGCCCGCCCAGCCTTGGCGCATCGCTCTGATATCTCCCGGTCGGTCATCATGCGTTCGATCGCGTTCGCGAGCGTCTGAGCATCATTCGCTGGGACCAGCAGCCCGGTCTCCTCGTGCTTGACCAGGTCTGGATTGCCCACCAATCGCGTCGTGATCGCTGGAAGGCCGCACCCCATCGCCTCCATCGTCAACTGGGGCAAGCCGTCCACATCCCCATCGCTCGACCAGACGCACGGCAGCACGAACAAGTCTCCCTGGTGCATGTACGCGGGAATCTTCTCCTGGCTCAGTGCTTGTCCCGTCATGGTCACAACATCGGCAAGGTCGAGCTTGGCTATCAATCCGCGGAGCATGGCCTCGTCTGGTCCGCTCCCAGCCAACAGCACGCGAAAGCCCAAGGGCCGCGATGCGTCGAAGGTTCCGAGTTTGTGGCGCTGGCGATCCTTCAGAATCTTGCAGGCTTCGAGCAGGTACGGGAACCCCTTCTTCCCGATCAGCCGCCCCGCAGCGAGAATCGTGTAGGGTGTGCGAGCCTTGTTCGCCAAGGCCTCACTGCTCGCGGGCTTCATCTCGTGGGTGTAAATGCCGCAGTAGGCAATATGAATCTTCTCAGAGAGACCAGGCGTGTCGCCTCGGTCTTCCTGGATATAAAAATCCTTGTGCCACTGACTGATGGCGATGATGAACTTTGCCTTGCGAATTTTGTCCCGCAGTGCTACACGCTGCTTGGTCAGGTCCACAGCGTGCCCCGTGAAACTGAACGGCACTCTTAGTAGCCATGCGCCATACATCGCGATGCTGCCCGAAGAGAAGGCCCATTGCGCGTGGATATGGCTGATCGGCTGCTCCGCGCGTCGCCGGCGCAGGCGCATCGCCCACATGCAGGCGATAAAGAAGTGTGCCAGACACGCCACCCGCCCGCGAAGATTCTCACGCTCGCCAAAGAGCGCGTTCCAGAGCGCTCCCGCCCAACGCACATGAAAAAACAGTGGTGCCAGCAGGACGCTTGCGAGCAGTTCTCCGATGGGTGCCGGATAGAGGGCTGGCTGCGTCTGCTCGCTCATCTTTTGGGCCCAGGCCGTGCCGAAGTGAATTTTCGCTGGCGCTCGCATGGTGTGCAAGACGTACGGAATGCCCGCCGCGCCGACGATGCGCAGTTCATTGCCCACCCAGGGCGATCCTAATCCGTCGGCGGTCATGTAGTGAATCATGGGAGGTTGCGCCGCGCAAACAGAAAAGTCGGGCCAGCATCGAGTCCGGCTCAGCCTGCCAGATCCTGCGACGTGTTTCCCCGCTGGTCGCAGAGTATCAACTTATCGGCTTGTCGCCTGCCCAACTTCGGCACGAACGCCAACCGGCTTGATGGAAACGGTTCAACCACAGGATGCTAGTCGTAACACACTACGGGGTACCGCCGATGCTCCGCGCAGTCTTCGCGCTTTCCTTATAACTGATGACCGTCGCGTCCCTTCCCCGCCACTTCCACCAGAGGAAGTCGAGCATGCCACGGACCTGGGACTCCTTGGAAATCATCAGCAATCGACCGTATCGCAGCGAGTCGCCGATTGAGAGCGCGTGGCGGCGTCTGGCCTGCCATGCAATACGCAGGAGTTGGAGATACCAGGCAACCACGGGCAGGATGATGGCCGCTACCAGCCACCATCCCCCGCCCAGTGCGAATTCTGCGATACGTTCGAAAGTCAGCGATGCTGGCGTGGTTAGCCGGGGTACTGGCCGATTGATATTCAGAGCAAGTTGCGCTGTTGTCGCGGCGAGTATTCCAATCATGAAGAGCGATGCAGCCGAGATGCCCACCAGAGAAATTGCGACCCAGACCATGGCGCTTCGCATTTGATGCACGAACAGGCCGCGGCTCGCTCTGGTCTTGAAGTAACTGACCTCAATGATCGCGTGTCCGTGCCGGCGTGCTCGCTTGAGCCATTGTGTACTGGTCGTCATCGCCAGATCGTGCCAGGCCATGTCGTGGGCAATTCGCACGATTCTTCCGCCCCGCGCTCGCATCCTCGCGCATAACTCCGGCTCTTCTCCCGCAATAAGCCCTGCGTCAAATCCACCGGCTGCTTGCACGGCACTCACGCGCATCATCGCGACCCCGCCGCAACTTTTCTCTTCGCCCACCGGACGGTTCCACTCCAGGTCCCCCAGCCGATTGTAAAGCGTTTGTTCCGGGAATCGCTCGCGCAAGCGCCCCGACACCGCGACCAGACTCGAATCCGCTACGAGCGCTGCCTGCCCAGTCCGCAGCCAGCCCTCGACCATCTCGCAATCACCATCCAGGAATTGCACACAACCAACCCCGCCACCTTCACTCCCGGGAAGGAGCGACAGAGCAAGCAGACGCTCCAGCCCGGCCTTGCGCGCACGGGCCGCTGTGAAGGGACGCGTCATGTCCAGGTGAACAACTTCAACACCATGACGCTGGGCGAATGCGACGCTGCCATCGGTGCTGCCCGAGTCTACATAGACGATGTGTGCTCGTGTTCCAGTTGCCAGTCCATTGTCGGAAACCTCGCGCACCAGCGAACGCACGCATCGCTCGAATCGCTCGCCCTCGTTGCGTCCGATGGCGACCACACCGATGCTCGAAAGCGCTTCGCCTTCCGAGCCGTTGGGTTGGGCTGCTTCACGTTGCACGCCATGCTCATCCATACGCACCCAGTCTTACGCAGCCAGTCATACGCATTTCGTCGGACAAACGTTGGACATTGAAAAAGTGTTAGACCGCTCCAGCCCGCGACTCAACCGTTTCTTTGACGAGTCTGGGCATCGCCCAGACGGGATGGGCCCAGCGCCGCCAGACTGGCTGGGCGTGCTTGCCCACGATCTTTCGCAGTCCCTGTACCGCTGGCGTCGCCAGAACCTCAACCGTGTCCGTCAGCAGGGCCGGCACCAGCCCGAAGTGCTTGCGCAAGTAATACTGCCGTGATTCGTAGTAGTGCTTGGCGATGCATCCCTTGAATCGATCTTTGCCTTCTTGAGCGACCTCCGCTGCGGACGTGCCTCCGACATGGCGCACCACCGCGCTGGGAATCGACCATATCTGATGCCCTGCGTCGATGGCCCGCTTGCACAGATCCGTCTCTTCCCAATACAGAAAGAATCGCGGATCAAACCCACCCAGGGCCTTGAGCACCTTGGTCCTGCCGATCAGCATCGCGCCGCTGACCCATTGCGTTTGAAATGCTTCGCTACCCCGGATCACTCGCTGACGCCCTTTGAGCGATCGATACAGCCCCATCGCGTCGCCCATCAGGTCCCAGGGCGTGGCCAGGGCTCCCACATCCTGCACATGCTGCTGCGATGGATCATCCTCTCCATGCACGATCGCTGGGCCGGCAATGGCACACTGCGGATGCGCATCGAGGAAGTCGATGATCGTGCGCACCGCCTGGGGCTCCATCTCTGCGTCAGGATTGAAGAAGACGACGTAATCGGTGGTCGTTGCCCGCAGTCCGACGTTGCATCCGCGCCCGAATCCGATGTTCTGGTTTCCAAGCATCACTTGCCCGAAGCCTGCCTCGCGAGCGAGAATCTCCCTCGTCGGGTCGGGCGCAGGTGTGGCGTTGTCAACCACGACCAGATGAAAGTCTGCTTTCTCGTGGCAGCGTCGTGCAGAGGCCAACGCCGCCGGAAGCGTGCGGCTGGACTTGTACGTCACGATCACGCCCGTCAGACGATCGCTCGCTCGGGGCCTGGGGCCTTGCTGTCCGATAGTGCCCGCCACATTGACATCACCAGCACTCATGCGTTGCTCGCCTGCGTCGCGACTTGCGGCTGCTGCCCCCTCTGGGCGATGGCAATTGCCTTGCGCCTCCAGGCATCACGCCAGTTTGTCACGCCCATGGCCTGACGAACCTCCGCAGTCATCAGCAAGCCCGACAGTCCGCCCGCCGCGACGGTGTAGATCGGATTGATCATCGAGTTGAAGAGCGAATCGTTGATGAACATGAGCATGGCCAGACACATCGCCATGGCTGACGCCAGCCATGGATGCGCGATGCCCACCATGCCCCATCTCCACAAAAACAGCATCGGAGGCAGTAGGAAAATCATCATGAAGGCAATCAGCCCCATCAGCCCGCGCTGCCCGAGCGTGATGACCCAGAGCCCGTCGGTCGCGACAAAGTGTCCGGTATCACGACGATCCGGGCGATTTCGATTCCATCCGCCCCAGCCGAACATGGGCTGCTTGAGCGCGTGATGAATCAGCGCGTTCTCGCTCTTCATGCGGAACTCAAGCGATCCGCCGCGCTGCGCTCCAGCGATCGAGTTTGAGAGCGAGACCAATTCCGACCCGTCCCACAGGCCCGTGCCACGCGTCGTCACATATCCCACCGGCAGCAGCGTGAACGTGAGCACCAGCAGTGGCACCCGTGCCTGCTTGGCGATTGACGCCACCAGCAGTCCGATCGCCAGCAGCGCCAACGCCCCGAACGACCGGCACATGACCGTTGTGAGTCCAAGAGTGACCGCCCATACCGAAATCGGGAGCATCAGGAATCGCTTGAGCGATCCCGACATCCACATCACGGTCGCGATCAGCGTTCCCACGCTCATCCACAACCCCACCATCAGTCCGTGCTGCATGAACAGCATGGGCCGCCAGCCGCCATATCGACGTGTCTGGTCAAATGCGGGATGCTGGTGGTAGCCATAGACCCAGCGATTGAGTTGCGGACTGAACTTCATTTCGATGATGCACAGCGGAATACACAAGATCGTACCGGCAAGAATCCAGAGCGCCAACTCTCGGATACCTGCAAGATCCGAGAAGTACAGCCTACCAAGGAAGTAGGGCGCATACCAAAGAATGAAGTTATTGAAGATGCTCGACAACGCATCGTTCACGCCCAGGTCGTTCGTGATGCTGGACATGAAGGGAAACAGCATGAAGGCCAAGGCTGGCAGGTCATACCACGCGGGCCTGAACTTGATGTACGTCTTGCCGTCAAAAATCAGCGAACCGATCAACGCCGTGAGCGCGATCGCATGAAACTTTGTGTAGTCGGGCAGACCCGGTAGCGGATACTTGGCGGCGGGCGGCAGGAAAACCCAACCAAGAATCCAGATCGCCGCGACCGCGCGCCGCGCTGGCAAGAACGCGAAGAGCAGCAAGCCAAAGGGCACGAAGCCCAGCAGTGCGAGAGGCACCAGAATGGAAAAGCCGCCTCCCATGTGCTGTAGGTTATCGGCAGATACCGGAGCGCACTTGCGAACGTACCCCAGACGTGCAAATAGTTGCGCGGGGCAAGGCATGACCAAACTTGGTAACCCTCGCGCTAGAATCGCTCGTCATGTCCCAAACAGGCACCAACTCGACCGCCGACAACGCCACGAACCCGGGCGAATTGCCCAAGTCTTACAAACCCAGCGAGCACGAGGACCGCATCTGGCAGCAATGGATCGACGCACGGGCGTTCCATGCTGATCCCGAGCGAGTATTGCAACAGCACGCCAAGCCCTATTGCGTGTTCATTCCGCCACCCAATGTCACGGCGGCGTTGCACCTTGGCCATGCGCTGAACAACACGATCCAGGACATCCTGGTGCGCGCCCATCGCATGCGCGGGTATGAGGCCTTGTGGATGCCCGGGACCGATCATGCGGGGATTGCGACGCAGGCCGTGGTTGAGAAGCGGGTGATGAAGGACGAGAAGAAGCGGCGCATCGACTTCTCTCGCGAAGCGTTCGTCGAGAAGATTCAAGCCTTCAAGGACGAGTACGAAGCCACGATCACTAACCAACTGAAGAAAATGGGGTGCTCGTGCGATTGGGACCGCCAGCGATTCACGATGGACGATCAGTGCGCCGCAGCGGTGCGCGAGGCATTCTTCAGGCTGTTCAAGGACGGGCTGATCTACCGCGGCAAGCGATTGGTGAACTGGGATCCGGTCCTGCAGACCGCAGTTTCGGATGACGAGTGCTATGACGAAGATATAGATGGTAATTTTTATTACTTGCGGTATCCGTTGGTGAGGTCGGGTGCCGAGTTGAGTACCCCCACGGTCCGTGTGGGGAATGGAGGTGTTGGCGACAAATCGAATGTTGTTGGTAGTTCGCCCCACGCGGAGCGTGGGGGTACTCATACCACCCATGCCAAACCAGTTACTTGGGATGAACTTGGTGCGCTGGGGTATCTGGGAGCAGAGGAGCATCCCGGGGATCAACAGGCATGGATCACGGTTGCAACGACACGGCCTGAAACGTATTTAGGTGATACGGCGGTTGCTATCAATCCGCATGATCCGCGTGCGAAAGCGCTCACGGGCTTGTGTGTGGAACTACCACTGGTGGGGCGGGTCATTCCGATAATTAAAGATTCGCACGTGGTGCTGCCCGAGCGATTTGCAAAGCAGGAAGGTGGTGGTGTGGGCGTCTCGCCCGTACCGGATCAGATAACAGATCATAGAGGTGGGCCAGAGGCCCATCCCACCAAGTATCAGCCTACTGGAGACGATGCCAAAGCGAAAATGTCCACCGGCTTTTTGAAGGTGACGCCCGCGCATGATCCCAACGATTATGAGATCGGTCAGCGGCACTCGCTGCCGATCATCAACATGATGGGTCCCGACGGGCGCGTCAGCGACAAGCACGGGTGGATGGATGTGGGCGATGCGCACTTGTACGTAGGCCTGCCTCGTGAGAAGGCCCGTGCGAAGGTGGTGGAGGAGTTCAAGGCCCGCGATCTCTTTGAAGGGGCCAAGCCGACGCGCCACAGCGTCAAGCACAGCGACCGCAGCAAGGCGATCGTCGAGCCATACCTGAGCGATCAGTGGTATGTGAAGGTGACTGATCCACGCATGGCGCAGACGGCGAATGAAGTGCTTGTCAAGGGGGGCGGGTCAGAGGCCCACCCCACCGCTGCCCCCGCCCAAACCTCAACCGGGTTGCAATTTTTTCCGGAGCGGTATGCGAAGACGTATGAGAACTGGCACGACAATATTCGGGATTGGTGTATCTCAAGGCAGCTTTGGTGGGGGCATCGGATTCCCGTTTGGACCATCGATCAATCGAAGTATCGCAGTCTTGGCCTTGTCAATATGCTCAAGGATTGGGAAACTGCGGACCGAGTGACCGTGAATTATCACCGCACTCCGCTGATGCGTGATGTCGATTTGGCGCAACGTTCCGACAATGTTGATGCGCACTTTGTCTGTGTGCGTGATGAGCAGGATCAAGAACTCATCGCACATCTCGAATCAGAAGGCTTCGTTCGCGACCCCGACGTTCTTGACACCTGGTTCTCTTCCGCCCTCTGGCCGCTTTCGACCCTTGGCTGGCCCGATCCCTCCAAGTACAACCCCGCGCTTAATGAAGGTCTACTCGAAGCCTTCAATCCGAGCCAGTGCCTCTGCACCGCGCGCGAGATTATCACGCTGTGGGTGAGCCGCATGGTGATGTTCAACGGGTACTTGAAGGGATTGAGTAGCCGCGCGCAACGCGTGGGGAATGGAGGCGGTCACGATCAATCGAATGCTGTTGGTAGTTTGGCCCATGCGGAGCGTGGGGGTACCCAAGAGGTCCCTTTCCATCACGTCTTTATCCACGCGGTGATCCAGGATGGCGAAGGCCGCAAGATGTCCAAGAGTCTGGGCAATGGCGTCGACCCGCTCGACATCATCGCAACCCACGGCGCGGACGCGATGCGTTTTACGCTCTGCCACATGGCAACCAACACGCAGGATGTGCGTCTGCCCGTCAAGAAAGACGCGAGCGGCAAGAACACGAGCGACAAGTTTGACTTAGGCCGTAACTTCGCGACCAAACTTTGGAACGCAAGTCGGTTTGCATTGAGCATGATCGCACCAGAATCGGGCAGCACAACCAGCAGCAGAGGCATGCTGGCCCGTGAGCAAACCACAAACGATCAACCAGCACAGGCGAGGACGCCTGTGCCACTGATCTCATCTTCGTTGCTCGACCGCTGGATGCTCTCACGGCTTTCCGCTGGCTTTGACGATGTCGAGCATGCGCTCGCCAACTACGAGTTCCACGAGTATGCCCAGTCGCTGTACGACCTTCTTTGGCGCGACTTCTGCGATTGGTACCTGGAGGGCGTGAAGCCCACCATTGCGCAAAGTCCCTCGCAGCAAGCCGTGCTGGGTACTTCACTCAGCGCGATTGTGCGCATGCTGCATCCAGTGATGCCGTATGTCACGGAGGTCTTGTGGAAGCACCTTGCAAAGGCGGCGATCGCGCACGTCGATGGCATTCGCCTTACGCACGACAACGCGTTTGCGCACGACGAGGTGCTCAAGCAACGCACCGCACAGGGCCTGCTCTGTCAGCAGGCGTGGCCAGGAGTGTCGCCATCGCTGAGAGATAAGGAAGTCGAGCGAACCTTTGACCGCATGCGGAGCCTGGTGACGATGATCCGCGATGTGCGAGCGACGCATCAGGTCAAGCCTTCGGCTCGCCTCACGCTGCTTGTGCCAGCAACGATGGCGGAGTTTGTGATGCACGCCCAGGTCAAGCCACTGCTGATGACCTTTGCCGGGCTTGAAGCCGTCGAGGCACGCACCCCTGGCGCAACACCAGACGCGGCGGTAGCCTTCAACTTTGAATCGGCTGAGTTCATTATCCCCGGCATCGGCGGCAGCAAAGAGACCGAGGCGGCCAGAGTCACGAAGCAAATCGTCGAACTTGAAAAATCAGTCGCAACGCTCGAAGGGCGCCTGAACAATCCTGGCTACGCAGATCGTGCCCCGCCCGCAATGGTGCAGCAGACACGCGACGAACTGGCGAAGAAGAAGAGCGAGCTCGAAGCGGCCCGTGCCGCGCTCACAAAGCTGGGATGATGGAGTGATTGGCTTGGTGGGCGTGATTGGCAAGCGTCGATGGCTTTGGTGAATAGATGTCTCCCGAGGAGTTGATCGTGTCTGGACTCTCCCCACATCTTTCCCCGCCTCTATCGTCGCTTGCGTGCTACGAACTGTGCGTGCAGTCGCCAAGGCATGTGGTCTCTTTCCTGCGCGCTGTGCATGGCAATCAGCCGAGCGTGCTGCGCGAGGACTTCTGCGGCACGGGTGCCGTGTCGCGCCGATGGGTCGATGAAGGGGCACGACGGGGAGAAGCATGGCGCGCCACTGGCGTCGATCTTTCGCCCGAATGCCTCGCACACGCCCGCGAGGCAGCCCCGATCGAGCACGCTCAGCAACTTCGTTGGCTGCCCTTGGACTGCATCCGCGAGCCCGTGCAAGACGATGACGGCTGCGACGTGATCTTCATTGGCAACTTCTCGCTCGGATATATCCACACACGCGACGAACTGATCGCATATCTGCTTTCCTGCCACAAGCGCCTTGCCAAAGGCAATGCTGGCTTTGGGGGAGGTGTACTGGTCTGTGACTTGTATGGCGGACCCGGTGCATTCGCGCTGGGCACGCTCGAACGCACGCATGCGGGGCGTGGCAAGGAAGTCATCAAGTATTTATGGCGGCACGAGCAAGCAGACCCGTGCACAGCGATGGTGACTAACTCGATCTCGCTGCGTGTGCTCATCGATGGGGATGTCGTGCAAGACCTCCCGCGCGCGTTCGTCTATGAATGGCGACTGTGGAGCCTCCCCGAACTGGCCGATGTGCTGCGAGAGAGCGGATTTGGCAAAGCGGTGATCTATACCGACATCAACGTCGCGCCCGGACAGGCAGCCATACCGATCCAAACCCACGATGCGTTGCATGTCGATTGGGTCGCTTGCATCGCTGCTCGTCCTGCAGGATGACAGATGATCGCGCATGAGCGGCGATCCGTGCATCCGTCGAATGTCACGACCCTCAAGTCATCGCACGACCATGATGTCTTCTATCGGCTTGCGATGAATATCCGGCACCATGCAGTCGTCAGCCGGATAGCCGACGGGAATCAGCAGGAATGGCCGCTCGTGCTCGGGCCTTGTAAGCAGCTTGCCCAGAAAGGCCATCGGGCTTGGCGTGTGCGTCAGGGTCGCGAGGCCCGCCGCGTGACATGCAGTCAGAAACATCCCGGTAGCGATGCCGACTGATTCATCGACGTAATACATCTTGCCTTGCGTGCCATCACTTCGCGGATCGGTCTTCATCATCTTGAACACCACTACCAGCCATGGCGCAACATCGAGAAATTCCTTATGCTCGTCGGTTCCGAGCGGAGCCAAGTCCGCGAGCCACTCGGGCGTCGCGCGCCGCTGATAGAACTCCCGCTCTTCGACCTCCGCTCCCTCGCGGATCGCCCGCTTGATCGCAGGGTCGCGCACGCAGACGAATCGCCAAGGCTGCTTGTTTGCGCCGCTCGGGGCGGTGCCGGCGCTGGCAACGCACCATCGAATCGTCTCTTCGCTCACTGGCTTGGTGCTGAACATGCGCACAGTGCGGCGTTGCTTCAGCATCTCATAGCAGTGGCGAGCAGCAACCTCCGGAGTCTGTTCAGGCTCGTACGGCTGAAGCGGCACCCACGGGAACGATGAACTTGGCATGCTTGACATGCGTGATCGTACCATGCCTGTTCACGATCATGGTGCATGTGAGATTAGCTCTTTGGAACTTTGCGTCTTCGAAATACAATCACTGCGGCGACAACTCCTCGTGCAAATGTGCTTGCAACAAAGACCCATGCAAAGGCCGCGCGGTCATTGCCCAATCCGTTGAGCATACTCCCACCGACCCATGATCCCGCCGTGCCCGAGAGCCAACTGAGCAGGCCGAACTTGGCGAGCATGCTGGTGCGTTCATCTTCGGCGAACGTATCGAGCACGGACAACATCACCGACAAGTCCCAGCACGCAATGGCCATCCCCGCAAGCAATTGAGCGACCGCAAGCCACACAATATTTGCAGAGAGGGCCCACAACGCCGGGATGGGCGTCATCAATACTGCCGCGATCATCAGCAGTCGACGATGCCCGTGGTTTCGAGCGACCTCTCCTGCCCAGGTGACAGCGATCGCACGACCGATCATCCATATGACGACTAGTCCTGCCCACTCAAGGAAACCAACACCGCCGATCTCACGCACGTACGCGTGCCAGAAAGGTGAGCCGATCATCATGGCGAAAGCAAAGACGCACAAGACAGCGATCGTGCTGGCCGCTCGCCCGTGCCAGGCACGCTCGACCATTTGCTTTGCAGAGAGCATCCGCATCACGCTGCTTGCATTGTCTGGCTCGCGATGTCGTCCTAGATACACCGCCGAAACCGCGCGCGCCGCCCCGGCGAGCAGCAGCAATACACCAAAGGCAGGCAGCGCAGGCCGATCCTGCCAGACTGTCGGCACGGTCAAACCCATGCTTCCTAGCGCGTTTCCCAGGATTGGCACCCAGTGCTTTGCATATTCCAGCATACACGCACCGACAACCACGCCCGACACGCTGCCCAGTTGCAATAGGCGATTTCGCTTGGCCATGAACCTGGCGCGAACATGAGCGGGGATCAGCACACCGATCAGACTCATCCAGGGCGGCCCGCCCACCCCAGCCCCGCAGTGGTACAGCGTGATCAGCACGAAAACCAGCCACAAGTGCCCCAAGCCGGTGAATGCGATCACCGCGAGGGGAAGGCAGATTATCGCCTGCAGCCATGCGGTCGTTGCCACCACTGCGCGATACGACCCGGCACGACGGACAAAGTATGGCGCTGTCAGTTGAAAAATGCTGGCGAGAAAGATCGGAATCGTGAGGACCAGGCCCGATGCCACAGCGTTGTCGAAGAGCGAGAGCACGAAGAGCGGGAAGAACGTCTCGGCTAGCCCGACCATGACCATGTAGAAACTGCCGTCGATGACCGAACAACGCACGTTGTGACGCAGGTTGCGGGTGATTTCGGCTGTGTTTCGCAGTGCGTCGAGTTGGGCTGTCGCCGCGTTCATGAAGAGCCAGCATAGTGCCCATGACGTGACACGACGTACCACCGCCCCGCGATCAGCCGGTCGCTATGAAGCGGGCATCAGGAAGTTGTCAAGTAGCGGTACATCGAACGCGCGTCGACATCCGTTCTATTTCATCAGGGCCTACAAGCAAGGCCCTTCGCTGAACACCCTCAGAAACGCTTCGATGTCCATGGGGTCAAAGAGCGAACCGTCGTTGTTGAAGTCGATGTCGTTGCACGTCGCCGTTTCCGGTACGCAGGGACCTTCAGCGAAGACGCTGAAGAACGCATCGATATCTGCGGGATCGAACGGGGTGCCATCATTGTTGAAGTCAATCGAATCGCACCCGACGTTGATCGACTTGATGCGGAACCCTTCGGGGCGGTTGCTGATCAGACGCAGCGTCGACAGGCCGCGCGGGAAAGACACATCGATGCGTCCGAAAGTCTGGAACGTGTTGCCGCCTTGCACGCTCGTTGTGCGAGCAAGATCGATGGTGCCATAGATCGTGCCATTCACCGCCAGCGAGATGCTGCCAGTATCTTCCCACATCGTGGCCTCAACCGAGACCGGGAACGACACAGGCCTGTCACTCCGCACAAGGTATTCGATGGATGAGCCCTGAAGAATCGTCGGCGAGGCTGGACCAGCCTGCCATGTCGCAGGGTCGCGCAGCACATGCCTGCGTCCATCCAGAATGCCCGGCACCATTTGTCCTGCATCGGGCGCTGGTCGCGCTCGCACGCGAGAATCGTCCAGGGCCAAGATCTTCGGCGTCTGTTGATCTTGCAACGATTCAGTGAGGGAGTACGCGCCGTTCTCGCCCGACCAACTACCCGCCCCGGCAATTGCCCACGCGATTGCGCCGCCACCCTTGCGATGCCACATGTCGATGTAGTCATTACATAGATCGCGCATGCGCGGGTCATACTGGACCGCGCGCTTGATGTCGATGTATCGTGAGCCGCGCGTGTCCGGGCCTGATTCATACGCGATCATCGGGGCCATGCCATACCAGGCCGAATAGGCCGCGTATCGCTCAAGAATGATCCCATCGTTCCACCACTGAATGCTGCCATTGCCCACGGTGCTCGCGCGGAGTTGATTGAGATAGTCATCGACTGTCACGTTGTTCCAGTTGTCGACATGCCAGGCGTACATATATGGTGCCACACCGATGGCATAGAAGAAGTTCCGCGGATTGCCGTAGTTACGCTCGATCCAGCGGAGCATGTTGAGGTACTGCTCGTCCCGGGCGGCTTGTCCGCAGAGCACAGTGCGTACTCGCGCGTTCAGCGTGCCAGGTCCAAACTCCTCGCCAAAGAGTTGCGCGATCTGCATTGATCGACGCGCGTACAACCGCCACCGCCAGATTGTGCTGTCGGTTGCCAGATCGTCGTTCAAGGTGGTCGCTCCGGCACCCACCTCGGCGATGGCCCAGTCGCTCACGTCCCGTCCCTGGCGATAAATCAGGTTCCACACCTCGTTGGAATACTCGACATAGACGTTGAGATCCGCACGGAGCCGGTCGCGAATCAGGCGGGCCAACTCGCGCACATACTCATCATCCGCGCGATGCGGCAGACAGACGTAGTAGTCGATGCCCAATTCGTTGCACAAGTCGATCGATGCCTCGTAGGGCACACCCGTTTTGATTCGCCAGGACACATCGTTCAACTGGGTCCGCTGGCTCCAGTTTGAGATCGTGCTGCCGTTGATGATGTTCGTGTCCATGAACCGCAGCATGCCAAAGCGCGACAGGTGCTGCTTGTAGGTTGGGTCCCAAGGATCACCCACCACCGCCCCGGGGCGTAACACCTGCAAGTTGCGGATGCCCCCGGGCAAGCCGCCCGGCCCGTCGGGATCGGTTCCGAAGAAACCCAGCATGAACTGCTCGTTGTTGAGGGGCCAGACATACTCCGCACTGACGATGCCCGTCTGCGAATCCCGCGCGATATTCTGGAGCGTGCCGAACGTCGCGATCAGGCGAATCTCCGGCAGTGTCGAGCACTCAAATGAAATCCGATAAACTCCCTCCAGCCCCTGCCCCTGCGGCTGACAGCAGACCAGAATCATGCCCGCGTCCTGCGTGGGCCAGCCATTGGCATCGAGCACGATATTCTGTCCACCTTCCCACGGATCAGTAGGTGAACCCCACGAACGTCCCTGCTTCACGAGGTCCGTCGTCAGGTGTGAGCGCGACCAATCGCGCACCGCTTCCAGCCCGGCGCTGATCTCAACCTGCTCTCCCGGAAACCATGGCACATGCTGCGCGCCTGCGCGACTGGAGCATGCGATACCAGCCGCGATGGTCGCGACTGCGATAGGAAAACAGCGTTGTTGAAACACGCCCTCAATAAGCCCGAGCCCAGCCATCACTCCAACCTCCTCTTAACCGTCGTTCCGATGCATCGACCGCAATCAGCGATGCGATTGCAGGCAATCGGTTGTTCGAGCAAAAGAGCGTGTGCGGTTGCGGAACGAGGTGAAGATTTGGATGGACACCCAAGAAACCAACCAAACGGGTGACGAACTTACTGCGAAGTACGCCAGACGCCCGGGGCAACGCCCACCACGCGCTTGAAGTGCCGGCCAAGATGCGATGGGTCGCAGAACCCGACGGTTCGCGAAATTTCCGCTATGGTGGATTCGCCGTTGGAGTTACGAAGCAAGTCTTGCGCCCTGGCGACGCGCTCGCGCAGCACGAACTCATGCGGAGAGCAGCCCGTCGCGGCACGAAAGCATCGTGCAAAGTGGAAGCGGCTGAGATGAACGACCTTCGCGAGTTCGTCCATGCTCAATGTGCCTGCGAGGTGCTCCTGGATATACGCGCGGATGAGATCGACCTGTCTTGGTGATAATCGCGCACCTCTGGTTCGTGGCGACTCGTGTTCGCTGGGCAACTGCACAAGGCGGGCGAGTACCGCCGTCATCAGTGAATCGGTGTAAAGCCGGCCAGAGGGCGAGCCAGACTCGACCTCCTCGGAGATCGCGAGGACCAGCGTACGCAGTCGTCCATCGGTGAGAACACGGTTGTGCAACGAACTGAGGTCTGGCAACGGGCGCTGCAGATGGCGTTCGAGCGCATCTCGGGCCGGGCCCCAGGCAAACGCAACGCCGCAGAAACCAACCGAGCCCTGTGCCTGAATCTCGATCGGCCTTCCAGCAGGCGAAACCAGCATCTGGCCCGGAAGCAGGCGGAACTGCGTGCGTCCACAGCCAGCATCCCATATTCCCGAACGAGTGCCTTCAACACAGAGTTGAATGCACATATCGGGCGTGGGTGGATCGTTGAACGATTCGACGAGGCGACTTCGGATGATCGTCAGACCCAGATCGCGATCGGTTTTGATCAGCAGGGAAGCCACACATGTGCGAGCGCGATTGGCCCGCATCCATGAGGCATAGCTCGCCGCAGGTGAGACGTGCGAGCGAGCCAGGGCAGCATCGGGATGAACCGGTACAGCGTTCATGTCAAGCAAAGAGGCTTGTCAGTGGCTTAGTCGCCAAGCGAGTGGGAAAGTTTCACTCGGAAAATCAGACACACATTTGATTGTATGGGTGTGCTTTTTAGTGGAACAGGCTTGCCAAATCAGTTGATTCTAGCCGTTTTTGATGTCAACGCAATCAAAGAACGAGTAGAAATAGAACAACGTGCATTGCACTCAGACAGGGGTCGGGTGTTATGCGCAGGGTGGGGATGCGGCGAACTGCTCGGCCCTATTCCAACACGAAGGCAAGCAGGTCAGACAGGAGCCAAACTCGTGAGGCTCATCGGGAGTATTGAATGGGGTTTATCAACATGGACAACGGTCGGCCCTTCGGGGTGATTCGAGATGCGGATGGGACCGAATTTCCGCCCCCTGCGGTGGTGGTGGACATGATCGCGCGCGAAATCAGGGCGATGGCCGTGTGCTTGCCCAAGTTCGATGATGAGGGGCGCTGCGTATCGCACGGGCCAGAACACCAGGGTGGCCGTTGCAATCGCCGTGCCTGTTCGGTCCAGAAGTACCTCGACGCGATCGAACGCCTCCCGATGCTCCACGCCATCCTGCTGCGAGCCTGGGCCCGCGGCGAACTCAATGAATCAGCGATTGAACTGAACATTGGCCCAAAGTTGGCCCGCCAATGCGTGCATCGTGCAAACGCGGCGGTGACAACGATGTTGGAGCGGATGCCGATGTATTGAGGGACGTGGACTGAGACTCGCTCAACCTCTGCCCGCTCAAGTTTTGCAGTCGAGATTTATATCTCTTCCTCGGGGTATGGGATGTGGTATTGAACTCAATCCCCCTGATCCAAAACCGCCATGAATGCCTCCTGCGGGATCGTCACGCTCCCCACGTTCTTCATCCGCTTCTTGCCTTCTTTCTGCTTCTCCAGCAACTTGCGTTTGCGGCTGATGTCCCCGCCGTAGCACTTGGCCAGAACGTCCTTGCGGAACGCCTTGATCGTCTCGCGGGCGATGATCTTGCCGCCGATGGCGGCCTGCACCGGAATTTCAAACTGGTGGCGGGGAATCTGGTCCTTGAGTTTTGAGCAGAGTTGGCGGCCGCGCTGCTCGGCTCGATCCTTGTGGACGATCGTCGCGAGGGCTTCGACGGGATCGCCATTGATCAGGATGTCCAGCTTCACCAACCGATCAGGCGAGTACCGGATGACTTCATAGTCCATGGTGCCGTATCCGCTCGTCAGGCCCTTCATCTTGTCAAAGAAGTCGTAAATGATCTCGGCGAGGGGAATCTCAAACTGGAGCGTGTCCCGCGTGACCGACACGAAGGACTGGTTCTTATAGATACCGCGCCGGTCCATCACAAGTTTGAGCACATCGCCGATGTACTGCTTTGGTGTCATGATTTCAAGTTTGCAAATAGGCTCGCGAATTTCGATGAGGTTGCCCATGGGGGGCAGGTCACCGGGATTGTGTACTTCAAGCAGTTGGTGTCCATCGGGTACTTCTGTCCAGAACGGCGCAGTGGAATCAACCGGCTTGAGCGCCTGGCCATTCGCGCCCGTCACCGTGTCCGTGCCCCGGACCAGGACGTGGTAACTGACGGTTGGCGCGGTCTGAACGATTTCAACATTGCCCTCGCGCTCCAGGCGCTCCTGGATGATGTCCATATGGAGCAGGCCCAGAAAGCCGCAGCGGAAGCCAAAGCCCAGGGCCTCACTATGCACGGGCGCAAACGTGAAACTAGAGTCGTTCAGGCTCAGTTTTTCAACCGCATCGCGCAGGTCTTCAAAGTCCGCACCCTTCCCCTCGTCGTCCGTCGCAGGATAAAAATCACAGAAGACCATCTGACGAGGCGGCTGATATCCCGGCAGCGCCTCCTCCGCAGGGTTGATGTCGTGCGTGACGGTGTCGCCAATTCGCACGTCCTTCAAACTTCGAATCGCGGCGACGACATACGCCGTTTCGCCCGGGCCAACTTCCTTGACTCGTACCGGCTTGGGCGTCATCTTGCCGATATCGCTCACGAGGAAGGTCTGCTGAACGCCCAGCATCCGGATCTTGTCGCCAACCTTCAGTTTTCCATCAAAGACACGCACATAGATGATGACGCCGCGGTAGTCGTCGTACACGGCATCAAAGACCAGCGCACGCAGTTTATCGGTGACGGGCTTGCGTGGCGCCGGAAACTTCTCGCAGATCGCGGCCAGCAACTCAGGCAGGCCAAACCCAGTCTTTGCCGAAACCAGAATGCACTCCTCGGGTTTGAAGCCAAGAGTCTGCTGGATTTCTTCCTTGACTTCATCGGGCTTGGCGCTGGGCAGATCAATCTTGTTGATGACCGGAACGATGGTCAGGTTCTCGTTGATGGCGAGATAGGCGTTGACAAGCGTTTGCGCCTGCACGCCCTGGGTGCTATCGACGACAAGGATCGCTCCCTCGCACGCCTTGAGAGCACGGCTGACTTCGTAGTTGAAGTCGACGTGCCCGGGCGTGTCGATGAAGTTCATCATGTACAGATCGCCATGTGCCTCGGCGGACTCGCCTTTATTGGTCTTGTGCTCGCCCACGTCCGAGACCGATTCGTACTCGGTTTCGAGTTCGTCGGACTTGCTGCCGGTCTTGTGGCGGTGCATGACGGTCACGGCGGAAGCCTTGATGGTGATGCCACGCTCGCGCTCGATATCCATGGAGTCAAGAATCTGATCCTTGGCCTCACGCGCGGAAACAGCGTTGGTCGCCTGCAAGAGTCGGTCGGCGAGCGTGGACTTGCCATGGTCGATGTGCGCGATGATGGAGAAGTTGCGGATGAACTCGGGGGATGGCTTCTGTTCGGACATGCTGGAAGATGGTAGGGGAAGCGGAAAGCAATTGCAGGGTCACTCAGGTTGCTACGTTCAAGCATGACCGGGGTTCTCATAGTGGTGTGCGGGCCGATGTTCGCCGGCAAGACCACCGAATTGCTGCGGCGAGTGGCAACATGGGAAGCCGTGCGGGACAATGGTCCGGATGGTCACGATCCTGGCAAAGGTGGCCCAGCAGCACAAAGCGCGATCATCATCAAACCTTCATGGGACAAACGCTACCAGCGCACGCTCGACGCGCAGCCCGAAGTCGTGACGCACGATGGAAACCGCCGCCCGGCACTTGCGGCGGCGGACGCAACAGAAGTGCGAACGTTGCTGGCCCACGCCGATCCAATGGTACTTATCGCGATCGATGAAGCACACTTCTTCGGAGCCGCGTTGGTCCCAGTGGTGTTGGAGATGGTGGGCATGGGCAGGTGCATTGTAGTTTGCGGAGTCGAGATTGATCACTCTGGCGAGCCCTTCGAACCGTTCCCAACACTGCTCGCACAAGCCGACGAAGTCGTGAAGTTGGCCGCCCGCTGTCAAGTCTGCGGCCAACCCGCCCGCTTCAGCCAGCGGATGATCGCACACGATCCCAGCACCCGGATCGTCATTGGCGGGGCGGATTTGTATGAAGCACGGTGTCGAGCCTGCTTTGTTGCGGGGTGAGTGGTCACCGCACAGGAAACGAAAAAAGCGCTAACTATATATAAATTCTGCATGAACCGTCCAGAATTGGATGGGAGCAATTGTGTACAAACGGTGGAAACACAGTGTGCAATTTCTTGCATGAAAACAATTGACTTATAAAATCACTAAATAGCACAACAGATTTCATGTCTTGTAGATCAATCGGCATGTGTTTTTGCTATACTCAAATCGGTTGCTCGGGCGTTGTGCCTCGTTTCAACCTGGGCTTGTGTACATGTTTGGTCTTGCGGAAAAGGAGCGTGTCATGGGTAGGAAGTACCAGGAATCAGCCGACTTGGATACCGGTGGAGACGCCATCTGGTCAGATGATCAAGGGGATGATACTACAGGTGGCGGACATGGAGGCCCTCCCGACGATGCAGATGGGGGCAACGATGAAGGTGGCGAAGGCGCAACCGACCTCCCCGGCATAGAGCAGGTTCCCGAATATGTTGCCATATCAAGCAAGGCGACGGCCGAGTCAGGAGAGTTGTCGCTCTACGAAAACTTCCTCGATGAGCCCGTCGATGCGGACTTTGCCGATGAGCCCGAGTTCTTTTCGAAGATCGCTCGCGCTCTGCCCAAGATCATCCGAGGCGTAAAAAAAGTAGCGGGTAATCCCGTGCTTCGAGCGGCGGTCAAAGGCCTGCTCGCTGCCAAGGGCATCTCGCTCGAGTCTGTCGAAGCGGATGATGATGGCGGCGACGAACGCTTAGGTTCGCTCCTCGAAGTAGTCATCGGCGCGGACGACCGCGTGCGAATCAATGCGACCACTGCTACACCTTGGAGCGGCATTTGCAGCCTGAATATCCAGGCCCGCAACGGCCAGCGATTCATCGGCACGGGCTGGCTGATCGCTCCGCGCTGCGTCATCACGGCTGGCCATTGTGTGCATATTCGAACTGCGGGCGGCTTTGCAACGCATGTCGACGTCATGCCAGGACGCAACGGTACTTCCATGCCCTTTGGCAGCGTGCGCGGAACGAGACTTTCCGCGTTGCCCCGATGGATCAGCAATGCCGACCGCAACTTCGACTGTGGTTGCATCATCCTGCCACGCGCGCCCAGGATTCCAGGCGGAGCGTTGCCCTTCTGCTTCCGATACGCCGCCAAGAGCGATACCCAGATTCGTGCGCGAGCACTCAATATCGCCGGCTATCCGGGCGACCTGCCCAACCCCCCACCACCAGCACGCGGCACTGCGATGTACTTCCACGCTCGGGCCGCCAAGTCGGTGACTCCGCAGGTGATTACCTACGACATCGATACGGCGGGTGGTCAGAGCGGCTCGCCGGTCTGGCACTTGGAAAACAATATCCGTACTGCTGTGGGCATTCACACCAACGGCTCACCGTTGGGGAACTCGGCCACTCGCATCACTCCTGCAATCAAGGCACAGTTGGACGCCTGGAAAGCAGCCGGATCGTGAGTATTCGGTTCCACACCAAACGCACACCATTACGTTCAGAAGCGTTATTTTGATGCGTTCTTAATATGATCTTTTCGACCCGCGCACCAACGTGCGCGGGTCGCTTTCTGCAACATCGGAGTATTGCGGTTTTTTTGATATCGGCCTTTGATATCACTGTGCCTTCGCGAATGGCAGAGTGCTCGCGATCGCACGTATACTAACGTCTCAGTCGTCGGTAGAACTCGGCACGAAGCACGACCCACCTGATTGGCCCGCAAATTGGCCCACTAATCATGCTTGAATACTTCGCCCCATTCGTTGGTCAGACATACCAGTCATAGGAGTGATCACTTGCCAATCAAGCCATGTGGCTCCATCCGCGGAGTCCTTCGCGGTGAGGATGGGTTGCCCGTCGCGGATGCGAATGTCCTCATCGAGGATGGTGATCAGTCACATCCCGATCTGGCCATCATCACGGATGATCACGGCAAGTTCGAGATTCACGAACTGCTTCCAGGAAAGTACCTCGTCGTCGCATATGCCGCGACCGGTGGCAGGGCACAAGGGCGAGCGACTGTCGAGGCGGGCAATGCCACTCAGATGTCGCTGCTGATCGAACAGGATTGAGCCGTTGGCCACTGGCACTCGCCCAAGTTCCTGCAACTCTCCGGATCGAACTTGCAAGCATGCGACAGGCTCAAGAAGCCTGGTTTAGTGTCGTCTCGAGTTGACCCGCGCTATGCTCCATCTCGACTTCAGACTTCCGACCAAAAACTCACCCGGAGTGCTCCATGCCCGCAGGCCAGCCGACCATCGCTTCTCAACCAGTTGCTCTCCCATTCTGCTCCCGCGGCTGGCTCCCGGGCCTTGCGCTCGCTGGGGTTGTTGGTGCAGCAGCCACGCTCGGTGCCTTGTTTGCCCAACCGCAGGGTGCCGTGGCCCAGGGGGGGGGTGCTGCAACCTCTCCCGCCGTGTCTCGGGTTGCAACCGTCGACATCTTCGCCGTGGTGGAGCGGGTCTGGCTGAGCGATGCCAACATGGCGGCCCGCACGGCCCTCGCTGAGACGACCAACAAGGAATTAGAGACCCTCAACGGGAAGATGCAGGACTTGCGTTTCCGAGCCACCACGATGGGCAAGGATTCCCCCGAAATCCAGCCCATTTCGGAGGAGTTTGCAAAAGTCCAGCAGGAAGCACAGCAGAAGCAGCAGCAAGGCAACACGGAGATGGAGCGCGTCAGCACCCTCCAACTGGGCGAGGCCTATCAGATCGTCATGGTTGAGGCCAACAAACTCGCTGCTGAACTGGGCTACACCCACGTTCTTGCCAGCAAGATCGGTGACCTGACCTTCCGCAGCAACACCATGAACGGAGCGCTGCAGGAACTGCTCGCCCGTCCCGTTGTCGTGTCCAGTCCCGCCGACGACATCACCGAGCGCCTCATCACCAAGTTCCCCGCACCCACGCCGCCCCCTGTCCAACCTCCTGTCCAGCCCGCCGCCACTCCCGTGCCCGTCGACCCCGCGGCCAATCCCACCACCCCCAAGTAGTCAACAAGGCAAGCAACCAAACATCAACGCTACATGTACCATCGTGGGCGCGTGCGTGGTACGCTGCGAACACATGAGTCTCGCTCCGGTTCGTCTTCCCTGGCTGCCAGCCATCGAGCATATCGAGGGCTTGCTCCTGCGCGCTCGCGCCGCCAATGCCTTTGCGCCGGCGGTACTCGCCATCACCGGACCAGTGGGCGCGGGCAAGTCCACGCTTGCCCAACACCTGCGCGACAGCGCGTGTAATCAGACAGGCAACAAAGCCAATATACCCAACTCAGGAAATGATGCATCATCGCTCAAACGAGCAAGTATCCTCCGCACCGACGACTACCTGCCCGACTACGACATGGTGCCCGAGGAGGAGCGCGACCTCCCCCATCACGCCGACTTCGCGCGACTCGCCCGAGACCTCGCCTCGCTTCGTGCCGGCACACCAACGCTCACGCCCCGTTGGAGTTTCCAGACCCATCGCCGCGAGGGCGAGCAACTCACTCAGCCCGCTGGCCTCATCATCCTCGAAGGCATCCACGCTCTGCACGATCCGACCGACCATCCGATCCAGCATCTCATCGACGCTCGCGCCTTCGTCGAAGCGCCCGCAGGAGTGCGCTGGCAGCGCTGGGAGCATCTGGAATTCACTGGGCAGCGCGGCTGGGGTGTTGCGATCGCGCGTGAGTTTTTCCACGCCGTCGCCGAGCCTACCTTCGCCAGGTACGAATCGCTCTATCGAGCCCGCGCCGATGTCATCGTCATCAACGACGCCACGACGCAGCAGTCCGTTTGAGCATGCTGGCCAATCTCAGACCCGATCACTACTACCCAAAAAAACGAGCACGGCCGCTCCACGCGAAGCGACCGTACCCGAGAAGGAGTAGATTCGTGATTGGCCCGGACTTATTCGTCCTTGGCCGCGGCGATCGCGCTGGCCAGCCCTGGCTCTTTCGCCAGACGCGAGGCGATCTGATTGCTCGGATCAATCGCCGCCGCACGGGCGAAGATCGTTTCCGCCGAGCGAGTCTTGTTCTGTGCCTGTAGGACCAGGCCCAGCATGATCATGTTCTCGCTGTTGGTCTTGGGATCTTTTTCGAGTTCGACCGCCTGGCGGAACTGATCTTCCGCTCCTTTGAGGTCACCCGTGCGACGCAGATGCAGACCCTTCAGGACATACCCCTCCGGACGCTGCGGTGCCATCGCGATCAGTCGCGAGAAGGCCATGCGGACGCGAGACGTGTCTCGCAGGGTGTAGGCAACTTCGCCAAGCTGCACCCACGCTTCGGTGTCGGCGTTGCCGCCCTCCTCGCGGGTCAGAGCGACCAGAAGGTCGCGGGCTTCTGTCGTGCGATCAAGCGAAATCAGACACTTCGCACGCATGTGCGCCAGATCGTTGCGCTGCTTGAAGGTCTCATCCTTCAGCAATCGCGAGAGATGCAGTTCGGCCTCCGCATACTCGCCCGAGAGGTAGAGCGAGCGAGCCAGGTCTTCGACGATCTCATTCTCGTTGGGTGCCAGCAGCCGCGCCTCGTTGAATGAAATCGCTGCCTTGCTGTAGTCATTGCGCATCATCGAGATCTGGCCAAGCAACTGCTGGATGCCAGCCGCGTGCTGAAACTTGTCCTGGCGATCCCGCAGAAATGCTTCGGCCTGGTCGATGTCGCCCAGGTCGATCATCATCTCAGCAGCGGCCATGGGATACTGCGGATTTGCAGGGTCCAATTCGGCTGCCTTCAGATACCGAGTCTTGGCTTCCTCACGCCGTGCGACGCGCTCCGCGAGGATGCCCAGGTAATACTGCGTCTCGACATCCGTTGGCGACAGTTGCTCAGCACGCAGCAGCGAATCGTTCGCTGCCTGCATGTCGCCCTTTTCCATCATGATCCTGCCGCGCAGGACCCAGGAACGGGGAACGTTGCCGTTGAGCGTGATGCAGCGTTCGCCATGCTTGCGGGCCTTATCGAGGTCGCCTGCCATCAGAGCCTCAACCGACATCTGGTATTCGTTGGCAGCCTTGAGGGTGTCGATGCGAGACTGGGCCGCGTTCTTGGCTTCGGTGGTGGACTTGCCCCGTAAGGAACATCCACCCATCGAGGTTGCAGCCCACATCATCAGGGCGATGCCGCCCGCGATCATGCTGAACCGAATGATGTGCTCGCCGAGATTCTTGGTCGACTGCTGATGCATGGTCTGCTCCTTATGTGTCCGATGGGGAATCGGACTACAACAGGAGCGACTTCAGCGCAAACGGAAAATTCGGCACAGGCCGACGAGACGCCAGCGTAACGATCTCGCAGCATCACTCAGGATCACTCAGGATCGGGCTGGGTCGCCACCGCAGACGGTTCGGCAAGCGGAGTCGGGGGGGTTGGCTCTCCCAGCATGGCCGTCGCCGCATCTTCACGCAGTTGCCGAGTCGTGATCGCATACTGGTTGGGATCGTCGTACTCGGGAAGGTAGTAGAAGGCTGGGGCACGCTCATCCCCAGGGTTCCACGAGCGGGCATAGGCGACAGTCCAGGGCTTGTTGCCCCCCTCAAGATGGAGCGTCACACGCTGATAGACCGGCTTGCCATCCGGGCCGATGCCCAATTCGGGCATCGGTCGCAGCACATCGACCCATCCCTTATTGAAGCGAAGCCAGACCCGCGTGACATGGAACGTCGGCACATGCTGCGCGATGGATTCTGGCGTGACCGGCTGGACCTGCGGTCCTACTTTGCGAGCCACGCGCTCATACATGGTTTTGCGTGTGCCTTGAGGCAGGTTGATCACCGCCGGATAGTTCACATAGGGCACGCCCTTGGGATCGAGATTCGGGTCAAACATGCGATCACCGGGCGTCCAGCGCGATCCGACATATTGCAGCGCAGCGACCATCGCCTGCTCATTGGCTGGACGGTTAGGATCCTCCGCAAATCCTTGGGAAGTAGGGATTTCCGGGTAGTTCCCGCGTTGAAAGCAGCCACCCAGAAAAGAGCCAGTAAGCAGGGTCAAACCCAGCGCCGTCGAACCAATCGCACACCATCGAGCCATCGCAGCCTCCACAACAAACTAGGTCCTTGGCATGCCCGGACTTCGCACAAATTGCGACAATCATCACGGCAATTTCTGCGCCATTGGAAACTAGTATCGGCAAGTTCCGCCGATGTGGCTCAGTTTTCGATTTAGGAGATGCACAGCGACTGACGTGCGTCTTCTATCCGGTGGTCTGGCCCAAGTCAGCCTCGCCCAGCAGGCGGAACTCCTTGCGACGCAGGATTTGGCCCGCCAGCGTGAGATCATCCACCGCCAAGGCGATGGTGGGGGCGGTGGTGATCCCCGAGGTCATCAGCGGATAGGCGAAGTGGATGGAGAGTTCGGCCCGCAGCAGCGACAAACACATGCTCGCGAGCGTCCGGTTGCCCGACAACTCGACCACCAGCACATCGCGCTCGGTATACGCAAGTTTCTCGTTCTGGAGCGTCGCCCGACCCAGGTCGGAATTACTGGTAATCAGCCGCACCACAGCGTGGTCGCTGGCTTCATGCACGGAAATCGCGCAAAGATGGCACTGGGTGCGATCAAACAACTCGACCAAGTCGTGCAGTTTGCCGACCTTGTTGGTCAGAAAAACGGAAAATTGCGTCACCGTGGGGGGCGAGTATCCGTGCGCGGTTTCCATGGGGGTGGCCGATTGGCTCATGCAGCGTCCTTCTGACCGCGGTCCATCCTTGCAGACAGGATACCGGCACTGTGTGGCCTACACAAGCCCGTGCATGCCAGATTCTTGCGCCAGACTCAACTTTTCTCGGACGAATCGGGTAATTGCTTGAATCATTCAGTCGGATTGGGGATTGGTTAGTGCTCGGCGGCACGCCGCGCCTACGACGTGGGAGTACAAACCTTGCCATTAACGCAGCAGGCCGCCCCGTCGCAGTGTGCCTAGGAGCAATTGTTCAACAGGGGTATCGGTGCGAACGAGGGCGTGGGCGATGCCTCGGGAGAGGCAGGCACGTTTGCAGATGTCGAGGTGGCGTTGGAGGCTGGCCTTGTACTGGGCAATGCTGGCGGGGCTGATGGTGACTTCAAGGCCACGGTTGGTTTCGATATCAATCAGGCGCAGGTCGCCTATGAGGCCTGAACTTGCGAGGAGCGTTGGGTCGAGTTCACCCGGCGACAGGGTTTGCAGGCACCAGGTGTCGTAAGTGCCTGGCGACGAGCCAATGAGGTAAGAGAGCGAGTGGAGGTCTGTTTCGCCACCTTTGTTTGGTGCTTCGGTGGACATGTTGCTTGCCACCAGCAGGTCTGAGATGAAGACGCAGATGCCCCGGCCTGCGCTGGTCTGGCCGATGGTGCGGAGGGCGGCGGCGTGCTGCTGGGCGAGTTGGGCAGGGTCTTGGGTGCCTGGGAGTGCCTCGCGGCGTTGCGCGTCGTCGAGCAATTCGAGGACGAACGCGCCAAGGCGGCGGACGTTGGCCTTGCCGCGGAGGGGCGCGAGTTGGCGGAGCAGGCCGGGGCGAGCGCGGGATGCGAGGCCGATGGCGGACATGCTGACGCGGTTCTGGTTGACGAGGCCCAAGTATGCAAGGGCGGCACCGAGTTTTGCGGCGTAGGTAAGTTTGCTCTCAGAATCATTGCTCGACTGCGCAGCATTGGATGGTGTGGTGATGTTCGTGCCGCTGGTCGCTCCGGCGTCCATGGAAGCACTGGCATCGAGGATGATGTGGAGGGACAAGTCCTCCTCTTCGCGGAAGATTTTGATGAAGAGTTTGTCGAGTCGGCCCAGGATGTTCCAATCGATGTGGCGGAGGTCATCGCCCGGCACGTACTGGCGAAAGTCGGCGAATTCAACACTTCGCCCACGGCGCTTGCTGCGGCGCTCGCCTGGGAGTTTGCCCGACAGGAGTTTGCGGCTGAGAAGGTCGAGGCGATCGAGTTTGGCGATGAGAGACGGACCGAGGAGGTCGTCGAGCGAGCGGGGGGATTTGGGGGAGGAGAAGAGGAGCAAGGAAGTAGCGTAGTGAGAGTGGCGTAGGATTTAGCATGGCGACCGTGATAGAACACATGAAACTCCCCATCAGCGATGCAGACATCGCAGGGCTTGGTGCTTTGCTGGTTGATGCGGTTGAGTCAGGGGCGGCGGTGAGTTTTTTGGGTGGTGTCAAGTTCGAAGATGCCGAGGTGTGGTGGCGTGAGGGGTTTGCGAAGACGCATGCGCGGGCGGTGTACTTGGTGGCGCGGGATGATGCGGGGATTGTCGGGACGGTGCAGTTGCAGCCGGCTTGGGCACCGAATCAGCCGCATCGGGCCGAGGTCTGCAAACTGATCGTGCATCGGCGGGCGCGCGGGGACGGGCTGGGGCGGCGGCTGATGGAGGAAGTTGAGCGGGCGGGGCGCGAGGCAGGGTTCAAACTGCTGACGCTGGACGCGAAGGCGGGCGGACCGGCGGAGGCGCTGTATCGCTCGATGGGATGGATGTGCGTGGGAACGATTCCCGAATACGCGCTCGATACCGACGGGGTGTCGTGGCATGACACGGTGATATTTTACAAGCGGGTATGAAGCAGTGAGGTCAAGCCTGCTCAGCGCAGACGTCTGGGGTTGGGACGCGGTTGTCCATCGGCGTATTCCCAGACCGTGACGGGCAGAAACCTAATGCCCCATTGGCGAGCCTCGTCGTGGGTGGGATATAGCACGTCGAGGCGAAAGCCCTTGATAGCACCGCCGCAGTCGAGAACGGGGACGATGGGTTCTTCGGAAACGCTTGATTGCGACGAGGTATTGAGGGGCAAGCCGTAGCCTGGCACACTGAGGATGGTGCCATAGGCGAGCACCTCTGGATCGGCGGCGATGAGGAGGTGCCCGTTGGTGGTGACGCAGTGCATGGTGGCGGTGCGGTTGTCGGCGGAGTCCCCGCAACTTCGCCAATCGGGGGAGTAGGCGGTGACCGTCATCCATAGGATTTTGGAAGGACGGATGGGCCGGCCATGGAACCAGCGGAGGGTTATATCCTTGAAGAAGTTCTCGGGAGGCGGGGGACCCACGAAGTCTGGGGAGCCGAATTGAACGAGGCCTGGGTAGGATGAAGTTGTAGTGGTTGGCGCACTGGCGGGGCGTACTGGCGTTGATCCAGCGGGAGATGCGGGAGAGCGGGCGATCGTGACCAGTTTGTTTGCCGATTCGGGCGGGAGCGGGAGCGCGGGGTGCGGCGTTTGAGGTTGCTCAACCGATTCGTCGATTTGCGGGACGCTGGGTGAGGTGTCGATTTGCACGCGCTGAGTGTTGAGCAAGGGCGGGATGGGAAAGCGTCGGGCGACGACTTCGCGGGCGGTGATGGCCGAGACCATCACGGCTCCGACGATAATGCTGGAGATGATGAGGTTTGGGCCAAAGCCCGCGTTGCGGAGCAGGAATCCGGCCCGGGCATGCGATAGCGCGGCGCTGGATCGAGCGCGTCGAAGAGAGGCGCATTGGAGATTGCGTGCAGTCACGGGGCCGTCCTATGCCATCCGATGGCAAAGTCTATGCGTACTGAAATCCAAGACGCAGGCACCCAAGAATGAGCAGTAGGGGTGGCGCGGGATGATGCGGGAGAATGCGGGGGTAGTGCCTGCATTCTGTATCTATATGTGGTCTATGGTGGTCTGCTTATGGTGCGATTTGTCAACAACATGAAGACGGTGCTGCTGCTGGGCGGCATGATGGGATTGTTCCTGGTGGTGGGGGCGCAGTTCGGCAAGGGCGGATTGCTGATCGGTCTGTTGCTGGGCGGGGTGATGAATTTGGTGGCGTGGTTCTTCTCCGACACGATTGCCATCAAGTCGATGCGGTGCGTGGAGGTCTTTGCGGATACGCCCGGGCCTGGCGGGGCTTTATATCGGATGGTGGACGGGTTGCGTCAGCGCGCGGAGTTGCCCATGCCTCGCGTGTATATCAGTCCGACGCAGGCGCCCAATGCCTTCGCAACCGGTCGCAGCCCGAAGAAGGCAGCCGTGTGCGCGACCGAGGGGGCGATGCGATTGCTGAATGATCGCGAGATGCGGGGCGTGATGGCGCACGAACTTGCTCACGTCAAGAACCGAGACACGCTGATCTCCTGCATCGCAGCGATGATCGCGGGCGTACTGAGTTACTTCGCGCAGTTTGGGCTGATGTTTGGCGGGGGCAACCGCAATGGCAATCCGATCTTCTCGCTTGCCGCGTTGATATTGGCCCCGCTCGCGGCGGCGCTGCTCAAGGCAATGATCTCGCGCAGCCGCGAGTTTGTTGCGGACGCGGACGGAGCGGCGATTGCGGGCGAACCAGATGGGCTGATATCGGCGTTGCAGAAACTTGAGGCGACGGCAAAGCGAGTGCCCATGCAGACGCATAATCCCGCGATGAACAACATGTTTATCGTGGAGCCCTTCCTGGGCGGCCTGGGGAATATGTTCGCGAGCCACCCGCCCACGGCGAAGCGGGTAGCGGCGCTGAGCCAACTTCGCTGATGATCGACAGCGAGGATTGACGGGGAAAATGTCTCGCAGAATCTGTGCCCACGCCCATGCGATCACGGACACACCGAACCGATTTTGTTGTATCATGCTTGGATCAGCGGAGTCCTCGCATGATCAAGGTACTTATCAACGTATTGCTGTTCCCGTTCCTGTGCATCTTTGGCGCGTGCTCGAAAGTGCACTATGCTTCCACCAATCGCGGGAAACTCTCGGGCAAGATCGTGGTGGAGTGGATCGACAAGGATCAGTTTGTCTTCAGGCCGCATCCGACAAATCCGCTGATGTTCGTGCGCGGCAATGGGGATGTCATCCAGCCCGAGTTGATGTACACCGATGGTGGCAGCATCCCCCGCCCGCTCTGGGCGCTTTCGAGCTACTCCCCCTGGGGCATGGCCCCGGCCTTCATGGTCCACGACTGGCTCTTCGAGATGAAGCACTGCGCCAAGCCCGGGCACGAGAAGTACACCAACCACGAGGCAGCGATCGTCATGTCCGAAGTCATGAAGACCATGCGCGAAGACATGATCAACGCAAAGAAGACGGCAAACCTGCCCGACAAGTTTGTCATCTGGACCATGTACGTCGCGGTGGATAGTTCGATCGCCAAGGACCTCTGGGAGAATGGCCAATGCAAACCGCCTCCGTTCCTGGAGGGATTGGAGGCGTTCGTGCAACCCAAGGCCACCTTCGAGATAGCTTGGCCGCCAGAATGAACGTCGCAGTTTACTGCCCGCAGGCCGAGCAGGGTCCTTCGCTGAAAAGTGTGAGGAAACTGTTGATGTCGCAGGGGTCAAAGAGCGACCCGTCGTTGTTGAAGTCGATGTCGTTGCAGGTGGCGGTCTCAGGAACGCACGGACCTTCGCTGAAGGCACTGAGGAAGGCATCGATGTCGGTGGGGTCGAAGGAGGCTCCATCGTTGTTGAAGTCGATGGAATCGCACACGGGCGCTTCGGGCGTGATACTTACGGAGAACTCGTCACTATCGGTATACAGGCCCGAGAGATCTCGCAGGACGAAGCGGAGAGTCAGCGAAACGCCATGGACGGCCGTGGGGGAAGGAATGCAGAAAATCGGGTGGTAGTCAAAGGGGGGCGGGCCAAACTGCATTTCATCGCCAACATTGAGAATTGGCAGGCCGTTGTAGATACGGGCGTTGCTGTCGATGGCGGTCAGCACCGCACGGACATCGGCAGTGAGGGCTAGGAGGAAGAGGTCTTCGGTTGGTTCTGAGACTGGGAGGCTTTCAAAGCCGATTTCGGCGGTAGCAAAGCCGGGAATGCCGGAGAAGATCGAGCGCGGAATTTCAACGGGTTGTTCAAAGTCCAGGTGCGGGACCAACTGGTTAGTGGCGGTGCGACCCACGAGGATTTCGCCCGGCTCGTGTCCGAAGGCGATAGAAAGTGAGCATGCAAGAAGACAGAACGAGGCCGAGGATTCGCGAATCATGGCAGTACTCACCTTTGAAAAATGCAGACTAAAAATGCACGGCGAGCATGCAACGAGCTTTGCATGGCAGGCGATGTCGGCACTAAATATCCGTTGGGCAGTTCTTAAGCAGAACTGCCCAACGGATGGAGATTGCAGAACGACTCATGCAGGACGATAATCAGCGGCGGCGACGACGGGTGGCAACAAGGCCGCCCATGCCGATGAGAGCGGCCGCGCTGGGAGCGGGGACCGGGAAGCCACGGATTTCGCCGCCCGGGAAGAGGGTGCTATGTACATTCATATAGGCCTTGCCGGCTTCGAGGGCGCTGAAGAGAACAGCGGAGGCGGAGGCGGGCGTGCCACCATTGTTGGTAATAAACGCAGGGTTGTAGCTGCTGGCGAGGGTCATGTCGAAGGTCTGGTCGTAGGTGCCAAAGGTGTTGCCAGCGGGAAAGCCCGGGAAGGTGGGCGTCGGAGTTGCGACACCGGCGGTTCCAGCAAAGGCGACGGCGGTGGTAGCGTGGATGTGCGCGACAGTGACGTTGCCCATCAAGCCGGAGAAAGTGACCTGGACACGCATGGTCTGGGCGGTGGTGTCAAAAGTGACAAGGGTTGTGCCCGTGCCCGGTGAGGCATTGGGCGGGGCTTCGGCGGGGCCGCTCAGCCCCGAGCTAAAAGAAACGATGGCGGCTTGGGACGGGAGCGCAAGGCTCGCAAGTCCGACGATTGCAATGAGCGTGGCGAAACGTGTATGACGCAGGGTGTTCAGCATGTCTTCTCTCCAAGGCGCGTTCCCGACAGGGAAAGCTTTTGCTATTGAATGTCCCGTAGAACGACTCGTATTGCACGGATCATGGATTTGGGCGGACATGATCCGCAAAAGCATCCGCAAAGCATTGGCAGAGCTGTAGTTGCAAAGCATGAATCTGAGGTTAAGGGGGAAGTAGCGGGGGGGGTAGATATCAATGAGATTTGGAATCAGGCTGCCTTGTCCGTTGCTCAATGCAGGGGACCAGATAGTGGATCAGCGAGCGGACCAATTAGGGCACCTGCAAAGCGATCAAGGCCTACTCGCCGCAAGTCGTGCATGGCCCTTCACTGACACCAGCAAGAATGAATCAATGTCGCAGGGGTCAAAGAGCGAGAAGTCGTTGTTGAAGTCGATGTCGTTGCAGGTTGCGGTGTCTGGAATGCACGGGCCTTCGCTGAAGACGCTGAGAAAGGCGTCGATGTCGGTGGGGTCAAAGAACCCGCCGTCGTTGTTCACGTCGATGCTGTAGAAGCGCACGCGAGAGGGCACGGATTCTTTTGAAGCACTGAGTTCTTTACGAAGCCTTCATATGAAAATGCCCTCGTTAGGCGGGGGTGGGCGGGGGCGCGGGGCAGGGACTGGGTTGGTGGATTGGGGGCAGTGAGTTGATGACTTGGGCAGCGAGCGACTTTGGTTTGGAACAACTCGTGCTTTGGAGCCGCGGGTTATTCGCCCCATAACCAGACCGCATAAGTCGGCAAGTCTTGCAGCAGCAACGACTAATGCCGCCGGTTCCAAAATTCCCTTGTGATTTTGTCCCCAGCGGGTATGCTGACACACCGCGTTGCTCGGAGATGATGCAGTGCCGACGTCGATTGCTTCATTCGTCCCAAGGCTCGTGGTTTCGTGTGTCTTTCGTGAGGGTATTCACCACTCACGGCCAACCGTTCAGGTTGGGGTCCCAGAGAAGGGGATAGAAGTATGAACAAGGGTCTTTGTACAAAGCTCACCGCCAGCATCACGCTGGCACTCGCGGCCGCCGCTTATGCGCAGCCTGCCAATGACACCTGTGCGGGCGCAACAGCCATGTTCGATGGTTCGAACAACTGGTCGAACGTGAACGCGACGCAGGACACGACGATCTCGTGCGCCTTTGGCGGCGCAGGCAACTCCGGCCTGGACGTGTGGTACACGTACACGGCTCCCGCGACCAGCACCCGCGACTTCATCGTGAATTCTTTCACCACGGGCGATAGCACGCTGGCGATCTACGATGTCTGCGGCGGCACCGAACTGGCCTGCAATGACGACTTCACTGGCCTGCTCAGCCGCATCAACGGCTTCCCTGTGACGGCTGGTACGACCTACCGCATCCGCCTGTCCGGATGGGGTACCCCAGGCGGGACTGGCACGGGAGTGCTGACCATCGCTGGTGGCGCGCCACCCGCAGGCAGCGAGACCTGCGCGACGGCACAGTTGGTCACGGATGGTTCCTATGCGGCTTCGACTGGCTCGAGCACCGAAGTGACGCCCGCCTGCGGCTTTGGCGGCGCGAATGATTCGTGGTTCAGGTATGTCGCGCCCGGCAACGGCGTGCTGACGGTTGACATGTGCGCGGGCGCGACCCACGACACGATCCTCACGGCCTATGCCGCATGTGGCGGCGCAGCGATCGCCTGCAACGACGACTTCTGTGGCCTCAGCAGTTCGATCACCTTCCCGATCACCTCTGGCACGACGTACTACGTCGCGTACAGCGGCTACAACAATTCGAATGGCTCGGGCACCATCACCTTCAGCAGCCTCACCGGCGGCCCACCAGCCAACGATAACTGCGCCACGGCAACCACCATCACTCCTGGTACCGCAGTTGCTTTTAACAACAGCCTTGCTACCACCGACGGCCCCAGCGGCTCGTGCAACATTGCTGGCAACCCCGATGGCAACGACCTCTGGTACAACTACACCGCGACCCTCACCGGCGTGGCGGACATCGAAGTCCTTGATACCTTCGGCCTGGCTGACAGCACCCTTCAGGTGTACGACGTCTGCGGCGGCACCGAACTCGCCTGCAACGACGACAACGGCTTTAGCCTTCTCAGCCGTATCGCCGGATTCCCCGTGACCTCCGGCACCAACTACAAGATTCGCGTTGCCGGCTGGGGCAATCCTCCCGCCGTCGGCGCGGCGGAATTGCTCCTGACCCAGCGCATTCCCACGGCGTTTGACGACTGTGCGCTCGCGACACCCGTCGCTGGCGATATCACCGTTGCCTTCGACACCAACGGCCTCACCACCGACGGCGGCGACTGCATCGGCACCATCGACGGTTGGTACTCCTGGACGCCTTCCACGTCCGGCGCTGGCGTTGTTAGCACCTGCGGTCTGACCGCTGATGACACCACGCTCGCGGCGTATGACAGCTGCGGCGGCACTCAGATCGCATGCTTGGACGACTTCTGTGGCCTGCAGACGCAGATCACTTTCCCCGTCTCGGCTGGCGTGCCTGTGATCGTGCGTTTGGCCAGCTTTGGCGGCGTCGGCATGACCGGTCAGATCAGTTTCGCGACCGCCTTGCCCCCCGCCAACGACAACTGCGCTGGCGCGACAGTTGCGACCCTGGGCAGCAATGCCTATGACAGCACTGCGGCGGGCCAGGAAGGTCCTTCGGGCAGTTGCAACTTTGGCGGCACTCCTGACAACGCGGACGTGTTCTTCCGATACACTGCCGGGGCTGAGGGCTTCATCACCGTCGACACCCTTGGCGGCGGTATCTTCGATACCACGCTGCAGATCTTTGATGTCTGTGGCGGCACCGAACTGGCTTGCAACGATGACGCTGGTGGTGGCCTTCAGAGCCAGATCTGCACCTTCCCCGTGGTCAGTGGCACGACCTACATCATTCGTGCTGCGAGCTGGGGCGCTGCTGGCCCTGGTGGCCAGGGCGTTGTGAACATCGCTGCGGCCTCGGGTCCGGTGATCTTTAGCCCACCACCCGAAGCGATTTCCGAGCCCGAAGTCTGCGGTACCTTCCCGGACGTGGACAACGGCGGTTGCAACAGCGACCCCAACTCCTTCACCAACATTGAACTGTGCGATACCTACAAGGGCACAGGCTACTTCGATGGCGCGTTCCGTGATACGGACTGGTACAAGGTGACTGTCAGCGGCTCTGACACCATCACCGTGACGGGCGAGTCTCAGTTCAACGCCCTGATCGGCATCCTGGAAGTCGTGACCTGCGGCACGCCCAACGATCCCAACGATCCTCCGGTCGTGAACTTCTTGGCCTTTGACTTCCCAACCGCCGCCTGTGGTGGTTTGGCTTCCTTCACACTCAGCGCTCCCGTCTCCGGTGGCGAGTACATCGTCTTCGTGGCTCCCACGTTTGACGCGGTCTTTGCCTGCGGCAATGGTGCTGACCAGTACTGGTTCAATGTGACGGGCGAGGGCGAATGTGGCCCCACCTGCAACGACATCGACTTCAACAACGACGGTTCGTTCTTCGATCCCCAGGACGTGGATGCCTTCCTGAGCGTCTATGGCGAAGGTCCCTGCATCCCCGGTGCCAACGTGTGCGATTCGATCGACTTCAACAACGACGGTTCGTTCTTCGATCCCTGCGACATCGACAGCTTCCTGGTGGTCTTCGGCGAAGGTCCCTGCACGCTCTGCGGAGAGTAATCCCTCCAATCCTTCATAGACACGGCAACGCCCTGGTGCGTGAATCGTGCTCAACTGAAGGACAATGACCTCAACCGACCGGTGCGAAGGCACCGGTCGTTTCTTTTTTGTGTTATAATGAGCCTGTTTTTTCCGCAGCGACTTCATCGGGAGTCCGCAGCATGCGGTGGCAATGGGTCGCTGGGGGCGGGGGAGGGCACCAATTCAGGATTTGACGGGCAACGGTCGATATCTAATCTTCTCCATGACCAGCGATTTACTTTTGGCTGGTACTGGTAGTTGATATGCAGCAACTCCGACGTTCATCTTCGCATGCTGGACCTGTGCCCAGCGCCGCTTGGCTTAATCCGGCGTGGCTGTACTTGATCGCGGGCGTGGCCTTGCTCGCGGCAACCGTGCTGGTCAGCGCCCAGGCTCAGGTGGACGAAGCCAGGTTTGTGCGCGATCGGGCCCTGACTGTCGAACAGCATCGCCAGCAACGGTTGGATCGGTACCGCGAGTTCCTAGTGGCGGTAGAGACCAAGCAACCCGCCTTGGTCGAGGCCCTGGCATCAAGCCAACTGAATCAGATTCCAGCTGATCGGGCGGCAATTCCAGGAACCATGCACGATTCGCTGGTGGATGCCTCGGTCTTTCCCGCCCTCGAGCCCGCGCCGATGGCCGAGCCGACCCGGACACACTCAACGTCGATGCTGGTCAAACTGACAAGCAACGACGCGACGCGGGTATGGCTATTGGTGGGAGCATCGGTGCTGATCCTCGTTGGCCTGCTGCCCGCAGCCCGACCCTGGAACGTCAGTGCTGGTTCCGGCCACTGACCCGCCCCCGACGCTGGGGCCTCACGGCCCCCCCCCCCCCCCCCCCCCCCCCCCCCCCCCCCCCCGGGTTTGGGGGCCCCCCCCCGCGGCCACCCCCCCCATTTTCCTCTCTTT
>Ga0163144_10000741_pt1 | contig 76879 bp, 72 predicted proteins | sample OliLak19BULKMAT1_FD_123175 | JGI IMG/M metagenome (GOLD analysis project Ga0163144, IMG submission 123175) | Freshwater microbial mat bacterial communities from Lake Vanda, McMurdo Dry Valleys, Antarctica - Oligotrophic Lake LV.19.BULKMAT1 | ecosystem: Environmental > Aquatic > Freshwater >... | reverse complement strand
TGCGCGGCGGGGGCGTGGCGGCCATGGCGTCGACTCCAGGATCAGCGAGGAGGGAGATGTACGGGTAGAGCTAGCCGCATGGCCGGGGCCTCTGGCAAGTCGCGTCCTTTGCCATTGACCTAGGCGTCGACCATGCGTTTTGCTGCAGCGGGGGAGTCATCCATCGTATGGCCAAGTCGACGCGCAGCCGCTGCCGCATCGGGATCGATGTCGGCGGGACGTTCACTGATTTCGTGCTCGCCAATCTCACGACCGGTGCGGTCGTGCGCTACAAGGAGCCGAGCGTGCCTGCTGATCCGTCGCTCTCGGTCCGTCGCGGGATTCCTGCGCTGCTGGCGCGCGCCGGCGTCGAGCCGGCGGATGTCGAGCTGATCGTGCACGGCACGACGCTGCTGGTGAATGCGATCATCCAGCATCGCGGCGCGAAGGTCGGGCTGGTGGTCAGCGAAGGGCACCGCGGCATCCTCGAGATCGGGCGGATGAGTCTCGCGAGTTCCCATGACTTCACACTCAAGAAGGAATTGCCGCTGGTGCCGCGCGATCGTGTGTTCGAGACGAGCGCGCGCATCCTGGTCGACGGCACGGTGTCCGGGCGACCGAAGGCCGCCGCGTATGATCGCCTCGCGGGTGATCTGCGCGCCGCCGGCGTGCAGGCCGTCTGCGTGCTGCTGCTGAATTCCTACGCCCATCCCGCGATGGAGGATGATGTCGCAGCGGCGTTGGGTCGGCGCCTGCGCGGCATCCCGGTGACCGCGTCGGCGCGGATCTGGCCGGAGCGGCGCGAGTTCGAGCGCGCTCTGGTGGCCGTGATGAACGCGTACTGCCAGCCGATCATGACCGCGTATCTCGATCTGTTGGCGGCGCGCATCGCCGAGATCGGCATCACGGCGCCGCTCTACATCACCGCCTCCAACGGCGGCACGCTCAGCGTCGAGTCCGCGCGCGCACGTCCGATCGATACGGTGCTCTCCGGTCCGGCCTCGGGCTTGCTCGCGGCGACGCGCGTGGCGCAGGCGATGGGGCTGGACGCGATCATCACCATCGACATGGGTGGTACGAGCTGCGACGTCGCGCTGAACCAGGGCGCGGATCCGGAATACACGACGACGACGCGCATCGGCGATTATCCGCTGGTCTTGCCGGTCGTGAACGTACTCGCGATCGGCGCGGGCGGTGGCTCGATCATTTCCGTCGATCGCCAGGGCGTATTGAAGGTTGGGCCCAACAGCGCGGGCGCCGATCCGGGCCCGGTCTGTTACGGGCGAGGCGGGACACAGCCGACGATCACGGATTGCTATCTGCTGGCGGGCTATATCCATCCCGATCATTTCCTCGGTGGCCGCATGCAGCTCGATCGGGAAGCGGCGCGCGCCGCGCTCGAGGCCATCGCCGATCGCCTCGGCTATACGGGCGCAGATCGAGCCGTGCGGGCGGCCGATGCGGCGCTGCGCGTCGCCTCGGCGATGATGGCGACCGAGTTGTTCAAGGGGCTTGCACGCCGCGGCGCCGATCCGCGTGGCTTCGCCCTGATGGCGTTCGGCGGCGCCGGGCCGACGCATGCAACGTTGCTGGGCGAGGAAGCGCGCCTGCGCACCATCGTCATCCCACCGGCTCCGGCGACCTTCTGTGCGATGGGCGCCATACTTGCCGACGTCAAGCGCGACTATGTGCGCTCCAGCCACGTATCGCTGACCAGCGGCGATGCGGGCGCCAAAGCCATTGCCGCGATCTTCCGCGAGTTGGAAGCGGAGGCGGCGATTTGGATCCGCAACGAAGGCGATCTCCTCGGCGCCGTGGTGTTCGAGGCGGCGCTGGACATGCGCTATGGCGGCCAAGCGTTCGATCTGCAGGTGCCGGTATCCGATACGCTTCGCCGCGCTCCAGCCCTCGACGGCATCGCCGAGCTCTTCCATCGCGAGCACGAGCGCATCTACAGCTTCCGCGACCTCGAGAGTCCGATCGAGATCACGACGCTGCGCATCCGAGCGACAGGCAAGATCCCGCCGATCCAGCTGCCCCAGACGACCGGCGGCGGTGGCGCGACACCTTCGTCCACGCGCCAGGTCTTCCATGCCGGCGCCTATCGTGACGTGCCGGTCTTCATGCGTCGCGACCTCGGCATCGACGCCAGGATCCCCGGCCCGGCGATCATCGAGCAGGAGGATTGCACAGCCTGGGTCCTGCCAGACTGGACCGCCGGCCTTCATCCCATCGGCAGCGTCGTCATCCGGCGCGATTGAGCGAAGCGGCCAACATCACCGTCACGGCAAGGAGACATCATGGGTGTCGAGCTTTCGTCCCTCATCGACAAGCGGTTGCCCGGCTGGGTCGCGCAGCGTCGCGACTTCCACCAGCATCCCGAGCTCGGCTTCACCGAGTTCCGAACGTCTTCGATCGTAGCCGAGCGGCTCACAGAGCTGGGCTTCAAGGTCAGGATCGGACGCGAGGTGATGGATCCCGCGGCGATGCTCGGACGCCCCGGTGACGACGTGCTCAATCGGGAGATGAAGCGTGCGCTCGACGAGGGGGCAGTCACGCGCTGGACGGATCGCATGGCTGGCGGGCTCACCGGCATCGTCGGCGAACTCACGCGCGGCGCTGGACCGGTCGTCGCCTTCCGGTTCGATATCGATGCGCTGCCGATCTTCGAGGAGGCCACGCGTGAGCATCTGCCTTTCTCGCAAGGCTTCGCCTCACGCCATCCCGGCTTGATGCATGCCTGCGGCCATGACGGCCACACGGCGATCGGTCTGGCCGTCGCCGAGGCGGCGGTGGCCTTGGGCGGGACTTGGCGCGGCACGCTGCGGCTGATCTTTCAACCGGCGGAGGAGGGCGGGCGCGGCGCCTGGCCGATGGTCAAGGCCGGCGTGGTCGAGGATGCGGATTATTTTTTCGCGGCGCATCTCGGCTGCAATCTGCCCTCGGGTCATGTCGCGGCGGCGGTGGAGAAGTTGCTGTTCTCGACGAAGCTGGATGTGACCTTCCGTGGCCGCTCCGCGCATGCGGCGAACAACCCGCAGGACGGACGCAATGCGCTGCTTGCCGGCGCTTCCTGCGCTTTGAACCTTCATGCCATCGCGCGGCACGGTTCGGAGCAGACGCACGTGAATGTCGGCCGCATGGTCGCGGGCACCGCGCGCAATGCGGTGCCGGCGGATTGCCAGATGCTGATCGAGGTGCGCGGCGAGTCCGATGAGTCGCTCGCCTACATGGAAGTGCGCGCCAACGACATCATCGAGGGCACGGCGCGGCAATGGGCCGTCACGCATGAGATCCAGCGGATGGGGCGCACGATCGGCGAACCGGTCGACGCGCTGAGCGCGTCGCTCGTCACGGACGTGGCGCGCGAGATCCGGGACGTCACGCGGATCGTGCCGAGTTGGAATGCCGGCGGCAGTGACGATGCCGCCTACTTCATGCGGCGCATGCACGAGCGCGGCAAGCCGGCCTGCTACTTCATCGTCGGCAGTTCGCTCGCCGCCGGCCATCACGCCGCGCGCTTCGAGTTCCAGGAACAGGACCTCGCGATCGGCGTGCAGATGTACATGGGGTTGCTGCAAAAAGTCGCCGACGCCACCGCGCAGGTCTCATGACTCGGATGGAACGATGACGACGCAGGAGGAGTCGCCCGGCGCAATGCGGCCCTGGCCGCGCGTGGCCCAGAGCAGGCCGGAGCGCTTGTACGTCATCGTGATGGGCGGTCGCGCGGGGTCGCTGATATCGTAGATGGCGCCCGCCGGATCGCCCGCCTTCACTTGGGTTCCGAGCTCGTGGAGCGGACGATAGATGCCGCCGATCGGCGCAAAATGGTAGCAGTCGTTGTCGGGAAGCAGCATCAGGCGCGTCGGCGCCTCGAACGGTGCCGGCTTGCCTTCGCAGATGCCGAGATGCATGAGCAGGTTGCGCACGCCGCGCTCAGTGATCGATAGCCCACGCAGTTGCACGCGGTTGCCGCCGCCGAGCTCGCTCGACATGGCGACCAGGCGTCGTGACTCACACGTGTTCTGAAACGTCCCGCTGCCATCGACCTCGCGGCTCATGATGTGCATTGGAGCGCCGAACGCCCTGGCGAACACGATGGTGCGATCGGTGAGTTCCTCGTCGTCGAGGATATGGGACATGGTGCAAGGCAGGCAGTCCAACGAGCGTCCGCCGGAATGCACATCCATCACGGCGTCGACTTGTGGCAGCAGGAAGTTGGTCACGTAGTGCGACAGAACTTGCGCGAAGCTGCCAGTCAGGTCGCCGGGAAACGTGCGATTGACGTCCTTGCCGTCAATCGGCGACGTCCGCGTGCCGGCCATGCAGGCCGGAAAATGATGCGCGGGGATGAGTATGACGCGGCCCTGAACCTGCGCCGGCTCGAGCGTTCGCGCCAGATCCAGGAGTGCGATCTGACCCTCGTACTCGTCGCCATGGGTGCCGGCGCTGAGCAACAGCGTCGGCCCGCTGCCGTTCTTCACGACTACGATCGGGATCGCAACCGTGCCCCAGCCTGAGTCGTTGTGGGAGTGAGGGATACGCAGACAGCCGAACTGCTTTCCCGCACGATCGTAGTCGATATCGGCGATGACGCGCGTGCGGGTGGAATGGGTCGCAGATGACACGGGTATCCCCCTCGGATGAGGCAGGCTCCAGATTGGGTCCAGCTCAGCGGTGACTTAAGCCTAGGACTGATGCGTGTTGGTAGCGAGCGAGTTGTCCGCTTTGTTTGTCGCCCGTTCTGGAGGTGCGGATGCGGCAGATGAAGATGTTCTGGATGAACCGGCCGAACCCGGGCGTCGCTCGTCTGCCGTCATGAGGCCTGCAAGTTCATTGCGCGCGGGGCCGAAGGGGAAGATCCGACTCGATCGGCGCGCGATCGGGCCGTCCTCGTCGAATGCCTACAGCACCTTCTCCGCCCGCCCGCTTGCGATCGAGCGGTGGAGCGCGTCGAGGACGGCGATCACGTGGCGCGAGCTCTCCAGCGAGACCAGCGGCGCGATGCCGTCGATCACGCAGCTCACCACGTGGTGGAGCGCGAAGGCCACCGCGCCGCGCTGGATGCCGTGGATCATCGCGCCGGTCGCAGTGCGCGGATACTCGAAGCCGCCCTCGTGCGCGAGCTCGACCTGCTCGCTGTCGCGCTTGAGATGCATCATGCCGCGCTCGCCGACGATCTCGATGAAGCTGTCGGTCACGCTCGGGTAGGAGTTCGGATAGATCCAGCAGGACTCGAAGGTGGCGACGCGGCCGCCGTCGTAGCGCACCTGCGCCTGGATCGCGTCGGGCGTCTCGATGCCGCGCGCGCGCAGCACGCCCCACACAGCGGTGGCGTAGACCTCGCTCGCCGTGCCGTCGAAGAACCAGTTGACGAGATCGATGTCGTGGCTGGAGAGGAACCAGGCCGAGGTGGTCGCCGACGCCCAGCTCAGCATTTCCGTCGGCACTGAGATGCGGTCGTTCTTGCGCGCATAGGCGAGCACCGGTCGGCCGATGCGCCCCTGCTCGATCTCCTGGCGCGCGCGCGCATAGGCGGGGATCCAGCGGTGGTTGAAGCAGGTCATCGCGGTCACGCCGCTCTTGCGCACCGCGGCGATCAGCGCGTCGGCCTCGGCGAGATCGGTGGTCAGCGGCTTCTCGACCATGAAGTGCTTGCCGGCCTGCGCCGCGGCGGCGCAGATCTCGCGATGGAGATGGTCCGGCGTGGCGATGGTCACGAGATCGATGTCCGGCCGCGCGAGCAGCGCATGGTAGTCGTCGGTCGCGAATTCGCCGCGATGCGCCGTGCACAGCTCCTGCGCCGCGGCGAGCGGCAGGCTCGCCACGCCCACCAGCCGCGCGCGCGAATCGCCCGCCAGCGCCAGGGCATGCGCGCTGCCCATGATTCCAGCGCCGATGATGCCGACGCCGATCGTGCAGTTGCGCTTGATCGCCATGGTTCTCCTCGTCTCCCTGGTACGCGGTCGTCCGGAACGGCGTCAGCAGGCAAATGTTCGAGAATTGCATGCTGACCCTGATTCTCCCGGAAATCCGGGACCGGCTCACTGTACGGGTTCGGTTTGACCGATGCGAACAGAGCCTGCCATCCTCAACGCCAGATCAACTCCAGGGGGATCCATGTCACACGCGATCACACGTCGAGCCGGCCTCAAGGTCTCGATCGCCGGCGCCGCCGGCGCGCTGCTCGCGCCGCTCGGTGCCCGCGCGCAAGCGCTCAAGGGCGGCACGCTGCGCATCGCCCTGCTCACGGACATCGTGAACTTCGATCCGCACCAGTTCTCCGCCGTCAACATGCCGGTGATGAAGAACATGTACGACGCGCTGATCGAGTACACGGCCGAAGGCAAGCCGGAGCCGAGCCTGGCCTCGGCCTGGTCGATCGCGCCGGACAACAAGTCGATCACGCTCACGCTGCGCACCGACGTGAAGTTCCACTCCGGCGCGGCGTTCGACGCCGAGGCGGTGGCGGTCAATCTCAAGAAAGGCGCCGATCCAGCGAAGGGCAAGAGCATCTTCCCCTCGATGGGCATCGTCTCCGACTGGACCGTCGTCGACGCGAAGACGGTGCGGATCAACTTCAAGAACCCGGTGCCCGAGAAGCAGATCACCGACCTGGTCCAGTTCGTCACCATCATCGATCCGGCGGTGATCGACACGGTGGAGACGAGATCCGGCGGCACCGGCGCCTACACGCTCGCCGAGCGGGTGCTCGGCCAGCGGCTGCGCCTGGTCGCCAACCCGAACTACTGGCGTTCAGGCGAGCCGGTCTGCAAGGAAGTCATCTTCACCGTGTTCAGCGACGAGAGTGCCGCCGCCGCGGCGCTGGAGTCCAGCACGGTGGACATGATCTTCGGCGCTGGTGGGCGCACCGGCGTGCGGCTGCGCAATGCCGGCTTCCAGCTTCTCCGCGGCCCCGGCCAGAGCGTCCAGGTCTTCCGCATCAACACGACGCGCGCGCCGTTCCAGAACCAGAAATTCCGCCAGGCCTTCCAGCATCTGCTCGATCGCCAGGCGATCCTGCGCGTGGGCTATGGCGGGCTGGGCGACGTGACGGCGCAGCCCTGGGTCAGGGCGAACCCCGCCTACGACCCGAAGCTCGACGCGCTCTACGCCTTCGACATCGAGAAGGGGCGAGCGCTGCTCAAGGAGTCGGGCCTCACCGAGGCGCAGATGAGCGACTGGGCGCTGCTGGTCGATTCGAGCCGTGAAGCCGACATGAGCATCGCGCAGGTCATGCAGGCGACGCTCAAGCGCGTCGGCATCGACATCAGGCTCGATCTCAAATCGGGCGCCGAGTATGTCGACGCGCTGCTCACGGGCAAGTTCACCGCGACCTTCGCCGGCATCGGCGGCGTGCAGAAATTCCCGTCGCGCATCACCTTGAACAGCATCTACCGCACAGCCAACAACCCCGTGCTCGGAAATCCGCATCCGCATCCGGAATACGTCCAGGCCATCGAGCGGGTCAGCGCGACGATCGGCCCGCCGGAGGCGGTGAAGGCCGGCTACGACAACCTCAACAAGATCCTGTTCGAGGTCTCCTTCGGCGTCGCGACAAACACCTTCGATTTCGGCCTGATCGTCGCGGCGAAGAACCTGTCGGTCACGACGCTCGACATCGACAACATCCTGATCGCGCGCACGATCGGGTTCCGCTGATCCGAAGGCGGCGCCGGAGCGCGGCGACGCGGGCTCCGGCGTGGCAAGCCTACCCCGAGTTGGGTTCGCCAGGAGTTTCTCGCGATGCGGCTGGCGACGGCGTGGAGGACAAGCGCAGCGCCTGGCGACGCGTCAGTCCTCCGGCGCTGCGTCGCGCCATTCGATGGCGACGTTGGATCAATTGACAACGACGCAAAGGCGTTGGCATTCTCTCCAACGTGAAGGCGACGCTGCTTCTCCGCGAAAGGGTCGTGTTCGGCGAGGATGCTTTCGCGGAACTGGCGCTTTGGCGTCTGCCGCGCTCAGCGCCGGGCTCGACGCATCCATACAAGTACCGCTTGGCCTATGTGCGGGACGATGCATGCCTGCTCCGGTACGACAACGAGACCGGCAAAGGCGATCACCGGCATCTCCGCGGCAGGGAGCAGCGGTATCAGTTCGAATCCCCGGAGAAGCTGATCGACGACTTCTTGCGGGACGCTAGGAGGATTCACCGTGAAGACCGTGACACTTGACGTCCGCTCGTCCGACAGCGCCGCGCGCGACTTCGTCGCCGCGTGGAAGTCCGGCAAGGCGCAGAAGACCGACCGCATCTCGTTCCCGACTCCCGAGCTGCTGTGGAAGGTGCTGACGGCCAAGCGATGGGAGCTGCTCAAGGCCCTGTGCGGCGCCGGCCCCGTGACCGTCCGTGAGGCCGCCGGTCGCGTCCGCCGCGACATCAAGGCCGTCCACTCAGACCTCACCGCCCTCGCAAAGGCCGGCATTCTGACCCGCACTGACTCCGGTCGAATCGAGTTCCCTTACGACGCGATCAAGGTCGAGTTCTTGCTGGAGGCAGCGTGACCAGCGGCGGCACCACGTCGCAATTTGCATGCTGCCCCCGTTGTGCAGGGGGCATTGTGCATTCTTGAGCAAATGCATGCTGGCCCCGTTTCCGGGCCCCATCACCGCCGGCCACGAGGAGCGAATGCGCGTCGAGCGTTTCACGACGAATCCCATCATCCGGCCGCATATGGATGCGCGCATGGGCGACAACATCAACGGGCCGTCGTTGATCCGCGTGCCGGACTGGGTCCTTGATCCGCTCGGGCGCTACTATCTCTATTTCGCGCATCATGACGGCCGCTACATCCGCCTGGCCCATGCCGACAGGCTCGAGGGCCCGTGGCGCATGCACGAGCCCGGCGCGTTGTCGCTCGCACAATCGCGTTTCGCCGGCCACATCGCTTCGCCCGACATCCACGTCGATGAGCGCGATCGGCGAATCCGCATGTATTTCCACGGCTGCGAGCTGCCGAGCGGCCCGCCGGATGCCGACCAGTACACGCGCGTCGCGCTGTCGCGCGACGGGCTCAATTTCGAAGCCTTGTCCGAGCGCCTCGGCGCATCCTATTTCCGTGCCTTCGAATGGCGCGGCAACGTCTACGCACTGGCCATGCCGGGCGTCGTCTATCGCTCGCGCGACGGTCTCGGCGCCTTCGAACAGGGTCCGAAGCTGTTCGGGTCGAACATGCGTCACGCCGCGCTCAAGCGCGATGGCGACGTGCTCTCCGTTCTCTACACCAGCGTCGGCGACGTGCCCGAGCGCATCCTGCTCTCGACGATCGACCTGGTGCCCGATTGGCGCGACTGGAAGGAGTCCGCGCCCGTCACCGTGCTCGAGCCGGAACTGCCCTACGAGGGCGCCGACGAACCGCGCATCGCTTCGGTGCGCGGACTCGTGCATGGCCCGGTGTGCCAGCTGCGCGATCCGGCGATCTTCCGCGAAGCGGGCCGCACCTATCTGCTTTACGCCGTCGCCGGCGAAAACGGCATCGCCATCGCCGAACTCAAGCACGGCGACGGATGACCGTCGTCGGCGACACTGCAAGACGCGGCGTCATGCGAGCGAACGGTGCGGCGACCGCGAATCCGATCTCCGCTGTGGACGCAAGGCGACCGGGGGCCGAGCACATCGACGATCGGCAGTCCCGCCGCGCCAAGCTGCCCGTGCTTGGCAAATCGTGCGTCCTCCGATCCGGATGCGCCTCGACGCCGGCTACCTGAGAGCTTCGTCGCAATCAAATTTCTCTTGAGTAGCTCTGGCCATCAAGCTCAAGGGCGTTTGGATTGTTGCGCTGGAGACGAGTTCCAATGTCCGTTGATCAGGGATTGGGGATCCGAAAGATCGACAGATAGCGGTGCATGCCCTCGATGTTGAGCGGGCGCATCTGCTCGTAGCCGGCCCAGCCCGCGTACTTCTCCAGGCGGATGCCCGTCTTCAGGTCATCGAGGCTGCGGCCCGCGCGCAGGCCGGCCAGCACCTCGTCATGCAGCGTCTGCAGGTATTCGCGGAACATCGTCACGTGCTGGCGCCGGCCGAGCGGGCCATGGCCGGGCGCGAGGACGTCGAAGTCCATCTTCTCCACCCGCGCCAGCGATTCGATCCAGTCCTCGACATAGCAATCCTGCAGGATGCGGAAGGCCATCGCCTCGACCGGGATGAAGTCGACGGCGAACAGCGTGCGCGCGGCCGGGAACGTCATCACGATGGAATTGTCGGAATGGTTGCGCCCGACATAGGCAAGCTCGACGCGCGTGTCGCCCAGCGTGATCGCCATCGCGTCCTGGAACGTGATGGTCGGCACCGCAGTGTTGCGCTTTTCGCCGATGATCTTCTTGCGCGCATTGTCGTGCGCGACGAATAGGGCGGTGTCGGCGAACACCTCGCCGCCGGAGATGTGGTCCCAGTGATCGTGGCTGTAGATCACGTAGCGCACCGGCTGGTTGAAGCGGCTGGCGATCTCCGCCTTCAGCCAGCGCGCCGCATCGGCATTGATCGGATCGGTCGCGATGACGCCCTGGCCGGTGACCGCGAAGACGGAGAAGTGGAAGTTGTTGCGGAAGCGATAGACGTTGCCGGCGATCTGGCTGATCTCGCGCACCGGCGCCGCGGCCGCCGCCTGCGCCAGCTGGATGTCGCGCGGCGGTGCCGCCATCCGCGGCCAGCGCGCCGGCGTCGCCGCGGCAGGCGCCATGCCGAGACCGGTGGCGCCCAAGCCCAGCGCCGCGGTCTTCAGGAAGTTCCGGCGCGCATGCGCCTCCGGACTGAAGATCTCCTGGTCAAACCCGCAGCACGAGCAGTTCGCGGCGTGCGTCTCGATGACCATGTGTCGTCCTCCCCAGAAAAATTTCAGGGAGGATTATGGCACGGTCGCGAAACACCGCCAACCCATCAGGCGGCGCGGCCGACGAGACCCGTCAGCGTGACTTTTCCGGCGTGCGAAACCCACGCTGATCGGTTTTCCTAATGCCGTCGGCCAGGCGCAGCCGCGCCTCAAGATGAGCCGCGCAGCGCACGCCGAGCAAGGCGATCACCGTCAGCCTAGGAAGGTTGCGACGACGTCGGGTCGCGTGTGTGCGGCTGTGCCGCCGTCCTTGTGGAGGCGAGCCTGCCGGGCTTACGGTCGGTCATGGGATCGAATGATCTGGGAGATGACAACTAGCGAGGGGGAGTTAGCGATGTTTGGAATTCAGAGTCTTCGACCGGGCCCGTTTCTGACCTCGGTCGCGATGATCGCGATCGGTACAGGCGGCGCCGCTGCGCAACAATTCTCCTGCCCGAGGACGGGTGGAGAGTTCGTCTTCGGCCAAGAAGCCAAGGTGAACAGCCTCGATCCGCAGGCTTCGGCCACGGTCTCGACGCGCAACATCGCGATGAATATCTATGAAACCCTGATGACCCGGGACGAGAATTTCAACGTGATGCCGGATCTCGCGGCGGCGGTCGAGGAGAGCAGTGACCGCAAGACCTACACATTCAAGCTGCGGCAAGGCGTCAAGTTCCACAATGGCAAGCCGATGAGTTCGGCCGACGTCATGGCCTCCTTCGAGCGCTACAAGCGGGTCGGCGTCGAGCGCTCGATGCTGGACGTGGTCGATAAATGGGAGGCGCCCGACGCATCCACCTTCGTCATGCATCTCAAGGCGCCACAGCCGACCTTCCTCGAGAATCTGAGTTCGTTCCTGGTCCCGATCGTCATCATTCCGGCCGAGAATGCCGGTGCGCCGCCGATGCAGTTGACGCCCATTGGAACCGGGCCGTTCCAGTTCGTCGAGGAGGTCGCCGACAGTCATGTCAAGCTCAAGAGATTCGAGGGCTATTCTCCCGATACGCGCCACCGCGATCTCAACGGCTTCGGTGGCTACAAGGTCGCCTGCGTCGATCGCGTGACGTTCCGGATCGTCACGGAGCCCGGTACGCGCGTGGCGGGGCTCGAGACCGGGGAGTTGCATGGCGTCGAAGACGTGCCGTCGAAATCCCAGGAGCGGCTGAAGAAGAACAAGAACATCGTCATCACCCCCTACAAGAATTTCTGGATCCAGCTTGCCGAAGTGAACACCGCGGTCCCGCCCAACGACAATGTCGTCTTCCGCCAGGCGGTGCAGGCGGCCCTCGACATGGAAGAGATCATGGAAGCTGCGACGGACGGCGCGTACCGACTCAATATCGGCCTGCAATATCCGGGACAGGCCGCCTATACCGAGGCCGGCAAGGAGACCTACAACCAGAAGAATCCGACAAAGGCGAAGAAGCTGCTGGCCGAGGCCGGGTACAAGGGTGAGGAAGTGATCCTGCTCACCAACCGAGACTATACGAGCATGTACAACGCGGCCGTTATCGTGGCGGAGCAGCTGAAGGCGGTCGGCATCAACACGAAACTCCTGGTGTTGGACTGGCCGGCGGCGTTCAACATGTTCGAGAAGACCAACACCGGCTGGCACTATTTCTTCGACGCGTTCGGCAACAATCCGGTGATCGGCCCGATCTCGAGCGTGCGCAAATTCGCGGCGCCGATAAACGCTTACAAGCCCAAGACGCCGGACGATGTGGACAAGCCCTTCAACGCCGCCTTCAACGACATGATCAATGGTGCGACCCCGGAGATCCGCAAGGACGCCTTCGCACGCGCCCAGGCGCGGCTGCTCGAACAGGTCTATGTCGTGCCGTTCGGATCGTTGACGAAGCTGCAGGCGGTCAGGGCGAACGTGCAGAATTTCCGGCCCTACCGCATCCCGCGCATGGCCAACGTGTACTTCTCTGACTGATCTGGCGGCGCTCGGCGAAAGCTCTGCGGCGCGGGACGATCGTCAGCGCGCGAGGATGATGGCGTCCTGGGCGCTCCAGCTCAGCGCGATGCGATCGCCCACCGTGCGGACGACTCGCTCGGCGGAGAGCGTCTCCTTGAACAGGATCCTGCGTGCATCTCCGGTGGCCACGCGATAGAGCGCCTGGCCGCCGAGGAAATTCGCCGTCTCGACCTGGCCATCGATGATGCCCGTGCCGGCGGGAACGACATGCAGCTTCTCCGGTCGGATTGCGAGCGTCGTACCGGCCGCATCCAACGGGGCTGGCAGCTCGCGCCCATCCGGCGTCACGAAGCGGCCGTGCTCGGTGCGTCCGTCGAAGACGTTGATCTCGCCGATGAAATCCGCAACGAAGCGGCTGGCCGGCCGGTCATAGATCTCGGCCGGCGTGCCGATCTGCTCGACGCGGCCGCCATTCATCACGGCGATGCGATCGGACATCGCCAGCGCTTCTTCCTGGTCATGAGTCACGAAGACCAGCGTGACGCCGAGCGTCTTCTGGATCTGCTTGAGTTCGAACTGCATGTGCTGACGCAGCTTGCGATCGAGCGCGCCCAGCGGCTCGTCGCAGAGCAGCACGGGCGAGCGCAGGACGACCGCGCGGGCGAGCGCCACACGCTGCTGCTGTCCGCCCGATAACTCGCCCGGCCGGCGCTCCTCCAGCCCATCGAGCTGTACCAGGCGCAGCGCCTCGGCGACGCGCGTCGCGATTTCCGGCTTGGGCAAGCCGCGCATGCGCAGCCCAAGGGCGACATTCTCCGCGACATTGCGGTGCGGGAAGAGCGCGTAGGACTGGAAGATCATGCCCATGTCGCGTTGATGCGGCGGCATGTCCGTCACGTCGCGCTCGCCCACCACGATGCGGCCGCGATCGGGCAATTCGAAGCCGGCGATCATGCGCAGGCTCGTCGTCTTGCCGCAGCCGGACGGGCCGAGCAGGGCGAAGAACTCGCCGGGCTGGACCAGCAGCGAGACATCATCGACCGCGTTGACCCGACCGTCGAAACTCTTCGACACGCCGTCGAGGCGGATCGCGGCGGAATGGAGTTGCTGACCCATGGAACTCAGAAAAAGAGAGGCGGCGAGAGTTCGTCGACCGCTCGCCGCCCTCGGATCGCCCGGATCTCAGCTGCGCAGGATGCGCGCGACGCGTGAGTCGATCTGATCCTTGCGCGCGTTGTACCACTTCCATGGCAGCTGGATCAGCGTCGCGACCTTCTCCGGCGTATCGAACAGGCGCGCTTTGTAGGCGGGCCCGAGATCGACCTTTTTGTTGGCGGGCGAGTACCACACCGCCTCGGCGAGTTTCTTCTGCACATCCGGCCGCAGCATGTAGTCGATATAGGCGTAAGCCAGCTCCTTGCGCGGCGAGCCGGGCGTGAGGTTCAGGCATTGGTCGAGAATCATCACGCCCTCCTTGGGCGCCGCGAAATCGACCGGCACATTCTGTCCGTCATAGCGATAGACGCCGGAATCGTGCAGCACGCCCATGTTGACCTCGCCCGACAGCAGCGCCTTCTCCATGCCGCCGGTGAAATCGTACATCTTGATCGGCTTGAGCTGCTCGAGCGCCTTGTAGGCGGCGTCGAGATCCTCGAAGCCGCCGCCATAGACCTTGCCGAGCATCATCAGATGCGCCTGTCCGATCGAGTTGATCGGAATGATGTAGCTGGCGCGCGCGCCCGCGAGCTTGGGATCGGCGAGATCCTTCCAGGAGGTCGGCTTGGTCAGGCCCTTGTCGGTGCGATAGCCGAAGCCAATCGCCGAGACGAAGATCGCGATGCCGGCGAGCTGGTCGCCCTGGGCAAAGGAATAGGTGTCGACGAGGTTCGGCACCTTCTTGGGATCGATCTTCACCTCGACCAGACCCTGATCCGCCGCGAGCCATTGCTCGGGCGTGTTCTGCTGCAGCACGTCGTAGAGCGGGTCGTTGCGCGGGCTGGCCGCGAGCTTCGGGACGAAGGGGAAGGCCTGGTCGACCGAGACCGTGCATTTGTGCTCCTTCTCGAAGGCGGGGATCACCTCGCCCTTCATGATGTCGCCCCACTTGCCGCCCCACGTGGTGATCTTGAGCGTGGCGGTCTGCGCGTGGAGGATCGCTGGCGCGGCCAAGGTGGCGGCCGCTACGCCGGCGCCGACGAGGCGGCGACGCGAGAGTGTGATCGGATGCTTCATGTCGGTCTCCCCTGGGGTGAATGGATCAGAGTTTCGTGTACGTCTTCAGCCCGATCAAGCGGTCCAGCACGATGACCACGGCGATCGCCATCAGGACCGAGACCATCGAGGCGGCGGCGACGGCGCCGTCGAGATCGAAGCGCAGATAGTTGAACAACACGATCGGCAGCGTCTCACCCTTTGGCAGCACGAGGAAGAGCGAGATCGGGAACTGATCGAACGAGACGATGAAGGCGAAGATCCCGCCGGCCAGTACGCCCGGCCGGATCAGCGGCAGCGTCACTTCGAAGAATACGCGTAGTGGCGCGGCGCCGAGCGAAGCCGCGGCCTCCTCGACGCGGCGGTCGAAATTATGCAGGACGGCCAATGTGGTGCGCAGCACATAGGGCACGGCGACCAACGTGTGTCCGACGACCAAGCCCCAGACGGGACGACCGAGGCCGGACAGGATCAGCAGCTGGAACAACGCCAGCCCAGTGAGGATCGCCGGCAGCATGAGGGGCGAGAGGAAGAACGCGGTCAGGACCTGCGCGCCGCGTAGATTGCCCCGCGCGATGGCCAATGCCGCCGCGGCGCCGATCGTCGTAGCGAGCACCAGCACGATCGCGGCGATGCGCAGCGACAGAAACAGGCTATTCATGAAATCAGGATTGCCGAGGAATTTCTGGAACCAGCGCAGCGTGACGCCGACGGGCGGGAAGGAAATATACGGCGTCGGATTCAGTGCGAAGACGCCGACGATGGCGATCGGCGCGAGCAGGAAGAACACGATCGCCGCGTTGATCGCGTAGTAGGTGACGATCCCAGGCTCGATGCGCCGGGTGTTCACGCCATTTCCTTCTGGCTGCTGATCCGGCCGAGCACGTTGTTGTACGCGACGACGACCAGCAGCGACACGGCGAGGAGTACGACGCCGAGTGCGCCGGCAAAGTTGAGGTTGAAGCTCGACCCGACCTGTTGATAGATCAGCATCGGAATGGTCAGCACCTCGTTGCCGCCCATCGCGCTCGGCGTCACATAGGCGCTGATCGTCAGCGCGAAGACGAGGAGCGATCCGGCGAGGATCCCCGGCACGCTCAGTGGCAGCGTCACTTCGAGGAAGGCGCGCAATCGGCTGGCGCCGAGTCCGCGCGCGGCTTCCTCGAGGCGCAGATCGATGCGCCCGATCACGCCGGTGAGCGTGAGCACCATGAACGGCACGTAGATATGGACCAGCGCGATCACGGTTCCGAGCTCGTTGTACATCAGCGGCAGCGGCTTGGCCGTCCAGCCCCAGGCCATCAGCGTCGAATTGATGACGCCGCGATCCTGCAGGATCGTCATCCAGGCGAAGGTGCGCACGACGATGCCCGTGAGCATCGGGGCGATCACGGCCATCAGCAGCAGGGCGTGGCCGAGCCGCGATCGGATGCGCGCCATCCAATGCGCCAGCGGATAGCCGAGAAGCAGCGCCGCCAACGTACTGATGAATCCCAAGCGCAGCGTCGCCCACAGGGCCTCGGTATAGAGATCGTCATCGAGCATGCGCGCGTATTGCGCCGTCGTGAACACGACGTTGCGTCCGGAGATCGGGTTGCCGCTGAGGAACGACAAGGTCGCCATGACGCCGAAGGGCAGGACGAAGAACACCACGAACAGCAGCAGCGCCGGCGCCACCAGCCAGGCGATCGGTGACAGGGAGCGACGACGCGGTTGGGCGACGATGCTCACGATGGAGCGGTCCTCGGCTGGCTCGTGGTGGTTTCGTTCATGTCTGCCGCGAACCTGCCCCGTACCCTGGTGATCGACAACTCGCGGACCCTCAGATCATGCCCGCGCAAGCCCGGCGAGGGCTTGGCGCAGCACGTCGTTCGAGCGGCTGGTGACCATGATCTTCCACTCGAAGATCGACGGGTAGAACGCCTCGCGCACCTTGGCCTTGATCTCCTTGCCCATCGCCGAGGCGGGATCGCCATGAGCGTAGAGCCAGTTGTCCGCGCGCAGCGAGCCGAGCACGTCGCGCACCGGCAGCGTGCCATATTCGATGCCACCTGCGGTGATCCGGACCCCGGGCAAAGCGTCGACCATCGATTGCGACAGCGTGCTGGCGAGGCTGCCGGGGACATGGATCGAAGGGTCCTTCTTCGCCTCCGCGAGTTGCTCCAGGCTCGGCGTCACGTGATCGAACCATTGCCGCGCCATGCCTTCGCTGCTGCGGCCACCGTAGTAGAGATCGCCAAACCCGAGGGGGCCAAGGCCAGTGTGATAATCGACGAGGCAGAGATCGCTCGCGCCGCGCAGCCACTTCGCGGTGATCGCCTCGAGCGTGCGCCGCGACCAGCTCGGCTGCGCGCCGCCGTAGAACGTGCCCTTGGCGTTGACGTATTGCCCGCGATGCACGGCCTTGGGCACGAAATCGGTATTGGGCATCTTGTAGAACGCGGCGATGGCCGCATCCGCGCGCGCCAGCACCTCCGCTGTCCAAGCCGTCGGATTCACGTGCTCCTGCAGCGCCTCGTAGTCGGGATTGCGCGGCAGCGGCGCCGTGAAGTCGACGAAGTTGCGGTTGAGGTCGACATTCTCCTCCGTGACGCGCCGGCCATGCGCGAAGCCGTGGGGGTTGATGGCGTGGATCAGGATCGCGGCGACATCGGGCGTGGCGTCGCGATGATAGTGGCGGTTGGCGAGCCAGGAGATCTGGCAGCCCGAGCCGCAATATCCCTCGATGCCATGCGTCGAGGACACCAGCACGAGGCGCTTCTTCGCGTCGCGCGGGCCCAACCAGGCGACGTCCGTCGCAAGCGCGCCGCCGTCCGGGCCCTTGAGGGGATGGGGATGGCTGTCGACGATCTGGGCGCCGGCGGCCTCCGCCGCATGGAGAAATTTCTCGCGCGCCTCGGCATAGGAACTCGAGAAGAAGGAGGTGATGGCTGGCATGGCGGCTCTCCGTCAGTTCGGTTGGACGAGATGGCAGGCGACGCGACGGCCACCGCCGATATCGGCGAGGGGCGGATCGATCGTGCGGCAGCGTGATTCCGCATGCGGACAGCGCGGATGAAACCGGCAGCCCGTTGGTGGATTGAGCGGACTGGGCACATCGCCGGTCAAGGCGATGCGCCGCCTCGGGTTGTCGGGATCCGGGATCGGGATCGCGGAAAGCAGCGCCTGCGTATAGGGATGCAGCGGCCGTTCGTAGAGGCTGGTCTTGTCCGTCAGCTCGACGATCTTGCCGAGATACATGACGGCGACGCGATCGGCGATGTGGCGCACCACGGCCAGGTTGTGGCTGATGAACAGATAGGTGAGGCCGAGCTCGCGCTGCAGATCCTGCATCAGGTTGATGATCTGCGCCTGGATCGAGGCGTCGAGCGCCGAGACCGGCTCGTCGCAGACGATGAATTTGGGATTGAGCGCGATCGCGCGCGCGATGCCGATGCGCTGGCGCTGGCCGCCGGAGAATTCGTGCGGGTAGCGCAGCGCGTGATCGGGCTCGAGCCCGACGATGGTCAGCAGCTCAGCGACCCGCTCCCGTTGCGCGCGTCTTGTGCCGACGCCATGGACGATCAGCGGCTCCGCGACGATGCCGCCGACGGTCTTGCGCGGATTGAGCGAGGAGAAGGGATCTTGGAAGATGATCTGCACGTCGCGTCGCCTCGCCCGGAGCGCGCTCGCCGGAAGGCTCGCGAGATCGTCGCCGTCGAAGCGGATCGCCCCGGACGTCGGCGCCATCAGCCGGATCAGCAAGCGGCCGGTGGTGGATTTGCCGCACCCGGATTCACCGACGAGGCCGAGCGTCTCGCCGGCGCCGATGTCGAAGCTGATGTCGTCCACGGCGCGCACGAGCCCCGCCTGACCGGAGCCGAACAAGCGCTTCTTGATGGCAAAGTGCTTCACCAGCCGATCGACTTGCACGAGGGCGGCCGGACGCAATGCGGCGGTCATGGCGATCTCGGCGGGGCGGGAGGCCGCGCGTAGCCGGCGTGGCGGATGCACGCTGCCATGCGACCCGGCGCCAGCGTGATCAGCGGCGGGTCGATCTCGGCGCAGGGAGCTTGCGCGTAGGCGCAGCGCGGATGGAAGCGGCACCCCGGTGGCAACTCGATCGGGTTGGGCACGGTTCCTTCGATCGCTTGCAGACGCGTGGCGACCGTGTCGACGCGTGGGATCGAACGCAGCAGCCCTTCGGTGTAGGGATGCTGCGGCGTGCGGAATATCGCGCCGACCGGACCGCGCTCGACGATGCGCGATGCGTAGAAGACGACGACTCGCTGCACGAATTCGGCGATCACTCCGAGATCATGGGTGATCAGGATCACCGCCATGCCGAGGTCGCGCTGCAGCTGGCGCAGCAGGTCCAGGATCTGCGCCTGGACGGTCACGTCGAGCGCCGTGGTCGGCTCGTCGGCGATCAGCAAACGGGGCTGACAGGCCAGGGCCATCGCGATCATGACGCGCTGGCGCATGCCGCCGGACATCTGATGCGGATATTCGTGGACGCGGCGCGACGCCGCCGCGATCTCGACCATGTCCAAGAGTTCGATCGCCTTGCGCTCGGCCGCGCGTCGCCCGAGATGCTGGTGTTCGCGCAATGTCTCCGCGATCTGCTCGCCGATGGTGAACACCGGATTGAGCGATGTCATCGGCTCCTGGAAGATCATCGAGATGCGGTCGCCGCGGATGCGCTGCATCTGCGCTTCGGACTTCGCCAGGAGATCCTCGCCCTCGAACCAGATCTCGCCGGAGGCGACGCGGCCAGGGTGCGACAGCAATTGCAGGATCGACAGCGCCGTCACGCTCTTGCCCGAGCCGGACTCGCCGACGATACCGAGCACCTCACCGGGCATGACGTCTAAATCGACGGCGTCGACGACCCGTATGGCCCCGAACTCGATGATCAGGCCGCGCACCGACAGCAGCGGCTGGGATCGGTCCGTTGCCGCGGGCGTGGGGCCGCTCATCGGTTCTCGACCACCATGCGCGGGTCGAGCACGTCGCGCAGCCCGTCGCCGAGCAGGTTGAGCCCGAGCACCGTGGCGGCGATGGCGAGTCCGGGGAACAGCGCGATCCAGCTTGCCTCGCGGATATAGTCCTTGCCGTCGGAGATGATGTTGCCCCAGCTCGGCGTCGGCGGCGGCGGCCCCATGCCGAGGAAACTCAATACGGCCTCGGCGATCACCGCATAGGCGAACACGAAGGTGAGCTGCACCATCAGCGGCGCCATGCTGTTGGGCAGGATGTGCTGCAGCATGATCCGCAGATGGCTCGCGCCGACGGCTTGCGCGGCATGGACGTAATCGGCCTCACGCACGACCAGGACGGAGGCGCGTACGACCCGCGCGGTGCGCGGCGTGTAGACGGCGGCCAGGGCGACGACGACGTTGAATGCGGACGGGCCCAGCGCCGCGGTGATGGCGATCGCCAGCAACAGCGCGGGAAACGCCATCAGCGCATCCATGATGCGCATGATCAGATTGTCGAGCCGCCGGAAGTAGCCCGCCACCAGCCCGCAGGCGGTTCCGAAGATCGCGGTGAGGAGCACGGTGACGAAGCCGATCTCGATCGACAGCCTGGCGCCATGGACGACGCGCGAGAAGATGTCGCGGCCGAAATTGTCGGTGCCGAAGAAATTCTGCAGGCTCGGCGGCTTGAAGCGGTTGCGGGCGCGCACGACGATCGGATCATGGGTGGCCAGCAGGTCGGCGAGCAAGGCCATCGCCAACATCGTCGCGAACAGCACGAACCCGGTGACGAAGAGCCGGTGCGCGCAGAGGCGCCTGATGATGCCCGGCGGCTTGCGCCGCGCGGAAGTCTGCTTCGCGACCGGCGGTCGCCATCTCGCCGCCTGCTCAGTCATAGCGCACGCGCGGATCGAGGAAGGCGTAGAGCACGTCCACGACCAGATTGATGCCGACGAACATCGCGGCGGTGAGGAGCAATCCGCCCTGGATGACGGGATAGTCGCGGCTGAGGATCGAGGTCGCGAGCAGGCGGCCCAGTCCAGGCAGAGAATAGACCGTCTCGATGACCACCGAGCCGGAGAGCAAAAGGCTGAACACGATGCCGATGATGGTCACGATGGGAATCATCGCGTTCTTGAGCGCGTGCTTGCCGACCACCTTGAAGACCGGCAGCCCCTTGGCGCGCGCCGTGCGGATATAGTCCTGACGCAGGATCTCCAGCATGGTCGAGCGTGTGATGCGCGCCAGCAGGCCGATCTGCAGCAGGCCAAGCGAGAGCGATGGCAGCAACAGGCTCTTCAGCCACGGCAGGATGCCCTGCGCCATCGGCACGTAGCCGCCGGCGGGGAGCAGGTCGAGCATGACCGAGAACAGCACGATCAGCATCAGGCCGAGCCAGAAATTCGGCAGCGACACACCGATCAGCGCGATCGTCATCACGGCCTGATCGATCCAGGTGTTTTGCCGCAGCGCCGCGATTACGCCACAGGGTATGCCGATGGCGAGCGTGAAGAGGAACGAGAGCAGGGCCAGCGCCAAGGTCACGGGCAGCCGCTCCGCGATCGCCTGCGAGACGGATCGTCCGAGCAGGATCGAACGCCCGAGATCGCCTTGCGCCAGACCGACATACCAGCGTCGCAGCTGGAGCAGGAATGGCTCGTCGAGGCCGAGCTGCGTGCGAACTTGCTCGATTTCGATCTTCGTCGCCTGGGGACCGGCCATCACGGCGGCCGGATCACCGGGGACGAGCTGCATGACGCAGAACGAGATCAGCGTGACGATCAGCAGGACCGGGATCGCACTCAGCAGCCGTTGGACGATGTAGCGGCCCATGAGTCGATCCGGAGCGAAAGCTGCGACTCAGCCCTCGATCCAGACGTTCCACAACCGCGGGATACGATAGGGGATGAAGCCCTTGACGTTGCTGCGCGCCGCCTGAACCTTGGTGAGGTCGCCCATCTTCAGCATCTTCACCTGTTCGTAGATCCGCTCCTGCGCCTTGGCGAAGATCGCCTTGCGTTCATCCAGCGTCGCGCCGGTCAGCATGTCCGCGTAGAGCTTGTCGAACTCCATGTCCTGGCGATGGTTGAGGTTGTCAGGACCGACCATCAGGTTGATAGCCGCGAAAGGACCCACCGAGGGACCGGTGCCGAGCCCCGTGAACGAGAGATGCCAGCCGCCATCGGCCTTGCGCTGGCGCGACGCGCCGGTCGGCAGATCGACCGGATCCATGCGCACCTTGAAGCCGATCTGCTTCATCTGTTCGACCAGCACCACGGCGGCGTCGTACATGCTCTGATAGGCGGGGACCGTCATGACGACGATCTCCTCGCCCTTGTAGCCCGCCGATTTCAACAGCTCCGCGGCCTTCTTCTTGTCGTTGACGTTGTAATACTGCTTGCCGGCCTCGGTGTAGTACGGCGTGCCCGGATATTGGAAACCCGGTTGCAGATCGAAGGCGCCATCCGTGGCCACGTCCATGATCTCCTCCATGTCGAGGCCGATCTGCAGCGCGCGCCGGATCTCCACCTTGTCGAAGGGCGGGTTGGCGTGATTGACCCAGGTGCCGTGGATCCACCAGCGCTGCACCGGATGCAGCACGATATTCTTGTTGTCCTTCAGCCGCTTTGCCGATTTCGTCGGCACGTCTTCGGTGAGGTGGAACTGTCCGGTCTCCAATCCCGCGACGCGGGCGACCGGCTCCTTGACGTAGCGAAAATCAAGCTCGTCGAGATAGGCGATTTTGTTGCCGCCGAACCCCGTCGTCCCCTTGTGCCGCGTGTCGGGAACATAGCCGTCGTAGCGCTTGAGTTTCACGTGGCTGTCCGGGACCCATTCCACGAATTGGTAGGGCCCGGTGCCGATGATCTCGGCCTTGCCACCGGCCATGTCCTTCTGCTCGGCCGGCATGATCACGATCGGATTGGCGAACTGGCTGAGTTCCTCCAGGAAGACCGGCACCTTGTTGCGCAGCGTGATCTGGAACGTGTCGGCATCCGGCGCGGCCAGCTGGGCAATAGGCGCAAGGATGGAGCGCTGGATCCCGACTTTCGCGAAGCGCTCGAATGACGCCAGCACGTCAGCGGACGTCAGCGGTTTGCCGTTGTGGAACTTGATCCCCTTGCGGATCTTGAACGTGTAGATGAGTCCGTCCGGCGACTCCACCAGGCTCTCGGCGAGTTCCAGCATTGGCGCGTTGGATTCATCGCGCGTCATCAGCTGCTCGAACACCTGCATCACGACGTTCCGGGTCGCGATGTTGGTGGAGAAATGCATGTCCAGGGTCGCGGGCCCCGCCTCCTGCGCGATCACCGCGGTGCCGCCACGCTTCTGTGCGATCGACGGCATCGCGACGGCCATCATCAAGAGGCTTGTCAGGATCGCCAGCCTCGCTGTCGTGCGGGCGCGGCGGCTTTGTGGATGCACAATCATCTGGATCCCTCCTCAAGGAAGGGCAGATCCTATGACACCGGCATGCCCAGGGCCATCCCCGGGTTACGCCTCACGCGTTGACGCCGATGTCGGCATCGCGACGCTCAGCCGCGCCCACGCATCGGCGACGCGTGCGCCCTTGCCGGCGTCGTGGACGATCAGGGGGTTGATGTCGAGCTCGGCGATGACATCCCCGAAATCGACCGCGAGCCAGGAGAGGCGAACCACGAGATCGACGAGCGCAGCCTCGTCCGCAGGAGGGCGACCACGCATGCCGCCGAGCAATCGGTACGCCTTGAGCTCGCGCATCATCGCCGCGGCTTCGGTCGCGTCGATGGCCGGCAGGCGATAGGCCACATCGGCGAGCAGTTCGACGAAGACGCCGCCGAAGCCGACCGCGATCGCCGGGCCGAGCGCGGCGTCGTGCACGAGGCCGAGCAGCATCTCCACGCCTTGCGGCACCATCTCCTGCACGAGCACGCCCGCGATCTCGGCCTGCGGCGCGTGGGCATGCACGGCGGCGATGATCGCGGTGAACCCGGCGCGCACCGCGGCGGCGCCGGTTACATCGAGGCGAACGCCGCCCGCATCGCTCTTATGCGCGAGGCCTCGAGCCTCGATCTTGAGCGCGACCGGGCCGCCAAGACTTGCCGCATGACGCACGGCCTCCTCCGCATCGCGCGCCAGGAACTCGCGCGTCACCGGGAAACCGTAGGCCGCCAGCAACTGCTTGGTCTCGCGTTCGCTGAACGCGCCGGTGCGGTCCGCGACGAGGCGCTGCGCCGCGGCGCGATCGATACCTGCCGGCCGCGTCGGCGCCGCGCGGCTCGCTTGCGCGCGGCGGAATCCGGCATAGCGCATCGCCGCGCTGACCGCCTTCAGGCCGCTCGAGATCTCGCGATAGACCGGGATGCCCTCGGCGATGAGGTCACGCGGCGAGAGCTTCGAGCCGTCATTGGTGCCGCCGGTCCACAGCAAGGCCGCGGGCTTCGCGGATTGCGCGACCATCGCCGCGGCGGTGCGGATGTCGAGCTCGCTCTGCAATGTGACGACCGGCAGGAGGACATCGACATTGGGATCCGCGGCGATCGTCTCCATGATCGCGCGCTGCATGTCCTGCTTGCCGAGAGCGGCCGAGCTCATGTCGGCGGGATTGCCGAGCTTGATGTAGCCCGGGATCAGCGTGGCGAGCTTGGCGTGGGTCGTCTCGGTGAAATCGTCGAAGGCGATGCCGAACGCGGTGCCGCGATCGGCGATCAGCGCGTTGTTGCCGCCGGATACCGAGAAGGCGCTGGCGCGATTGCCGCCGGGCGCGCGCTTGTCGCGCAGCATCATCGCCGCTTCGTAGAGTTCGCTGGAATCCTCGACGCGGATCACGCCGAGCTGACGCAGGGCCGCATCGGCGATGGCATCCGCGCCGGCGATGGCGCCGGTGTGGCTCTCCGCCGCCCGGCGTCCGGCGTCGCTGCGGCCGAGCTTGAGCATCACGATCGGCTTCGCCATCGCCGCGGCCTTGCGCGCGGCGGCGATGAACTTCGCACCGGTCTTGATGCGCTCCGCGGCGACCAGAATCACGCGCGTGGCCGGATCATGGGCGAGGAAATCGATGAAATCGGCGATCTCGAGATCGGCTTCGTTGCCGCAGCTCACCTCGTGGCTGATGCCGATACCGAGTTCATGCGCGCGCCACATCACGTTGACCTGCGGCAGGCCGCCGGAATTGCCGATGATGCCGATATCGCCGGGTGGTTGTGGCGCCTCGCCGACCGTGGCGGTCGACGCCATCGGGATGCGATCGACGAAATTGATCGCGCCGTTGCAATTCGGGCCCATCAGTCGCAGGCCGCCGGCGCGCGCCATCGCGACGATGCGGTCCTGCTCCGCCAGTCCCTCGGCCGTGCCGATCTCGCCGAAGCCGCCGGTGAAGATCGTCGCGAAGGGGACGCCTTTGGCGACGCAATCCTCGATCACCCCGCCGACACGCTCGGCAGCGACGATGATGCCGACATGATCGGGCGTCTCCGGCAGATCGCGGATCGAGCCGAAGCAGGGCAGGCCGAGGCAAGTGGTGTAGCGCGGATTGATCGGATAGACGCGCTCGCTCCGGCCGAAATTCAGGATGTTGTGGAGATAGCGCCAGCCGAAGCGGGAGCGGTCCTCCGTCGCGCCGACGATCGCCATCGCGCGCGGCGCGAAGAAGCGCTGCAGCCAGTGCTCGTTCATCATCCCCCCCGGAAAGGCGATCCTTCCCCGACGCGGCGCCGGGGAAGGATCGCTGTCGTTCAGACCGTCGCTTGCATCTGCTCCCAGGAGCCGGGACCGAAGACTTCGGTCATCAGCCTGATGTTGAGCGGCTCGAGCGCCTTCGAGGGATTGCCCGGCAGGTTGAGCACCGTGCCCTTGCCGTTGCTCTTCTCCCAGGTCGCGAGATCGACGGCGACGGCATCGACGCCGGCCTTGTAGTACTTGGTCTCTTCGAGGCGATCGAAATTCTTCTGCAGGATTTCGCGCTCGGCCGGGGACAGCGCGTTCCACGCCGCGGTCGAGACGAGTTCCTTGTCGAGCGCCTGGCCGAATTCGTTCGACACCACGAACTTGCAGACCTCGTAGAATTTCTGCGCCACGGCGACATTGAGCGCGGTGATCATGCCGTCAACCACGCCCTGCTGGAGCGCGAGATAGACCTCGTTGAACGGCACTGGCGTAGGGTTGCCGCCGAGGAATTTCACCGCCTCGACGCAGCCTTCGATCGGGGGCGTGCGGATCTTCTTGCCCTTGATGTCCTCGAATCCCTTGATCTCGTTGCGCATGAACAGGCAGTACGGGCCGAGGCGACCGGTGCCGAGCAGCCGCGCCTTGTAGCGCTGCTCCAGGACCTGGGACGCCTTCTGCCCGATCGGGCCCTTCATGACCTTGCCGGCATGGCCGCCGTCACGGAACATGCCCGGGCTGTAGAGGATGTCGAATTCGCGTGTGCCGGTGTAGGCGGTGACGCAGACATCGACGCCGCCCAGCGCCATCGCGTCGACGATCGCCTTCTCGCCACCGACATTGTAGGAAAACACCGCCTTCACATTGCCGTTGGTCTGCTTCTCGACCTCGGCAAAGAGCTCGACGTTGAAGAGATTGGAGTTCGTCTGCGGACCCGCCGCATTGGCGTATTTGAGGGTGACCGCGGCGCGCGCGTCGCGGGGCAGGGATGCGGCGCCGGCGAGCGCTGCGGCGCCGAGACCGAGATTTCGACGAGAAAGGGAGAAGCTCATTCGTGTTTCCTCCGGGGTTGATAGGGATAGTGCTCAGCCCATGACCAGTCGTGGCAGAAAGAGCGTGAGTTCTGGGATGTACGTGATCAGCAGCAGCACGGCGATGAGCACGGCGATGTAAGGCAGGCAGGCGCGGCCGACCGCCATCACCTCTACCTTGGCGATCGCCGAGAGCACGAAGAGATTCAGCCCGATCGGCGGCGTTATCATCCCGATCATCAGATTGAGCACGAACACGACGCCGAGATGCACCGGATCGACGCCGACCTTGGCGAGCAGGGGGAAGAGGATCGGCGCCATCACGAGCATGATCGGCAGCGGCTCCATGAACATGCCGAGGATCAGCAGCAGGATATTCGACAGCAGCAGCAACGCGACCCGGCTATCGGCGATCGAAACCAGCGCATTGTTCAGGATCGTGCCGAGTTGCTCCTGCACTGTGATCCAGGCGAACATCTGCGAGGTCGCCACCGTCAGCATCACGATCGAGGAGATCAGCGCTGTCGAGACGGCGCATTCATAGATGCTGCGCATGTTGAGCGAACCATAGACCAACACGCCGAGGAACAGCGTATAGGCGACCGCGACCGCGGCGGCTTCTGTCGGCGTGGCGATGCCACCCACGATACTGCCGATCACCAAGACTGGCGCCAGCATCGGCAGGCCGCCGCCGAGAACCGCGGCGCGGAACTCCAGCCCGCGCATGCGTGGTTCGCGCGGTACGCCGAGCTTTTCGGTGAGATGCGCGGTGAGCAGGAACATGGCGATGAACATGATGATCCCTGGGACGACGCCGCCGAGGAACAGGCGGCCGACCGAGATGTTCATGATCGCGCCGATCAGGACGAAAGGAATCGAGGGCGGAATGATCGGCCCGACCGTGGCGGCCGAGGCGATCACCGCCGAGGCGAAGGCGGCGGGATAGTTGCGCCGCCTCATCTCCGGCACCAGCACTGCGCCGGTTGCAGCCGCGTCCGCCATCGCCGAGCCGGAGATGCCGGACATCACGAAGTTCGCGGTGACGCCGACATTGGCGAGTCCGCCGCGTCGATGCCCCACTAGCGCCGACGCCATGCGCACGAGGCGCTGCGTCACGCCGGCCCGATTCATGAGTTCGCCCGCGAAGATGAACAAGGGCACGGCGAGCAGCGCGAAACCGCTGACGCCCTCGACCATCTGTTGCGAGAACAGCGCCGGCGGCGTCGGCAGCGGATTGTTGATCTGGGTAAGGATGATGTAGCCGAGGCACGCGGCGCCGATCGCCCAGGCGATCTCCATGCCCAGCAGCGTGAACAGCAGCAGCAGGACCATGACGATGACGAGCAGCATGGTTCAGACCTCCGTGCCGACGAGGCGCGTGAGCTTCACCAACCGCTTGGTCTGGTACATCGCCATCAGCAGGCAGGACGCAGGCAAGGGCAGATAGAACACGGCTTCGGACCAGCCCGTCGAGAGCATCCGGCCCGGCAAATTGAGCTGGATCACCGGCCAGGAATACCAGGCCAGCACGAGCAGGATGCCGATCATGATCGCGGTCATCGTGATGTCGATGATCAGCCGAATGCGCGGTGGAAACTTGTCGACGATGAACGTCACCTTGATGTTGGTGTCGCGCTGCGTCGCGACGACGGCGGCGATGTAGGTCATCCACACGAACAGCACGCGCGGCACGTCCTCCGACCAGATCGGGGGCTTGTTGAACCAGTAGCGCATGACGACGCAGTACACGACCAGGATGGAGATCAGGATCATCAGCAGGCCGCTGAAAAAGGAAAACGCGACGTCGATCCAGTCGCGCTCGCCGTCGCTTGGTTCCTTGGTTGCCACTTCCATGCGACTACACGTCCCTTCTATTGCTTGCCGTTGCCGTCAGGCGGCGCGGGCACGCGGCGATGCCAATCGGTCTCGCGTTCATAGGCCGCGCCGATCGTCAGCAGCGTCGCTTCGTCGAATGGCCTGCCCACCAACTGGCAGCCGACCGGCAGACCGTCGACGAAGCCGCAGGGTACCGCAAGAGCGGGCAGGCCGAGATAGTTGAATGGCTGGGTGCGCTTGGGAATGTCGGCGAGCAGGGCCGGCTCGTAGCCCGGCGCGCCTAAACGCGTGCGCGCGCGCGGCGGCGCCGGGCGCGGCACCAACGCCGTGAGCAGCACGTCGACGTCCGAAAACGCCTCGGCGAGAAATTGGCGAAGCAGCGGGGCGCGTCCGCGCAAGGCCTGCAGATAGACGGTGGCGGGCACGCGCCGGCCGAGCTCGAGGCGATAGCGAACCTCGGGGGTGAACCGCTCCGGCGTCTTACGCAGCGCCAGATCGTGGATCGCCGCCGCCTCGGCCGCCATCATGAGGCGATGCAGGCGACGGGCGAGGTCGGCATACGCCGGTGCGACTGTCGTGACGCGGGCGCCGAGGGAGCGCAGGACGCGCACGGCTTCGTGCATTGCTGACGCGACGCCGCTGTCCAGGCCATCGCCGAAATAGGTTTCGACGAGACCGATCCGCATGCCCTCGATCCGGTTGCTCAACGCCGCCTCGTAGTCGGGGACGGGATGGTCGACGGCGGAGGCATCGCCCGGCTCGGCGCCGGCGATCACGCCGAGCAGTCGCGCGGCCCCGCGCATGCTGGTCGCCAGTGGTCCGATCGTGTCGAGCGCGAAGCTCATGGGCATCGCGCCCCGCGCCCCGACGCGGCCATGCGTCGGCTTCAACCCCGCGACGCCGCACCAGGCGGCGGGCAGGCGGATCGATGCGCCGGTATCGGAGCCGATCGCTGCCGGCACGATGCGCGCCGCGACGGCGATCGCGGGCCCGCTCGACGACCCGCCGGTGACATGCGCCGGCGACCACGGATTGCAGGCATCGCCGAGATGATCGTTGTGGCCTGTGAGACCGAGCGCATATTCGGTCATGTTCAGTGCGCCGACGATGATCGCGCCTGCGCGTTCCAGCCGCTTGACCAGGGTGGCGGGTTTCAGCCCCGCCGCGACTTGCGCCGGGCCGGCGCCGCATCCGGGGCTGAGATCGTCGCGATCGAACATGTCCTTGATCGCGATCGGCACGCCGTGCAATGCGCCCAGGCGATGGCCGGTTTTGCGCGCGCGATCCGCAGCCACCGCGCGGCGCATCGCCGCTTCGGCGTCGATCGAGACGAAGGCATTGATCGTGGGCTGCCAGCGCGCGATCTGGTCGAGGCACGCTGCGACACTGGACTCTGCGCTGCGGGCGCCGGTGGCGATGGCGCTGGCGATCTCCGCGACGTCGCACGCGGGTTCGGACGTCAAAGTGACGATCCGTCCGGCGCCATGCGCGTAAGCTCAGTGGTGAAATCCTCGACGATGGCGGGCGGGCCGACGAGGTCGGCCAGCTCGGTCGCCGCTGCAACCAGCTCAGCGAGATCGCTGGCAAGTCGCGGCGCCCAATCCGCTGGTATTGTCGCCGGCCCCGTCGGCCCCGTTGACATCTCGATCATCCCCCGTGGCGAAGGCCGAGACTTTTGAACGAGGGAAGCGCGGCGTCAAGCGCCGCGCCGCGCGGCGTCACATCATCGCGTCGATCAGCCGGTTGTGAAAATGGTGGATGTTCCTCTCCCAGACCGGAGAGAATTTCACATCGTTCGCGACTGGCGATTGGCGGGCGATCTGCTGGCCCTCCCAGATCAGGAAATCCTGGCTCCGGATACCGTCATTGCCGTGGCGCTCGCGCGTCTTGCCCAGCCAGCGATCGAGCACGGGCTTGCGATGCTCTTCGGCGGCCGGGTCCGTCGCCGCGTCGCCGGTGAAGAAGAAGCCGAGGATCGCGTGGGTCTTGTCCGGCGCCAGCGGATCGGTGATGACCGAAGCCAGATGGTTCTCGGCCACCGTGATGGTGACGTTCGGGAACACCAGGCTGGTGCCGCCAGGCGCGCGTTTCTCACCGCTCACCGGCGGGATCAACGGCAGGGAGTTCGCATTGAAGGACAGGCTGCTGGAGCGCGGCCGGCGTTGCAGCGTGACGACATTCTCGTATTGCAGCGGCTCCATCCACGGCTTGCGGGTCTCCAACTCGATGTCGTCGGAGATCTTCGTGAAGATGCCCTTGTGCACCCACACGTGATGATAGGTCTCCCAATTGTCGTTCTGGAACTTCCAGTTGGCGTCGAAGTGCCAGTCCACGCGCTTGTGAAAGCGCGTCGCGTCGATGTCGAACCCGCGGGTGAGCTCCGTCAGCGGCGCGAGGTATTCCGCCAGCGGTGGCGCCTTGCCATCGAGATTGACGAACACCCAGTGGTGCCACGTGTCGAGCCGCACCGGCATCAGACCGTTCTTCTCGAAATCGAGGCCGCAATTCTTGCTGTCCGGCGTGCCGTCGAAATACGGGATCGCCTTCAGCGCGCCATCGAGACCATAGGCCCAGGCGTGATAGGGGCAGGAGAAGCCGTTGAGTCCTTTGGCCGGCTTGTCGAGCATCAGCGCGGCGCGGTGGCGGCAGACATTATGGAAGGCGCGGATCGCGCCGTTCTTGTCGCGGCACAGGATGATCGGCACGCCCGCGACCATCAGCGGTATGGCGTCGCCCGGCTCCGGTACATCGCTGGTGAAGCCGATGCCCATCCACACGCGTGGAAAGAGGTTGCGCCGCTCGAGATCGAAGAAATCCTGCCCGATATAGGCTTGGCGCGGCAGCCCGCCGGCCTTCTCTACCGGCAGACGAATGGCGTTCACGGCGTCTTCACCAAGGATATCGATCACGGAACGCATCTCTGCAGCCTCCTGCCTCTGGGAAGGAAAATCATTGGCGACGATACGCCGCGTCACGGCGGCATTCCAGCTTCCCCAACATCGTCGTCGGCGCGGGGGTCTCCAGCAATACTCGGGCCAGAACGATTGAATGCCGAGGAACGCTCGCGCTATCGTCACGCAACGCTCCGCTCTCGTCATGACAGGAAGACGCCGTGTCTCAGATCCAGTCCGCGCCGCCCGTGATGTCCGTTCCCGACGTCAGCGCCTATGACGGACCGCTGCTGAAGGGCGCGCTCGCGATCATCGATCGCCTCGCGGCGCATGAGCTGACGCCGGACCAGTATCAGGACGATATCGCTCTGCTCTTCGATCGCATCGACCCGGTCGCGGCGCTGCGTGGCTGGACCGAGAAATGTCTGGCCGAGCGCGCTGACCAGATCCTCTACCGCAAGACGACTGCCACCACTGCCGTGTGGTTTCAGCTGCTGCACATGCGCGCCCATGAAGTGCATCCGCCGCATTGCCACCGCAACCTGATCTCCAATCAGGTCCTTCTCCACGGCAATTCCTGGCTGCGCGAATATGATCGCGTATCGCGGATCGACGACGAAACCATCTACACCAAGCTGCGCTCCGATGGGGCGATGAAGCTCGGCGGCCGTATCGGGACGACCGAGATCGACCGCAACGCCCATTGGTTCTGCACCAACGACAAGCAATCCGTGCAGCTGAACTTCTTCGTCGTCGGATTCCAGGATTGGCTGTTCGACGCCGCGCGCACAGGTCGGCGCGGGCGGATCTATCTCGACGTCACAGGACCGGTGACTCGCGACGGGCTGATCGTGACCAAGGAGATCGCGGTCGAGGACGCCGAAGAGAAGTTCCAGAACCGCCACATCAACGAGTTCCCACTCGCGCCCAACTTGCGCGCCGCCCTGGCCGCCTGATCGCGGCTCAGCCGCGCGTCGGATCGACTTGGTTCAGCAAGGCGCGTCCGTCGCGAAAGCGCAGGATGTTCTCGGCGAGGAGCTCGAGCAGCCGTGCGAGGCCGGCGCCGCCGCCGAAACCGGCGAGATGCGGGGACACGATCAGATTCGGCGCTGTCCAGACCGGATCATCGCCAGGCGGCGGTTCGGGCTCGAAGACATCGAGCGCTGCGCCGGCGAGATGTCCGCCGCGTAACGCCGCGATCAGCGCCGCCTGATCCACGGGGCCGCCACGCCCGACATTGATCAGGAAGGCGCCACGCTTCATTGCCATGATCTCCGGCGCCCCGATGAGTCCGCGTGTCGTTGCCGACAGCGGCAGCGTGACGAGCAGGGCATCGATGATCGGCAGGGCGGCGGCCAGCCGCGCCGGCGTCGCATGCGGCGTCTCCTGATCCCGGCGTACGATGGCGATGCTGCGGCAGCCGAACCCGGCGAGCCGCTTGCCGATTTCCTTGCCGATCGCGCCATAGCCGAGAATGCCGACCGTCATCGTCTCCAGCGCGCGCAACCCCGCCTGGTGAGGTCCGCGTTCCCATCGCGCAAGCTGACGGTCGCGCTCGAGGTCGGGCAGGCGCCGGCATAACGCCAGCAGCAGCGCGACACTGTGCTCCGCTACGATCGGCGCCCAGGCCAGCGAGCTGTTGGTGACGCGAATGCCTGCGGGAACGCCGAATTCGCCGGCGGTTTCGTATCCGGCGCTGGCGAAGTGGATCCAGCGCACGGTGTTGCCGGGCCGCGCCAGAAGCGCTGCGACTGCCGGCGTATAGCTCGGCGAGGAAAGTACGATCGCATCGGCCCGCGTTGCCAGGTCCAGGAATGAAGCCGCGCTCGATGCCGCGACGAACTCGAGATCGGTGAATGCCTGCAGCGAAGGTGGCAGAGCGACGCCAGGGAAGCCAAGGAAGTGAACGATACGCACGCGCTGCTCCATCCCTTCATCACGTCGTGACGTATCGACTCTGCCGCTTCTGCGGGCATGAGTCGCGTCTCAATGCTCTCTCGCTGGGCATGTCGCAAACCTCAAGGCGCGGGACTCGCGCGATCCTCTGGGCCATAGTTGGCGATAGAGGGGGCTGTTCGCGAATGTCCATGGTTACGCTTCAGGCCGTCGGCAAACGGTATGGAAATTTTGTCGCCCTGCAGCCGACCGATCTGGAAATCGGCGATGGCGAATTTCTCACGCTGCTCGGTCCGTCAGGCTGCGGCAAGACGACGACGTTGCGCATCATCGCGGGCTTCGTCGAGCCGAGCGAAGGCGTCGTCCGTTTCGACGGCGACGACGTCACGCGGTTGCCGCCGCAGAAGCGCTCGCTCGGCATGGTGTTCCAGGATTACGCGCTGTTTCCGCATCTGACCGTCGCCGAGAATATCGGCTTCGGTCTGCGCGAGCGCGGCGCGCCGAAGGCGAAGATCAAATCGCGCGTGGGCGAGTTGCTGGATCTGATCCGGCTGCCGCAGATCGCGGAGCGTTTCCCGGCGGAGATCAGCGGCGGCCAGGCGCAGCGCGTCGCCTTCGCGCGCGCGATCGCGTCGCCGCCCCGCGTGTTGTTGATGGACGAGCCGTTGGGCGCGCTCGATCTCAAGCTGCGCGAGGCCATGCAGGTCGAGCTGAGGCGGCTGCAGCGCGAACTGGCGATCACGACGATCTACGTGACCCATGATCAGGGCGAGGCGATGAATCTTTCCGATCGGATCGCGGTCATGGATCGCGGCCGCGTCGCGCAGTTCGGCTCGGCGCAGGAAATCTACAATCGCCCGCGCACGCGCTTCGTCGCCGACTTCATCGGCAAGATCAATTTCCTCCACGGTGCGGCCATGGGGCGCGACGGGGAATGGAGCGTGGTGCAGATCGGCGATGCGCGCCTGCGCGCACCCGCCGCGTGCGACGGCGACGTCACGATCGGCGTTCGGCCGGAGCATGTCGGCTTCGCCAACGGCGCCGCCATACCGGAGGGCGACAACGTCATCTCCGGCGTCGTGACGACACAGGTCTTCAACGGCAATCTCATGCATGTGCAGGTCGCGATCCCCGGCGGCGAATGGGTCGTCGAGACGCGCCCCGGCGAGCACAGCGTGGCGGACGGTCAGACCGTGAGGCTGCATTGGAATCCGGCGCAATCCGTGGCTTTGACCGAATGAGCCCTGAGGCCTTGGGAACCGATGCGGGCATGCGCGACGGAGGCGCGTCGTGATGCGCTTCTCCTGGGGCCTTTTGATGGTGCCGCCCTTGCTGCTGACTCTGACCATGCTGTTGCTGACGCAGTTCCTCTTCCTGCAATCCAGCCTGCACGAGGATCTCGGCCTCGGATTGCTCGGGCCTGAACTCACGCTGTTCAACTATCTCGAGTTCTTCGTCGACCCGCTCTATTGGGGCAGCCTCCTGCTGACGCTGAAGCTCGTCGTCATCGTGGTGGCGCTGACCTTGGTGATGACCTGGCCGGTCGCCTATGTGCTGGCGCGCATGACGCCGTCGATCGCCATGTTCATCCTCTCGGCGATCGTCGCCTCGTCGTTCATCTCGATCGCCATCAAAGTGCTGGGGATGGTGATCATCTTCTCGGCCGACGGATTGCTGGTGAGGTGGCTCACGCGGCTGGGACTGGCCGATGGCAGCTTCCGCATGCTCGGCACGGTGCCGGGCGTGATCATCGGGTATTCCCATCTCGCGATCGGCTTCATGGTGATGATGCTGTTCAGCATCATCCAGACCATCCCGCGACGTCTCGAGGAGGCGGCGGAGATCCTCGGCGCGTCGCGCTGGCGCGTCTATTGGCGCGTGGTCTTGCCGCTCAGCCTTCCCGGCGTGGTCAGTTCCTCGCTGATCCTGTTCAATCTGCTGATGGGCGCCTTCGTCTCGGCCATCATTCTCGGTGGCGGCAAGGTGCTCACGCTGCCGGTGCTCATCCAGCGCAGCCTGATGATGTTCAACGAGTACGGCATGGCGGCCGCGCTCTCCGCGATCCTCCTGCTCGTGGTGTTGGTGATCAACATCCTCTCGGTCTTCGCCGTGACGAGGCTGCGCGTCGCATCGGGGATCGTCACTTGAACGCGATGCGCCTCGCCTTGCGGCGGCAGATTCTGTTCGAACTGCCGGGTCTGCTGCGCAAGGGCGGGCGGTATCTGGCCTATGCCTGGGTCGGCCTCGTCGTGCTGTTCATCTACGCGCCGATCCTGGTCGTGATCGGCGCGTCCTTCGATCCCGGACATTTCGTGCAGACCCGGGCCTTCCTGCAATTCCCGCCTCGCGGCTTTTCCCTGCGCTGGTATTTCGAAGTCGAACCGGCGCTCTGGGCGTCGCTCTGGCTGACCTTGAAACTGGCGGTGCTGGTCGCTGCCGCGGCATTGCTGGTCGGCGTGCCAGCGGCGCTCGGCCTCGTGCGGGGACGTTTCCCCGGGCGCAACCTGATCTCGTCGGTGTTTCGCATGCCGCTGCAGATCCCATTCATCGTCACCGGGGTCGCGTTCCTGCAGAGCTACTACATGATCGCGAAGCTCACCGGCTTCGCCCTGCAAGGCAGCCTGCTCGGGTTGTTCTTCGGCCATCTCTTCGTCGCCACCCCCTACGTGATCGGCGCGGTGGGGGCGTCGCTGCAACGGCTCAGCCCGCGGCTCGACGAGGCCGCCTTCAGCCTCGGGGCCAGCCGATGGTCGACCTTCATCCGCGTCACGCTGCCGATGATCATGCCCGGCATGTTCGGCGGCGCGCTCTATGCATTCCTCGTGTCGTTCACCGACGTGACGCTGTCGCTGTTCCTCTCGGGGGCGGAGGCGACACCGTTTCCGGTGCGGATCTTCTCGTCTGTCGTCTCGGACATGGAGCCGACGGTCCCGGCGATCGCATCGTTGGTGTTCGTCTGTTCGATCGTCGTGCTCTTCGCCGTGCAGCGCTTGCTCGGCATGGACGCGCTGCTGCGCAGTGGCGGCAGCGGGGGATAGCTCATCGTCAATCCAGGAGGTCAGGCCATGGTGTTGCGTTCACTCGTTCTAGGTGCTGCAGTCGCGTTGTCGCTGGTCGCACCTGCGACGGCGCAGAAGAAGTTCAACGGCGTCACGATCACGATCGCGACCTTCGGTGGGCCGTGGATCGACCGCATCAAGCTCGAGCTCGCGGCGCCGCTCGCGGCCGAAGGCATCACCATGAATTTCGTCGCCGGCAGCAGCGCCGAGTTCCTGGCCAAGCTGATCGCCGCGCGCGGCCAGCCCGCGCCGTTCGACGTCGTCGAGATCGCCGACGAGACCTACGGCGATTTCCGCGCGGGAGATTTCCTCGAGAAGATGACCGCGGCCAATCTGCCGAACCTCAAATTCCTCGACAAGTCGATGTATGACGAATTCAAGGTCGCCAATTGGGCGTCGCAACCCGGCATCGTCTACAACGTCGACAAGTTTGCCGCCGCGGGGATCGCGCCGCCGACCAGGTATTCGGACCTCGCCAACCCGGCGCTGAAGGGCAAGGTGCTGCTCAGCGACATCAGCGGTTATGCCGCCTACTACCAGCTCACTGGCCTCGCCTTCGAGAATGGCGGCAGCGACAAGAATCCGGATGCGGGATTCGCGATGATGAAGAAGATCAACGCGCATTCCTTTTCGACCTCGGTTGCGACGACGTTGCAGCTCTTCAACGGTGGCGACGTCTGGGCCGGGATCGTGCCGGTGCACCTGGGCATCCGCATGTTCGATGCCGGCTTGCCGCTCTCGGCGGTTCATCCCACGATCAACGGGCGCAAGGGCGCGATCGCACGCGGCTATCTCGGCGTCAGCAAAGGCAGCAAGCAGGTCGCCGCCGCCGAGTACTACATCAACGCGATGATCGACACGGGCATGCAGGAGCGGCTCTACACGCAGGCCGCGACGATCCCGGTCAATCAGGTGACGATGGAGAAGGTGCGCGGCTCCGTGAAGCTCGATAAGGCAGGGCAGCCCTTCCTGCTCATGGATCCCGCGATCGTCGCGCAGATGTGGTCGCCGGACTACTCGGTGATCGACAAGCGCGACTGGACGCGCCGCTGGCAACGCAGCATCGCGAATTGAGAGGGGCGACTCACCGCCCTGGCCGCTGCGCGGCCTGTCCCTCCTCAAGTTGAGAAGGGACGACGAAGACCTACTCGTCGCCCCTCCTCATCTCGGACTATGGGATGCACACATCGTCTCGACGATGTGTGAATCCCGTTGCTCCACTTGACGGGCGGCAGCGCGGCGAGAGCCGCGCGGGGTGGTGCCTCGCCTTTCAGCGCGGCCTGAACACCGGCAGCTTCATCTCGTCGCCGATCGCCTCGAACTCGACCATCACGGGAATGCCGATGCGCACGGCGTCGGGATCGAGGCCGACGATGTGGCTCAGGAGATGCGGGCCTTCCTCGAGCGCGATCAAGGCGACGACATAGGGAATCCTGTCCGCGAAGGCCGGGCTCGGCGCGCGGCGCACGATTGTGAAGGAGAAGACGCTGCCGCGACCGGACATTCGCACCCATTCGTGTTCGGCGGCATGACATACCGGGCAGAGCGCGCGCGGATAGTGGCGATGCGTGCCGCAAGCGGTGCAGCGCTGCAGCATCAGCTCGTCGCGCGCCGCGGCATCCCAATATGGCTGGGTCTCGAAATCCGGCACCGGCGTTGGGCGCGGCTGAGGTTCAATCGGCATCACGAATCCCCATCAACATCGTCGCGTGCATGCCGATGATGCCGCCGTTCCCGTGCACGAGTGCGATCTCCGCGTCCGGCACTTGCCTTGGCCCGGCATCGCCGCGCAGCTGGCGCACCGCTTCGGTCACGTGGAAGAAGCCGCCGGGCAGGCCGGGATGCCCGCCGGAGAGCAGCCCGCCATGCGTGTTCACGGGCAATGCGCCGCCGAGCGCGATGCGCCCACCCTCGACGAAGCGGCCGCCCTCGCCCTTCGGGCAGAAACCGAGATCCTCGAGTTCGACGATCACCGTGATCGTGAAGCAATCATAGAGCTGCGCGACATCGACATCTCCCGGCGTCAATCGCGCCTCGCGGAAGGCCTGCGCGCCCGAACGCAGCGCGCCGGTCGTCGTCAGCGTTTTCGCTTCGCCGATATAGGTGTGGCTCAGACCCTGGCCGAAGCCCAGCGCCGTGACTGCGCGATGCGGCCGGTCGCGCGCGCGCTCGGCCGTCGTCACGATTGCGGCCCCGGCGCCATCGGAGACCAGCGAACAATCGAGCACGCCGAAGGGCGAGGTGATCGGCGTGGCGTTGAGCACGTCGGCGATCGTGATCGCTTCGCGCTTATGGGCGTTGGGATTGAGGCCGGCATGGCGACGCATCGCGACGGCGACCTCCGCCATCTGCTCGCGCGTGGTGCCGAATTCATGCATGTGACGCTGGGCGACCAGCGCATAGAGCGACGGGATCAGCGGGCCGTAGGGGACCTCGAATTGCGGATGTGCCGCGCCGATTTCGGCCATGTTCCTGATCGCCGCGGCACGCGACTGGTGCGACAGCATGTTCTGGCCGGTGACGCAGAGCACGTTGCGGCATGCGCCCGCGCCGAGCGCCTGCGCCGCGGCCTGGATCAACGCCACGCCCGAGGCGCCCGCCAGTTCGAGCGTGGCGAGATAGCTCGGTACGATGCCGAGGTAATGTGCGATGGCGGCGGCCGGCATCATCATTGGTTGTGTGCGCATCGGCAGCGCGATCACCGCATCGATGTCCGCGAAGCTCAGGCCCGCATCCGCGATCGCGGCGCGCGCCGCCTCGGCCTGCAGCTGCATCGCGGTCTTGCCCGGCAATCGGCCGAGCGGCGTCTCGCCGATCCCGATGATCGCCGCGCGCGGCGCGCTCATGGCAGGGCCAGTGCCCGCGCGACCATGTCAGCGCCATAGTCCCGGGAGGCGGCCGCGCGCGTGACCTTGCCCTGGCGCAGATCGCGGGCGAGCAGCTCCAGCGGTCGCTCATGCGGATCGCCGTAGCCGCCGCCGCCCAAGGTCTCGACGCGTAGGGTCTCACCCGCTTTGAAACTCATGCCCGACGCCTTGGAGTAGAGTTCCTCGGCTTGAGGTGTTCCGGGATTGCGGATGATGCGGGTGACGTTACTCGGCTTGCCGCCGTGGATCCCCGGTGCGGCGACGATATGCGCATCGGAGCGCAGCGAAACTGTCGTGCCATCGGCGAGGATCCTGATCTGCCGCGCCATGCCGAGCCCGCCGCGGAACTTGCCCGCGCCGCCGGAATCCGCGACGAGCGCGTACTCGTCGAGGATCAGCGGGTACTCGAGCTCCAACGCCTCGACCGGCAGGTTGGTCGAGTTCACCGTATGCACGTGGATCGCGTCTTGCCCGTCGCGATCGGCGAATGCGCCGGCGCCGCCGCCCATCGACTCCGGGTAGATGTAGGTCGTCTTGCGGCGGGGATGCCAGCCGGAGACATTCGTCGCCGAGGTCGAGTCATTGCATGACGCCATCGCGCGATCCGACGGCAGGGCCTGGCACAGCGCGCCGAAGATCGCGCCGCAGAGCCGGTTGCTCGTGACCGCGCGCGCGGCGACGGCGGCCGGCGGGCGCGGGCTGGCGATCGTGCCCAAGGGCGCGATGATCCTGATCGGGTCGATCATGCCCTGATTGGGCATCAAGCCCGGATCGAGCACGGCCTTGACCGAATAATAGACCGAGGCCTGCAGCGCGCTCTCCGGCAGATTGACGGCGCCGCGGGCTTCCGGTCCGCAATCCGTGAAGTCGAGTTCCAGCTCCTCGCCGCGGATACGCACCGTGCAGACCAGCTTCACCGTCTCGCCGCCGAAGCCATCGTCGTCGAGGTCGCGCCGGAAGCTGTACTCGCCGTCGGGCAGGGCGGCGATGCGGTTCTTCAGGCGCCGGCGCGTATAGGCGAGGATGTCTTCGATCGCGCGCTCCACGGCCGGCCAGCCCATGCGATCGATGAGCTGCACGAGCATGCGGCCGCCGCGCACATTGGTGCCGATCTGGACGTTGAGATCGAGCACGCGTTCCTCGGGGTCGCGCGTGTTGCAGGCGATCATGTCGACCAGGTCGCGATCGACCTCGCCGCCGCGCGCGATGCGGATCGGGGGGAGGCGAATGCCCTCCTCGAAGATCGAGCGCGAGCTGCCCGAGGTCGAGCCGGGATTGCGGCCGCCGACATCGGCGTGATGCGCGATGTTGCCGGCGAAGAAGCGCACGACCCCGTCGTGATGAATGGGCGTGATGATCGAGATATCCGGCAGATGGCTGCCGCCGGCGAGATAGGGATCGTTGCAGATGAAGGCGTCGCCAGGCACGAGCTGGTCGAGCGTGTAGCGGCGCAGGATCGCGTGCAGACCGCCCATCATGGCGCAGAGATGGATCGGGATCAGATCCGCCTGGGCGACGAGGCGCCCCGTGGCGTCGAACAGCGCGGTCGCGCAATCCTTGCGTTCCTTGATGTTCGAGGAGAACGAGGAGCGGATCAGGATCGAGCCCATGTCCTCGGCGATCGCCAGCAGTCGGTTGCTGAAGACCTCCATCTGCACGGCATCGGCAATGCGCGCGCTCATGACGCCACCTTCACAACCAGATTTCCCCACGGGTCGATGCGCGCCGTCTGACCGGGAAAGAACAGCGTCGTGGCGCTCATCTCGTTGACCGCGGCGGGGCCGGGAATGTCGACGCCGACCGGCAACCGCTCGCGTTGATAGACCGATGTCTCGCGCCAGCCGCGCGCCGCATCGATGTACATCGCGCGGCGCCCGATCACCGCGTCGGCCAGGGATTTGCCGCCGGCGATCCTGGCCTGCGGTGCCTTGGGTACGTCGCCGATCGCCTGCATGCGGCAGGTGATGAGTTCGACCGGGCGGTCGTGCAGTGCGTAGCCGTATTCACGGGTATGCGCCGCATGGAAGCGCTCGATCAGCACAGCGAGATCGGGATCGCCCAGGCCGTCGGCATCGACTTTGATTTCGAAATTCTGGCCGAGATAGCGCGCCTCGACCGTGCGCCGGAAGCGCTGGCGCGCGGGCGGGACGGATTCGCGCGTGAGCCAGGTCTGGGCTTCGACGCGCATTTCCTCGAACAGCGCGAGCATGCGCCGCCAGGAATCCGGCGAGGCATCGGCGAAATGGCTGCGCGCGAAATCGGAGCTGAGATCCGACAGCAGGATGCCCCGCGCGCAGACCGTGCCGGGCTCGCGCGGCGCGATGAAACTGGGGATGCCGCATTCCACGGCGACTTCGGCGGCATGCAGCGGGCCGGCGCCGCCGAAGGCGCAGAGCGCGAACTCCCCGAGATCGTAGCCGCGCTCGACGGAGACGGAGCGGATCGCGCGGCTCATGTTCGCGTTGGCGATCTGCACGATGCCGTGCGCCGCCGCCTCGATCGTGAGCCCCAACGGCCTCGCGATCTTCGCGTCCACACCGCGGCGCGCGGCATCCATGTCGACGTGCATCCGGCCGCCGAGAAATGAATCCGGATCGAGCCGCCCCAGGCAGAGATTGGCGTCGGTGATCGTCGGCTCGACGCCGCCCTTGCCGTAGGCGACGGGCCCCGGATCGGCGCCGGCGCTGCGTGGTCCGACCTTCAGCGCGCCGGCATCGTCGATCGCCGCGATCGACCCGCCGCCGGCGCCGATCACCTGGATGTCGAGCATCGGCGTCTTCACGGGATAGCCGGCGACCAGACGATTGCCGGTATAGAACGGCGCGGAGCCGTGGATCAGCGACACATCCGTGGACGTGCCGCCGACATCGAAGGTGATCAGATTGGGAAAGCCGGCGACGCGGCCGATCTCCGTCGCCCCGACCACGCCAGCGGCCGGGCCGGAGACGCAGGTGCGCACCGGCGTCGCGCGCACCGTGTCGGCCGACATCAGCCCGCCATTGGAATGGATCGTGTAGGGCTCGACGGGAATGCCCAGGGCGCGCACGCGCGCGCGAAAGCGTTCGAGATAGGCGCCCATGCGGGGGCCGACGAAGGCGTTCACGACGGTCGTCGAGACGCGCTCGAACTCGCGAAACTCCGGTAGGATCTCCGATGACACGCTGACATAGACGCCGGGCATCAGCCGCTCGACGGCGGCCTTGGCGCGCTGCTCGTGCTCGGGCTTGCGATAGCTGTGCAGGAAGCAGATCGCGATCGATTCCAGTTTGGCCGCGGCGAGCGCCTCGATCGCCGCCTCGAGGCTGGCCTCGTCGAGCGCCGTGAGCGTGCGTCCATCCGCGCCGATGCGTTCCGTGACTTCGAGGCGATGCTCGCGCGGCACCAGCGGCGCGGGCTTGCCGATGCGGTAGTCGTAGATCGATGGCCGCGCCTGGCGGCCGAGCTCCAGCACGTCGCGAAACCCCTTGGTCGTCAGCAGACCCGTCGCCGCGCCGCGCCGCTCGATCACGATGTTCGTCGCGACGGTCGTGCCGTGACCGAGATAGCCGACTTGGCGCGCATCCAGGCCGAACTCGGCGAGCATCTGCTTCAGCCCCGACTCGATCGCCTCCGATGGGTCGCGCGGCGTGGACTCGACCTTGAAGAAGCGCACGACATCCGTCGCCTCGTCGAGCAGGGTGAAATCCGTGAAGGTGCCGCCAACATCGACGCCGATGCGATACATGCCGTGTTCTCTTCTTGTCAGACCGGTTGAGGGCGAGGGGCGGTTGGAGTCTCCAGCCGGCCCATCAAACTATCGAGTTCAGTGCCGCGCCAGCAGGCAAAATCATGGCTGGTCTTCGAAGCCGCGTGGCTCGGCGTCAGCGGCGGCGCCGCGGACCGGCACGGCTCGATCGCGACAGGACAGCGCGTATGGAAATGGCAGCCCTGGGGCGGCGAGATCGGATTGGGCACGTCACCGGTCAGGATGATCCGCCTGCGCCGCCGCTCGATCCGCGGATTGGGGACGGGCGAGGCGCTGAGCAATGCGCGCGTGTAGGGGTGTCGCGCGTGCTGATAGACCGCGTTCGTGTCGCCGATCTCCACGATCTTTCCCAGGTACATCACCGCGACGCGCGTCGAGATGTGGCGGATCACGCCCAACCCATGCGCGATGAACAGATAGGTGAGGCCGAGCCGGCCCTGGAGGTCCTGCAGCAGATTGATCACCTGCGCCTGGATCGACACGTCGAGTGCGGAGACCGGCTCGTCGCACACGATCAGATCCGGCTCGCAGGCCAGCGCGCGCGCGATGCCGATGCGCTGGCGCTGGCCACCCGACAGCTCATGCGGGTAGCGCTCGCCGAAGCGTCCGCTCATGCGCACGAGATCGAGCAGTTCATTCACGCGTGCGGTGATTGCGGCGCGGCCTTGCCGCAGGCCGTGCAGTTCCACCGGCTCGGCGAGCGTGCGCGCGATCGTCATGCGCGGGTTCAGGCTCGCGTAAGGATCCTGGAAGATGAACTGGATCTTCCGGCGCAGGCTGCGCCGTATGTCTCCCTCGCTTCTCGCGAGATCGGATTCCTGGAAGTGGATCGACCCGGAGGTCGGCGCGGTCAGGCCGACGATGGCGCGGCCGATCGTCGTCTTGCCGCAGCCGCTCTCGCCGACGAGACCGAGGGTTTCGCCGCGGCGGATCGCGAAGCTGACGCCGTCGACCGCCTTGACGACGCCGCCGGCGCGACGGCCGAGAAATCCGCGCGATCGCGGAAAATGCACCCGCAGATCGCGCAGCTCGAGGAGCGCCGCTTCGGATCGCATCATGAGGCGCGCTCGATCCTGGGCGCATGGATGTCGCGCCGACAGGCGGCACGATGATCGGCGCCCATCGCGCGCAGCAGGGGCGGCTCGGCGCGACAGGCCGCTTCGACATGGGTGCAGCGCGGCGCGAAGCGGCAGCTGCGCGCCACGCCGAAAGGCTCCGGCGGCAGGCCCGGAATGGGCGTGAGGCGGCGTCCGCCATCGGCGGGGCTCGGCACGGATTGCAACAGCCCGATCGTGTAGGGCATGCGCGGGTCGTCGAAGATCGTCTCGGCCGGGCCCTCTTCGACGATGCGACCCGCGTACATCACGCTGACGCGATCGGCCATGCCGGCGACGACGCCGAGATCATGGGTGATGATGATCAGCGCCATGCCGAGCTCGGCCTGCAGCGAGCGGATGAGTTCGAGGATCTGCGCCTGGATGGTCACATCCAATGCCGTCGTCGGCTCGTCGGCAATCAGCAATTTGGGGCGGCACGCGATCGCCATCGCGATCATCACGCGTTGGCGCATGCCGCCGGAGAAATGATGCGGGAAATCGTCCAGCCGCCGCTGTGGTGAAGGAATCCCGACCAGCTCCAGCAGCTCGATTGCCCGCGCCCGCGCGGCGCGCGCGCTGAGGCCGAGATGGAGTTCGATGACCTCGGTGATCTGCCGGCCGACCGTCAGCACGGGATTGAGCGAGGTCATCGGGTCTTGGAAGATCATGGCGATCTCGCGCCCGCGGATGCGCCGCATCTCGTCGAGCGGCAAATCGAGCAGCTCGCGGTCCTCGAAGCGGATGCTGCCGCCGGTGATGCGACCGGGCGGCGAGGCGATCAATCGCATGATCGCCAGCGAAGTGACGGATTTGCCGGAGCCGGACTCGCCGACGATGCCCAATGTCTGGCCGCGGTCCACGCTGAGCGAGATGCCGTCGACGGCATTGACGATCCCTGCAGCTGTCCTGAATTCGACCTGGAGATCGCGCAGCTCGAGCAGGGCGCTCATGGCGTGATGCCGTGGCGGCGCTCGAATGCCGGCACATCGACGCTCTGGCCGGTCTCCGCGCTCTCGATGCAGGCGAAGCACAGGGCGAGCGAGCGCAGATGATCGGGGCCGCTGCAGGGCGGGTCGCGTCCCTCGCGCAGCGCCGCGACGAACGCGGTCAGCAAGGCTGCACTGTCATCGAAGAAGGGGCGCGCCGCGTCGATCGCCACGGCGCGCAGATCGGTATCCTGCGTCTGGGCGATCGCGAGGTCGGCGAAGAGTTCGCGCTGGACGATCACGCCATTGGCGCAATCCGTGCGCCACTCGAATTTCAGCGGATCCCACCCGCCTGTCCACGTGCCGAGGTAGTTGACCTCCAGCCCGCCGCCGAGCGTGAGCAGGCAGCTGACATTCGCGTCGTGGGCGTACATGCTCCACGGCGGATTCCAGCTGCGACACGCGACGCGCTCCACCTCGCGGCCGTAGCAGAAGCGGATCAGATCGAGGTGATGGATGCTCTGCTCGAGCAGCATCGGATAGCGCATGGTCAGGGGATATTTGTTCAGGCCCGGCCGCTTGCCGTCGCGATTGCGCTGATAGGTGAATTGACCGAAGCCCGGCGCGCCGAACGTCTCCGCGGCGAGCAGCTCGCGCAGCTTGCGGCTCACCGGCAGGAAGCGGAAATTCAGGCCGACGCTGAGCGGCAGCGACGCGGCCTCGGCCAGCGCGACGATGGCAGCGGCTTCGCCGAGGTCGGCGGCAAGCGGCTTCTCGCATAGGACCGGCAGCCCGGCGGCGAACAGGCGCCGGACCTGCACGAGGTGGCCATCCGGCGGCGTGACGAGCAGTGCGGCGTCGTAGGTTCCGGCGTGCAGCGCCGCCTCGAGATCGGCGTGCAGCGGCACATCGGGATGCAGCTCGTTGAAAAGATTGCGCGCCGCCGCGCCGGGATCCACGGCTGCCGCCACCACGAACCCGGGCAACGACTCGATCACCGCAGCCCATTGCTTGCCGCGGTTGCCCAGCCCGATCTCGAGGATGCGGAAGCTCATCGCGGCATCGCCTCAGCGCACGAAGATCTTCGCGCGTGCGGCGTCGATCCGAACGATCGCCTCGCGCATCCGTTCGACGGGCTGCAACAGGCTGATGCGGATGTAGCGATCATCGGTGTCCCCGAACAGCGTGCCCGGGAAGACCAGCACGCGCGCCTCGCGCAGCATGCGCTGGCAAAAACTCGGCGCATCGAGGCCGCTCGCTTCCACGTTCGTGTAGACGTAGAAGGCGCCACCGGGATGGCCATAGGTGAAGCCGAGCTCGGTGAGCGCGGGCATCAGGAACGCACGACGCTCGGCATAGGCGCGCACCATCGCGTCGATCGGCGCTTGCGGCCCGGTCAGCGCGGCGAGCGCGGCCCATTGCGACGGCGTGCTCGCGTTGATCGAGAGCGTATGGCGCGGTTCGATCATCTTGCGCATGAAGTCGCGCGGCGCGGCGACGTAGCCGACGCGCCAGCCCGTCATCGCATAGGTCTTGGAAAATCCATTGAGAGTGATCGTGCGCTCCTTCATCCCCGGCAGCGATCCGAGCGAGAGATGCTCGCTGCCGTCGAAGATGATCTTGGCGTAGATCTCGTCGCTGATGACGACGAGGTCGTGCTTGACCGCAAGCGCGGCGATCTCGCGAACCACCGGCGGCGGCGTGACGGCGCCGGTCGGATTGTTGGGCGTGATCAGCACCAGGAGCTTGGTGCGCGGCGTGATCCGCTTCTCGATCTCCGCGGGCAGCAGCGCGAAATCGTCACGCTCGAAAGTCGGCACGGAGACGGCGACGCCGCCGCACATCTCGACCGCCGTGTCGTAGGAGGTGAAGCGCGGTCGCGGCATCAGCACTTCGTCGCCGGGGTCGATCAACGCGAGCATGCAGAGCATCACGGCTTCCTGCGTGCCGGCCGTGACGATCACTTCATCGGCGGCGTAGTCGAGCGCGAAGTCGCTGCGCAGATGCGCGGCGATCGCCTCGCGCAGCTTCGGCAGCCCGGCCGGCAGCGTGTAGTGATGCTCGTTGGCGTCGATCGCGCGCTTCGCGGCGTCGGCGATGTGTGCGGGCGTGTGGAAGTCCGGATCGCCGCGGCCGAGCGCGATCACGTCCTGAAGCCCGCCCGCGATCTCCATGAGTTTGGACCGGTAGGAGACATCCTCGTCCTTGATGCGGTGGGCGAGGGCGCGCATCAGACGCCCGGTTCGGTCACTCATTGCGGTCTCCTGTTCCTGCGGCTCATTTCGCCCATCCGATTTCCCTGAGGGCGCGCGCGCCGCCGTCGAGCGTGGCGAGATTCATGCCGGCATAGTTGGGTGAGAACACCACGCCCCGCCCGCCGGCGCGGTGGGTGGCGTGCACGCTGCGATGGACGATCTCCGGCGTGCAGATGGCCTGGTCGGCCTGCGTGCGCGGCGCGTCGACTCCGATGCCCATGTAGACGGGGATCTTGCCGTCGACACCCTGCACCGCGGCCTGGCACTGCCCGAACACGTAGCTGTCGGGGGCCATGCCCTGCTGGGCGACCGCGCGCCAGGGCGCCTCGTCGAGCCCGAGGATGCGGTACATCGCCGGTGTGAATTCCTCGGCCGTGAAGTCGGCAAGCAGGGTCTTCTCGAAATGCGCCATCTCGTTCCTGAAGATCACGCCCGCCTGGTGCTGATAGGTGATCGGCTTGACCCAATCCGCGTGCGCCACGCGCTCGGCCCAGGGGAATTGCGCCTTGCGGATCGGATTGAAGTGATCGCGATTCCAGATGTTCAGTCCGAATTCGAGGCTGGGCTTGCACCATTTGGTGATGCCCTGGAGTTCGCGATCGAGATCCTTGTTGCGCTCCAGCCAGAAGCGCTCCCAGAGCAGGATCTCCGGATGGCGCAGGAGGACGCGCAGGAACTCGACCATCGGACCGTCGGGAGTCCTGGCGCCGCCGCGTACGGCGATGAAGAACGCCCAGACATCGCGAAAGGCGGCGCGCACGCGCTCGACATCGATGCCACGCTCGACCGCCTCATGCCGGCAATGCTGGCAGAAACAGCCCGGCGCCTGACCCTGCATCATGCGGTCGAGCGGGCTGTTGCGTTCGTTGCACCACATGATGCCGTCGATGTCGTATTCGCGCGCATGCTCCTCGATGATGCCGTGCCACCAGCGGCGATAATCCGGATTGCTCGTGCAGGGCTCGCCGGCGACGCGCCCGACCACGTCGATCTCCATGCACTGCGCCATGTTGGGAATCGTGACTTCGGCGGCCGACCCATGGCCGGCGTATTTGAACAGCGGCTCCATGAATTCCGGCATCACCCGCATGCCTCGCGCCTTCGCCGCGGGAATCACGAGGTCGAGAATGTCCTTGCCCGCAAGTTCGGGATCACGCGACGCGAAATCCTTGATCGAGGTGTTGCGATAGTACTCCGGCCGGACGCGGGTATAGGCGCCGCCGCGCATCGTGTAGGGCGCGGGCACGCCGTGATCGGGGAAGTCTTCGAGCGCATGCGAGATGCGCCGTCCGACTTTCAGTCCGAGCCAGGAGATCGTCCCGATCAACAGCACGTTCACGCCGACGCGCCGCTGCAGCGTGTCCAGCACCGCCTCGACGCCCTCGTCGATGAAGCTGATCGGGCTGACTTGAATGCCGATGAAGGGAGCGATCATAGGTTCACGCGCATCTTGGGATCGAAGGTGGAGCGGAGCCCGTCGCCGAGCAGGTTGCAGGCGACGACGACGCTGAGAATGGCGAGGCCAGGGAAAGTGGAGATCCACCAGGCGCGGTTGAGCACCTCCCGGCCCTCGGCCGACATCAAGCCCCATTCGGGCGTGGGCGGCTGCGCGCCGAGGCCGAGGAAGCTGAGGCCCGAGCCGATCAGGATGGCGTTGCCGATCTGCAGCGTCGAGAGCACGAGCACCGGCGCATAGGCGTTGACCAGAACGTGGCGCAGCATGATGCGCGTGCTCGGCGCCCCGATCACGCGAGCGGCCTCGACATAGGGCAACTGCTTGATGGCGAGGACGCTGCCGCGCACCAGGCGCGCGTATTGCGGCACGGTCGCCACGCCGACGGCGATCATCACGTTGCGGATGGATGGGCCCAGCGCGGCGATCACGACGAGCGCGAGCAGAATGCTCGGCAGCGCCAGCAGCGCGTCGATCAGGCGCGAAATCAGCGTATCGATCAGGCCGCCGCGATAGCCCGCGACAAGGCCAAGCGCGATCCCCGGCAATGCGCCGAGACTGACGCTGATCAGGCCGAGCGTGAGCGAGATCTGCGCCCCGAGCAGGACGCGGCTGAACAGATCGCGCCCCAGCAGATCGGTGCCGAACCAATGCTCGCCGCTTGGCGGCCGGCGCGCCATATTGACCGTCTCGGTCGGATCGTAGGGAACGAGGTAGGGCGCGAAGAGTGCGATCAGGATCCAGGCCAACAGCAGGCCCGCGCCGAGCACGGCGCTGCGGCTGCGCAGGAAGCGCCGCCATGAAGACGCGCCCTTGCGCGCGTCGCCGCCTTCGTCGGGCTGTGCGTCCAGGAGCGGATCCAGCGCCGGGGTGGCCGTTGCGTTGCTCATGCGTGGTAGCGGATGCGCGGATCGAGCCACGCATAGGCGAGATCGACCGCGAGGTTCACGAGCAGATAGACGACCGCGAGAAACAGCACGCAGCCCTGCACCAGCGGATAATCCTTGTTGAGGATGGCGCCGACGACGAGGCGTCCGAGTCCGGGTCGGCTGAATACCGTCTCGGTGACTACTGCGCCCGCGAGCATGCCGCCGAACTGAAGTCCCACCATCGTGACCACGGGGATCAGCGCGTTCTTCAGGCCATGGCGCCACAGCACGACGGATTCGCTCAGGCCCTTTGCGCGGCCGGTCCGGATGTAATCTTCTCCGAGCACTTCGATCATGCTCGAGCGGATGAGCCGGGCGATCAGCCCCGCCGCGACGAAGCCCAGCGTGACCGACGGCAGCACCAGCGCGGTCCAATCCTCGGCGCCTGCCGGCGGGAACCAGTTCAGCGTGAAGGAAAACAACAGGATCAGCAGCAGGCCGAGCCAGTACACCGGCATCGAAGCTCCGATATACGCCACGCTCATCGTCAGGGTATCGATCCAGCCGTTCTGCCTCATCGCCGCGAGCATCCCCAGCGGCACGCCGACGGCCAGCGCGACGCCGAGGCCGCAGAGCGCCAGGGCGAATGTCGATGCGAAGCGATCCATGATCAGCTCGGTGACCGGTACTCGAAACCGGATCGACGTGCCGAGATCGCCGATCACCGCATGGGAAATGAAGCGCAGGTACTGGACGACGATCGGGTCATCGAGCCCCATCTCGTGGCGCAATTCCACCAGACGCTCCGGCGTGGTCGCGCCGCCTTCTGCGCCGGCGAGCATGAGCTCGGCCGGATCGCCGGGCAGCAGATGCATGATCGCGAAGATGATGATCGAGATCAGGAGCAGCACCGGCGCGAGCTGCAGCAACCGGCTCAGCGTATAGCGGGTCATCTAGGCAAAAAGAAAAAGTGGTTCCGGGTTCCGAATTCGGAACCCGGAACCGGTTTCACCGCTCTCATCGCTCCAGCCACGTGTTGTGGAGGAAGAACCAATTGCCTTCCGCGCCGACCTGGAAGCCCTTCACCTTCGGGCTCATCGCGAAGAACACGGGATCGCTGAGCGTTGGCAGCATCACGGCGTTTTCCATGATGATCTTCTGCGCCTCCTTCGCGACCTCGCAGCGCTGCGCGATGGTCGGCAGCGCGCGCAGCTGCTCGACCGTGGCGTCGAGCTTCGCGTCCTTGAAGCCCGTCCAGGCCCAGCCGCCGGGCTGATCCCATTTCGAGTTCCAGATCTGGTCGAGGATGAGCGGATCGGGCGAACGCTGGCGTTCGAAGATCATGTCGAAGTCGCGTCGGCGGACGCGGTCGAGCTGCACCGGGCCGGCCACCTGCTCGACGACGAGGTCGATCCCGACACGGCGCAGCTGCCCCTGCAGCGCCTCGCCGATCTCCTTGTGATGGAGCACGGTGTAGCGAACTTTCAGCGGCGTGCCGTCGGCCACGCCCGCAACGCCCTGCGCGGTGCGGATCTGGCCGCTGGCCGGCATCTTCCATCCCGCCTCGTCGAGCAGCATGCGCGCCTTGCCGAGATCGGCGGGATAGACCTTCGCCGCACCGTCCCAGAAACAGGGATGGTTGTTGTTGAGCGGCCCTTCCGAGGGCGCATAGACGCCATCATAGAGCAGCTGGTTGACCGCCTTCATGTCGGCGCTGTGCAAGATCGCGCGGCGCACGCGGATGTCGGAGAGCGGCGGGTTGCGGATGTTCATGACCATCTGCAGGCCGGTGCCCGACTGGTCCTTGAACATGAACTGGAAATTGGGCTTGCCCTTGTATTCGTCGACGTAGCGCGCCGGCAGGCTGAAGGCGACCTGCACGTTGCCGCTCTTGACGACGCTGCCGAGCACCGCGGCTTCGCCGATGAAGCGGATCGTGACGCTGTCGAGATAGGCCGCGCCTTGATGCTTCTGCACCGAATTCCAGCCGCCGTAATCGGCCCAGCGACGGAACACCATGCGATCGTTCTGCACCCATTCGCCGAAGGTGAAGGGGCCGGTGCCGACGAGGTTGCGGCCGAAAGCCGCGAGGCCATGACGCTCGGCCGCGGACGGCGACCAGATCGGTGTGCGGCGCAGCGCATCGAGCAGCGTCACCCACGGCGTGTCGTAGTTCAGCTTGATCGTCGTCGGGTTCACGATTTCGATCGTCTTGATCGGGCCGACGTCGCTCTTCAGCTGGGCTGATGAGGTCTTCGGGTCGAGGATGCGCTCGAGATTGTATTTGACCGCCGCCGCATCGAAGACGGTGCCGTCGTGGAACTTCACGCCGCTGCGCAGATTGAAGGTCCATTCCTTCCCGTCGGGTGAGACTTGCCAGGACGTGGCGAGCGCCGGCTTGTAGCCGCCATCGGGATCGAGGATGAGCAGCGGGTCGGCGACGAAGGAATTGAACAGCCATGTCGATTGATACGGATCGATATGGCCATCGAGCGAGGCCGGCTCCTGCACCGCCGGAAAGGCGATCACGAGATTGCCGCCTTGAACCTGCGCGAGCGCCGTGCTCGCGAGGAGACCCAGGCCGAATGCGCTTGCGCCAATCCGCGCGACCGTGCGGCGCGACCAGTTCGTCATGTCCATGCCCCTCCTGTTTGCCGGCCGCGATCAGCGCGGGCCGTTTCGCGGGGCTACTGAACGAAACCGCCAAGCAAAGCGCCAGCGAAAATTGCGGCGACGCTGCAAAACATCGATACCTGCGAATCCGGCGCGCGCTGCCGGGTTTGCCTGCAGCGCGCCCAATTCGACGCCGCTCGCCTCAGCAATCGAGCGTCGTGTCGAGTTCCCATTGCGTCAGGTGGCGCGCATAGGAATTCCAATCGGCGTGGCGCAGCTTCAGATAGGCGGTGGAGAACGGCGCCCCGAGCGCCGCCTGCAGGCTGGTGTCCTTCTCGAAGCTGCGCAGCGAATCGAGCAGGTTGAGCGGGAGGCGCTTCACGTTCTTCAGCGCATGCCCCTCCGTGTACATGTTGATGTCCAGGCGCTTGCCGGGATCGCGCTTCTCGACGATGCCGTCGAGGCCGGCGGCGAGCAGGCCGGCCTGCAGCAGATACGGGTTGGCGGCGCCGTCCGCGAGGCGCAGCTCGAATCGGCCGGGCTCGGGGATGCGGATCATGTGCGTGCGGTTGTTGCCGCTGTAGCTGATCGTGTTGGGCGCCCAGGTCGCGCCGGATGTCGTCACCGGCGCATTGATGCGCTTGTAGCTGTTGACCGTCGGATTGAAGAGCGCGGTCAGGGCCGGGGCGTGGTGCACGACGCCGCCGACGAACTGATAGGCGATCGCTGACAGGCCGAGTTCGCCCTTCTCGTCGTGGAAGAGATTGTTGCGACCCTTGGCGTCCCAGACCGAGACATGCGCGTGGCAGCCGCTGCCGGTCAGCGCGATGAAGGGTTTGGGCATGAACGTCGCGCGCATGCCGTGCTTCTCGGCGATCGACTTGACCATGAACTTGAAGAACACGTGGCGATCGGCGGTCAGCAGGCAATCGTCGTATTCCCAGTTCATCTCGAACTGGCCGTTCGCGTCCTCATGGTCGTTCTGGTAGGGGTTCCAGCCCAGTTCCAGCATCGCGTCGCAGATCTCGGCGATGAGATCGTACCGCCGCATCAATGCGAGCTGGTCGTAGCAGGGCTTGGCGGCGGTGTCGGCCGTGTCGGAGATCGCATGCTGGTCGGGCGCCAGCAGGATGAACTCGCACTCGACGCCGGTTTTCATGCGCAGACCGAGCTTCGCAGCGCGCTCGATCTGGTTCTTCAGCACCGTGCGCGGCGTCTGCTCGACGCTCTTGCCGGACATGATGAGATCGCCGGGCACCCAGGCGACGTCGCGCTTCCACGGCAATTGGATGACCGAGCCGGCATCGGGAATGGCCAGGGTATCCGCATCGGCCGGCGTCATGTCGAGATGCGTGGCGAAGCCGGCGAAGCCCGCGCCGTTCTTCTGCATCGCGGTGATCGCCGCCGCCGGCACCAGCTTCGCGCGCGTGCCGCCGAACAGATCGACATAGGAGATCAGGAAATACTTGATCCCCTTCGCCTTCGCGACCGCCGCCAGAGTCTCCGCCATGTCGATATTCCCCCTTCAATCCGATTGCGGCCGCAGTTCAGCGACCGCGGCCGGGAATCCAATCCGTGCCGGCGAGCGGCACCCCCGCCATCGCCGCCGCCTCGACCGTCACCGCCACCAGATCCTCGGGCTCGAGATTGTGCAGATGTGATTTGCCGCAAGCCCGCGCCATCGTCTGCGCCTCGAGCACGAGCGTGGACAGGTAGTTGCGTATGCGCCGCGCGCCGGCCTGGGCGTCCAGCCGCGCCTCGAGAAGGGGATCCTGCGTCGTCACGCCGACCGGGCAACGGCCGGTCTGGCAATGATGGCAGAACCCCGGCTTGGTCCCGAGCGCGGTGTAGTCCTCGACGAAGATCGGCCGGTTGCAGTTGAGCGCCATCAGCGCAGCCGATCCGATCGACACGGCGTCGGCGCCCATCGCCAGCGCCTTGGCGACGTCGGCGCCGGAACGGATGCCGCCTGAAATGATCAGCTGCACCTTGCGATGCATGTCGAGTTCCTGCAGCGCCTCGACGGCCTGGCGCAGTGCTGGAAGCGTCGGGATGCCGACATGCTCGATGAACACGTCTTGCGTCGCGCCGGTGCCGCCTTGCATGCCGTCGAGCACGATCGCATCGGCGCCGGCCTTCACGGCCAATTGGACGTCGTAGCGCGGCCGCGACGCGCCGACCTTCACGTAGATCGGCTTCTCCCAATTCGTGATCTCCCGCAGCTCCTCGATCTTGATCGTGAGATCGTCGGGGCCGGTCCAGTCGGGATGGCGACAGGCGCTGCGCTGGTCGATGCCGGCCGGCAGCGTGCGCATGCCGGCGACGCGCTCCGTCACTTTCTGGCCGAGCAGCATGCCGCCGCCGCCGGGCTTGGCACCCTGGCCGATCACGACCTCGATCGCATCGGCGCGCCGCAGATCGTCGGGGTTCATGCCGTAGCGCGAGGGCAGGACCTGGTAGACGAGCAGCTTCGATGCCTCGCGCTCCTCGTCGGTCATGCCGCCATCGCCCGTCGTCGTCGAGGTGCCGACCATCGTGGCGCCGAGGCCGAGCGCCTTCTTGGCGCTGGCCGAGAGCGAGCCGAAGCTCATGCCGGCTATCGTGACGGGAATCTTGAGATGGATCGGCTTCTTCGCGAAGCGCGCGCCGATGACGACATCGGTGCTGCATTTCTCGCGATAGCCTTCCAGCGGATAGCGCGAGATCGACGCGCCGAGCAGCAGGAGATCGTCGAAGGTCGGGAGCTTGCGCTTCGTGCCGAGGCCGCGGATCTCGTAGATGCCTTCGTCGGCGGCGCGTTGGATCTCGGCGATCACCTCCGGCGGAAAGGCGGCGGAGGCGCGCTGCGGCGGCATGGGATGATCGGTCATGGGCTCAGTACTGGTCGACGTGGTCGATATGGAAATTGTACAGCTTGCGCGCCGACCCGTAGCGGCGGAAGCGCTTGATGTCGGCCTTGATGCCCGCGCGCGCGAGCAGCTCGGTGACCGCCTTGCGATCCTCGTCCCGCATCGGGCGCTCCTCGCAATCCGCGCCCAGGCTCTCGACTTTGCCGGCGACGAAGAGCTCGGCCTCGTAGATCGAATCGCCGAGATCGCCGCCGGCGTCGCCGCACACCACGAGCCGCCCGGCTTGCGCCATGAATGCGCTCATGTGCCCGACGGACCCGCCGACGACGATGTCGACGCCCTTCATCGAGATGCCGCAGCGCGCCGAGGCGTCGCCTTCGATCACGATCATCCCGCCGCGACCCGAGGCGCCCGCCGATTGCGAGGCGTTGCCGCGCACCCGGATCGTGCCGGACATGATGTTCTCGCCCAGACCGACACCGCAATGCCCGTCGATCGTGATCGTCGCGCGCTTGTTCATCCCGCCGCAGTAATAGCCGACATGGCCGTCGATCATGATGTCGATCGGCGCGTCGAGCCCGACGGCGATCGAGTGCTTGCCGCCGGGATTGACGACGCGCCAGCTACGCTCGTTGGTGCCCAGGGGGAGTGCGTGCAGCTGCGCATTGAGGTCGCGCAGCGTCGTCGCGTCGAGGTCGATCTTCATCATCGGATCAATGGCGCGACCAGGAGTAGACCGTGGCAGGCGCCGGTTCCCAGATCCGCGCCTTGGCGATACCCGGCAATTGGGTGAAGGCGCGGTACTCCGACGCCATGCCGACCCAATCATCGGTCTCGGCGAGCACGGCCGGCTTGCACGCGATGGCGTCGCGCACGACCGCGAATCCCTCGGGCGTGCCGACGGCGAAGGTGAAGAACCCGTCGAGATCCTTGAGTCCCGCCTCCAACGCTTCCTTCAGCGAGGCGCCCTGGCCGAGGCGCCAGGCGAAATACCCGGCCGCGACTTCGCTGTCATTGTCGGTCCGGAACTTCATGCCCTGCCGCCGGAGGAAACGGCGCAGCGAATTGTGGTTCGAGAGCGATCCATTGTGGACGAGGCAGAGCTCGGCGCCGACCGAGAAGGGGTGCGAATGCTCGGTCGTGACCGCGCTCTCCGTGGCCATGCGGGTATGGCCGAGCGCATGGGTCGCGTCGAGCTTGGGCAGGCCGAACCGCTCGGCCACCGATTGAGGCGAGCCGACATCCTTGAACACCTCGATGTGCTCGCCCCAGCCCATGACGCGCAGATCGGGATGGCTCTCGTCCAACCAGGCGGCGATATCCGGCGCCGCCGCGGCGATCGTCAGCACGGAATGATTGTTGCGCCGATCCAACGCGACGCCGGGCCCGAATTGTTTCACGGCGGCGCGCTTGAGCCCGGCCCAGTCATAGGCGAGATCGGGGTGATGCAGCGTGAACTTGATCGGGTGCTTGCGCGATTTCGCGCCCTTGCCGCTGCGATAGACGGCAAAGCCTGCGCTGTCGGGCCCACGATCGCTCATGGCCACGAGCATCTGCGTCAGCAAGGCGCCGAGCCTGGGCTCGAGCGCCGCCTTCTTCGCGAATAGACCGACAATCCCACACATGCCGCGATACCCTTCGGAAATCACTCGATCGAGGCCAAAAGGAACGATGAATTCGGGGACCTGTCTAGCCTCTTCTCGTTCGTCTTGACGCGACCCAGCTGCGCTCGTGACGCGTGGTTTATCGGAAGCAGGCTGCGCTCACGCGCCCGGGGCCTCGAGCAGGCTGAGCCGCTGGATCTTGCCCGATGGCCCCTTCGGCAGGCTGTCCATGAAGCGGAAGAGTTTGGGTGTCTTGTAGCGGCCGAGTTCGCGCAGGCAGAAGGCGCGCAGCTCGCCTTCGCTGCAGCTCGCGCCGGGTTTCAGGACGATGGCGGCGAGGATGTCCTGCCCGTAGCTCGGATCGGGGATGCCCACGGCCGCCGCCTCGAGAATCGCCGGATGCCCGAGGAGCGCCTCGTCGATCTCCCGCGGGGAGATGTTCTCGCCGCCTTTGATGATCAGTTCCTTGATTCGGCCGGTGACGAAGAAAAATCCATCACCGTCGCGATGGCCCAGATCGCCGGTGTGGAGCCAGCCGTCGTGGAGCGCCGCCGCGCTCTGCTCAGGTGATTTGTAGTAGCCGGCCATCACATTGGCGCCGCGAAACACGATCTCGCCGGTGGCGCCGTCCGGCAGTTCGGCGCCGTCAGCGCCGCGCACGCGTGCGTCGACCGCGCAGGGCAGGCCAACGCTGCCGTATTTGCGCCGCGCCGCGTCCATGGGATTGCAGAACACGAGGGAGGCCGATTCGGTCATGCCCATCGCCTCGATCACCGGGATGCCGAACACCCGCTCGAACGCCTTGTGCTGTTCCGGCGGCAAGGGGGCCGACGCCGATCGCCCGAAGCGTACGTGCGCGAAGCGCCGCGTCTCGCCCACGGCGGCGTTGAGGAGATAGGCGATGATCGTCGGCACCAGGTTGATCCAGGTGCAGCGATGGCGTTCCACATCGCTCCACCAGTTCGACACCGAGAAGCGGTGCGGTGCGACGATGCTGCCGCCCGAGACGAAGGGCGTGATCGTCGCGATCACCTGGCCGTTGATGTGGAACAGCGGCAGCGAGCTCAGCACGCGGTCGGCGCGGGTGAGCCCATGCCAGGAGGCGACGGCGGTCGCGGCGGCGAGCAGATGGCGATGGCTGAGCACCACGCCCTTCGGCTTGCCCGTCGTGCCCGAGGTGTACATCAGCAGGGCGGGATCATCGGCGGCGCTCGGGCGGAGTTCGATGTCGCGCGCATCGGCGAAGACATCCGCGGCATCGACGTCGATCACGATGATCTCGAAGGGGCGCGAGACCAGCGCGGCAGCTTCGCGCAGCTGCGCCTCCAACGCAGTCGTCGTGAACAGCAGCTTGCAATCGCAATGGTCGAGCACATGGGCGAGCTGGCGACGCTGGGCCCGAAGGTTGAGCGGCGCGACGACGAAGCCGCCGATCATCGCGCCGAGAAACAGCAGCGTCGTCTGGAAGCCGTTCTCGAGGAACAGCGCGATCTTGTCGCCGGGTTCGATGCCGCGCGCGCCGAGGTATCCCGCCATGCGCCGCGCCTGGCGCAGCAGCTCGCCGTAGCCGAGCGTACGGCCCGGTTCATGCGCGTTGTCGGATGCAATCAGCAGCGGCGCGTCAGGATCGTGCGCGACATGGGCGAACAGCGCGTCTCGCAGCGTGGCGAAGGCGGGTGCGGTCACTGGCCTGACTTGGCGAAATAGGAAGCGAAGAGTTCCGCTTCGTTCGGCATGCGCTCCGCGATCGGGCGGACGATGCGCGTGATGTTGAGGAAATGCCGGTAGGTGAGATTGTCGGAGAAGCTGTTGCGCCCCCAGGTGCCGCAGCCCATCGACAGCGAGAACGGCAATCCGTTGTCGAAGCTGCCACCCGTGGCGATGCTATGCGCCTGATTGACGATGACACGCGAGACGGGGAGTCGCAGCGCGAGCTCCATCGCCTCGCTCTCGTCGCCCGAATGCAGCCCCACCGAGTGGCCGGCGCCCTGGTAGGCGTAGATCTCGGCGACCCGTTGACAGGCCTGCTCGAAATCGGCGGCGCGGTAGACGGTCAGCACCGGCGACAATTTCTCTCCGGAGAAGGGGAAGGCGGCGCCGGCGCCGGTTTCCTCGACCATCAGAAACCGCGCAGTGGTGGCGCCGCCGGTCAATCCGGCCAGGCTTGCCAGCGTCGGCGCCGCCTGCGCGATCATGTCCGGCGCCAGCTTGCCATTCGTCCACAGGCGATGTTCGAGTCGCGTGCGCGCCGCGGCGTCGAGCAGCACGCCGCCGGCGTCACGCAGCGCGTCGAGCATGGCACCGTAGATCGCCGCATCGATGATCACGCTGTTCTCGGACGAGCAGCTCGTCGCGTTGTCGAAGCATTTCGAGCGCGCGATCATCGCCGCGGCGGCCACGAGATCCGCGCTCGCCGCCACGATGCTGGCGACATTGCCGGCGCCGACGCCGAAGGCGGGCGTGCCGCTCGCATAGGCGGCGCGAATATTCGCCTGCGAACCGGTGGCGACGATGAGGTCGGCGCGGCGCATCAGTTCCTGCGTCGCCTCCTTGGTGATTGGCATGGGCAGCATCTGCACGAGATCGCGCGGCGCGGCGATCCTGTCGAACTCGGCATGGATGAACGCGATCAGTCGGGCGCAAGTGGTCCAGGCCTTGGGCGAGGGCGCGAGGATGATCGCGTTGCGGCCCTTGAGCGCGTTGATGATCTTGTTCGCGGGGGTCGCGGCCGGATTGGTCGACGGCGTGATCGCGGCGACGACGCCGACCGGCCGCGCGATCTCGGTGATGCCGCGCGCGGGATCTTCGAAGATCACGCCGACCGTCTTCGCATCCTTCAGGTCGCGCAACAGCCCGAACGTCTTGCGGTGGTTCTTGGCGATCTTGTCCGCGACATTGCCAAGACCGGTATCGGCGACGGCGAGCTCGGCCAGCGCGCGATTGCGGCGCGGCTCCATGATCGCCCAGGCTGCCGCGGCGACGAGCAGGTCGGTTGCCGACTGATCGAAGCGATCAACGAGCAGTTGTGCGCGGCGCGCGCGGGCGCTCAGCTCGGCGACGGTTGCATCGGCATTCATCGACGGTTGAGCATGACTCTGTGACATCAGAAGACGAACTCACCATGCGCACTGGCCCGCAGCAATATCCATCCCCTCCTGTCGCGGCACGCGTTAGGACGAGTGGCCGCGTGGCGGCCGGGGAGGTTTCTTGAACGCGAAGAGGTCCAGCGACCAGGAGGGGATGTGAGCGCGATGCGATCAGCGTTGAACCGCGGCGTTTCGCTGCGCAGGATGGGGATCTCACGGGGAAAACGGACATGCGCACGAATAGTCGGATGGGAACGGCGTTGCCTGACGTCGATGCGTTCGATCATCCGCTGGCCGCAGCGCTGCGCGCGCTGATGACGCGGTTGGCGGATGGCGAGCTGACGGCGACGGCTTTCCATGCCGCGACGGCGTCGACATTCGCCGCGTCGCGTCTCGCCACGACCCTTGCCCAATCGATGGCGGCGGCGCTTGCCAGCGGCGCTGATCAGGTCCTGCTGCGTCGCGCCGAGGGGCCGCGCGACTACACGCTGCAGGTGATCCATGTCGCGCCGGGCGAAGTCCATCCGCCGCACATGCACCACAATGTGCTCTCGACACAGGTGATCTTGCACGGTGCGCTGCATGCGCGTGAATACGCGCGCGAGCGGCGGCTCGGCGCGACTCAGCTCGCGCTGCGGCTGCTGACGGACGGCGTCTATCCGGCCGGTGCGGCGATCCAATCGAGCGAGTTCAGTCGCAACGCGCATTGGTTCGCGGCCGGCGATGCGCCGGCGCTGATGTTGAATTTCAACATCCGCGGCTACGAGCGCGAGACCTTCGATCCGCCATCGACGCTCGGACGCCGGCTGATCGATCCGACCGGCGAGGCGCTGGCCGACGGCTCGATCGTGACCGGTGAGATGACCGTCGATGCGGCCTATGCCAAATTCGGCGACGCGACGCTCGCGTCGTTCAGGTCGGCGACGCGCGCGCGCGACGGCGCCAAGCCGCTGCTCGAGCTCGCTCTCTAGCGCGGCGCCGCCTCAAGCGCCTGCTTGAAAGCGCGGCGCGTCTGCGCGCTGTGGATGTACGGGTAGTCCTGCGGCGAGGGCGCGCCGGCGACGATCTTCAGGGCAACGAAGATCGGGCCCGGCGCGGTGAGCAGCATCGGGATCGCCGCTTCGAACGCCGCCAACTCGTCGAAGGCATGGACGTTGGCGATGCCCGCCGAGCGCGCCAGCCCGGTGAAGCTGAGCTTGTCGCGTGCCGGGATCGGATGCCCGCCATTGGCCTCGTAGGTGCCGTTCTCGCAGACCATGTGCACGAGGTTGCGCGGCGCGGCCTCGGCGATCGTGACCAGGCTGCCGAGATTCATGAGCAGGCTGCCGTCGCCATCGAGCACGAGCACGCGCTTGTCCGGTCGTCCCAACGCCAGGCCCAGCGCATGCGACGATGCGATGCCCATCGCGCCGATCGACACGTAGTTGAGCGCCCGCGGCTTGATCGCCATCCAGTCGAAGGCCGCCTGGTAGGTCGCCACGACGATCTCGTCGGTGATGTGCTGCGCCAGGCGCTTCAGGCACTCGTCGCGCTTCATCATGACGCGACAGGCGGTTGGCCGACCATCAGGCAGACCGGCGTGGAATTGCGGTACGCCGTCTCGATCGCCGGTGCGATGAGCGTGTGATCCGCCTCCGTCTCGAGCAGATGATGGGCGATCCCCATCACGTCGAGCATCGGTTCGACGATGCTGACGGCGAATTTCTTCGACTCCCGCGGCTTCACGCCCGGCTCCTTTCCTTGCAACCCGACGACCATGACGATCGGCTGCTGGTATTCCACCGCCAGCACCCGGATCGCATTGATCGAATCGAGGAATCCCGTCTGCTGGATCAGGATGATCGCGCGACGGTCGCAGGTGGCGAGGCCCATCGCGATCGCGATGGCCTCGTCCTCCTTGCAGACCCGCACCAGTCGCAGGCTCGGATCCGCGGCGATCGGGAACATCACGCCGGCGCTCGTCGTGATGTCCGGCAGCGCCACCACGAACTCGATCTTCGCGCGCTTGAAGGCGGCGATCATGTCGTCGCCGCGCACGCGTGGTTCGGTCCCTGTCATTTCGGCGTCTTCACCCAGGTCTCGGAGAAGGCGAGGAAGGCCGTGCTCATCTTGCGGCCGAGGAAGTCCCGCGGCCAGACGCTGCCGGCGAGCGGCTTGCCATTGACGATGATCGACGCGGTCTTCGCTTCCTGAAAGACGCTGTACATCTGATGCGCCTGGGTCGGGCCCATGCTTGCGGGCACATCGGCCGCGATCGGCGCCTGCAGTCCTTCCCAGACCAGGCTGACATCGACGCCGGGCGCGCGCATCGTCTCGCTATAGAAGCGCCGCGCATCGCCATGCGTCGCGGCGCCGATCATCGGCAGATAGGTCATCGCCCCGACGCCCGCTTGGTTGCGGAACGACGCGAATTTGGACACGAAATCGCTGACCAGGTACCGCATCAAGGGCGGATTGTCGGTGATGCAGAGATTGTCCTGGGCGGGATATCCCTGCGCGATTCCGGGCGCGCCTAGCACGACCATGCCGAGTCCGCGGCCATGCTCCGACGTCACCACGCGGAAGAACACGGCGAGCGACAGCCACGGGCCGTCGATCGCGTCCTTCAGATAGATGCCTGGATTCTCGCCGGACCATTCGACGGCGCCGGGATTCACTGGACTGGTCATGGAGGTTCCCCTTTTCGAGATTTTGGATTGATGATGTCGTGCGAACGCGGCTCAGCGTTCGGGCAGCAGAATTGCGCGCTCGGGTCGCCAGCCGATCGTCGCGCGGGCGCCATCGGGCGGGACGGGATCCTGCGGTCGCGTCTCGACGATCAGTGTCGTCGTCGCGTCGACGCGCAAGGTCACGTGCAGGAGATTGCCGACGAAGCTGCGGCCCTCCACGGTGCCGTCGACGCGGTTGACCGTCGTGGCCCGGGCCTCGGGCGAAAGGAAGGAGATGTTCTCCGGCCGCACCGCGATCGTCGCCGTCTGTCCGGACTGGAGGCGATCGGGATTGACCGCCTCGAACCGGCCGAGCGGCGTGACGATGAGCGCCGAAGCGCCCGCCGCGGCGACGGCGCCGGGGATGAAGTTGATCTTGCCGACGAAATCCGCGACGAAACGCGTGCGCGGCGTGTCGTAGATCGCCGTGGGGATGCCGAGCTGCTCGACGCTGCCGGCATTCATGACCGCGATGCGGTCGGACATCGTCATCGCCTCGCTCTGGTCATGCGTGACGTAGACAGTGGTGATGCGCAGGGCCTGCTGGATGCGACGCAGCTCCAGCTGCATGGTCTCGCGCAGCTTGAGATCGAGCGCGCCGAGCGGCTCGTCCATCAGCAGCACGCGCGGCGGATGCGCGACCGCGCGCGCCAGGGCGATGCGCTGCTGCTGGCCGCCGCTGATCTCCGTCGGATAGCGTTCGCCGATGTCGGGCAATCGGATCAGCTCCAGCAATTCGCGCACGCGCGCCGCCACGCGATCCTTCGCCGCGCCGCGTTCGACCAGCCCGAAGCCGATATTCTCGGCGATGGTCATGTGCGGAAACAGCGCGTAGTCCTGGAACACCATGCCGATGCCGCGTCGCTGCGGCGGCACCGCGGTGACGTCATCCTCGTCGATGAACAAGCGACCGGCCGTCGGGCGGACGAAGCCCGCGATCATGCGCAAGGTCGTCGTCTTGCCGCAGCCGGAGGGACCGAGCAGCGTCAGGAACTCGCCTTCGCGGATGTCCAGATCGAGACTCGCCACGGCGAGATGATCGCCGTAGCGCTTCTCGACACCTTGGAGGCGGACGCGTGACATCGGCCGCTAGCTGCCGCCGCGTCTCAACGCGCGATCATCCGGTTCCATTGATCGTTCCATTTGCTCAGATCGACCTTCTCGGGATCGAGCCGCGCCATCCTCGCGATGCGCGTGGGATCGAGCACCACGAGATCCTTGATCACAGGGACCGTCCCCAATCGCGCGAGCGCGTCGCGATTGACCGGCACCGTGCCGGTCTTGACCGCCATCTGATACTGCACCTCCGTGGAGAGCACGGTGTTGATGTAGAACTCGGCCGCTTCCTTGACGCGACTGCCGCGCACTACACCGATCCAGCCATCCTTGAGCATGCCGACATGCTCGCCGATCTGCGCCGGCACGGTGACGACCGGCACGCCGGCATAGGCGGTGCGCACGGCCCAGCCGGCATGGGCGACGGCGACCCAGATGTCGCCGGACTTGAACTGCGTGATCACATCGCCGCCGGCCTTCCAGAACTTGATGCCGGGAATGCTCTTGATCAGCTGCAGGCCCGGCTCGACATTGGTCTCGCTGCCGCCAGCGCTGAGCGCGAAGGCGCCCAAGCCTTCGATGCCGCCGCCCGAGGAGATGTCCGGGATCATCACGCGGCCGGCGAGCGCGGGGTTGCGCAGATCCGCCAGGGATTTGGGCGGGTCGATCTTGAGTTCGCGGAACTTGTCCGTGTTGTAGAAGATCATCTCCTGCGTGATCCAGGTCGCGACCATCGTCGGCTGCAGCAGATTGGCGCCGATCAGCCGCGCATTGGGAAGGTTTGCGGCATCGAGAGGCTGCAGCATGCCGCGGCCGTTGATCTCCGGCACCATCGAGCCGAGGATCTCGAACGCGTCCATCGGCGCCTCGCGGCCGCGCGCGGCGACGATGCGGGCGAAATTCTCCTGCGGGCTGCCGATCACGAACTCGACCTTGGCGCCGAGCGCCTCCAGCTCGGCGGCCGCGTGTTCCTTCAGGGCGTCGCGATTGGTGCCGCCCCAGGTGCCGATGCGCAGCGTCACGCCATCGAAGCGCTTGGCGCCTTGCGCCCGCGCCGCGACGGGCAGGGCGGCGGCGCCGCTCAGGAGGAGTTTGCGGCGGGTGGTGATCATGGACATGGGGGCCTCGTCGGTTGGAAACGGCGCGCAATCATGAGCCGCCGGAGCGGAGCAGGGAATCAAAACCGATGAAACGTTTGGTGGCGAACACCAGAATCACGGCGAAGCCGGTCACGAGCGAGGCCGATGCGAGGCTCGCCGGCGAGAAATCATTCTCCATCGCCTGGAACAACTCGACCGGGTAGGTGACGAGGCCGGGGCGCGAGAGGAACAGCGCGACGGGCACATCGACGAAGGAGACGATGAAGGCGTAGAGCGCGCCGGTCATGATCCCCGGGCGGATCATCGGCAGCGTCACCCGCCGCAGCGTCCGCCATGGCGACGCGCCGAGCGAGAGCGCGGCTTCCTCGAGCCGCGCGTTGAAGCGGTCCAGCACCGCGCCGGTCGAGCCGATCACGAAGGGCGTGGCGAGGAAGAGATGGCCGAGGAACATGCCAACGACGGTTCCCTGCAGCGCCAGGCCGCACAGATCGTCGACCGCGTAATAGAGCTGCAGGAAGGCAATGCCGGCGACGACATGCGGGATCTGCAGTGGCGCGCGCAGCAGCGCGGCGGCGATGCTGCGGCCGGGGAAGCGTGCGCGCGACAATCCGAACGCGGCGGGGACGCCGATCAGGCAGGCGCCGATCGCCGTCGCCAATGCCAGCGCGAAGCTCAAGCCCAGCGCCGAGAACTGGCTCGCGGGAATGCGGCGGTACCAGTCGAGCGTCCAGCGTTCGGGGGGGAAGGCGACATAGGAGATCACGACATTGCCGGTGTCGGTGCCGCTGAAGGAGGCGCCGAAGACCACGATCAGCGGCGTCAGGATGATCGCGTAGACCAGCACGATCCAGAGCGTCGCGAGGAGTCCACGCAGCGTCATGCGGCCACCAGGCGCGTCGCGCGGAACCGCTCGAGCATGACGACAGACCCGAGATTGATGAGCAGCACGGAGATCAGCAGCAGCGCCGACAATGCGCCGGCCATGCCGTATTTCACATCCATCAGCAATGTGCGCTGGATCAGGACCGGCAGCGTCAGCACCTTGCCGGCGCCGAGCAGCGCCGCTGACGTGAAGGCGCCCATGCACATGTTGAAAACGGTGAGGAAGCACACGACCAGGCCGGGCAGGCTGAGTGGCAGGATGATGCGCCGGATCACGCGCCAGCGGCTCGCGCCATGGATGGCGGCGGCCTCCTCCAGCGAAGTCGGGATCGTGCGCGCGACGCTGTAGAGCAGCATCACGGCGAACCCGGCGGAGAAGTAGAAGAGTCCGAGCACGACGCCGGGCACGGTGCCGATCAGCGAGATCGGTCGCTCGACGAAGCCGAGCCAGAGCAGCACGCGGTTGAGCGGGCCATCGGCCTGGAAGATCACGACCAGGCCGAAGATCTTGATGATGATCGTCACGAAGGACGACATGACCAGCGTCGCCAGCAGGGGGAAGGCGAGGCGCGATGGCAGGCGCGACAGGATGAAAGCGATGGGAAATCCGAGGATGATCGTCGCCGCCGCCGCCAGCGCGGAGACGCGGATCGAGAGCGCGAGGATGCCGAGGTAGAAACTATCGGTCAGCACCCGCAGGTAGTTCGTCGCATCCATGGTCGGCGAGGTTCGGCCGAAACCGAGATCGGCATAGAAGCTCGCCTGCAGGAACACCGCCTGGGACAGCAACAGCAGCCCGGCGCTGATGATCAGGGGGAGGACGAGAAATGCCCCCCAACGCAGCTGCATTCCCTGTCATCCCGCCGGCTTGGTCACGTCAGACGTTCAGCGGCGCGAGCTTGGCTGCGATCTTCGTGCGGCGCTCCTCGTCGGGCAGGTGCTGATATTCGAGATAGGCCTCGGCGATGCGCTTCGACGTGTCGAGCACGAGCTTGCGATCATCCGAGTTCGACGGCGGGATGCGCAGCACCGTGTCGCCGGCAAAGGTGGCGACATGCTTGGCGCCCGCCTTGGTCCACTGCGGCGGCTCCTTGCCGTTTTGCAGCGCGCGCACATTGTCGCGATGCCAGCGGCGCAGCAGTGAAACGCCCTGGTCCGTCGCGCCGAGATTTTCGCGCGCATGGCTGCCGATCGCGCCGAGACTCATCCAGGCATCGTAATCGCCGGGCTTGCGCTGGCGCATGTCGTAGGGCCGGTGCTCGGATTGGCCGTAGAAATCCGTGACCTCCCAGCCGACTTCCTCGGGGATCCCCTCATGCAGCGGATCGTCGCGATCGTTGAAGTGGCGCCAGGCGATCACGTAGGCGTTCGTGTCGTCGATCGGCGTCACCCAGCGCGTCAGGCTGGGCCGGCCGAAATAGCGCACGGCCCTCGCCTTCTCGTAGGTGCCGCCGTTCTGCGAGAAATTCGGGAAGAGATGGTCGTGCACCCGGCACCAGATGAACGGGCCGATGCGCCGCGCATTCGTATAGAACAGGCCGAAATCGCGACGGTGGTAGTCGATGATCGGCAGCTCCGCGAAGACATCGGCGAATTGCGGCCCGGAGATGCGGGTGTGCAGGAACGGCGTGTGGAACGGATCGACCGAGTTCTCGCTGACCTGCAGCCAGTTGCAGGCCGAGACGATCTGGTAGGGCTTCATCGTGCTTCCGGCCATGTCGAACAAGTCGAGATGCGGGAATTCCGGCTCGAGTTCCGGCGGGCCCATATAGGCGAAGATCACGTCGCGGAATTCGAACGCCTTGTAGGCGCCGTGGCAGATGCCGTCCTTCATGCGGCTGCCGCTCGGTTCGCCCGGCGTCTCGAGCACGCGACCGTCATTGCCGATCAGCCAGCCGTGATAGGCGCAGCGGATGCCCTTCTCCGCAGGCATGCCGAATTCGAACGACATGCCGCGATGCGGGCAATGCTTGTGCACGAGGCCGACACCGCCGGAGAGGTCGCGATAGACCACGAGATCCTCGCCGAGGATGCGGATCACCCGCGGCATCTCCTTGAGCTCGGAGGAGAGCAGGATCGGATGCCAGTAGCGGCGCATGTACTCGCCACACGGCGTGCCGGGCCCGACGCGCGCCAGCTCATCGTCGACCGGCCGCTCCTTGGGATGGTGGTAGCCGGAGAATCCCTGCATTGCCTTCGTGCGATCGCCGTCCATGCTGCCTCGCTCCTCGACGCCCCGACGGCGTCGTCCTGCCCGATGCACTGTTCTTCAACTGGCAGGACCTGTCGAGATGAATCAGGCGTCGCTGCGACCGGGCATGCGGCCGTTGTCCTGGGAACGCTCTGCGTGTAGAGGCATGGCCATGCGTCCCGTCGCCAAGATCATTCCCGGCCAAGCCATGTCCGAAGGTGCGGGGGTGCGCATCGCGCGCCTCGTCGGCGCCCCGGCGCTCCAGACCCTCGATCCGTTCCTGATGCTCGATCATTTCGACAGCGCGGATGCGGCGGACTACCTCGCGGGCTTTCCCGATCATCCGCATCGCGGCTTCGAGACCGTGACCTACATGCTCGAAGGTCGCATGCGCCATGCCGACAACAAGGGCCATAGCGGCGTGATCGAGACCGGCGGTGTGCAATGGATGCGCGCGGGTCGCGGCATCGTGCATTCGGAGATGCCCGAGCAGCAGGCCGGGCGCATGCGCGGCTTTCAGCTCTGGGTGAACCTGCCGGCCCGCCTGAAGATGACGGCGCCGGGCTACCAGGAATTCGGCGCCGATCGGATGGGCAGCGAAAGCCGCGACGGCGGCGCGCGCGTTCACGTCATCGCCGGTGCGACCAGCCGCGGCACGACCGGGCCGGTCTCGGCGCCGCATGTCGATGCGCGCTACTTCGACGTCGTGCTGCCCGCGGGCGCGCCGTTCGAGGAAGACGTGCCCGCCGGCCACGCGGCGATGCTCGTTGTCTACGAGGGCGGCCTCACCGTCGCGCAGACAACCGAGGTCGAGGCACTGTCGGTTGCCGTGCTCGGTGACGGCGCGCGGATCATCGCGCGGGCGAAAGAAAAGCCGGCGCGGTTCCTGCTCATCGCCGGCAAGCCGATCGGCGAGCCCATCGCCTGGGGCGGCCCGTTCGTGATGAACACGCGCGCCGAACTCATGCAGGCCTATGCCGACTATCAGAGTGGCGAGTTCTGAACCGCTTGCGACCCGCGCCGCGGTGCGATCCATGGCGGCCCTTGGGCGGCAATGATAGGTTGCCGGCCGACATTGACAGGGATGCTTCAAGCCATTGAGTTCACGCGTTAAGCCCGATTCGCCGCGCGGGCCCGTGAAGTCGGGCACGCTCGGGCGGCTGCTCAGCGGCCATGTCCGGCCGCATGTGCCGCGGATGATCCTCGCCGCGGTCGCGATGATCGTCGCCGCCGTCGCGACGGCCAGCAATGCCTGGCTGATGCAGCCCGTGCTCGACCGCGTGCTGCTGCAGCGTGACCAGACGCTGCTCTGGCTCATCCCGCTGGCCATCGTCGCCGCCGCCCTGGTGAAGAGCGGCGCCACCTACCTGCAGGCGGCGATGATGAACCGCATCGGGTTGCGCATCATCGCCGACCTGCAGATGCAGCTCTTCGCGCATCTCATGCGCGCCGATCTGCAGTTCTTCCATGACTCGTCGGCCGGCCGCGTGATCTCGCGCTTCACCAACGACGTGCAGATGCTGCGCGGCGTGGTCACACAGGCGACGACGGGATTGATCAAGGACGCGGTCACGGCGGCGTGTCTGATCGGCCTGATGTTCTATCAGGATTGGCGCCTGGCGATCATCGCCTTCGCCGTCTTCCCGCTCGCGCTGATCCCCGCGAGCAAGCTGGGCCGGCGCATGCGCAAAGTCTCCGCCGGCAGCCAGGAGAGCACCGGGGAACTTGCCGTGCTTCTCGAGGAGAATTTCCAGGGCGCGCGCCACGTCAAGGCCTACGGCATGGAACCGCACGAGGCGTCGCGCGCGAAGCACGCGATCGAAAGGCTGTTCGAGCTCAACAACAAGGCGGCCCTGACCCGCGCCGCCTCGCATCCGATCATGGAGGCGCTGGCCAGCTGCGCCGTCGCCGGCGTGATTCTCTATGGCGGTCATCAAGTGATCTATGGCGGCATGACGCCGGGCGCGTTTTTTTCATTCATCACCGCCTTGCTGCTCGCCTATCAGCCCGTGCGCTCGCTCGCCAATCTGAACGTGACGCTGCAGGAAGGCCTGGCCGCCGCATCGCGCATCTTCGACGCGCTCGATGTCGAGCCGCGCATCAAGGATCGCGACGGCGCGACTCTGCTGCCGCGGGCGCAGGGCGAAATCGCGTTCGATCGCGTGAGCTTCGCCTATGCCGATGGACAGAGCGTGCTGGAGGCGCTGGAGCTGCGCGTGCCGGCGGGACGCACCCTCGCGCTGGTCGGGCCGTCCGGTGCGGGCAAGTCGACCGTGCTCAATCTGATCCCGCGCTTCTACGACGTGACTGCAGGCCGCGTGACCATCGACGGTGTCGATGTGCGCGACGTGACGCTCGCCAGCCTGCGCGCCTCGATCGCGATCGTCAGCCAGGAGGTGACGCTGTTCCACGACACGATCCGCGTGAACATCGCCTATGGCCGGCCCGATGCGACGCGCGCGGAGATCGAGCAGGCCGCCGCGCTGGCCGGCGCCGCGGGCTTCATCGCCGAGTTGCCCGACGGCTACGACACGATCGTGGGCGAGCGTGGCGCGAAACTTTCCGGCGGCCAGCGTCAGCGCGTCGCCATCGCGCGCGCGATCCTCAAGAACGCGCCGATCCTGCTGCTCGACGAGGCGACGTCGGCTCTCGATGTCGACACCGAGCGCCAGGTGCAAGCCGCACTGGCGCAGCTCAAGCGCGATCGCACGACCCTGGTGGTCGCCCATCGCCTCTCGACCGTGGTCGATGCCGATCTGATCTGCGTGCTCGAGAACGGGCGCATCGTCGAGCAGGGCCGCCACGGCGATCTGCTCGCCCGCGGCGGCACCTATGCGCGTCTCTACGCCGCACAATCGGTGGACGAGGCCGGCAAGACCGCGCGCGCGGGCGCCTGAGACAGGGGCGCATGAAACGCTGGTTGCTCGATTCGCCCTTTGGCCTCGCGTTGATCGGCACCATCGCAGCCTTCTATCTGCGTCTCGTCTGGTTCACGGGAAGCTGGCGCTGGATCGGGCGCGAGCAGGGCGAGGCGCTGTTGGCGCAAGGCCGCACGCCGCTGTTGTGCTTCTGGCACGGGCGCATGCTGATCATGGCGCCGGCCTGGCCGCTCGATCGCAAGATCCACATGCTGATCTCCGCGCATCGCGATGGTCGCCTGATCGCGCGTGCGATCGCGCATTTCGGCATCTCCACGGTCGTCGGCTCGACCTCGCGCGGTGGCGCCGCCGGGCTACGCGCGATGACGTCGCGGCTGCAGGCCGGCGAGCTCGTGGCGATCACGCCCGATGGGCCACGCGGGCCGCGCATGCGCGCGCAGATCGGCGTCGCCTCGATCGCGAAACTCGCCGCGGCGCCGGTATTGCCAGTCAGCTTCTCGACCAATCGTGGCGTGCAGCTCGGCAGTTGGGACCGCATGCTGCTGCCATTGCCATTCGGCCGCGGCGTGATCATCGTCGGCCATCCGATCGCCGTGCCGGCGGACGCCGATGCCAGCCGGCTCGAACAGGCGCGCCGCGAGATCGAGTCGGCGCTGAACGACATCACGGACGAGGCCGATCGCGTGTGCGGTCGCGTGAAGCTCGAGCCGTCCGCGACATCGACGGAGCGCCGCGGCGCGCTGGATCGCCCGTGACCAGAGTTCGGATGGGCGAGAGATGAGCAAGAACAAGGACGGGCGAGGGCCGGGGCAGCGGATCGCCGACGCGGTGGTCGGCGCCGCCGCCCGGGCGATCTTCGCGCTGTCACGTGCGCTCGGTCCCGACCGCGCATCGGATCTCGGCGGCTGGGTGGCCCGCAAGCTCGGGCCGCGCCTCGGCGTGTCCAAGCGGGCCTTGCGCAATCTCGCGATGGCGATGCCGGAGCTGAGCGCCGCCGAGCGCGAGCGCATCCTGATCGAGATCTGGGACAATCTCGGGCGCACCACGCTGGAATACCCGCACATCACGTTCCTGGCGGAGCATCGCACGGAGCATCTCGGCGACGATCATGTCCGTGCCGCACTGGCGCAGGGCAAGAGCATCTTCTTCGTCGCCGGCCATCTCGCCAACTGGGAGATCGCGCCGGCCATCCTCAAGATGCATGGGCTGTCGCTGAACATCGTCTATCGCGCCGTCAACAATCCGCATGTCGACGATCTGATCAAGGAATGCCGCGGCGTCGGCGCCGCCGAAACGATCCCCAAGGGCTTCCGCGGTGCGCAGCGCGTCAAGAAACTGCTCACCGAGCACGCGCATTTCGGCATGCTGCTGGACCAGAAGCAGAATGACGGGATCGCCGTGCCGTTCTTCGGCCGCGATGCGATGACCGCCTCGGCGGCGGCGCTCTTCGCGCTGCGTTTCGATGCGCTGCTGCTGCCGGCCCAGGTCGAACGCCTCGGTGGCGCGCATTTCCGCGTTACCGCCTATCCGCCGCTGGAGATCCAGCGCAGCGGCGACCGCGAGGCTGACGTGCTCGCGATCATGACCAAGTTCAATGCCGAACTGGAGCGCTGGATCCGCCAGCGCCCCGGCCAATGGCTATGGCTCCACCAGCGCTGGCCGAAAGGCTGAGCGCGGGGTGGTAGAGGTTCCAGGTTCCGATTTCGGAACCTGGAACCGGTTTTGTCGAACCGGTTTTGCAGTTTTACGGCACTGCCGCCAGCCCGCAGCCATCCCCGCGGCAGCTCAAGGCAACGAACACCTCCGACCGGATCAGCCAGCGTCCATCGCGCTTGACCCATTGCGCCGAATAGCGACCGCCGATGATCTCCGGCGTGGCGACGCTCCCGAGATGTCCGCTCCAGATCCCCGCCTCATAGGCGAGCGGCCAGGTCTCGCTCACGTCGATCTCGACGGCACGGCGCTGATAGATGAGCGCGGCAGCGCCATGCCCATCGGTCGCGAAGATCTTGCGCGAAGCCGCCGCACCCGCGACGGACTGCCCAAGAGCGCGCCGGATCGTCACATCGTCCGTCCAGTAGCTCGCCACCCGATCGAGATCGCCGCTGGCGATCGCCGCGGTCTGCCTCGCCCGCGCCTCGCGGATGGCGTCCGCTTCGAGCGCGGTGTCCCAGGTCGTGTGTCGCAATTTCTTCACCTCGCGCTATGCGCTCAACCGCGAAGCGGCAGCGCCGCCCCGATCGCCATGAACACGCCGCCGCAGGCCTGATTGAAGCGCCGGCCGACGCGCCGCAGCCAAGGGCTGATGCGGTGCGCCATGCTGGCGATCAGGATTTCCGTCACGATTTCGATCGCGGCGAAGGTCCCGGCCATGACGACGAACTGGACGAAGAGGCTGCGGGCGGGATCGATGAACTGCGGTAGGAACGCCACGAAGAACAGGATGCCCTTGGGATTGGTGAGCGCGGAGAGCGCGCCTTGCTGGAACAGCCACCAGCCCGCCCGGGGCTTTGCGGCGCGAGGGATCTCGATCCCGATCGGCGGCGAGCGCCAGACCTGAATGCCGAGCCAGATCAGATAGGCGCCGCCCGCGAGCTTCATGATGGTCAGCCACACCAGCGATGTCTTCAGTAGCGCGCCGATGCCGAACAGCGACAGCGCGACGATGGCGACGAAGCCGAGCGCGCCGCCGAAGATCGTGAACAGCGCCATGCGCGGCCCATGCAAGGCGCCGTGCGTCAGCGCCAGCAGCCCGTTGGGCCCCGGCGAGAGCGACAGTCCGATGGCCGCCAGGAGATAGATCAGCCAGGTGTTGAGATCCATCTCAGGCCATGCGCGCGAAGGCGAGCGTGAGGACGAGCGACGCGATGATGCACAGCAACGACGCAATGTCGGCCATCAGCACTCTCCCTGGGGCGCGTGAACGGGGGTCAAGATCGGGGGCGGTATCCAAGTCTTCGGCACGCTCGAGGCCCGATCGCATGATGAGCCCATTGCTTCTCGGATCAAGCCGAGTTCGAGCCTCGTCTTTCGCGTCAGGCCTTGCGACACGAGTTCATGTGAAAGACGGAGATACTGACTCAGCTCGCGATCCGGGAGCCCCGGCTTTGCGAAGTACTGGATCCAGCTCAGCCCGCGCGAAGCCAGATACGGGGCCGGTCGCAGTCCCGGTAGCGCCTTTAGGATCTCGAAGCTGATGGGCGTCACCTTGAACGTGATGCCCGCATAGTCGTCGTCCCAGCGGCCGATGGCGGACACCTTGCCGCCGACCTTCCACACATGCGCGCCGCCCCATTGCGTCACATAGGTGGAAGCGGGAAGCCCACGGCAGAGGGCATTGAACTCGGCACGCGTCACGTCACGGCCCTGGCATCCCCGTGCGGCTTACGCCGCAAGTCCTTCAACCGACACCAGCCTTGCGGAGCTGCATGCATCTCGAATGGCCTTCAGCCCCTGATAGACCGGTCCCTCGTAGAACGCCTCCCAAGCCGCAACCGACGGAAACTCGAGTACGACGATACGTCTCGGCGTCCAGTCTCCTTCGTAGACCTTGTGTGCGCCTCCACGCGCCAGATAGCGCGCACCCGCAGCATCGAGCGCGGGCTTAACGCCCTTCATGAACTCCTGATACTTGGACATGTCGCGGATCTCGACGTCGAAGATCACGTATGCGCTCATCGGCAACTCCTGGTTTTCTCTCGGTTGGCTCGCGGTGAAACGCCAGCTGCGGCGAACCCCACGCTGGATGGTTTTCTCCGGACGCACGCTTCGGCCCTAGTCCTCAGCTGGCGTCCCAGCGCCCGCGGAGGCAGCGCTCCGAACTGAGGGCGTGCCCCATTGCGATGATGCGGAGGGTTCAGCTTCCGACCCGCGTCGCGCCTTCCTCGAGCCAGGGTGCGCCGCGATAGGGACGGCGCAGCGCGCGTTCGACCATCTCGAGCCGGTCCTGCCCATAAAACATGTCGCCGTCGACGAAGTAGGTCGGCGACCCGAACACGGACCGGCGCAGCGCCTCCGCGGTGTTGGCCGCGTAGGCCGCGACGATACGCGGCGAGGATGCGGCCGCGAGCAGCGGATCGGGATCGAGCCCGAACGACCGCGCGATCGCGGCCAGGGTGGGTCTGTCGGCGAGGTCCGCGTCGTCGCGCCAATGGGCCTCGAGCATCGCGTGCGCGAGGCGGTCGACGTCGCGCCCGGCATCATGCGCGGCGATCAGCAGTTGGTTCGGCAGCGCGATGTCGTTGGCGTGATGGGTGGGAGTCCGGCCGAGGACCGGCGCGTCGCGCTCCTCCGCCCAACGCTCGATCTCGCGACGGAAGAAATAGTCACGGTGGGCCGGGCTGCGGCCGCCGAACGGTGCCGACGCCACGCGGCGCAGATCAAACGGCCGATGCGCGAGCCGTCTTCCCGCAGCCGCAGCGATCCTCATCAGTCGGGCCGAACCGAGATAGGCATAGGCCGAATGCGCGGCGTAGAAATACTCGATCTCTCTCATGCCTCGAGTTTCTCCTGGGCGGCGCATGGATGGCAACCCGCTCGAACAAACCAATAAACCTCCCCAGGTGCGCCGGCATAAACCGGCGAGGAGTAGCGCGAAACCACGCTCTATCGGTTTTTCCCTAAAGGTGCTTCGCGTGCTGCACGGCGCGATGGATGTCGAGGAGGTCTTCCGCGACGAGTCCGTCCGTTCGTCACGGCGACTGCCAAGGCGGCGGAGCTGAACTCGGCCCGGGCGGTTGACCGACGATCACGGAAGTCGACCAAGAGCTTCACGACCACCCGGGTTGACGCTGGTGCTACCGGGTGGCACCGTCCTCGGGTCGCCTCATCAGGAAAGCAGGCCCTTGACCATCAAGTCTTCGATCTCGCTCACCGACGAGCAGCATGCCTTCGCCAGGACGCTGGTCGAGGCGGGACGATTCCCCAGCGTCAGCGCGGTCCTTCAGCATGGCGTCGAGGTCTTGCGCCAGCAAATGGAGGGCGATGCGCTCGAGCGCGCCGCGCTTGCCGACCTGCTGACCAAGCGCCGCTCGGGCAAGTTCATTACGGGCTCGGCAATGGATGCTCGCCTCGCCCGCATGCTCACGAAGAAGCGCCGGACGCATGGCGTTCACGGTTGAGTTCTCCGCGGAGAGCGAGCACGACTTCGAACTGATCTTCGACCACATCTTCGAGAGCTATGTCGGTTTCGGCGAGACCATTGAGGAGGCTGTCGACCACGCTGCGCGCCGAATCCTGGAGATCCGGCAAGCGGCGGAACAATTGTCGGCGTTTCCGATCCGAGGCACGGCGCGCGAGGACGTGCTGCCCGGCGTCCGCTATGTTGCCATCGACCGGGCGATCTACTGGTTCGACGTCGACGAAGCGGCGCGCAAGGTCCGGATCCTTGCCGTGTTCTTTGGCGGGCAAGACCATGTGCGGCGGATGCTGCTGCGCCAGCTGCAGCGCCACGCGTCACGCTGAATCCAGAGACCTATTGCCTCGCCCTGACTCACGGGCAGATCAGGTATCGGCGGTGAACGCCTCTAGGTAGGGCCGGATCACCGTCGCCACGCCGCCGCGCTCGGCATCGCGCGCGATCTCGGCCGGAGTCGCCTTGCGTTGGCGCAGCGCCGCCTGCAGTCCGGCCATGGCGATTCCGAGACCGACCGTGCGGCGATGGCGGAAGCAGTCGGCGATGGTCTTGGGAACGCTGAAGACGCGCACCGGCTCACGGTTACCGGCCATCACGACAACTACACCAGACCGAGATGCGATCGGTTCCTGATGCGATCGGTTCCAGATCCACATTTCGCCATTGAAGCGTGAGTCTGGATCCGTCGTTTCTGCGTTGCGCTCGGAGCGCTCGGATTTAAGGACCAACACATAGATTGGGCACCGTGAGTCGCGTGAAGAGATGCGGTGACGCCACGGCTGACGATGGATAGTGCTCGAGCGCCGCCTTGAACTCCGGATGGGTGAACGCCGCGCGGAAATGGGCGACCGATTCCCAGACTGCGTAGTTCAGGAATGTCGTGCTGCCGCCGATGCCTTGATGCAGCTGCGTCGAGATGTAGCCGGGCTGCCGCTTCATCCAATTGGCATCCGCTTCCCACGCCTTAAGGAGGGCGGGAATGTCCGCAGCCGCGACTTGAAAGACGTTGACCAGGACGACGGGCGAAGCATCGGTGCCGAGCTGTTGAAAGATCGGCATGCTCGGATCGAGTGGCTGGAGTTGAAGCATTGAGCTCTCCGGAAGGAAATAGCGGTCCGATCAAACGGGGATAAGCATGTGGTCGGTTGACGACGACCTTGTCTGGTTCAAGGACAAGTTGGGTTTCCGCCCTAATCCCGGGTCATCCTGATCTGGTCCCCGAAAAACGGACGCCACGAGGTCTGTTAGTTTGACCCTATGGAGGACCTATGAAAGCGGGATCTGATCGGAGATACACGGCGGAGTTTCGGGCTTTGGCCGTGAAGCAGG